>Ga0209310_1002015_pt1 | contig 13721 bp, 7 predicted proteins | sample AD_UKC030_MetaG_FD_184415 | JGI IMG/M metagenome (GOLD analysis project Ga0209310, IMG submission 184415) | Active sludge microbial communities of municipal wastewater-treating anaerobic digesters from USA - AD_UKC030_MetaG (SPAdes) (version 2) | ecosystem: Engineered > Bioreactor > Anaerobic >... | reverse complement strand
CAAGGATGAATCCGGTGCGGTAAAAAAAGCATATGCGTTCATCACGTCGAGCACCGGTTACAGCGGCGACGTCGTTTCCATGGTCGGCGTGGACGAGGCCGGGACCATCCTGGGGCTGTCGATTTTGCAGCAGGGCGAAACCCCTGGTCTCGGGGCCCGCTCGGTCGAGGTGGCGAGCAAAAACACCTTCTGGCAGACCATAACCGGAAACGCGAAGGAAGAAGGGGAAATGTCGCCCTGGTTTCAGCAGCAGTTCACCGGGCTCAACGGGAAAAATAAAATTACTATAATCAAAAAAGGCGACTGGGACCCTTCTATCAAAGACGAGCTCCTGTCCCGGAACGCGATAACCGCCATAACCGGCGCGACCATAACCTCGCGCGCAACGATCAAGGGCGTTGAAAAAGGGATGGATTCCCTGGCAAAAGCCCTGGAGGCCGCGTCGCAGGCCGCTCCGGCTGGCGCGCAAAGCATTACGGGAGGTGCCCGATGAAACAGTACTGGGAAGAGCTGACCAAGGGTATCTGGAAGAAGAACCCCATCCTCATCATCGGCATCGGCATGTGCCCCACGCTCGCGGTTTCGACCTCTATCTCGAACGCGCTGTGGATGACGCTCGCGGCCACGATCGTGCTTGTCTGTTCCAATATACTGGTTTCGATGGTCAAGAGTATCGTGCCCGGGCATATACGTATCCCCATATTCATTACCATCATCGCGGCCTTCGTGACCATCGTCGAGCTGACGCTCAACGCCTTCCAGCCGGCAGTGTATCAGGCGCTCGGGATATTCATCCCTCTGATCGTGGTGAACTGCATCATCCTGGGAAGGGCCGAAGAATTCGCTAACAAGAACGGTATAATATTCTCCGCGCTCGATGGAATCGGCATGGGACTCGGTTTCGGCCTCACGCTGACGGTCCTGGCCATGATCAGGGAGATTCTCGGCGCCAACAAGCTGTTCGGGCTGACGCTCATCCCGGGAATGGAGCCTTCATCCGCCATGATCATCGCCCCGGGCGCCTTCTTTACGCTTGCTTTCATGCTCTGCGGAATGAACTACATCAATTCCCGCAAAAAGGAATAGGACCGGGGGACTCCATGGAAATAAAGGTGCTCTTTACCATTCTCATAAGCACGATATTCATCAACAACTACGTGCTGTACCAGATCCTCGGCCTCTGCCCGTTCCTCGGCGTATCCAAAAAACTCGATTCGGCCCTCGGCATGGGGCTTGCCGTCATATTCGTCATGACGCTGGCCTCGTTCATAACGTACCTCGTATACAAGTACATACTGGTTCCCTATGATATTACCTATCTCCGCACGATTTTTTTCATCCTTGTCATCGCCGCGCTGGTCCAGCTGGTCGAGATGATCATCGAGAAGACCTCGCCGGGCCTCTACCAGGCGCTCGGAATATTCCTTCCCCTCATCACGACAAACTGCGCGGTCCTCGGCGTGGCGGTGTTGAACATCAATTCGGGGTTCATCGACGCGGAAATGGGCCTGCTCAAGTCGGTCATCCAGGGGTTCGGCGGCGGCGTCGGATTCACCCTCGCGCTGCTCCTCATGGCCGGCATCAGGGAGCGCCTCGAGCTCGCCGAAATTCCCGAGAACCTCAAGGGACTCCCGATAACGTTCATCATAGCAGGGATCATGGCCCTTGCTTTTCTCGGGTTTTCCGGAATGAAAATCTGACCGTATCCTGATAGAGCGATGGAAATAACGAAACCCGACGTAACCCTCCTTGCGGCGACTCCCAGGGCCGAAAAGCTCATCGAGGAGGCCGGTCGCACCTGCTATCTCTCGCTCGACAGGATCACCGACGACAGCGAAAAGAACTTCATCCGCAAGAGCATCAAGAACGGCCACCTGTCGATCCTGGAGCACGCATCGGCGAGCTTCCGCATCAGGGGCGCGTCCCGCTCCTTCACCCATCAGCTGGTGCGCCACCGCATCGCGAGCTATTCCCAGCAGTCCCAGCGGTATGTCGACGAGACCGGGTTCAACTATATCATCCCGCCCGATATCGAGAAAGACCCGGCGTCCTCGGCGATTTTCAGGGAATGCATGAAGCAGGCGGAAAAGGCCTACAACGACCTCCGGAAGGCGGGGATGAAGAAGGAGGATGCGCGTTTCGTGCTGCCCAACGCGCTTGAAAGCGAGATCGTCTTTTCGGCGAACTTCAGGGAGCTGCGTACTGTGTTCTCGCTCAGGCTTGACCGGGCTGCGCAGTGGGAAATCAGGCGCGTGTGCATGAAAATGCTGAAGATAATGCAAAAGGAAGCGCCTTCGGTTTTCGGGGATTTCATCGTCGACGAGGATTCAGTGACCGCCAGATCCGAATTCGCCTGACCTGCGCCTGCGGCCCGCCACGGATGTTATTTAAGCGCGATGTTCATCTCGAGCTGCCCCATAGGGCTGTAGAGATTGATTCCGAGCGTGGTCTGTTTGATCATCGTGATGGTGAAGTCCTTGCCCTCGACCACGGTCGGGGTCGTGATCTCGATCGTCTTGCCCTTCGTCGCGAAGAGGTTCATCGCGTTTCCGGTTATCATGTTCGCAAGCTCGCCGATAATGTCCTTGTATTCGCCTTTGATCTGTTCGGGCGAAAGTCCCGGCGCCAGGATTTCGGCGATTTTCGTCACCATGTTGAATCCGAGGCTGTAGACCACCTCGCCGGTCACCGCCCCGGTAATGCCGATTATTATCGAGACGTCCATCGAAGGGATCGGGCTCTCTTTAATGATGAGCTTGCCTCTTCTGAGGTCGACATTGAGGATCGATTTGAATACCGCGCTCGCGGCCTCGAGGAATGGATTGACGAATTCTGCATTGATGTTCATTACGCACGACCAGCCTTTATGGTATATTCGTGTATCGGTTATACAACCGGGGCGGGGTCTTTTTCGATTTCGATCGAACCGCCTGACCCGTGATTACTCTATAATAAATCGCAATAATTATCAATCAGTTTTTAGATTTTTTACTATTTTGGATTTTTCATGAAGGTCCTTCATGAGATTGGAAGTGACCATGTTGTATGTCTCGCCCGAAATCCTTTCCTGGATTTTCTGTTTTTCCTCGGGGGACGGTGCGGTCTTCGGGGTATCGAACCTCACCGGAGAAAAGACGTATAATCCCGCCGATGACTCGATGGCCCTGGATGCCTTTCCCTTTTCGATCGAGGCGCATTCCTCGATGAATATCGAAGAAGCTGCGATCGCGGACAGGTTTCTGTCTTTGCTTCCTTTTTCATTCACTTCACCGCCGGGTTTGAACACATCGGAAAGAACCGGAGCGCCGCCGAGCATCGCCGCCGCTTCGGTGAAGCCGCCTTTTTTCAGGGCGATGGCGTTCAATGAATCGACAAGCCCCTTCTTGAGGCGGTTGAATTTGTCGTTTTCGATTTTTTTGCTGATCCGCGGGCGGTCGGATTTGGGGTCTTTTATCTCTTTCTTGTTTTTCGCCATTTCGGCGTTGATCTCGTCTTCGGTGACCGCAAGCTCGTTTTTCCATCTTTTCTTCAGGTCGATGTCCGATACGTACGCGTACTGTATCCGTATCGACGAATTGTCGGCGATGTATTCTGTGCTGACGTCATCTGCCGAAACCGCTATACCGGTTCTGATGAGGGAGATGTAATCGTCTTTGAGGATGTCTTTCCTGAGCATTTCATAGAAGCCCTTGTTGTTCAGATGGTTGACTTCCCTGATGCGCTGGTATCTGTCAGGATCGAATTTTCCGGTTTCAGGATCCTTGAAGGCCTGTATATCGTTTCTGATCATGTCGGCGATCCTGTCGTCGCTCACGCTCAAACCGGCTTTTGCGGCCTCCTGCAGCACCATGATGTCGCCGAGGTAGTAATTCAGGATGAGGTCTTCCATGTTCTCGTTCTTGATGTGGCCGAAACGGTTGTCGCGGTACCTCAGGTAGTCCAGGCGGTGAACCTTCTGGCCGTTAACCAGGGCTATGATCGAATTGTCCATTCCGATACGGGACATGAAGTCGGGCATGCCGAAGGATATGATGATTATGAGCGCGAAAAACCCAATGATGGTATAGCCAACTGCCTTCATTACCGGAGATTTGCTGTCGAACATTGTCTTTCCTCTGTATGAATTATCAAAATTGCGCGGCCAGGATGCCGGAAATGCGCGAAAAAGGGAATTTTTTCAGCCCGATTTTTCGGGCATTTCAGCTTCATCGATGAGCATGACCGGGATTCCGTCTTTTACGGGATATCTCCTGCCGCATCCTGTGCAGACGATTTTTTCGTTTCTCATGTCGTATTCGACGTCCCCTCTGCATGCCGGACAGGCCAGGACTTCCAGTAATTTGGTGTCAATCATCGTGTTTACCCTCCGGGGCCCCTGATTCTAAACCGAAGCTATTAATTTTATATATAATTTATTGCGTCAACTAAAATAATAGTATCATTTTTTTAAGTCAAAACGGTATTATTAATCTGTGGGCGTGTTTATTGCCTCGCAGAAAATCTCTATATCTTGTCTTTAACGGCTGAAATTTACCCGATATTATAACAAGACCGTCCCGGGAACGGGTGCTGATATCGGTCGATGTTCCCGGTTTTTTCAATATGAGTATTAATTTGATAAATCAGAAGATATCCGGAAAATATATAATTGAACAAAAAATCGGGGAAGGGTCGTTCAGCGTCGTTTATCTCGCCAGGGACCTGCAGAGTGAAAACAATAAATATGCGGTCAAGATACTGAAAGAAAACAGTATAAGCTCCCGGACCGAAAACATCATAAGGTTCAATTCGGAAATAGCCGTTGCGGCCCATCTCGATCACCAGAATATAATCAGGATTTTTGATTTCGGAAGGTTCCAGGGCAACCATTACTTCATAATGGAATATGTCGAAGGCGTTTCGCTTGATGATTATATGAAAACGATCGTCGCCTTCAGCACCGAGGAGGCGGTCCTCATCGTCAGGCAGATATGCGTGGCGCTTGACTATATTCATTCCCGGGGCATAATCCACAGGGATCTCAAGCCGAGCAATATCCTTATCCCCCGTAGAGAGGGCTCGGGCCGATTTGAAAAGCTCAAACTCATCGACTTCGGGCTCTCATTTATAATGGAGTACGGGAACATCGGGGAGCTTGAGGCGATAACCGGAACCTTCGCATATATTTCCCCTGAACAGAGCGGCCTCATTAAAAGAAACATCGATGAAAGGAGCGACCTGTATTCCCTGGGCGTCCTCTTCTATCAGCTTATCTCCGGAGAGCTGCCTTTCAAGGGCGAAAGTATAAATTCGCTTCTTCACATGCACATCGCAAGCAGGCCGGAATCCTTTCACCGTGCAGCCCCGGGGACGCCGGAAGTCCTGGAAAAAATCGTTTTTAAAATGATGGAAAAGGATCCCGAAAAGAGGTATCAGAGCGCCGCCGCCATAGTAAGGGACCTTGACCTGTATATGCTGGGCTACAGGGATTACGCTCCCGGAGAAAACGAGAAGGTGCTGCGCCTCTATTACCGTCCCCGTCTTGCGGCGCGCCGGGCCGAAATGGAAAAGCTTTACGGCCTGTACAACCGCGCCGCGAAAGGCGGCGGAAGCATATGCCTGATCTCGGGGGTCGCCGGGTCCGGCAAGACCAGGCTCGGCGAGGAGCTGCGCGAAGCGGTTAATACCGGCCAGGGACTGTATCTTTCGGCCAAATGCTACCCTGCCATGACCGGCGCGCCGTACAGCGTAGTCAGCGATCTGCTGAACACCTACCTGATGATTTTCAGGAAAAGGTCTGAATCTGAGCGCAGGAATATCATTTCGATGCTGACCGGTGAACTTGGCGAACTCGGCGGCATAATCACGCAATTCAACCCGCTCATGAAGGAGCTGTTCGGGGAGTGCCCGGCGATCGTGCCGCTCGATGACGACAGGGAGACCCGGCGTTTCCTCGCGACCTTTGTCAGATTCGTCATGCTGCTGGTCAAAATGGAAAGGAAGGTTGTTATCCAGGTCGATGATCTCCAGTGGGCGGATGAAGGCAGCGTGTTGCTGCTGAGAGACATGGCTGCGGTTGTCAGCGAAGCTCCTCTTCTCCTTATATGCACCTACCGGAGTGACGAGGTGGGCCCGGACCACAGTCTCTCCCGCCTGATCTTGAGTTCGAAGGAAGAGCTTCGCTCCATCGAGGAGATTTCGTGCGAGCCTCTAAACGAGGCTGGGACCAGGGAAATGGTCACCGGCATCATGTACCGCTACGATAACGAAGATCTGATCGGAGACATCACGACATTCATCTACAGAAAAAGCGCCGGGAACCCGATGATGACGATCGAGATCATCCGGCAGATGATCGATGAAAAGAGCCTCTATTATGAGGACAACAGGTGGTTTTTCGACCGGGCCCTTGCCGAAAAAACCGGCATCCCTTCAAGGCTGATCGACATCATCATTAAGAGGATGTCTCTCTTCAGCGAGGAAGAGAAATACATCCTCTCTCTGGCTTCTGTCTTCGGACGAAAGATTGATATGCAGTATCTCTTCGAAATCCGGTCAGAGCTCGACGCAGAAGAATCACCGGCTGACCCGGCCGGCGGGACCCAGATCATCTCCCTGTGGGAAAAAAGAATCATAGCGACCATCGACCGGGCGATCGGCCTGCAGGTCCTCGAGCAGGACGTTTTCGGGGAGAGGATGCTGATGTTCTCACACGACCGGATTCGGGAGGCGCTTTATTCAACGGTCGATGAATCACGCAGGAAGACCATCCATCATGCGATCGCGCGAATCATGGAACGATCGAGTCGCCATAACGGCAATGACCTCGTGTTCGACATCGCCTACCATTACATGGAGTCTGGCGACGAAGCCAAGACGCTCGAGTTTTCCATGAATGCCGGCATGATCGCGAAGTCGAATTACGCGAATGAGGACGCGCTGAAATATCTCAAAACCTCCAGGAGTATCATCGAGAAGGCCGTCGAGAAGAAAAACGAGCATGATGCGCAGCAGCTTTTAAAATGCAAGGAGAACATCGGGGACTTGTATCTGAGGACCGGGGAACTCGACCTGGCCATAGATCTCTACCAGTCGATACTCGATCGCCAGGATTCGGCGCTCAGGAAGGGCGCCGTGTACAGGAACATCTGCCAGGCCTATTTCAAAATGGGAGACTGGGAACGCTGCGAGCGGTTTGTGATGAAGGGCCTGGGGGTCCTGGGAGAAAGCCTGCCCGCGGGAAGGCTTTCGGTCCTTGCCGGGATTTCCACGCAGATACTGGTTCACTTCCTGCACAATCTGCTGCCATCGGTCTTCGTTTCCCGCAGGGTGCGTCACCGCGAACTCGAGGAGCTCAAGATAAACATCTACGTGATAGCCAGCTGGATGTACATCCTCACCGACATGGGCAAGTTCATCAACACGATAATAAAAATGCTCAACATGTCTGAATCTCGGGTCGGGGTATCCAGGGAGCTTGGTATGAGCCAGGCTGCGTTTGCGAGCATGCTCATGGCCGTTCCCCTGTTCACGAGGGCTCTCAGGTATCACGAGAAGGCTCTGAAGATCAGGAGCGATCTCGGAGACGAATGGGGTGTCGGCCAGTCGATGCAATGGCTTGGCTACTGCCATGCCTGGCAGGGCGATTATCGGAGCAGCGACGAGTATTTTTCCAGAAGCATTTCCATATTCAGAAGGATCGGGGACCTCTGGGAAATCAGCATGAGCCTGGGAGGAGCGTCATATAACGCATATGTGACTTCTGATTATGACCGTTCGTTCAGTCTGACCAAGGAGTTCTATGATATCAGTTTAAAGTTGAACGATTATTACAGCCTCGCGCGCGCCTATCAGCACTACGCCCACTGTCTCATTGAGAGGGGCGATTACAAGACGGCCGAGGAGTATCTTTCAGACGCTCACCGGATCTGCGTTGAACACGGTCTGGATTTCAACCTGTGCTACAATTACGGCGCGATGGGAGTTCTGAATCTCGAAAAGGGAGATTATGAGGCCGCCGTTTCGCTGCTCGGACAGGCCATCGACATTGAGAGAAAAAATAATTTTATCAAGTATTTCATCATATTCATCTATCCGCTGTATGCAGAGGCCGTTTTCAGGACCTGCCTGGAGAAAAAGAAGCATGGGCTGGTGGTATCGGCCGGCGAAATCAGGCATATGAAGAGCGCTGCAGGCAGGGCCATCAAAAAAACGAAATCGTGGATCAGCGCCCACGGGATCTCTTTGCGCATAAGCGCCCTGTGCTCCATCACGAACCTGCCGCTCGGCGACCGCCAGAAGGCGGAATCCGATTTTCAGGCGAGTATCGATCTGCTATCGAAATGCGGCAGAAAGTACGATATGGCGAAAAGCCTCATGGAATACGGGCTTTTCCTCGAAAGGGCCGGCAGGAAGGATGAAATGCACGGAAGGCTCGAGGCGGCCTACCGGATTTTTATGGAGATCGGCTCCGATTCATACATCAAGTCGCTTTCGCGAAAGCTGGGGCTCTGCGGGGATGATCATGAATTGCCGGATAGTTCGAGCTACCGGGACCAGCAGAGGCTTTCATCTCTCGTAACCATCAGCAGGGACATCACTTCAATCCTCGATATTGACGCTCTCCTGACCAGGGTGATGAACAATGCGGCCGAGGTCACCGGCGCACAGAGGGGGCTTCTTTTCATTAAAAATGCGCAAACCGGATCGTATGATCTCAGGGTTTCAGTCCCGGCCATGGCGGAATCGACAGCCGAGTATTCCAAAAACGTGGTGGAAATGGCGATTAATACCGGCCAGGCCGTGATCACGAACGACGCAGAAAACGAGAATCATTTTTCGGCATACAAGAGCATCGTTTGCTACGGGCTCAAGTCAATTCTCTGCGTCCCGATAAGGCGCCGCAACGAGACGGTCGGCGTCTGCTATCTCGACAATTCACTCAGCAGCGGCGTTTTCACCGAGGATGACCGGGACATTCTAAACCTTTACATGTCGCAGGCGGCGATCGCCATCGACAACGCGTTTTTCTACAGCAACCTTGAAAAGAAGATCAGGGACAGGACGAGCGAGCTTAATATAGCGAAGGACGAGCTGGATAATGCTTATACCTCGGTGAGCAAGGCGTTTGAAATAATCAAGGAGGACCTCTCCATAGCCAGGAAGGTGCAGCAGAGCGTGCTGCCCCGGAACATTGAGAGGATCGAGGGCTTTTCCTTTTTCGTCAGATATCTTCCGATGTCCGACATCGGCGGCGACATTTACGACATAACCGAGATCGGCCGCGGCGCGGTTCGTGTTTTTATCGCCGACGCCACGGGACACGGAATACAGGCCTCGCTCGTCACGATGCTTCTGATGGGCGAATACAATAAAATCAAAAAAAGCGCCGAAAGCCCCGAGGTCGTTCTTGGGATTCTTAACGAATTTTTTTCAAAGCTGAGCTCGATGAAAACAGTGTTCACCTGCGCCGTGGCCGACATAAGGCCCTCTGAAGGGATCGTTTCTTTCGCCAGCGCCGGGCATCCGGCCCAGTACCTCATGAAAAGCGGCGCGATCGTCGAAATGGAAAGGACCGGCAGAATAATCGGGATGCTGTCCGATTCGGCGTATTCCCGCGCCGAATACCCGATATCCCGTGGTGACTGCCTCCTGTTTCTCACCGACGGAGTGTACGAGCACTTCAATGAAAACAGGCAGACGTACGGCGAGAACAGAATGAAGGAGATAATACGAAAATCGGCCGGCAGGAACCCTGAAGAGATATTTCAGGAGATATCGGCCGACGTCGATGCATTTTTGCGGGGAGATAAAAAAATGAACGACGACGATGATGTCACGCTCATCGGCGTGCGGTTGAGGTGAGGCCGAGGCCGCGATGTTCATCAACAACAATCTATCAGGACAATTGCCGCATGACTGAAAGCAATCAGACATTACCAGTCAGATATTGCGATGTGGAGCTGTATTACGAAAACCGGTTTGCGAGCGTATATCTTGCCTCGGATTCAGATTGCGGCGGCGAGAAACGTCTCATAAAAGTAATCGGCAAAGATACCGCGACCTCCAGGCTCGAAAACATCATAAGGTTCAAATCCGAGATAAGCATAGCCTCGCGCCTGAACCATCCCAACATAATACGCGTGATTGACTTCGGCGAGCTTGACGACCGTTATTTTATCGTAGTGGAGCACGTGAGGGGCAGGACCCTCGATGAGATGCTGAAAGAAACCATCCACTTCAGCATAGAAGAGGCGCTTGAAGTGATGCAATACATATGCGGAGCAGTGCTATGCCTGCACGATAACGGCATCATACACAGGGGAATAAATCCGGCATCCCTGGTTTTTCCAATGCCCCTCATGACGAAAAACTTCAAGGTCATAAAACTGTCCAACGCGGGTGTTTCACATCTGAAGGACGTTCCATTCAACGATCCTGAAGAGTCATCACCGGAGAATTCCGCGTATCTGTCTCCTGAACAGTGCGGGCTGGTAAAGGGCGTTATTGATGAAAGAAGCGATATCTATTCTCTCGGCGTGCTGTTATATCATCTTCTGACGGGCGATCCGCTTGTCAAACATGACTCGGTGCACGGGCAGTCTTTCTGGGTTCGCCAGGAAGAGCATGTCGGCTCGGAGAGCTATCACGGGGATATTCCCGACATCCTCGGCAAAATAATCATGAGAATGACCGATCAGGACCCGGATAAGAGATACCAGAGCGTGGTCGGGGTACAGCGTGATCTCGATCTTTACATGAGGGGTTATCGCAACTACGCCCTTGGAGAGCATGACAGCACCGTCCGGTTCACTTCAAAAACGCCGCTCATAGGAAGAAAAGAGGAGCTGAATCTTCTCGTCAGGATGCACAAGAACTCCCTCAAGGGTTTCGGCGGGATATGCCTCATTTCAGGATCGGCCGGGACCGGGAAGACGCGGCTCGTAAAGGAGCTTGAAAAAAATGTCTCGTCAAGGGGCGGAATCATTTTTTCCGGAAAATTTTATCAATCAGCCGATTCGGCTCCCTATGGTCCCTTCAGAGAGTTTTTCTCGTTCTATGTCGAACGATTCATGAAGAAGCCCGAGTGGGAAAAAAGGGAAATTGCGGAGAAGATCAAGAAGGAACTCCTTCCGTTCGGTGAAATTCTCTGCCAGTTTTCTCCTTCGGTGAAGCCCCTGCTGGGCGATGTTCCCAAACTGGTCGAACTCGAGCCCGACAGGGAAAGCCGGCGTTACCTGATGGTTATCAGCTCGTTTATAAGAATAATTTCGGAAGCGGAAAGGGCTTTAATCATAAGCCTCGACAACATCCATTTTATCGATAATGGCAGCCTTCTTCTTCTGCTTGAGATTCTTCAGAACATCGGCCAGCAGTCGGTGCTCATCATAGGCACATACAGGCATGACGAGGTCGAGGGAGAGCACCTTTTAAAGAGACTGATAGAGCACGGCAAGTCAGGAAATTATCCTCACAATGAAATCAGGCTGCAGCCGTTCAGCGAGCAGCAGATGCAGAGATACGTCATATCATTGCTTTCCCAGGAAGGGAACGATGTCGCCTTTTTTGCCGACATTATTCAGCGGAAAGCCAAAGGCAACCCCTTGTTCGCATTTGAAATCATCAAGGAGCTCATTCAAAACGGCGCCGTCAGCTTCGGCAACAACAGGTGGAATTTCAGCTTTGATGCGATCGATAAGCTGAATATCCCCGAGGGAGTCCTCGAGATAATTTTAAAAAGGGTTGAGCTCCTCACTGAAGTCGAAAAGTACGTCATATCGTACGCCACGGCGATGGGTAAATTAATCGATGTCGATCTTTTCGCCGACGTCATGCTCGAAAGAAAAAAATCCGGGCAGGGGCAGGACGTCGGCTATGATGCGCAGGATATTGTCAGGGCGATCGATCATGCCGTCGGTCTCCAGATTCTCGAGGAGGACAGCCAGAAGAAAGGCTTTATGCTTTTCACCCATAAAAAGATCAGGGACCATTTCGATTCAATCCTTACCGCTGCCGAAAGGATTTCACTGCATGCATCGATCGCAAGAAAAATTTTCGAGAGGACCGCCAAGGAAAGCGACAGCCTGTATTATGATCTTACTTTCCATTACTCCGAGGCGCGCGACCATGCGAACATCATCAACTATGCTTTCATCGCCGGATTAATCGCAAAATCGAATTACGCCTACGAGCTCGCCGTAAATTATTTCAACCAGGTAATAAGATCGATCGAAGAAAACAGGTCTTTCGCCGAAGACGCCGTCCTGATGAAAAAATGGATTTCGTGCAATGAGGAGATCGGCGGCATTTGCCTCACCATAGGGGAAATCGAAAAGGGAATCGACCTGTACAGGATAATTCTGCAGTACAAGAACACGCCGATTGAAAAGGCAGCGATATACCGTCAGATATGTATGGCCTATTTCAAGATAGGGAACTGGACAATGAGCGAGGAGTACGGAAGGAAGGGGCTCCAGCTGCTTGGAGAGAGCCTTCCCATCGGAAGGTTCGCGGTGCTCGCCGGCATAGTCCGCGGCCTGATCAGGCACTCTGCTCATGTCACGGCCCCCTATCTTTTTTTAAGGATGCGGACTTCACGGAATAACGAAAGCGAAAGGATGAAAATCTGGCTGTATGTATCGACAAACTGGATGTACATTCTCAGCGATGTGGCCAAATTCACGAACGCAATAATAAGAATGCTCAATATCTCCGAATCCAGGATCGGTAAATCCCGGGAGCTTGCCATGAGCCTCAGCGCTTTCGCGAGCATGCTCATGGCGGCGCCGAGATTCAGTACGGCCCTGCGCTATCACAACAGGGCTGTCAGGATGAAAGAAAAGCTCGGCGACCAGTGGGGTCTCGGCCAGTCGTATCAGTGGCTCGGCTACTGCCACTCGTGGATGGGCAATTATTCAAAAAGCAATGAAATGTTCGTGAAAAGCCTCGGGATATACAGGGGTATCGGCGATCTATGGGAAACCGGAATGAACATCGGCGGACTTTTCACGAATTATTACCAGATGTCGAACTATGAGAAAGCGAACGATTACGCCCGCGAATACAAGATCATCAGCAGTAAGCTTTCCGATTACTACGGCCTTTCCAGAAGCTATCAGTCAATGGCCTGGTGCATGATAGAGAAGGGGGATTTCGACGGGGCCGAAGATTATATAAATGAGTCAATCCAGATATGCGCCGAAAAAAGGATCTATTTCAACCTTTGCGTGAGCAATATCGAAATGGGCGTTCTTTATTGCGAAAAAAACGATCATGACAGGGCCCTTCAATATTTCAGGGAAGCCGAAAAGATGGACATGGAAAACAGTTTCATCAAGGAATACACGGCGTTATTGTATATCGGCATCGCCGAATGCTCCCTGAAGAAAATGATTAGGGATAAATCATACGACTTCACCGTTTCCCGTGAAGACGTTTCGGACATAAAAAAAGCCTGCCTGCTTGCGTTGGCGAAGACGGCGCGTTTCGTCAACAACCGCGCCTATGCCCTGAGGATTTACGCCGAGTTCAATGATGCGGTCAACAGGCCGAAAAGGGCCGAATCAATGTATCTCAAAAGCATACAGCATGCCATGGCCCTCGGAAGGAGATACGAACAGGCCCGCAGCCTGATGTCATACGGCCTTTTTTGCCGGCGCCGGGGCAATGAGGCTGAGGCCGTGTCGAGGCTCAAGGCGGCCCATTCCATCTTCACTGAAATCGGCGCACAGGGTTACGCCTCG
>Ga0209310_1002014_pt1 | contig 13727 bp, 11 predicted proteins | sample AD_UKC030_MetaG_FD_184415 | JGI IMG/M metagenome (GOLD analysis project Ga0209310, IMG submission 184415) | Active sludge microbial communities of municipal wastewater-treating anaerobic digesters from USA - AD_UKC030_MetaG (SPAdes) (version 2) | ecosystem: Engineered > Bioreactor > Anaerobic >... | reverse complement strand
GGCCTCATGGAAAAACCGGTGCCCGTGCCGTGGTGGAACGGATTGCCCTTGCGCCTCACGACCTACAACGGACCGGCAAATAAGCCCAAGACTTAGGTTAATTCTTTTCCGTGGAAATCCAGGCTAGCTTGAAGCAGGCGGGGATTGGGGAGCATTGCCATCGGCACCGGTTCCGTCCAGGTCGATCAAAATATCCCGAGGCTCGGCCCCTTTGCTCGGTCCGACAATTCCCCGATTCTCCAACTCATCCATGATTCGCGCCGCGCGAGTATAACCGAGGCGCAAACGGCGCTGCAAAAGCGAGACACTGGCCTTTTGTTCGCTTCGGATGACTTCGATGCATTGCTCGATCAACTCCTCATCCTCGTCACACGCGGCATTGTCTTCGAAATCATCACTCGGCTTCGACAGTTGCTGGTGGATGTCCACCTCGAAGCTGGGTTTGCCCTGACGCGCGATAAAGTCGACGATGGACTGAATCTCCTGATCGGTGATCAGAGCCCCCTGAGCCCGCACCAGCTTGGAAGCCCCCGGCGGCATGTAAAGCATGTCCCCCTTGCCCAACAATTTGTCGGCTCCCATGGCATCCAGAATGGTCCGCGAATCGACCTTGGAGGCGACCTGAAACGCAATCCGCGCCGGGATATTGGCCTTGATGACTCCTGTGATGACATCCACGCTCGGCCGTTGGGTCGCCACGATACAGTGAATCCCGGCTGCCCGGGCCATCTGAGTGATTCGAGCAATGGCCATCTCGACATCCGCCGGCGCTACCAGCATGAGATCAGCCAGCTCGTCGATGATCACCACGATGTAACTCAGTTTGTCGGGAATCACGATGTCCTCGTCGCGCGGCACGACGATCTCCTCGTCCAGCTCAACCGCAAAACCATCTGAGCCGGCTTCGACGCGCTCCTTGCGGGAGCGCAGGGGCAGTTCGGGTTCCCGAACGGGGAGCGGTTTGGAGCGGGGGCGTTCGTTGAATGACTTGATATTGCGGACTCCGACCTTGGCGAAGATCTGGTAGCGCTTCTCCATTTCGCTGATGACCCACCGGAGCGCAAGCACAACCTTCTTGGGATCCGTGACCACCGGAACGACCAGGTGAGGCAACGTATTGTACTGCTGAAGTTCAACGACCTTGGGATCGATCATGACAAACCGCAGCTGGTCCGGCGAAAAACGGTAAAGCAGGGATGCAATGATCGAATTGATGCAAACACTCTTCCCAGAGCCCGTGCTGCCGGCAATCAGCAGATGTGGCATCTCCGACAAATCACTCACAATCGGATGCCCATAAACATCCTTTCCCAGGGCCAGGGGGACTCGGGTCTTGGTTTTCTGCCATTCCTCGGTTTCCAGCAGGTCCCGCATGATCACCTTGGTCTTGATCAAGTTCGGGACCTCAATTCCGACCGAACTCTTGCCAGGCACGGGAGCCAGGATATGAATCCGCTCCGCTTTGAGGGCGGCGGCAATGTTGTTGCCCAAGGCCGAGATCCGTTCCAGCCGAACCCCTGGAGCGGGGTGTAACTCATAACGGGTGATGGTCGGCCCCTTGGTGATATCCCCCAGGGCCACCTCAATGTCAAACTGCGCCAGGGTGCTCTGCATCAGGCGCGCGTTCGCCATAAGATCCTCCCGGCTCTCCGAGGGCTTCACATTCGGATCGGGCAGATTCAGCAAATCCAGGGGCGGCAGCTGATAATTGCCGATCATCGGCGGAGCCGCCACCGCAATCGGCTTGGGTTTGCGTGATGGCGGTTTCGGCCGCCCGGCCGGCGCCAATCGCGGAATCGCCCCGTTCGCGGGTGGTGCCTGCGCCGACACGGCCCCGACGGGCGGTTCCTCCACCTCCTCGTCCGGTCGGTTCGCAGGTTTGGATTCAACAGGCTCCGCCGCTTCCTCAGGAGCCTTGGACTCGATCTTCGGGGCCGGAGACAAGGAATACTGTCCCAGAATATCCTGGGCCGATGCCGCGGGAATCTCGCGCGCTGACGAGGACGGTTTCTCGGCTGGGGCCTGAGCTGGACCTTTGCCGGCCGGACCCGAACGGGGGATCGGCACGCTAAGATCTCTCACTGTCGGTTCGGGAACCGGTTGGAGATCGGGCCCCAGCCCGGCCTGATCCGCAACCCGCTTCAGCTTCTCCGCCTCCGCAGCCAGATTCTTGGCCTTTTGCTCCAAAGCGCTCTCGGTCTCCGATCGGTCTGATTCCACAGCCCGGCGCCCCTTCCAGATCTCACGGAGCCAGAACCCCAGTTGAATGTTTGTCAGAGCCACCAGACTCACCAGGTAGATCGTCAGCAGGATGACCGACGCCCCGACCTCGCCAAAGTGACGAAATACCATTCGGTTTACAATCAGACCGGTCACCCCTCCAGCGCTGGGCGTGTTCAGGTTGACCATCATGGTTTCGTCGATCCGATACGAAAAGAGATCGAGCATGGCAGTCGTGGTCATCAGCAAGACCAACGCCCAAGGCCATCGAGGCCGCAGGTAACTCATGAACTGCAATAAAAAACCCAATCCAAAACCGAGCAGCAAAACGGGCAGCAGATACGCCCCCACGCCGAATACAAAAAAACAGGCGTTGGCCGTTTGCGCGCCAACGGGGCCAATGAAGTTGTGAATGTGCTCGTTGGGAGGAACCAGATTGGACCTCAAGTCGTGGCGGTCAAAAGTGCACAACGCCACCAACAACAGGAATCCCAGACACAGAAATATGATCCCAAAAATGTCCCCAAATCCATGAGATTGACGGTCTTTGCCGTTGTCCGCTCGCATGATGAAACCCATCCCGGTCCGAAAAACGCCTAGGCCGGCTCAACCAGACGCTCGGCGATCTGAACCGCATTCAAAGCCGCGCCCTTCAGCAGTTGATCGCCCACCACCCAGAAACAAAGGCCATTCTCCAGAGCGCAATCCAACCGCAACCGGCCCACAACGCAGTTGTCCATCTCGGCCACCACCATCGGCACCGGATAAAGCTGCTTGGCCGGATCATCCCACAGCTCCAAGCCGGGCGCCCTGGATAAGACCGCCCGGGCCACCTCCAGCACAACCGGACGCTCGAATTCCGCGCTGACCGCCACCGAATGCGCCCGATAAACCGGCACCCTCACACACGTCACGCTGGCGCGGAATTCCGGGTGATGCATGATCTTCCGCCCTTCGTTTTCCATCTTCATCTCTTCCTTCGTATAACCGGAAGATAGAAATGAATCCACTTGTGGAATGACATTAAATGCAATCTGGTAGGGATAAACCTCGCGGGTGACTGCCTGTCGGTGGACAATCTGCTCCGACTGGCGGCGCAATTCCTCGATGGCCTTGGCGCCCGTGCCGGATACCGCCTGGTAACTCGAGGCCAGAATCCGCTTCACCCCGAACGCCTGATGAAGAGGATACAGAGCCATCAGCGTGATCGCCGTAGTGCAGTTGGGATTGGCAATGATCCCCTTGTGCGCCGCCACGTCGGCCCCGTTGACCTCCGGCACCACCAACGGGACGGCCGGATCCATCCGAAACGCGCTCGAGTTATCCACCACGACACAGCCCGCCTGAACCGCCAGAGGCGCATACTCCTTCGAAATGCCGCCGCCCGCGCTGAAGAGGGCCAAATCAATCCCGCGAAAACTCTCCCGGGTCAATTCCTGCACCACGTAGTCCTCGCCGCGGAATCGCAACCGCTTGCCCACAGACCGGGCCGAGGCCAGCAAAGTCAGTTTGCCCACTGGAAAACTTCGCTTTTCCAGGGTCTTGATCATCTCGATGCCAACAGCTCCTGTCGCACCGACCACAGCTACATGCGGCTTTGCGTTCATACCACTTCAGGGATGCTGATGATACCGATCGGCTGGACGCTGTCAAACCAGCCCTGTGACTTTGATTGGCGCACGGCGGCGAAGAGGAACACGGCTCCCAAGTCCATTGTTCTTCCGAACATCCAGCGGGACCAGGCTTTACATGGGAACGGCTCTCCGTTATGTCGAAGAGGCAATGCGCACGCACACCCAAGCGGTCGGGTGCCTGGCCGGAGCCGCCTTGCTCTGGAGTCTGGGCGGGCTGCTCATCAAATGGATTGACTGGCATCCTCTGGCCATCGCGGGAGCCCGGAGCGCCATCGCCGCCGCGACCATGGCCCTGCTTCTGCCCAAACCGCAATTTGCCCGTTCCGCCACTCAATGGGGCGCCGCGTTGTGTTACGTCGGCACGGTCGTGCTCTTCGTCAGTGCCACCAAAATGACCACCGCCGCCAATGCCATTTTCCTTCAATACACGGCTCCCATCTACATTGCGCTGTTCGGCGCCTGGTTTCTCGGGGAACCCCCCAGCAAACTCGATTGGGGCCTCATCCTGCTCGCGGTGGTTGGCATCGCCCTGTTCTTCCTGGACCAAATCACCATGACCGGATTCTGGGGCAACATCACCGCTTTGGCCAGCGGCTTGAGTTTCGCCGGACTGGCGGTGTTGCTTCGCAAACAGAAAGACGCCGCGCCGGCCGACTCGGTTTTGTTGGGCAACCTTCTGACTGCCGTGTTGTTTCTGCCATTCTGCCTGAAATCGGCGCCCGGGAAAGGGAGTTGGATGGCCCTCATTCTCCTCGGCGTCTTCCAACTGGGTCTCTCCTAGGTGTTATTCACCCAAGGCATTCGCCATGTGCGCGCCCTCGAGGCCAGCCTGATCAGCACGATCGAACCGGTATTCAATCCGATCTGGGTGGCGCTGGCCCTGGGCGAATGTCCCCAGTTCTGGGCCATCAGCGGTGGGATCCTTGTGGTTTCCGCCGCCACAGCCCGGGGTGTGCTCACCGCCCGAGGAGTCGGCCCTCCCCCGGCGGCTTCATCTGAACAGGCCCCAAAACCGTTGCCCCAGCCAAACCGTCTCCTCGAACCACCAGAGAAACGCCTGTGACCAGCCCACTTTCAGTGTCAGAAACGGCAGGCCGACGAGGAGCGTCAGCAAGTTGCCAAATCCAATAATCACCAGGGAGAAAACCACCCCGTGCTCGGTCAGGTCGGTCTGGCGGGTCTTGAGGATATGTCCAGTGAGAGTGAGATGAAAAGCGTATGCGGCGCCGATCAGCAGATGAAAGAACGCCTGGACCGTCAACAAAATCCAAATGAGGCTCGCCGCCGCGTAAAATAACACGACAACCCACACATAGATCGGAAAGAAATAGGGCGCCAATGAAATGAGAAAGTTGTTTCGCGTGACTCGGACCGAGCCTCCTTTGGCCGTCGCCTTGAACCGAGTCACTCGACCGCCGAAAAGCCAGCTCCAGACCACGTGGGTCGATTCATGGCCCCACACGTAAATCAACATCGGCCGGGGCAGCAGCAGATACACCACCAGCCAGCAGGCTACGCCCGCAAGAAACGCCACCCAGAAAGCATCCGCCGGGCCGCTGGCCTCCACCACTCGCAAAACGGCCAGCACCAGGCTCGCGAAAAAAGGTAACAACAGGATTCCCAGCCCATTCTTGAACCAACGCGGCATGAAGCCCCCCCTCCTCCGGCGATCACCGGGCCACGAACACGCCGGATCCTTTCGACGGCTGGACGAAAACCGATCGCACGCCGCGGGCTGTCCCCGAAATCACGCCGTTGCCGGCGTCGAATGCACTTCCTCAATCACGGCGTTCAACTCCAGGAAATCGAAGACCTTTTCGTTGATGATCCTCTCCTGAATTTCGGCAATGCCGTTTCGTTCTTCCAGCTGCCGAACAAATTTCGCCACGGGAATCTGGTATTGCTGGGCCAGGAGGGTGATGTAACGGCCGATCTCCTCCCGGGAGGCGCGGATGTTTTCCTTCTCGGCAATCTTGCTGAGGAGAAAAGCCACCTTGACCCGTTCCTTGGCGTTATTGTTCGCAAAAGAATAAATTTGTTCCTTCTGTTCCTCGATGATTTCCTTGGTGACGCCGCGTTCGCGATTCTGGCGGACCAGGTCAAACACGACGTTCCGAGTCTCGGCATTCACCACGGACTCGGGCAGATCGCATGTGATCCCATCCAGCAGCTGGCGCAATATCTGCTTCCGAATCTCCGAATTCCGTTTGGCCCGCAATTCGGCCTCGAGATCTCTCCGCACGCCTTCGCGCAGTTTCTCGAGATTCTCGGCTCCATAGGCCTTGGCCAATTCCTCGTTCAGTTCAGGCAGGACGCGATCCTTGACCTGGAGCACCTCAACTTCAAATCGGCCTTCCTTGCCGGCCAGCTCTGATTGCGCGAAATCCTGCGGAAACGTCAGCGCCACCGTGCGGCGATCGCCGCTCTTGACCTCCATCAGTTGCTGAGTGAATCCCGGGATGAAGGTTTCCTTCTCATCCAGGCTGAGCCAGAAGTTCTTTCGTTCAGCCAACCCCTGGGCGGAAGGAGCGATTTCGCTGATCGGCTTGCCTTCACACGTGCCCGTGTAATTGACCACCACGAAATCGCCGCTCTTGGCAGGCCGATCCACATCCAGATAGGTAGCCCGCTGAGCCCGTAAAATCTCCATCGCCCGCGCCATGTCATCTTCGGTGACCGCCGCCGCAGCCACTTTGATCTGCAACCCCTTGTATTCGGGCAGGGTAAAATCAGGCGCGGTCTCCACCGTTGCCGCAAACTGGAGCGCCTGTCCGCGGCCGAATTGGATCTCTTCGATGTCGGGATAGCCCACCACATCCAGCTTCTGTTCTTGGATAGCCTGTCTATAGGCATCGCCAATCATCTTGCGCTTCACCTCGTCGGCGATCTTCTGCGCATAGACCTTCTCGACCATGCTCCGGGGCACTTTTCCGGTCCGAAAGCCCGGCAAAGCCGCATGGTGCTGGACCTCCGAGGTCATCTTCTCGAACTCGGATTCCACCGCTTGACTGTCAACTTCCACGCGCAACAACTTTCTGCAAGGCGCCAGATTCTCAACCGTTACATTCACACATCATCCTTTCGCCAAAAACCATGTTCCGGGATCGCGGCTCGTGTACCCAGAAAACCCTCAGCCCCGGGAGCTGTCGAACCTAGGGAAGCAAACCGATTGCGTCAAGCCTTGGATCCCGGGTTATGCGATCCGCCGGGCCTGGGACTGGGCCTGCAGGGCAAGTTCAATGGCCAGAAAGGCATGCCGCTGCGTCATCGACAGCTCGGTGCGATGCAGACAGTCCTCGATTAATTGCCCAAAAAAGGGAAAGCCCACCTGCCCATGCACATTGAAATGATGTTCCCCCCCTTGATCGACCAGATACAGATGATCACCCTCCGGATCCCGGGCAATGTCCAGATACTTTCGCAGTTCCATATAACCCTCCGTGCCCAAAAGGATCGTCCGGCCATCCCCCCATGCCTTCAGTCCGGCAGGGGTGAACCAGTCCACTCGCAAATAGAGCGTCGCCCCATTGTCCGCCAACAGCGTTGCATCGCCAAAATCCTCAAAATCAGGATGATCCATCTGGCTGTAATTCGCCGTCTTGCTATGCAAGACGCGAGCGTCCTTCGCCCCGGAGAAAGCCAGAAACTGCTCAATCTGATGACATCCCACGTCGCACAGGATTCCGCCATATTTCGATTTTTGCCAGAACCAGTCCGGACGCGAGGGCGCGTTCAACCGATGCGGCCCCAACCCGATCACTTGCAACAAGCGGCCGATGGCGCCGCTTTGCAGTAGTTGACCCGCCCGCACCGCTGCCTCAACATGCAATCGCTCTGAATAATACACCGCAAACCGCCTGCCGGTACGCGACACCCCCTGGCGTGCCGCCTCGAGCTGGTCGAACGATGTCACCGGCGGTTTGTCGGTGAAATAATCCTTGCCATGATCCATCACCCTGAGCCCCAGTGCGCCGCGCTCGCACGGGATCGGGGCTCCCGCAATGAGCTGAACCCGCGGATCCCCCAGGATCTCCTCTTCGCAGCGCGCAACTTTGACCCGGGGATACGCCCGACAAAAAGCCTCCGTCTTCCGCGGATCCGGATCGTAAACCCAGGCCAGTTCGGCGCCCGCCTCCACCAAACCGTTGCACATCCCGTAAATGTGACCGTGGTCTAGTCCAATCGCCCCCATGATGAATTCACCCGGGCCACAAACGAGACTGATCCGGCCCTTGGGCGCGTAATTCATGCCATCCGATTTCCGCTGCATCGATCCTATCCCTTCGCTTGAGTTCAACTACGATGCCCTCCCTCAGCTGAGGCTGCGTCCCAAAGTAATGTCGTTGGTCGCGAAGTTATCGACATTCCGGGTCTTCTCATGGAACCGCCTGGCATGCGCCAGGATCCCTTCCCGGGTGTAAAAGGACGCGGCCGACGAAAGCGGCAGTTGTACCGGCCGGCGCTCGTGGCTGGACTGGTATACGGCCGAAATCAACTCAATGGCGCGGCGCCCCTGTTCTCCATCAAGCAATAAGGGTTCCCGCCGATCTACAGCCGCGAGAAAATTGGCTATCTGGGCCTCATGCCCCGATCGCTCGGCCGCAGGCAGCTGATCGTAATAGGTCTGAATCTCGGCTGCCAATTCGGGATTGTCCGCCGGAAAACCGTTCTCCGTTTGACGCATGGCCCTGATCTTCCATGGCAAGGCAACCTGAGCGCGTTCGCCCTGCAAGACAAACTGCTGTTCCTCGCCGTGATGGATCAACGAGGCATTGATCTGTCCGACACTCCCATTCGCATATTGAAGAGTTGCCGTGGCAAAGTCCTCAACCTCGGAATTCTCGTGCGCGAGGTTTCCCGCATAGGCCTGGACCTCCGTTGGCATGCCCATCATCCATTGGAGCAGGTCGATGTGATGCACGGCATGGTTCATGGTGCAGCCGCCCCCCTCCTTGGCCCATGTCCCCCGCCACCAAAGATCATAGTAATTGCCGCCCCGCCACCAGAAGGAATCCACCCGCGCGCAGAGGATCTTACCGATCAGACCGGATTCAACTACCCGTTTCAGTTTCTGGACTGCGGCCTGATATCGATTCTGAGCCACCACAGACAAAACGCGATCGTTTTTCCTCGCCGCGGCCAACATGCGGTCGCACTCGTCCAGGCACGTTGCCATCGGCTTTTCCACCAGGACATGCTTGCCCGCCTGCAACAAGGCCACAGCAGCGGCGGCGTGTTCAAAGGGGGGCAGGCAAACCGATGCCGCATCAAAATCCACCCCCCGACATAACGCCTCGAGATGCTCGTAGACAGGGACATCCAGCTGGTGCTGAGCGGCTTTGGCTCGTGCCTTCTCCGGAAACAGATCCACCAGCGCCACAATGCGGCACTGGTCCGATAGCTTGCGATAGGCCGACAGATGACTGTCGGCGATTGCTCCGGTTCCCAAAATGGCGATTCGATTCATACGCGCAATCGTGACTCGGTCAGCCTCAGGTTTCCTGTGGGCGACTCGCCTCCGCCCTGCCCGTTTCCCTGGAGGCATCCACCAAGGCTTGGATGTTCGATCCAGGCGTTCCCGGGGATGTGCCTCCCCCCGCCGATAACAGCAGGCCGGGCCGGCCCCGATGTGCGCTCAGACATGCCCGAGCCGCCCCCATCACACTTTCGCGGTCGCCGCGGACCAAAACCTCCAGCGGCGGCACATTACCCATTAGACAGAGCGACGGGCCCACCAACTCACGGACCTTCGCCAAAGATTGCAGATGAGTGAAATTGAAAAGATCAATTCTCAAATCCGGCAGCTCGGCGAACGAAACCGGGTTGTCGGTGTCGTTGTGAAACATCTTGACCAGGCCGGGAAACGCATCAAATACCTGCTTCAGATAAGGATGCGCAAATTGACGATAATCTTTGAGGGACAAAAAACCCGCAATATCATCCAAAACCAGAATGCCTTCCACCGCATGCAGAACACCCGCCTGAGCCTCGATCCAATCCCGCACCAGGGCGGTTGTTTTTTCGAGCAAACGGTGCGTGCCGGCGGGATCCAGTTTCAGGCCCATCAAAAAATTGGTCACTCCCATTAAGTGAGTGGCCACCGTCAGCGGCCCCCGAGCTGCCACGATTTTGACCTGTTCGCCCGCCTCCTCGATTCGCGGCTCCAGAAACCGATACCAGTTCAAAATCAACGGCATCAAACCATCGGTCAACGGATTGGGCGTCCCCAGTCGCTCGCCTTCCGCTGGGGTCTCGATCAAAGGATGGGCGGCGGGTGTTTTGTCAGGAAAAAAACTGATCTTGCACCCGAAAGCGCTTGGTTCCGCCGCCATGCCCGGCTCAACCCAGAATCCGGGCAGGAAAATCACTTCCGGAAACTCGCGCCGGATCTTCAGATTGGCCTCCAGCCAGACTTCCGGCAGCGTCAGGTAGTCCAGCGTCGATAGTCCCAGATAACCGGGGATCCAAGGGCTATCAACAATTAAGGCCACCGGTAGCGGCTTCAACGTCTCGCCCCGGATGCATTTTCGTAAAATATCCCACTGGCATTGGTTCACGATCACCCCGCAGACTGCAGTTGCCATTTTGGTTTCATCCGCCGGATATTCAATCCGAAAAAACGCTTCCCTTTACTTTGGCAGGGATTGTTTCTTACAATAAGCCATGGTTGAACCGTTAACAGACGGACCTAAAACGCCCGTCTATTTCAATTTCGCCACCGATGTCGTGGATCGCTGGGCCCAGGAAAGGCCCGAAGCCCTGGCGTTATGGTGCGTCGAGTCGGATACCAAACGCCAGCACCAACTCAGTTTCAAGCAAGTATCAACCTTAAGCCGCCAGGCCGCCAACCTCTTTCAAGCTGTGGGCGTGCGGCGCGGCGATCGCGTCCTGTTGATGCTGCCCCGCGTCCCCCAGTGGTGGATCGCCGTTCTGGGTTTAACCCGGCTGGGCGCGGTCCCCGTCCCCGCCACCTCCCAGCTCACCGCACGCGAAACAGACCACCGGCTGATCTCTGCCCACGTCAAGACCGTCATCTCCGATCCGGAAAACGCCGGGAAATTCGCCGGTTTTTCCGGGGGCCGCCTTCAGGTCGGCGGCTCAGCCGCGGGATGGTCTGATTTCGACGCCGGCATCCGGCAAGCGTCCCCTGATTTTTCAGCGGAGCCCACCCGAAGCGATGAACCGGGCATCCTCTATTTTACCAGCGCCACCACGGGTCACCCCAAGATGGTGCTCCATACCCATGCCAGCTATGGACTCGGCCATCGTCTCACCGGCCAATGCTGGCTCGACTTGCATCCCTCCGATGTCCATTGGAATCTCTCCGACTTGGGTTGGGGCAAGGCGGCGTGGTCCAGCTTCTTTGGCCCCTGGCAAATGGGCGCCTGCGTCTTTGCCCTCGACTATCGAAGCAAATTCAATCCTGTTCTTGCTCTACAAACCCTTGCGCAATATCCTATTACAACCTGGTGCGCCCCCCCAACCGCCCTCAGGCTTGTCGTGCGCGAAGATCTGGATAACTACCGGTTCACCCATTTGCGCCACTGTGTCACCGCCGGAGAACCGCTGAACCCCGAAGTTATGACTCGTTGGAAGGCCGCCACCGGCTTGACCCTTTATGAAGCCTACGGCCAGACCGAAACCGTCGTGCTGATCGGCAATTTCCGGTCGATCGGTGATCCCGTGCGCCCCGGCTCCATGGGAAAATCCGCGCCCGGCTTCCATCTGGCCCTTCTCGATGATCACTTGGCCGAAGTCCCCCACGGCACCGAAGGCGAAATCGCCATACGAGTGAAACCCCGTCGACCGCTCGGTCTGTTCCAGGAATACTGGCTTGATCCCCAAGAAACCGCGCGACAGTTCTCAGGCGATTGGTACCTCACCGGCGATCGGGCCGTTCGAGATGCCCAAGGCTACTTCTGGTTCGTCGGACGAAAAGACGATGTCATCAAGTGTTCCGGCTACCGCATCGGCCCCTTCGAAGTCGAAAGCACCCTCCTCGAGCATCCCGCCGTCCTCGAAGCCGCTATTGTGGGAAAACCCGACGAGGTCCGGGGGCAAATCGTCAAGGCTTTCGTTGTCTTACGCTCCTCCGTCAAAGCCAGCTTAACCTTGGCGCGCGAGCTCCAAGCCCACTGCCGCCGCGTCGCCGCTCCATACAAATACCCAAGAGAAATTGAGTTCGTCGACGAATTGCCCAAAACCGTCAGCGGCAAAATCCGGCGTGTCGATCTTCGGCGGCAGGGATCCTCCTCAGCTTCTTCCCCCTCTGGATCGCGATGCTCAACCTGACAAACAGGTTGCCAGCAAACCACCGGACCCAGGCTCCCCAATCCGCACACAACCCCAGGAAACGCAAACGCATCGCTTTCATCAAACTTCATTATTCCACCAAGCCTCCCTGAGCCGCTAGAATTTTCTGGCCCCCCATGGATCCGAGCTTTGACTTCCTGGCCTGACAGGTTCAGGATGCTGTTAGAAAACCAAGGATGGTCGAAACACCGGAAATCTTGGTTGATCGGCAAAACACTAACTATCTTCCATAGGCGTTCTTATGAATACCACGGGACTGAAAATAGCTGCTTTGGCAGGCGATGGCATCGGTCCGGAAATCATGCGTGAAGCCATCAAGGTGTTGCGGGCGATCGAACGAAAACAGAAACTATCGCTTGAAATCACCGAAGCCCCCGTCGGCTGGGCGGCCATTGATCAGGAGGGCAAAGCCCTGCCGGAAAACACGCTGGCCTTGTGCAAAAAGTCTGAAGCCATCTTGTTTGGCGCCGTCGGCTTGCATTATCGCGACGCCGAAATCCCAAAAGAAAAACGCCCCGAACGCGCTGCCTTGCTCCAACTCCGCAAACAGTTCGGCCTTTTCGCCAACCTTCGCCCCATCAAACTGCTTCCCGCCCTGGCCGCCGCCTGCCCGCTTCATCCGGAACGCCAGGAAAAGGGCATCGATCTCCTCTTCGTGCGTGAATCCACCGGGGGCGTCTATTACGCCTACCCCAGGAAGACCGAGGAAGTGTTGGAAGTCAAAGACGACGGAACCACCACTCAGCGGATTCGGCGAGCCGTCGATACAATGGCCTTGACAACTACGGAAATCGAGCGAATCGCCCATGTCGGATTCCGGGCGGCGTGGTTGCGACGGAAGAGACTCACCAGCGTCGACAAAGCCAACGTGCTCGAAACCGGCATCCTCTGGCGCGACGTCGTCACCGAAGTCAGCACTCAATACCCCGACGTGGTTCTCGAACATGTATTGATCGACACCGCCGCCATGCAATTGATCCTGCGCCCCTCGCAATTTGATGTCATCCTTTGCGGCAATATGTTCGGCGACATCCTCAGCGATGTCGCTGCCGCGTTGGTCGGTTCGGTGGGGATGCTTCCCTCTGCCAGCCTGAGCACCCGGCGTCACGGACGAACCTTCGGCCTCTACCAACCCGCTGGGGGCACAGCGCCGGATATTGCGGGCAAGAATGTGGCCAATCCCATTGCGCAAATCCTCGCTGCCGCTCTCATGCTTCGCCATAGCTTTGGATTGGATCCAGCCGCCAAAGCCGTAGAAAACGCCGTCGACCGTGTGATTTCCGAAGGCTATCGCACCCGGGATATCTCGAGTCAGAGAGATTCCAAAACGCATCTCGTGAGCACTTCCCAAATGGGCGATGCCATCGCCGCCGCAATAGTTTAAGCCAATCCATGCTGAAAATGACTTCAAGAATCCAAGAAAAACAAATAAAGTGACAGGTTCATTATTATTGACCTTCTCTCGGTATTCCGGGTAGGCTGGGGGGTATTATGAGATTAGCCAGGATCAAGGTTCAGGGGCGGCGGGTGGTTTATCACTGTATATCGCGGATTGTGGGG
>Ga0209310_1002011_pt1 | contig 13739 bp, 9 predicted proteins | sample AD_UKC030_MetaG_FD_184415 | JGI IMG/M metagenome (GOLD analysis project Ga0209310, IMG submission 184415) | Active sludge microbial communities of municipal wastewater-treating anaerobic digesters from USA - AD_UKC030_MetaG (SPAdes) (version 2) | ecosystem: Engineered > Bioreactor > Anaerobic >... | reverse complement strand
TCCGAGCAGCGGATCCCGGTCTCCATCGAGGAGGAGATCCGCCGCAGCTACCTCGACTACGCGATGTCGGTCATCGTGGGCCGCGCCCTCCCCGACGTCCGCGACGGCCTGAAGCCCGTTCACCGCCGCGTCCTTTACGGGATGTGGGAGCAGGGCAACCGGCACAACCGCCCGTACAAGAAGTCGGCCCGCATCGTCGGCGACGTCATGGGCAAGTACCACCCGCACGGCGACGCGTCGATCTACGACACCGCGGTGCGCATGGCCCAGGACTTCTCGATGAGCGAGCCGCTCGTCGACGGGCAGGGGAACTTCGGCTCCGTCGACGGCGACAGCGCCGCGGCGATGCGCTACACCGAGGTCCGGCTCACGGCCCTCGCCGAGGAGCTCGTCGGCGAGGACATCGACAAGGAGACCGTCGACTGGTCTCCGAACTACGACGGCTCGCTCCAGGAGCCGAACGTCCTTCCGGCGAAGTTCCCGAACCTCCTCGTGAACGGCGCCGAGGGGATCGCGGTCGGCATGGCGACGAAGATCCCCCCGCACAACCTCCGCGAGGCGTGCGACGCGGCGATCCTCCTCCTGGAGAAGCCCGACGCGGGGCTCGACGAGCTCCTCCGCCTTCTCCCCGGGCCCGACTTCCCGACGGGCGGAATCCTCCTCGGCCGCCGCGGGGTCGTCGAGGCGTACCGGAGCGGCCGCGGGATCATCCAGGTCCGCGGCCGCGCGGAGATCGAGGCCTCGACGCGGGCCGACCGCGAGTCGATCGTCATCACCGAGATCCCCTTCCAGGTCAACAAGGCGCGCCTCATCGAGCAGATCGCCGACCTCGTGAACGAGAAGCGCCTCGAGGGGATCTCCGCGATCCGGGACGAGAGCGACCGGGACGGAATGCGCGTCGTCGTCGACCTGAAGAAGGGCGAGAACGCGAACGTCCTCCTGAACCGGCTCTACCAGCTGACGCCGCTCCAGAGCTCCTTCGGAATCATCTTCCTCGCGATCGTCGAGGGGCAGCCACGCGTCCTTCCGCTGAAGGAGATGCTCCGGCATTTTCTCGACCATCGCCGCCAGGTCGTCGTCCGCCGGACGCGCTTCGACCTCGCGAAGGCCGAGGCGCGCGCCCACATCCTCCTCGGCCTCGCGCTCGCCCTCTCGAACCTCGACCGCGTCATTGCGATCATCCGGGGGTCGAAGGATCCCGAGGAGGCGAAGCGGCGCCTCACGGAGGAGGTCGCCGTCGACCTCCCCGCCCTGATGGCGTTCCTCGACCTGCCGGCGCTCGACCTGTCGTCGCGCGCCCGCCGCGACGGCGAGCTCGTCCGCCTCGACGAGGTGCAGGCGCAGGCCATCCTCGAGATGCGCCTCCAGCGCCTCACCGGCCTCGAGCGGGAGAAGATCGTCGCCGAGTACAAGGACGTCCTCGCCCTCATCGCCGACCTGAAGGACATCCTCGCCCGTCCCGAGCGGGTGGCCGCGATCATCCGGGCGGAGCTGACCGACATCCGGACCCGGTTCGGATGCGACCGGCGGACGGAGATCTCGACCCTCGAGAGGGACCTCGCCGACGAGGACCTCATCAAGGACGAGGCGGTCGTCCTGACGGTGACGCGGGGCGGCTACGCCAAGAGCACGCCTCTCTCCGTCTACCGCGAGCAGAAGCGGGGCGGCAAGGGGCGCACGGGCGCCGCCGCGACCGAGGAGGACGTCGTCGAGCACCTCTTCGTCGCCTCGACGCACGACTCCCTCCTCGTCTTCACGGACCGGGGCCGCGTCCACTGCGTGCGGGTCTGGGACGTCCCGTCGGCCGGCCCGGCGGCGCGCGGGAAGGCTCTCGTGAACCTGATCCAGGTCGAGCCGGGGGACACGGTCGCCGCGATGACGACGACCCGCGGCTTCCCGGAGGACCGCTTCCTCCTCTTCGCGACGAAGCGCGGGCTCGTGAAGAAGACCGTCCTCTCCGCCTACGGCAACGTCCGCGCCGCGGGGATCATCGCGATCAACCTCGAGGAGGAGGACGAGCTCCTCTCCGTCCAGGTCACGGACGGCGCCCGCCAGGTCTTCCTCGGGACGCGGAACGGGATGGGGATCAAGTTCACGGAGACCGACGTGAGGCCGATGGGCCGCGACACGACGGGCGTGAAGGGTATCGAGCTGCGCGAGGGCGACGAGGTCGTCGAGATGGACCTCGTGGACGAGGAGGCGACCCTCCTCGCCGTGACCGAGCTCGGCTACGGCAAGAGGACGGACGTCGCCGAGTACCGCCACCAGTCGCGTGGCGGCACGGGCGTCATCAACGTGCGCGTCACGGAGAAGAACGGCCCCGTCGTCGGGATCAAGTCGGTCGGCGAGGACGACCAGCTCCTCGTCATCACCCGGATGGGGATGATGATCCGCTTCGCGGCCGCCGGAGTCCGCGAAACGGGCCGCGCGGCGCAGGGGGTGAAGGTGATCGACCTCGACGAGGGCGACACCGTCGTCGCCGTCGCGAAGCTCGCCTCGCTCGGCGAGCGGGACGAGGCCGCGGAGGACGAGGACGCCGGAGCGCCGGGGACCCCCTCCGGAGACGAGCCGGAAAGCGAGTAGAGTGAGGGTATGAGGTTCTTCCTCGACACCGTGGACGCCGACGAGGCACGCCGCGTCAAGGAGTGGGGGCTGCTCGACGGCGCCGTCGTCCGCGCCGATGCGGTCCTTGCGTCGGGGCGCGACTACCGAAAGGCGGTCTCCGAGATCTCCCAGGTCTCCGACGGCCCCGTCTTCGCCGCCGTGGCGGCCGGCGAGCCGAAGGGGATGTACAAGGAGGCTCGCGAGCTCGCGAAGCTCGGCAAGGCGATCGTCGTGAGGCTCCCGATGACCCGCGAGGGGCTTCGCGTCGTGAGGCTCCTGAACGACGAGCAGATCGCGGCGGACGTCCACCTCCTCGCGACGCCGCTCCAGGCGCTCCTGGCCGCCCGGGCCGGCGCCGCCTACGCTTCGGTTTCGGTCTCCGGCCTGGACGGCGCCGGGCAGGTCGGGATGGACGTCGTCGACGCGGTCGTGAGGGTCTACGACAACTACGGGCTGCAAACCCAGATCGTCGTCGACGCGGTCCAGAACCCGGTCCACGCTCTCGACGCCGCGGCCATGGGGGCCGATGCGGCCGCGATCCCGTTCCCGGTCCTCGACCGCCTCTTCGACCACCCGCTCACGGCCCAGGGGGTCGCCGCCATCCGGGCGCACGCGGGCGAGGGCCCGCGCCGCGTCCATTGACTCCGACGGAGTACGGCGAATGGCCATCTCCCGCGAGCGTGCCAACGACCTGTCTCACCGGGTGCTCGAGGCGCTCCGGAAGACTCCGGGCGTCGAGCTGACGGCGGAGGCCGAGTTCGTGAGGAACCGGATCGCCTCGGCGCTCCAGGAGTGGGAGAAGGAGAGCGACGGGCTCTCGGCCGAGGCGCGGCGCCGGGTCCTGGCGCGAGGCCGGCGGGTGCCGGAGGGCTCGCGGGAGTTCGACCAGCTCCTCTCCGAGGAGCTCCGCCGGCTCTGGGACGAGCGGGCCGCCCGGGGGGAGTGACCGGCCGGGCCGCGGCCCATAAATGGTTGGTGCCGTTCGGCGAAATACTTGCCTTGGTCTAGGCCAAGGTTCATCCTTTCGGACGTGACGGACCGGCTTCCCGCCGCGGACGGCGCCCCCGGGCGCATCCCCCTCTACCGGACGATCGCGGACGGGATCATCCGCGACATCCGGCGAGGGCGGTTCCAGGAAGGGTCGCGCCTTCCCGCCTCGCGGGCCCTCGCCCGGACCCACGAGGTGAACCGGGCCACGGTCCACCAGGCGCTCCAGGTCCTCAAGCGCGAGGGGTGGATCGAGACGAACAAGGGGGGCGGCACCCGCGTCGCCCGCCGGTCGCTCGCCGGGCCGATGGTCGGCCCGGCCCCGTCCTGGGACCGCATCTCCTCGGCGCTCCTCGGCCGGATGCTCGCCGAGGCCGGCGTGCCGGACGGACCGCTCGACGGAGCGCACGACCTGGCCCGCCTCGCCCCGGAGGAGAAGGAGTTCCCGGCGGAAGCCTTCGCGAAGGTCCTCGCCGAAGTCGCGCGCGACGGAGCGCTCCTCGCGTACGGGTCTCCGTTCGGCTACCGCCCGCTCCGCGAGACGCTCGCGGCGCGTCTCGAGAGGCGCGGCGTGCCGGCCGATGCCGACTCGCTGCTCATCGTGAACGGCGCCCAGCAGGGGCTCGACCTGATCGGCCGCGCCCTCGTCGACCCCGGCGACCCCGTCGCCGTGGAGAGCCCGAGCTATTCGGGCGCGCTCTCCCTCCTCCGGGCGCAGGGGGCGCGCCTCCTCGGCGTCCCGCTCGACGCGGAGGGTCCGGCGATGGAGCCGCTTCGCGGCGCGCTCGCCGAGCGGCCGAAGTTCCTCTACACGATCCCGGATTTCCAGAACCCGACCGGCCTCCTCGCGACGGCCGCCCGCCGGCGCGAGCTCGTGGCGGCGGCCACGGCGGCGGGCGTCCTCGTCGTCGAGGACGCGTTCGACGCGGACCTCCTCGTCGAGGGGGAGCTTCCGCCTCCGCTCGCCGCCCTCGCCCCGGGGCACGTCGTCCACATCGGGACGATCTCCAAGGCGCTCTTCCCCGGCGTCCGCGTCGGCTGGATCTCGGGCCCCCGCGAGTTCGTCCACCGCCTCGCCGCGCTGAAGCGGATCGGCGAGCTCACCTCGCCGCCGGTCCTCCAGGCCGCGTTGAACGTCTTCCTTTCCCGCGGCGACTACGACCGGCACCTCCTCCGGGTGAAGGCGCGGCTGAAGGCGCGCCTGGCGCTCGCCCACAAGACCGTCCTCCGCTCCTTCCCGGTCGGGACGCGCTGCGAGAGGCCGCTCGGAGGCTGGGTCCTCTGGGTCGACCTGCCCGAGGACGTCTCCGGTCGCGAGCTCGCCGAGGCGGCGCGCGGCGCGGGAGTCCTCGTCTCCCCCGGCGGCGACTACGCCCCCGACCGCGCCGACGTCCCCTCCCTCCGCATCTCCGTTGCCCGCAGCTCGGGTGCCGAGCTCGAGAAAGCCCTCGAGAGCCTCGGCGTCCTCGCCCGGGCAGCCGTCCGGCGGGCGCACCGCCGCGCCCCCCGCGCCGAGGAGCGGCGCGAGGAAGCCCTCATCCAGATCTGAAAGGGACACGAACCATGAGCAGCACCCCCATCTACTCCTCCCCGTTCACCTCCGACGCCTTCCGGGTCAAGGTCGGTCTCGCCGAGATGCTCAAGGGGGGCGTCATCATGGACGTCGTCAACGCCGAGCAGGCGAAGATCGCCGAGGACGCCGGCGCCTCGGCCGTCATGGCGCTCGAGCGGGTCCCGGCGGACATCCGCCGCGACGGCGGCGTCGCCCGGATGTCGCCGGTCTCGAAGATCCGCGAGATCGAAGCCGCGGTCTCCATCCCGGTCATGGCCAAGTGCCGGATCGGGCACATCGCCGAGGCGCGGGTCCTGGAGTCCCTCGAGGTCGACTTCATCGACGAGAGCGAGGTCCTCACGCCGGCCGACGAGGAGAACCACGTCTACAAGCACGACTTCAAGGTGCCCTTCGTCTGCGGCTGCCGGAACCTCGGCGAGGCGCTCCGGCGGATCGGCGAAGGCGCCGCGATGATCCGGACGAAGGGCGAGGCGGGGACCGGCGACATCGTCCACGCGGTGAGGCACCTGCGCGAGGTGACGCGGCAGATGAAGTCGCTCACGCTCCTCTCCCGCGACGAGTGGATGGCCGCCGCCAAGCAGCTCGCCGCGCCGTTCGAGCTCGTCGTCTGGGTCGCCGAGCACGGGAAGCTCCCGGTGCCGAACTTCGCGGCGGGGGGCGTCGCGACGCCCGCCGACGCGGCGCTCTGCCGGATCCTGGGCGCCGAGGCGGTCTTCGTCGGCTCGGGGATCTTCAAGTCGGACGACCCGGCGAACCGTGCCCGCGCGATCGTCGAGGCGACGACGCACTGGGACGACCCGGCCCGCGTCGCGGCGGCGTCGGAGAAGCTCGTCGAGGGGATGAAGGGGATCGAGGCGGGCAAGCTCGTCGAGGCCGAGCTCCTCCAGACGCGGGGCTGGTGACGGTGCCGGTCGGCGTCCTCGCCCTGCAGGGCGATTTCGAGGCGCACGGGGCGGCCCTCGCCCGCCTCGGGATCGACTCGCGGCCCGTCCGGACGGCGGAGGAGGTCCGCGCGAGCGCGGGCCTCGTCCTGCCGGGCGGGGAGTCGACGACGATGTGGAAGCTGATGGAGGGGACCGGGATCGCCGAGGCGATCGTCGCCGTCGCCCGTCGCGGCGACCCGCTCTTCGTCACTTGCGCCGGCGCGATCCTCTCGGCGCGAAGGATCACGAGCCCCGACCGGGACGGCCTGGGCCTCCTCGACGCGACGGCGGTGAGGAACGCCTACGGCCGGCAGCTCGACTCGGCCGTCGTCACGCTCACCGACCTCGACCGTTCCGTCCTCGGGGGCGAGCCGCTCGAGGCCGTCTTCATCCGCGCGCCGAAGCTCGCGGACCTCGGCCCCGGCGTCGAGGTGCTCGCCCGGAGGAACGGCGACCCGGTCCTCGTCCGCGACGGGAACCTCGTCGCGGCGACGTTCCATCCGGAGCTCGCCGCCGACGCGCGCGTCTACGACCTCGTCTTCGGCGCGGCGGCGGCGCGGGCCGCCTGAGGGGTCTGCCGCGAGCGCGATGAGCGCCGTCCGAGAGGCTCTCGAAACGCTCGGGCATCCCGGCGGGACGCTCCCGGAGCCGCGCCGCCTCGCGGAGCTCTTCGTCCGCTTCCAGGCGCAGGTCCCCCTCCGCCGCGCGGGGTGCGGAACGGCCGAGGAGCGGCTCGCGGGCTGGCTCGAGGCGGGGGCGGGGCTCTGCGGCGAGGCGAGGACGGACGCCTTCACGACCCTCGCGGCGGAGGCCGGCTTCGCCCTCGAGGCGGGGCACGCGCGGGGCACCGCCGGCGACCCGAGGACGGTCCTCGTCGCAGACGGCGGCCGGCTTCTCTTCGACGTCTCGTTCCCGCTTCCCCTCCCCGTCTCCCTCGATCCGCCGGCCGCGGAGCTCGCAACGGGATACGGCACGCTCCGGGTGCGTCCCGCCGCCGCGGGAGAGGAGGTTCTCCTCGAGACGCGCGGCGAGGAGCGGCTCCTCTACCGTGTCGACCGCGACCCCGCCTCCGTCTCCGACTCGGCGGCGAAGGGCTCCTCCGAAGAGACGGAGCTCTTCCGCCTCCTGGACGATCGGCTCCTTCGCTTTCGGGGCGGCGTCCTCGAGGTCTCGGACGCCTGGAGCCGGCTCCGGGTCCCGTTCCCGGCACGGGACGCCGACGGCCTCGAAGCGCTCTTCGGCCCGCCTGCGCCGCCGGACGACGGGCGGGAGGCGGCCGGGCAACCGCCGACCCTCGCGGTCTACCTCGCGTCGGGCGCGCGGCCCGAGGCGCTTCGGGCGCTCCTCGCCGACCCGGAGTCGTTCGCGGGCACGCTCCCCGAAGGGTGGGCCGCGACCGAAGTCGAGGCGCGCGCCGACGGGTTCGCCTGGCGGGTGCGCGAAGGAGACGACCTCCTGCGGACCGAGCGGATCCGCGTCGTCCCCGACGGGCTCGTCCTCGAGGCCGAGGGGCCGCTCGCCCTCTTCCGCTCCCGGACGCTTCGCCTCGAGCCCCGACCCGAAGGGACCCGGCTCCGACTGCTCGCCACGCTCCGCGACCCGGTCCCGCCGCGCGGCCTCCCCGAGGGGACCCGCCGCCGCCTCGTCTTCGAGCTTGCGAACGAGCTCCTCGCCCTCGACCGCGTCGCCGCCGGGGGCTGAGGGACCGGCCGCCGGCCCGAAGGGCAGAGAGGGCCGCGCGGCGAAGACGGAAGCCGGCGCGGAGGGGGTTCGGGGGGACCGGCCGCCGGCCCGAAGGGTTGATGGTGGGGCACCGCGAAAGAGGCAAGCCGGCGCGGAGGGGGTTCGGGGGGACCGGCCGCCGGCCCGAAGGGCCGCGGTCCCCCCGAGAAAATCGCTACCCCTTCAGAACTCCAGCTCGTCTCCGTCGTCGAGGATGCGCACCCGCGGCTCGGAGAGCGCGGCGACGTCGGCCCGGAGCTGCGGGAGCGTGGGCGGCTTCATGTGGTAGAGGTTCACCGGGACGCCGGCCGGGAACTTGCGCATCTCGAGCGCGAGCGTCGCCGGCGTGAGGTGCCTCGAAACCTCGGCGATCTCGGCCATGGAATCGGGGAAGGAGCATTCGACGAAGATCGCCTTCAGGTCGTCGCGGCGCCGCGCCTCGGCCCAGAGGGCTTCGGTCGGACCGGTGTCTCCCGAGAAGACGACGCACGAGCGGTCGTCCCAGAGGAGATAGCCGAACGTCGGGACGACGTGCGAAACCGACAGCGCGAGCCCCTGCAGGCCGTTCACGCGGAACGGCGTCCCCTCCTCGACCGTCCGGAACGTCACGGCCGGAAGGAAGTGCGTCGGGATCCGGGTGAAGTCGGGCCAGATCGCGTCGTTGAAGAGATGCCCCTGCAGGAGCGAGGTGACGTCCTGCGGCCCGATGATCTCGATCGGCCCCTCCGTCCTCCCGAAGACGTTCTCCACGAGGAACGGAAGCGATGCGACGTGATCGAGGTGCGAATGCGTGACGAGGATCGAGCGGACGCGTGCCTGCTCGTCGAGGGTGAGGGACTGCGTGAGCGCGCCCGCGTCGAGAGCGACCGTCCCGTCCAGGAGGAAGGAGGTCTGGCGATGCCACGGCGAGGAGCCTCCGTACGCCCCGAGGACACGGACCTTCACGATCGAATTCTAGGGCGGGGCGGGCCGGTCCGGGGTGACACGGGTCACCCTTTCCCGGCCCTCGCCCTCAGAACGAGCCCGGGCCGATGTAGAAGGTCGTCTGCCAGCCGGCGAGGTTCGACCGTCCGTCGAAGGGCCGGGCGAAGTCGACGTTCCAGGGAATCCCGAGGAAGTAGGCGGTGAAGCCGGCCCCCCAGGCCGCGCGCCCGTCGCGAAGGCGCCCGTCGTCCCACCACTTGAAGTCCTCTCCTTCCAGCCAGGCGCCGCCGACGTCGAAGAAGAAGCGGCCCCGGACGCCGCCGACGTTCAGCCCGATCCCGGTGATCAGGGCGTCGATGAGGGGGAAGCGGAACTCGGCGTTCAGGTAGGCGATCCGGTTGCCGATGAAGGAGCGGTAGTCGTAGCCGCGGAGGTTGTCGAGGCCCCCGAAGGCGTAGACGGCCGGCGAGGCGCCGGAGGCGGCGCCGCCGAACGCGCGGATCGCGAAGTTCGACCGGCGCGTGACGGGGAGGTAGAGCCGGGCTTCCGCGGCGATCTCCTGCGAGAGCGTCCCTCCGTCCTGGAAGTCGGGGAGGTAGCGGTAGTTGACGGAGAGAGCCTGGCCGCTGTGAGGGCCGAAGGCCTTGAACTGCGTCGCGTCGTAGCCGAAGCCGAGCCCGGCCACCATCGTGTTGTCCTTCCGCGGGAGGACGATCTGCCCCTGCGTGCCGTCGGCGTTCGTGTAGGCGTAGGGGGCGTCGATCGAGCGCGAGACGAAGCCGAGCGACCCCTCGGCGCGGGTATAGCGCGAGAAGGGGTAGACGCCGAGGACGTTGACGCCCGTCTCGCGCAGGAAGCGCCGGTCGGACGTCAGCTCGCCGATCTGGTTGTAGCCGAGGAAGTAGATGCGGCTGTCGTAGGCCTGCAGCCCCCACTGGAAGCGCCGCTTCAGGTCGAAGTAGATCGCGTTGACGTTCGAGTAGCCGGCGAGCGTGTCCCAGATGACGAAGGCGCGGCGGTCGCCGAGGTAGTCCGAGAGGGAGATCCGGGCCGAGGAGACGAAGGTTCCGTCGGACTGGACGCCGGCGTAGGCGCCCACGTCGTCCACGAAGAGCGCGAAGCGGCTCTTCTCGACCTTCTCGGGGTCGATCGCGACCTCGATGGACGGGACGAAGCCGGGGACGCCGGCGGCGTCGACGGGCGCGGGGGGGAGGGCCTTCTCCTCGAGGCGCCGGAACGGCTTCTTCGCGTCGGCGACGTAGAGCTGGATCCGGCCCGCCTGGTAGCCGGAGAAGACGACCTTCTCCTGGCCGTCCGGCCCGATGTAGGAGGCGGGCCCGAACGCCGCGCCGATGACGTCGGTGTACTGGACGATCTCGCCCGTCTTCAGGTCCTGCCCGTAGACGTTGAAGATGCCGCCGCGGGAGGAGGCGAAGTAGAGCCGCTCCCCGTCGGGGGAGAGGGCCGCGTCGTCGTCGTTCCCCTCGCCCCACGTGACCTGCTCGACCTTCTTCGGGTCGTCCACGGGGAACCGGACGATCTTCTGGAACTCGCCGATCGACTTCGTGTAGTACAGGTACTTCCCGTCGGGGGAGTAGACCGGCGCCGTGTCGTAGGCCGCGTCCGACGTCAGGTTCGTGACGGCCTTCGTCTCGAGGTCGAGCCGGAAGATGTCGCGCGACGTGCCGGAGATCCCCGAGAAGACGACGGCGCGCCCGTCCGGGGAGAAGGAGGGGCCGACGGGCATGTCGGGGGAGACCGGGATCCGCTCGAGGATCCCCCCGCCGCGGGCCGAGAAGATGTAGAGCTGGCGGCCCCGCTCGCGCCGGGCGAATACGGCGATCCGGTCGCCGTCCGGCGCGAACGAGAGGTCCCGCCCGCTCTCGGGCGCCTGGGTGAGGAACTGCGCCGAGATGTACTCGTACTTCGTCGTCCGGCCGGGGGAGAGGTTCTTCCAGAGCTTCCGCGACTTCGTGGAGAGGAGGGCGATGTCGACGTCTTCCTTGTACGTCGTCAGCGTCGCCACGAAGTCCCCCGAGGGGGACGGGGCCACGCCCACCTCGTACGAGGGGCGCTCCCAGGGGCCGACGCGGAACCGCTCGCCGTACTCCGAGGCCTCTCCCTTCACCGCGAGGAGCGGGAGGTACTTCCGCCGGAGGTAGCGGCGGAACTTCAGGTCGAAGTCGTCGGGCTCGACGTCGAACGTCCGGCGAAGGGCGACGGCGACGTCGCGGCCGAGGAACGAGCGGAACTCGAAGACGAGCTCGCGGACGGCGTCCTTCCCCCACTCGGCCTCGACGAAGTCGAAGAAGGCGTGGCCGAAGCGGTAGGCGGGGTAGCCGGTGATGTTGATCCGCGTGATCGGCGGGATCTGGTCGGAGTTCACCGCGTCGCGGATGAACATCCGGTCCTTCTCGTCCTCGTCCTTCGCGAAGTACGAGGCCATCCCCTCCATGAACCAGGTCGGGATGTTCGCGGTGATGGCGCGCGAGAGCCGGCCTCCGAAGAGGATCTCGTACTGGAAGATGTGGGTCAGCTCGTGGGCGATGAGGTTCTGGAGCTTGTCGTCGGGGAGGTCGATCGGGAGGACCATCCGGTTCCGCGCCGGCTCGGCGAACGCGCCGACCCCCTCGGGGATGAAGTTCAGGATGACGTTGTTCTGCTCGAACTCCGCGTGGGAGACGTAGTAGAGGAGCGGAATCGGCTTCGGGACCTGGTAGTTCAGCCGCCGCGAGAGGTCGTCGTAGGCCGACTCGGCCATCGAGGCGACCTTGCCGAGGGCCTCCTCCCCCTTGCCGTAGTAGTAGATGCGGAAGTGGGTCGAGGAGTAGATCTTCCAGTCGAAGCGGTCGTAGACGACCTTGTTCTGCCCCTGGGCCGGAGCCGGGCCGGCCGCGACGAGAAGGAGGGCCGCGAGGGCCCCCGCCGGGACGAGCCGCGCGGCGCGCCGCCTAGTCGAACACATAGCGGTTGGCCTCCCTTTCCCGGACGACGAAGAGGCCGAGCAGCTGGTTCTCGAGCGAGAAGAGGTTCTCGAAGAGCCCGACCATCTCGTCGGCGGCCCGCCGGGACTTTTCCTTCTGGTCCTTGAACGTCTCCTGGAACAGCTTCGCCCCCGTCCTCCCGTCGAACGCGAGGACCGTCACCTCGAACGTGAAGCCGGTCGACTCGACGAAGTCCTGCCGGTAGTAGGTCCGGCCGTCGATCGGGCTCTGGTACTCCTGGGTCTTGTAGCCCGACTTGTCCTCCACCCGGAAGTCGACGATCCCCGAGAGGAGGACGTCGGCGCCGACGCGCGCGCCGAGCTCCTTCCAGTACGCCGAGGCCTCGCCGAGCGCCTTCAGCTCGGTCGACGGCAGCTTCACGTCGGCCGGCATCGTGACGACGTTCATCTTCGTCCGCCGCGCGATCTGCTTGCCGAGGTAGCGCCGGAACTCGAGGTCCAGGTCGAGGTCCTTGACCCGCTGCGACTCCTTCCGCTCGGAGAGCTTCGAGGCCACGAGGAAGGGGGCGAGGGAGAGCCGCTCCCGGCCCGTCACGGCGAGCTTCGGGCGGAGCGGGAGCCGAAGCTTCACCTCCCGCGAGCCGGCCAGCAGGGGACCGGCGGGCGCACCGAGCAGGAGGAGAAGGGCCGCGAGCGTGGAGAACCGTCTCATTTCGGGGCCGCCATCGGTCCGGACGTCCGCTGCAGGGAGGTGTAGTACTCCGCGAAGCGGGCGTAGTTGCGCTTGATCCGGGAGTCCTCGGGGCGGAGCTCGAGGGCACGCTTGTAGGCGGTCAGGGCGCGGGCCGTCTCCCCCGTCGCCTCGCAGGCGACGGCGAGGTTGTTCAGGACCTCGGGGTCGTCCGGAGCGAGCCTGGCAGCCCGCTCGAAGCGGAAGAGCGCCTCCCTCCAGAAGCCCTTCTCGGCCATCCGGGCCCCGTAGGATTTCTGGTCGGCGGCGTTGGCGGCGTCCCGCGAGGCGGAAGCGCAGCCCGTCAGGGACACGACGATCGCGAGGAGGAGGCCCTTGGCGAGGGGGGCTCGGCGACTGTGTCTCACGGAGGACGGCATTATAGTCAGCGGACTTTACGCAAGATGCCCACCATGCGGATGCCGTCCGACATCGTCCTCTCGTGGGGCCTCCGGGTCCGGGGGACGCGCGCCCGGGCGCTGGCCCGCCTCCTTCTCGCGGCCGGCTCGGTCGAGAAGGTGCTCTCCCTCTCCCCGGCGGAGGCCGTCGCGCTCGGCGGGGAGCCCGGGTGCGAGGAGCTCCTCGGCTCGCCGGGCGGCGCGGAGCTCGGCGCCGCCCGCGACCGCCTCGAAGCGCTCGGAGCACGGACGATCGCGATCTGCGACGCCGAGTACCCGGCGCTCCTGAAGGAGATCGCCGACCCGCCGCCGGTCCTCTTCGTCCGCGGCGGGCACCTCTCGAGCGCCCCCGTCGTCGGGGTCGTCGGGTCGCGCCGCGCCTCGCGCACCGGCCTCGAGGCGGCCCGGCGCCTTTCGGCCGGCCTTGCGCGCGCGGGGGTCGTCGTCGTCTCGGGCTTCGCCCACGGGATCGACGCGGCCGCCCACGCGGCCGCCCTCGACGAGGAGGGCGAGACCTGGGGCGTCCTCGGCTGCGGACTCGACGTCCCCTACCCGGCCGCGCACGGCCGGCTCCGCGAGCGGATCGTGGCGGGGGGCGCCTTCCTGACCGAGCTGCCGCCCGGGACCCCTCCCGAGCCGTGGCACTTTCCGGCCCGCAACCGGATCATCGCCGGCTGCGCCCGTCTCGTCGTCGTCGTGGAGGCGGCACCGCGGAGCGGGTCGCTCATCACGGCGCGATGCGCCACCGAGGCGGGACGGGACGTGGGGGCCGTCCCGGGGCCGGTCCTGGGGGACCTGTCGGCCGGGACGAACGCCCTCCTGAAGGACGGCGCGATCCTCGTCCGCGACGCGGCCGACGTCCTGCGGGAGCTCCCGGACGAGGACCTCTGCCGCCTTCGCCCGGGCGGGCTGCCGGACCAGGGTTCGGCTCCTC
>Ga0209310_1002007_pt1 | contig 13753 bp, 18 predicted proteins | sample AD_UKC030_MetaG_FD_184415 | JGI IMG/M metagenome (GOLD analysis project Ga0209310, IMG submission 184415) | Active sludge microbial communities of municipal wastewater-treating anaerobic digesters from USA - AD_UKC030_MetaG (SPAdes) (version 2) | ecosystem: Engineered > Bioreactor > Anaerobic >... | reverse complement strand
GCGCTGGTCGCTGCCGGCATTTCCCTCGACGTAACCGGGCAACTGCTGAGCCATGCACTCGGCGGCCTGCAACACCGGCACTACCTGCGCCATGATTTCGACGCCGAGAAGCGCCGGGCACTGGCTGTCCTTGAGAACATCATCGACGGCACGGGGGCGGTTGGTAACGTCGTGCCGATGCAACCAAGTGCCGCATGAGGCTTTGACACACCTCATTTCCCATATTAACCTTCAACAAATCGAGTAACGGCACCGGCCCCCTCGAACCGACAAGATCGGTATCCGGTCATTCAGATGCACGCTGCCTCGCCGGCAGGGAGATGCTGAATGAGCAGGCCAAGCGCCTGTCGATGACAACCTGCCCAGCGGCGGCAGCACGGCGAATCTCTCAAAACCCCACGAGGATTCGCACACCATGTCATCGAACCAAAACCCCGTAGTAACCGGCAATCGCTTCATCCGCCGCAAGGAAGCCGCAGCGAAGCTAGGCGTCAGCATCGCAACCCTAGATCGCTGGGCATCCATCGGCCGCATCTGCAAGCCGTCGCATATCGGGAGCCGCGCATCAGGCTGGCCCGAGTCGTATCTGGACTCGCTGATCGCAGGTTCTTTCAACACCAACCCCGCAAAGTAAAAACCCCGGTCACGCTCTCACCAGCGGCCGGGGCATCTGCATTACCAATCACGATGCAGATGCTACCAGTTGCCCCAAAAGGAGGCAATCGCTGAGTAGGGCTACGCCGGAGTTCCGACAAGGAACCCAAGCAATGAACACTACAAATTCCAACACCCTCGTCGCCCTTCGCATTCATGCCGCCCGCCTGCAAGAAAGCGCCATGAACCTCTTTGACGGCGGTGGCCCAGTCTCATTCGAGCCGCGAGTCGAAGCGGCGGTCATGCGGATGCTGCTGCCGATGAGGTGTTCTGAGATGAGCCACCGCGCACAACAGCAAGGGGGGCACGATGCCCGATAACAACACCGCCGCTGGCGTGCGCTCAGGGGGCGTGTCTGCCGGCACAAAAATCACCATCGAACAACTGGGCGACCGGTTACAGGCGATTCTGGACAACCCGGCAACCCCGGAAGAGCACCGCTCAGCAATCGGGAAGTGGCTGGTCAACGACCGTGCCACCCTGAACACCGCAACCCCGGAGGACTTGAACAAGTTGGCCGCCTCGCTCGTGAAGACGAAGCTCTGGGGTTTGGGTGATGCGCCGGTATCCAAGGTGGGCATTCCGGCTACCTTCCCAGAGATCACCTATGCCACCGCCCCCACAGTGAAGAAGCCGAGCCGCATGAGCACCAAGCGCCTCGACGAACTGGCGGCCATCATCAACAAGGTTGAGCCGGTGCCACAGGAAAAGATCGACGCGCTCAAGGCCGGCGGTCTGGAAGGCAAAGCCCTGAACGATGCGGTCAAGGTGCTCGGCGTCATTATTCATCCGGGCATATTCCCTGACGGCGCCATGAAGCGCACCAAGGACAACATCGAGGCTTCGACCGGGGCCGCGTATGACTTCGACTTCCGCAACGGTGACCGCACCAGCCGCACCGACGTGCTGACCGCAGCCGAGGCCAAGGGCGTCGCAGTCATCCTGTGGAACACCTACAGCAGCGGCATCGAGGCCGACGACAAGGACATGACCTTTCGCGCCGTTTTCGCGTTCGCCGAGTCACAGCCAACCGATACGCATGCTGGTCGCTGCAACTTGATTGCCGAGCATCTGGGCTTTACCGCCCCCGGCAAGCCGCTATCGGTGGTTCAGGGCTTTTTTGTCCAACCCCGCCTCGGCCGCACGCCAAATGCGGTTGCGGTTCCCGGGCGCTGCATCGACGAGGTGGTGGATTTCAGCAACCTCCCGGTCGATGCGGATGTCCGCCAGACTGCACAGGAGCCCCGCCAAGAGCCGAACGACCCTTTGGACGCGCTGAGTGACCAACAGGTTGCCGAGGCCCGCATCGTGATCGCGCAGATGCGTGACAAGGGCTTGCACCTGTCCAACGGCAAAGGCGTCTGGCACCAAGTCATCGGTGCGCTGGCGAACTACGGTGAAGTCGGTGCGAATCTGTGCCACGAGTTCAGCGTCGGCGATCCCCAGTACAAGCCGGCTGACGTGGAGCGCAAGATCAAGGACAAGCTGAAGTCTGGCGTCACGGGCATCGGTCAATTGTTCAAGATCGCCGCAGAGAACGGCATCGAAAATCCCGGAAAAGGTAAGCGCCCGGCTGCCGAGGATGACTTCGCTGCTGAACTGGAAGCAGCACCTTTCGAGGTCGCGGAACAGAAGGCCGCCCCGCTCCCCGTTGATTGGCCGCCCGGGCTCGTTGGCGAGGTGGCGCATTACATTCACGGTTCATCCATCATGCCGGTCAAGTCGTTCGCCATCGCCGGCGCCTTGAGTCTCGTATCCCACCTGATGATGAACCGGGCAAGTGTTGGAGCGATGGAAACGCCGACAAACCTCTACCAAGTCCTGATCGGCGACACCGGGCATGGCAAGGAAGACCCGCGCAGTGCCATCAAGCGGTTGCTCTCGGCGACCCACAATCTTGACGGGCTACTTGAGGAAGCCACCAGCGACACCGCTCTTCTGCGTGCCCTGAACGCATACCCCGTCCAACTGATGATGACCGATGAATTCGGCATCTTCCTCAAGAGCGCCCTATCGAAACAGGGTGACAAACATCGGCAGGTGCTGATAGGGCTGCTGCTCAAGCTGTTCGGATTAGCCAGAAGCGTCCTCTCCCCCAAGGCGTTCGCGGACACCAAGCTGAACATCCCGGCCATTCACGGCCCCTACATCAACCTGCTCGGGACAACCACCCCTGTGCAATTTGTTGGTGCCCTGACAGGGGTGGTTGTCGACGACGGCACGCTGAACCGGATGCTGTGCGTGTCAGCGTCCGGCACATCGCCGAAGAACCGCAATCCTAGCCGCACGGTGCCCGACGCCTTGCGTGATCGCTTGCGTCTTTTCGCCGACCTGCTGAATCCAACGCTGCCGGGCGGCACCATCCTGATCGACACGGATGCCGAGCAGGTGTTCGTCCGGTTTTACAACGAGACGCCGACCGGACTTTATGCCGCGCTCTGGTCGCGCCATGAAGAACACGCCCGCCGTGTCGCCGGAGTGATCGCAGCCGGCGGCGGTGGCGTCATTCAGGGGCATCACGCCGAGTGGGCCGTGAGTTACGTTCGCTGGTGCCTCACGAACGTCAGCCGCGAGGTCTCACAGGGGATGGCTGAAAGTGCGTTCGAGGTGCTGGTGCTCAAGGCACTGCGCTTCATCCGCGACGCTCGTAAATATGCCGGCGACCGTGAGTACGGGCAGCTTGCAAAGCGCGGTTTGATGCCTCGCGGAAAGCTGTCGAAGCTGATGCGGATGAAGACCCGCGAACTGGATGAGGTGATCGCCCACCTGACCGAATCTGGTGAGATCGGCACGGCGAAAGACGGCCAATCAGCGGTCTATTTTCCTCGCTGAAATAATGCACAGAGCATTATTTGCCTTCTCAAGTTCTTCTCACTTCTCACGTCTTCTCACCCTTTTTCAGGGTGGCGGCGAATTCGGCTTCTCATCTTCTCGGGGTTTTTAGGGTGGGGGTGAGAAGGCGGAAACCCGCATGGATACTGGGTTTTATATAAGTTCTTCTCATTTCTCTCTTACTACACCCCTCCTAAAATTCATCTCCAAATGGTGTGACTAGAGAGAAGTGAGAAGCCGAGCCCAAAATGCCCGACCAAAGACCATGACATCCGCTTACGAAAATGAACCATCAACGGCCATTGGCCAAGGAGCAAATCCGACATGAAACCACTACTCAATCTGACCCCTTCGCGTGGTGAGCATTTCGACCGCGGATTGATGTGCCGCGTCGAGCGCCTAACCTACGACCTGAAGACACGAACCGGATACCTCAACCTGCCCGAAGGATCATGCACGGATATGGGTGGAGCGATCGAACTCTTCCAAGGCATCGACGCGGAAGTGCAAGCCATTCTTGCCGGCGACACCTGCTACCTGCGCCAGTCTGACGGCGAATGGGTGGTGAGCGACTTCTGACGATGACCACACTCACCCTCAACCCAGAAGCCGCTGCAGCGCGTCGCGCGGCCCGGGCTGCCTCTGCTATCCCGCCGCCCCCAATCGTCGCGCCTGAGCGCACCACGCAAGCCGTAGCCACCGCCCCCAGCAAGAAGGCAGCCAAGAGAACCGCCCTCAACATCCTTGAGCATAAGCTGCGCCGGATGTGGCCTCACCTCTTCACCGCCCCCGTGCCGCTGGCCATTGGCATCCGGTTCGCCATCGCGCACCACCTCAGCGAAGAAGATCAGCGCATCCTGCCCGGCGTCTTGGCGCGCAGGGTGCGGCGTAAGTGCTACCTCAAGGCTCTCTCGCAGCCGGGGGCGCATCGCTGCGACCTCCAAGGCAACCTGACGCCGGTCAGCCCGGAGCATGCGTCCGCTTCTCGAACCTCCCGCCCGCCCCCTTCTTGCCACCCGTCATCGGATTGGCTAGCCTGATGAGCCGCGTGCGGAATTTGGCGTAGTGCTCCGGGCTCAGATCGGACAACCGATCAACGCCACCCACTGCCCGCAGCGCCGAGATAATCGCGTCGGGGCTGCCGAGCGCATCGGCCAGCTTCACACAGCGGGCATTCAGTTCCCGCAGCTTGATCTCGTCAGAAGCCTTGTCGGTCATCATGCGACCCGCGATGTTGAGGTTGTTGCCAACCCGCAGCATCGCACGCAGGTCGTCGAGATGGATCAATATCGGGGAACTGAAACCACCGCCAAGCCGGCGTGTTTGCGGCAACCGGCCCTCAGCGACGCGCTTGCGCACGGTGTCGGTTGAGAGCCCCAAGATTCGGGCCGCCTCTTTGATCTTCACATATTCCTGCATCGAGCCCACAGCACACCTCCATTTCAGCTAATCAGTGTCACACACCATACGCTACCGTATGGAAAATTCCAACTTACAGGGAGGCTACTGAAGGCTACTGGCTAAAACGGCCCATATTTCACAATGTAAAATGAAAACCCCCAAACAACCGCACACCGTAACCCCCATACCTCTGTCTTGGAATGAAATCCGCTCACGTGCCCTCGCTTTCTCGAAGGAATGGGCCAACGAGACCAGTGAGGACGCCGAGGCCAAGGCATTCTGGGACTCCTTTTTGGCGACAAATGCAGGGCACTGTAGAGTGCTTCCATCGCAACTCTCTCAGGGTGAGAATTGCGAACAATTCACGTAGCCCAGACACCAAGAGAAAAAATGCCGGAACTGAATTTCAAGGGTAAGGAATTTGTCTATAACCATCACCTGGCTGACCGCTATTTGTTCAAGAGGAAAATTCCATGAATAGCATCAAGCAAACAGGCGCCATTGCCTACGTAGTCTGCGTCTTCGCCATGCTCGGCATTCTGTACCTGTACGGATTCGTCGATCTCGAATACCGCAATCTGTTCAGGCACAACTTTCCGAGCCTGCTTGTTATAGCTGGCTCAGCGGCAGTCGGCCCAGCCATGATCATCACTTTGATGATCATGGACAAGCAGAAGGAGGTTGCGCTCAGCGCCGAAAGGGAGGCTGCCTACAAAGAGCGAAAGCTGGCGGAATCGAGGGCCAAGTCAATCCTTGCGTCCCCCGGGGCACTCGTCATCCAGATGTACGGCGGGTACTTCCTTGGCTTCGATGCGAAGGGCGCGACACTCGTTGTTGATCGGATCGAACGGGCCAAGCAATTCCACACCCAAGCCGAAGCCGACGCCGTGCTGGCAGAGCTGAACCGGTTCCTCTAATCCGCACCGGGGAGTTATAGGGGAGAGCCCACGATTTTCATTCAATCGTTCTACGGTGCTAGTTATACCGCTGCCCCTCCTCCCGGGCGGCCTGCGCAAAACCATCCCAAACTACAGCGGCCTCCTCCCAGTTCGGATATGCCACAAAAAACGCCTTCACGATGGCATTCAAGCTGTGGTGGCCTGAGTTGGCGGCGGATGTTCCGCCTACTCAAATCAGACTCTTGCAGGTTGGCACTTTCGGTCACGCATATTGGCGCTCAGAGTAAAGGCGATTTCACTCTACTGTGAAATACTTCGATTACTCAAAAACTTCGAGGGTGTAGTCATGTTCTGCCACCAATGCGGCACCGAAACCAAAGCCGAGGCGAGGTTTTGCCACGCCTGCGGGAAGCCCCTTGAGGTAGTGCAAGAACTTCCGGCAGCATCGCCAGCACCGACCACTCGCCCCCAGAAGGCCGACACCGGGCTCCACCCGTGGCGGCGTTTCTTTGCCCGAACGATCGACTTGTTCTTCGCGGTGCCGCTGCTGATTGCGCTCCATGTGATCCTGCCTCTCTTGTTCCCAAGCAAGGCTTCACAGATAGTAGGTGCGCTCACTAACCCAATCACCGCCGCTGTCATCATTTACTGGCTCTGGGTACCCGTCGAGGCCGCATTACTCGCCACCATCGGCACGACACCTGCAAAGTGGATTTTCGGTATCCGGGTTTTGAAGTTCGACGGCCGGAAGCTGGCCTTCGCCGAGGCCCTGAAGCGTGCCGCTTTTGCGTGCATTCTGGGTGACGGGCTCGGTATCCCGGGCGCTGCGCTATTCACGCGGGCATACGCTTACGACAGGCTGAAGAAGACGGAAACCACGGCGTGGGACACGGCTTGCGGGTCGGTGGTTCATCACAGCCAATGGGGTGCGGGCAGGTTCATTGGCGCCACTGTTGTAGTGCTGATTGCTATGGTCAGCAGCAGCATCCTCCTGACGATCGGCAAGACCCAAGAGACAGGCCACGCTGCAAAAGCCACGCCCCAATCAAGTAACAGTGCCGCTGTTGAAAATCGTCAAGAAAGCGTTTGGGATCAGGAAGAGACCAAGCGTGCCTATTACAAGTGCCTGAGCACTTGGCAAGATAAACATCCGACCGCATGGCAAAAATATATCAAGGAATACACAGACTACGATGGCAACCAAGCGCCCTATTCAAGTCTGATGCGCCCCGACATCAAGGATTGCAAAAATGATGTTGGAATCTTATTCCCCGAAGTTTTCCCAAGCGGCCTTTCTGGATGGGAAGAGTACCGACTTTGCATAAAAGACTGGCAGAAATCCAATCAGGCTACGTGGAAGCAGTTTTTGAAGAAGGAAGCCGAAAACGGCTCTACACAGTACCGAGTGATGGCAAAGATAGCAACCAAGCGCCCAGACCTGAAAGCCTGCGAACAGGCAATACCTAGATTCCGCGACTCGGAATAACGGGAAACCCTGTGCCGCCGTGGGAGTGGCGACGGCGACAGTCGGCGCAACCGGCATCTTGATCGCACCATAAACCGAGCCTATCCTTGGCGCCCGATCAAACGAGGATAGCTATGACCACCCTGCACGATGCCCTGCGCCAAGCCATCAGCACCTCAGCCGAATGCGACCCACGGGAGATGGACGCGGCCGAACTGGCTATGCTGGATCAGTTGGATGCCCGGGCATTCGAGATCATGGATCGACTGATCGCCGAGCACAATGAATGCGGGGCTCCTGCCCGGGCGTGCATCCTGAAGGCTATGCGTCGTTAGCGGAGCACTTTGCGGCTGCCATCCCAATCGCGTAGCCACGGCTGAGGTTGCGGCACACCGCACGCCGGCTGCCCGTGATCGGTACGATGGCCGCTCAACCTGACCAGCGCACGCCCCTGCGGCGTGATGCCGGGGCGATGCGCCTTCCACCAAAATACGACATCATCAATGTGCTGGGCGGCGAGGTCGCCATCGAATGCATCCACCCGTAGCTGCTTCGCGGCTGCTTTCGCCTCGCGGAATTGGGTGGCGTCAAGTTCGATACCCGAGCGCACGCATTCGATGGCAAGGCCGAGCGGGGTAGGCGGTAGCGCCGGGCCGTTGCCGTGTCCGTTCAGCGTGATGGCGATTGCCCGGTAACCAGTCGGCGGGGTTGCATCCAGTGCAAGAGCGGCCGAGGCATTGGCCGCTGCCAACTTGAGTCGGGCGGCGGTGTTGCGGGTGATGGTGTTTTGCATGGCAGGATTTCCTTATTGTGATTGGGCCTCCTGTTCCCTGCATTCTACATTCAGTTTGGCGCCGACACCCCTTTCGATTTATTGGTTGGGAAAAATTCGTAGGGTCGAATTGCATGGTGGCCCCGGCGACCCCCACCCCACCCCCCGGGGGTCGATGTACCCACCTGAGAATCAAGAGTTGAAAACTGAGAAAGTGGGCGAACGATATGCGGATCACGCTAAACCAATCCATCCATCCGCGCAGCGGGGGTGGTACGGGTCGCGCTTCGAGCACGCACAAATCCGGGGCCGGGCGGCGCGGAAGTGCCCGGGCCACCCGAGCGCAGCTATCTGGCTCTGCCAGTTAGCCAACGCGTAGCAGATCAGCAAAGCTGAACTGCGGCGTGCGTGGGGCGTGCCCGTAAAAGGGTCAGCCGACAGATCGACCACCCCCTCACGCCGGCACCCCGTAGGGGTGGCGCCGCGACCATGCCGATGGCGTTTGACAAGGGGTCGGGTCGAGATGCTACGTTGAAAATAGCGCGCATGTGTGTGTGCGTGAGAGAACCACCCGGCAATTTCGCCATCGCCGCCGCTTCCTACGGCCAAAAACGGAGAATCACCATGTCTGCCTTTGTTTGTACCGACCGCCACATCGCCACCATCGCCGTGGCCTACGCCGCCCTGCGACCGGGCACCGATGCCCAAGCCCTCGCCGACGAGTTGAAGGCGACCAACATCGCCAGCGTCAATTACCGTTACGCTCACCACGGCAATCCCTCGCCCATTGAGCCCTGTTCGCTGGCTGAGATAGCCCCCAACCTGACGCCGCCTGATCTGGTGGCGCTGTGCTCGTGCTTGGACTACCAATCCTGCGAACGCCCGGACTTTGATCCGGCGCCGCTGGCTGCCATCCGTGACCAATTCGCGGCGAACGTACGCCACGGCATCAAGTCGCCAGTGTGGTCGATATGAAAGCAATCCCGGTTTTCTTCGATTCGCGAATGGTGGCCGATGCCAATTCATTCAGCCCCAGCGCCGCCAAGCCGGCGGCTGCCGTCGAAAGTTGGCGGGCGCTGGGTGTGCCTCTCTCCATTGAGACTTTCTCACCGGTGACCCGCCCCCAGATCAAACTAGCGCATGATCCCGCCTTCGTGGATGCCCTACTCGATCTGCGCATTGCGAACGGCTTCGGCAATCGTTCGCCGGCCGTCGCCGCCAGCTTGCCCTACACCTCGGGCTCCATGCTTGCCGCCGCTCAGGAGGCGCTGACCAATGGCATCGGCGCTGTCAGCCCGACCAGTGGCTTCCACCACGCGCACTACGCCAGCGCGGGCGCCTTCTGCAGCCTGAACGGGATCATGGTCGCCGCGCTGAACCTGCCCGGCGTGCGTGTCGGCCTGCTCGATCTGGATGCCCATGACCCGGACGGCGTGCGTGACATCGTTGCTCAGCTTGGGCTGAGCATCCCGATCCAGCATGGCAAGGGCACGCCTGCGACCGCTGAGCGTTGGTTGCAGAAGCTGCCGGCGTTGATCGTCGAAGCCTTCATCGACTGCGACCTGCTGCTCGTGCAGCTTGGGGCTGATCCCCATGTTGAGGATGATCTCGGTACGGGCTGGCTGACCAGCGACCAGCTACGCCGCCGGGATGAGGCCGTATTCCGCATCTGCAGGGCTATCAGGCTGCCGGTGGCATGGTGCCTTGCCGGCGGTTATCAGAAGCCCCTGCGCCGCGTTCTCGACATCCACGATGCCACGATGCAGGCCTGCGCCGGAGCTTGGCTATGAGGCACGACTACACCAGCGGGCAGGTGTTCAAGGTCATGCGTCGGCATGGCGTTCCCGTCCGAGTGGCCCTGCACATTCTCGCCGAACTGGCACCAACCGATCCGCTTGATCGGCTTGAACAGCACGAAAAGGGGATCGTCTTTGAGGGTGCGGTTCGCCACTATCTGCGACTCTGTGGCCGGGAGCATACCGACCCGGCCGAACGAGTGATGGTGAAGTGGGATTTGGTGAGGCTGGCGTGGATCGTGATGCGGTGAAAGTGAAAAGGCCACCCGGTTGCGGTGGCCTTTTTCTTTGCACGGCGTATTTCGGGGCTGAGCTAGAATCGGCTGAACAATGAAGTCACGATCATCAAATGTTCCGCAAATCGTTCCGCAATCAACCGCATGTTAGTGACCACTACCGCCACAAATCCCGCATCTTATGGTGCCCCCGGTCGGAATCGAACCAACACCTGATGATTACAAATCAACTGCACGACCTTCATGCTACGGGGGCATCCCGGAACAGCTGGGGATTATAACGCGAGCCATCGCGCCTTCGTTACCCCTGCGCAAGGGAAAAGACAAGCCCGCGCCTTTTGCTTTCTCAGACAAATTACCTCAGACGGTCGGGCGGCTTTCAAATAATGGAGAAAAGTTTGCCAAAATTGGCAATATCCAGCACCTGTTTCACGTTACCGTGAACGCCTGAAAGGGTGACATCCTTTTTTGCGGCAATCATTTTGTCACGCAGCATCAGGAGCATACCAAGCGCCGAGCTGTCCAAATATTCGACTTCGGAAAAATCAATCGTTACTGACTTCAGGCCAGCATTGTCCTCCAGCGGCTCAACTGCAACGCGGAATTCGCGATGCGAATTGAAATCAAACCGACCGGCAAGTTTTAGAACAACACAGCTGCCATCTTTGGTAACGGTAACTTGCATTTTCCCCGTATTGCTCTGGATTATTCCACTCGCTGTAATCGAGCGATCGACAACGGCAAGGATGAACTGCCTGAAATAAGGGCTAGAAGAATTTTTTCAGCCTTCGCTATTGTACCGAATCGCTGGGAATACCAGAGGCCTTCCTTAACTTCAAAACAAGGGAAGGAGCGTGAGTGCTAAACTGCTTGGTACATCCAAGGTGATTTTTTCGATGATCAAGTTCTGTACCCATTGCGGCGCCAATGTCTCGTTCGAGATCCCGGTGGGTGACGCGCTTCCCAGGCATGTCTGCAAAACCTGCGGGCACATTCACTACGAAAATCCCAAGCTGGTGGTGGGTTGTGTTGCCACTTGGGAAAATCGCATTCTCCTTTGCCGGCGAGCAATCGAGCCGCGCCTCGGCTACTGGACGCTTCCAGCAGGATTCATGGAAAACGGCGAGACTACCGTCGAAGCGGCTACCCGCGAAACATTCGAGGAAGCTGGAGCTGATATCGTTGTCGATGCACCGTTTGCGATGGTCAGCATTGCACACATAAATCAGGTTCATCTCTTCTATCGGGGCCACCTCGCCAGCGAAACGTATTTGGCTGGCGAGGAAAGCCTCGAAGTCGGACTGCTACTACCGGAAGACATTCCCTGGCGAGACATGGCATTTCGAAGCGTCTCGCTATGTCTCGAACGCTACCTTGACGATTTGTCACGAGGCAGCTTCGGTTTTCACGAAACTGCACTCGGACCCTTGGGCAAAACGCTCTGATCAATCGCCGAGACGATAATCTACCGGTAGCGTCAGGCCAAACTGCCGCCCGCGCAGGCTCTCGGGCAACACCGCTGACTCCACAGCCATTTCTAGCAGCTCAAGCGCCGCCAGGTCTAACTGTTCAAAGCCGCTTGACTGACTTAAGCTGACCAATGGAGTAGCCGCTCCGGCAACCGTATTGACGACCACGACAACCACACCTTCCCAGCCCCGCTCCCGTGCCAATTCAGGGTAACGCTTGAAACGCCGCGCCTCACGGGCAAGGTTTAATCGATACTGACGCACACCGTCGAGGCTGATAGCGTCCGATGCCACTGCAACAGAATTCGGAGCAGGTGTAGCAACACCAGTAGCGGCTGTCGCACGCTCGGTCACCGCGACATCATCTGTTACGGTCGACCGCGAAATTGACGGAAAAATCGAAGGTTTCGCGGCGCTCTTGGACTTCGACAATGCCTCGACTCCCGAAACAACGGGCTGCCCGACAACTGACGATGCATTTTCAAAAGGCGGGGTGCGCGACTGTTCTTGCGAGACGGAAACCAGTATCGCGTTGATCGGCTTGCCAAGGGTATAGTGAGACGATTCCGGAAGCAACGGCGCAATGCGAAAAGATAACAACGCGGCGAGATGAATCAAGATGGAGACAAAGAGCGCCTTTCTCATCACCTGGCTCATTCCGCAATTTCTATTCCGTAAAAAACAAACCCCCGACGGCAGTACCGAACGGGGGATTAAATCCGCTTCGCAAAGCGGCATTCAGGTGGTGATTATTTGCCCAGCTTACGAAGCTCTTCGTCCATATTTTTCTTGTACATCCTGGCGAGAAAAACCCCCATCAAGATCATGAAGACAATGCCTGCAACAGTCATCAGGCCAAAATCACTAGAAAACAATAGTTCCCAAGCCATAATCTACCTCCATTAACAGAACAATAAATTTAATTATCCGAGCGTGACACGATGGGCAACTGATCTTCGGCGTCCGCTTGCCACTCCCCTTGCAATCGCCATTTTCCGGATGGATCCTCGATCGACACATACCAGCGACCGGTTACATCAGCACTCAAAACACCGCCATAGAAACCTTGACCCTCGGAAATCATCTTTACCATCTGATCCTGTCCGGCGCGGGTTGGGTGCGACAACTTGAGCATCAGCATCTCTGGAAGCGCTGCATCACGATCAGCCCTGACAAGCAAACGAACCTGCTCGCCAGAACGCATGAAGTCGGCACGCAGACCAAGATTCTTTGCGTAATGATCGCGCTGCAGACGCTGATTGATCGTCATCCCCTGCTTGTAATAGTCGTCTGTGACCAGACCATCATTGCTGACAATCGCCAACCACAGGGTCACGAAGCCAGCAACGATTACGGTTCCCGGGCCAGCCATCAAGATCCACGGCCACGGTTCCTTGTACCAGGGTTTGCTGTCGCTACGCAGTGTCATTGAATTACTCATGTCAGGGCATCAGGAAAGAGGCCTTTTCATGAACCGCGATCTTGTCGTTGTTCTCGGCCTTGATATCAAAATAAATGGTATTGGCGCCCTTCTTGCCCGATTCAGGCGGAACGCGCACCACAACGGTAACCTCCTGGTTTTCGGCGCTACCAACGGTAACGACACGCTCACCGGCAAGTTCGACACCCTCCATGCCTTCGACCGACAAGGTGTAGCGCTTGGGCTCTTCCGTCGTATTCATGATTTTGAGGTTATAAACGTTCTCGATACGCCCGTCATCCGCTTCGCGGGCTAGCAGAGAGCGGTCGCGGATCACGTCGACCTTGAGTGGTACGCGCGTTGCCAGTGACCATGCCGACGCGACGACAATGCCGATCAGGATTACTGAATAAAGAATGATTCGCGGGCGGACAAGGTGAGCCAGGACTTCCTTGGGGGTCCAGTGCTTGGCCAAAGCATTTTCAGTCGTATAGCGGATCAGACCGCGTGGCAGGCCAACCTTGTCCATGACCGGGTCGCATGCATCGATACAGGCACCGCAGCCGATACATTCGTACTGTTGCCCCTTGCGGATATCGATGCCGGTCGGACAAACGACAACACACAATCCACAATCGACGCAATCACCCAGCCCTGCAGCCTTGGCATCGACCCCCTTGCGCCGCGCACCGCGCGGCTCGCCACGCTCGGGATCGTAGGTGATGACCAAGGTATCCGGATCGAACATCACGCCCTGGAAACGTGCATAGGGACACATGTACTTGCAGACCTGCTCACGCAAAAAGCCC
>Ga0209310_1002006_pt1 | contig 13754 bp, 30 predicted proteins | sample AD_UKC030_MetaG_FD_184415 | JGI IMG/M metagenome (GOLD analysis project Ga0209310, IMG submission 184415) | Active sludge microbial communities of municipal wastewater-treating anaerobic digesters from USA - AD_UKC030_MetaG (SPAdes) (version 2) | ecosystem: Engineered > Bioreactor > Anaerobic >... | reverse complement strand
ACCTCGAAGGGAGCGGCTGGGAACCCAAAGGTGCCGTTTACAACCATGCTCGTGGCGGTGGAAGAGAGATACCCGTTTAGGGTTGTGCTCGTCGGGTCAAACCTCACGTCAGCCGGAGGTATGATGACTCGTGTCCTGCGAACTAGGTGTCCCATGGGTTTGACCTCGGTAGAAGGGCTCCGTCACTACGCCAGGGATAGAAGCATTCTCACCCTTGAGAAGCAACCGCTCCTAGCCGATCCAACCAGAAGAAAACGACCTTATGTCTCCGCTATAGGGTCCCCGTGGCCCAAGACGATGAAATCGAACTGTTCTTTGAGGAAGAGGAGCCGACAACGCAACGTCGGGATCTTCTCATGGACCTTTTGGCACACATCTCCGAGCTTGAAGCTGAAGCCGATGAGATCCTGAAGACCTTGCAACGAGATGGCATGAATCCCGCCTCGAAAGCCAAGACCTCCTCCGGTCTCATGCGGATCAACAAGATCGTTCACGAGCTGGAAGAATCCCTGGGGGTCTATCGAGAAGTGCTCAGGGTGCCACGTCCGACACCAAGGGTCCCCTCTAAGCCAGGGCCTTGATCAGCTCGTACTTGGCCGGGCACTTCTTCTTGAGGACCGCTGGCTCCTCGACGAAGGCCCGGAAGCTCTCAGCCACGTCTTCAACCCCAGGGCGGAACTCGGCATAATCCGAGACGAAGGGAGCCTGACCCCACGGAGCCTCACCACCAAGGTGGTGGAGTTCCTCGAAGGCATGACCCAGCTCATGAGTGAGCTGACTGGCTCGAACCTTCGGGTCGGCACTCCGGTTCACCGTCAGGTCCAGAAGCCCTCCCGTCCTCCAGGATGCGTCCTCAGACCCCCTGGGCTGCCCCAGGTGAACCTTCTTCACCGCCTGGTCCCAGACCTTCCTCGCTGGCCCCCTGAGCTTCTTGAACCCAGCAAGCCAACCTAGGACCGCCTTCCCTGCCTCAGGGTCGTTCTCGAACCTCATATCCGGAACCACACTGACCGAAGCATCCCTCCCAAACTGAAGGAAAGCGTCCGTGAAGGATACCCCCTTGGGTGCCCTCGGTGCCCGAACCTTCACCTTCGAGGCCAGCTCAATCTCGTCCTCAGGGACTCCACGATCCCGTAGGAACCCCCCAAGCTCCAAGACGGGGAAAGGGTCCAGGTTGCCGTTCCGAAGGTCCCTGGCAAGCTGCTGGAGCCTCCTGAAGGCATCCGGAGCGTTCCCCTGGTCCAGACCCTTGACCACCGACTCAACATACTCAGGCGTCAACTGCAACGCCGAATACCGAGTCACAACCCTGGCTACGATCTGAAGGTCTTTCATGAACCCAGTCAGCCAAGGGCACAAGAAGATCCTAGGCCGATACCTCGTCCGCTACAGCCTGGCACCTGGGAGCCACCTTGATCCACTGCGTTGACCCACGTACCTGATAGAATGTCGTGGTGTAGACCTTGCCCTCATATCGGTTCAGCTCCTTGCGCTGCCACCTGATGGCCTCGCAAATGAGGCACCGAGAGACCTCCCCCGGAGGCCACTTGTGCCGAGGAGCCTTGTCCGTGGGCTCCGCCACGACTCTTTCAAGACGATTCATCCTAGAACTCTTCTACACCTGAGAGAAGAGCATCGAGGTCCAGAACGTCTTCATCCACGGGTTCGGGCTCCGGAGCATCCGGAACGGTTCCGTAGGGATCGGTCGGGAGCTGCCAGTTGATAGGCCGAAGGCCCTTCTTCAAGAGAATCTCGTTGACCTTGGAGAAGGGCTTCGAGCCGAAGAACCCGAAGTGGGCGCTCATCGGGCTCGGGTGGACTGAGGTCAAGACCTTGTGCTTGGAGGTGTCGATCATCCCCGCCTTGCTCTGAGCGTCCTTGCCCCAGAGCACGAAGACGGACATTTTGTCCCTCTTCGACAGCTCCGTGATGACCCGATCCGTGAAGGTTTCCCACCCTAGCTTGCGATGGGACCCCGGCTCCCCCTTCCGAACCGTCAGAACCGTGTTCAGAAGAAAGACCCCCTGCCTCGCCCAAGGAACAAGGTACCCGTGTTTCACGGGCTTGACCCCCACATCCGCCTGTAGCTCCTTGTAGACGTTCAAGAGCGACGGAGGGACCCTCACGCCCGGCATGACCGAGAAAGCCATCCCATGAGCCTGCCCGAACCCGTGGTAGGGGTCCTGCCCCAGGATGACAACCCGGACCTGGTCGAAGGGCGTCTCCTCAAAAGCCGTGAACACCTTGCCCGGAGGAGGATAGACCTCCCCCTTGACCCTCTCCGCCCGGAGCGTCTTCACAAGGTCGATGAAATAAGGCTTCTGCATCTCGTCCTGTAGGACGAGCTTCCAGCTCTCGTGCATCTCAGTTCACCTGGTCCCGATCACCCAAGTCTACCAAGGAGTCCACAAACCCGTGGAGTCTCCGAACGTGCTGACGCTCGAAGTCAAGGTCTGCTTCCAACCGGGCTCGGTCCTCAACTCGAAACTTGCGTTCGAGTTCGAGAAGCCGCTCTGCCAGTCGGGCTCTATACTCCAGGATGGCTAGCTTGCGAAGAAGGATCGACCAGGTGACGAGAACCCCACAAAGAGCACCCGTACCCATGAGAACCAGTTGAACCCACTCAGGGACAACCTTCAGAATGTCCAACTGTCACCTCCGCTTCGATACAACCTTGGCGAGATCCCTGAGAAACTTGCCTCGGGAGAAGTAGTGCTCAAGCAGCTCGACCGCAAACTCCCTTGCATACTGCTGCCCTACCATCTCCCAACTCTCTGGAGCCGGTAGCTCTGACAAGGGGGGCCACGCTCGGGACCCCTTCTCCCCCTGCCTACATGCGTGCTGAGCAACCCTCGTGAACGCTCGGGACAGGAGTTCCTCAAGGCTTTTCACAGGCTTCGGCAAGATCCTCATCCTCCACATAGAAAGGGTCAACCCCACACCGGTTCACAATGAGCTGACCCAGCCGAAGCTCAGGATTCGCCAGCCAAGCAAGGTAGAGCCTCTCGATGATGGCCCTCTTGTGCTCGGAAGTCTTCGCTCTCTTGGACTTCGGCATCTAGATCCTACAGGTGAGCGGTCGAAGGTCCCTCATGATCTTCCAGTCGAGACCTTCGGGAAGCTCTTGAGCAATCTGCCGGGTCGTACCTGGCTCTACCCTGAAGTGAAGGGCTGGCTCGTGCCCCTCGTAGAAGAACCCAACCTGAATCGCCCTGGAGATGTAGACCGGAATCCTCTCCGGGGACCGAACCTTGTCCCCCACGAGGTAGGCAGTCATCTCCTCTGCCGTCGTGGGCTTCAACTACACCTGGCCGGGTAGTGTCGGGTATGGGCAGGGGCTCAGGACATGCGCCTTCAATGCGATGCCCCGCAAATAGCCATGCCCATAGCCCGGACTTGGATTACCAGGTCTCGGGAAAATCTACCGACCCACAGAAAATTTAGGGTCGGGGCCATGCCCTGCCCATTAGTGTGTTTCGGGAAAAATCACCGCCGGGCCACTTTTCAGGGGTCGGACACGGGGAACGGCCATGCCCTTGTAGGGGGTGGGGTCTCGGGGTCGGCCAGAGATATGCTCGAAGAGGCGTGTTTTGGCGTTCTACTGGACAGTGTCCATACGTTGATTGAATACGCCCCACTCTGGGCAGGTGCCATGCCAAAAACGATAATGAAGCGAATTTTCTGAGAAATATATTTTCGTGCCATGCCGGGGAGGGCATGGACCATGCCATGCCGATTTCTCGTTCAATGTGATTGCACGTCAAGGTCCATGCCATCTCGTTGACGAGCGAGTGGCACACCTCTTGAAGAACGAGGGTTGTGTACTACCGTTCACTGTGAACTCCTGTCAACGAGCGTACCAACGAGTGACCGTGAGAGTGTAGGTGTACGTGGTTCAACACAACGTTCATATAGTCTAGGGGGTATGAACGTTCAAGAGACTATACGAACGTGGTCCGTACCTACATGGTGGGTGTAGTGTAGGTGTAGTGGAGAGCGTGCGTAAGAGAAGATACGAACCCGTTGAAGGGTGCCAGTGTAGTACACGACACCTGCGTGTGGTGTATATGAAAGAGCGTCCTTCTGGTTGAAGGCTTCGGTGTCTCAAACGTTGTAGGACTATGAGCACACCCGTACAAGACCTGGCAGAGCGTTGGGCCAGACGTTACCCGCACATGAGGGCACGCCTCATGAGGGCAGTGGAGCTGGCCTCCCTGAAGGACGGGGTCCTCTACATCGGAGAGGATACCTGGCAGGTGAGGGGGTCCTCAGGAGGGACCTACTACGTGGGGGTGGACCTCCGGCGTAGGACCTCGACCTGTACCTGCCCGGACAGCCGAGGAGGGCACCACTGCAAGCACCGCTTGGCTACCGCCTTGGTGTGGACCCTTGGGAGGCGTGAGGAGAGGAGGGCCTGATGAAGCCATTTTGGGGACATGTTGCACACCTTGATTCTGGGTATGTCTTCAAGAAGGGGGAGAAGCCCAACCGAGCACTGTTGGTAGCAAGGCACACGGAAAAGTCGCTTGCTCAGATCCCCCCAGACTTCAACTGGAGATACCACCGAGGGAGACGTGGGGAAGCGCTTGGGGTGGGCTCCCTGGTGATCGTGAGCTGGTACCTAACCGAAGAAGCTGCTTGGGACTCGGTGAAAAACCCAAACACCATGTCCTATCGCTGCCAGGGGATAGGAATGAAACTTGAAGTTCTGACCCACATAGACATTGAAGAGAACTGCTTCCCCAAGGTGCCAAAAGAGGGGGCGTAGGATGCTGGCTGTATCCATGGCCGAGTTCCGGAGCGTAGTGGAGACCGCCAGGGGGCAGGGGTGGCGGGTGGAGATGACCCGAAGCTGCCACTGGCGGTTCGTTCCTCCGGACAAGAGCGTCCCTGCCCACGTCACCGGGGGGTCTCCGGGCAACCCCTCCCGGTTCATCCGAAGGCTCAGATGCGAGCTACGTAGGAAGGGCCTGGTCCTATAGGGCCTCTTCCTCGAACTCCTGGCACCTGGCTGGGACCTTCACGACCTTGGCCTTCTTGGAGGGCGGCTGGACCATCACGACCTCCGGGTTGAGCCTCTGGAGGGCCGCACAGTGGTCGGCTGCCATCATCGCCAGGAGCCCAACGAGGACCGCCTTGTGGAAGGCTCCCCTCCCCCGAGGGTTCTCCACCAGCTCGATCACCTTCGTCTGAAGCTGTCTCAGGACCTCCTCGTAAGGGACCTTCTTCCACCGGCTCCCGAGCCCGTGCATCCGGAGCCGGGCTTCCAGGACGGCAGCAAACCCTCCCACTTCAGGACTCAACATCACGGCCAAGCTCTTCGACTGTAGGTGCATGTACATTTCCCCCTTCTCTCCACAGGTACACCCTTTGGGCCTAAACTTGGATGTGGCATTTTGGCCTAGGGGTCGATTTATCTCACCGACTCAAGCGTCCACTGAACGAAAACGTCTTGGACGTAAGGGGTTTGGAGAAATCGGCCTAACCCAGTTGAAGGAATCGAGCCTCAAACGTTGTAGAAACATGAGCCGACCAGTCAACAAGTTCAGCGTCAAGTCAACGATGTATGTAACGTCCAAGCGTGGGCGTGATGTGGACGGGCCGTGGAAACCGACGGTCGAGGAAGCCATCGTGGCCTTCCGGGACATGCTCGTGAAGAAGGGCTGGCTTGGGGAGCTGGTGTTCAGGTCCTTCGTGGCCGAGCGTTGCCCCAAGGAGACTGCCCCCTCTGGTGACAACCGGGGGAACTACTACAAGGGAGCCGAGGTTGAGGGGTTGGACAAGAAGCTCGAAGATGCGGGCATCAGGATCGGTGAAGTTCACCGTCAGTCGAGGGTAGCCTGATGCTCAGGGTCACCCTGAAGCGGAAGGAGCCCGAGTGCCTCATCACCCTTGAAGTCGAGTGCTTCTGTGTCTCCGAACTCAACCCCGACGTAGAGGCCCTCTACGACTCGGCCGATACGGACCTGGTCCTGTCCAAGGACAGCCACGGGCGGGTCATGATCGAGGTCAACCCCTGTTGGAGTATCACAGTGGACGAGGTGTAAACCAGAGGAATCGTTCAATAAAATCTCAACTCCCGGTTGAAGGAATCCGAGCCCAAACGTTGTAGGGGTATGAGCAAGATGGTCAACAGCATGAGGGTCCACACCAACAAGCAGCCTCGGGAGTTCATCGAGAACCCCACCGAGGAGGACCGGGAGTTCTTCGACTGGGTCCCCAAGGAGGAGACCACGGGCTTCTTCCGCTACCACGGAAGCGTCTACCACCTCAGCCAGTTCATGCGCTACGAGGACCCCTACTGGACCGGAGTATTCAACTCCTCCATGACGACCGGCGTCCTGGTCAAGCTCCTCGATGATGGGCGACTCATCGTGGGGTCGTACCAATCGTAGGATTTCTGGTTGAAAGATTCGGGGCTCAAACGTTGTAGGGGTACCATGAACAAGCGCAACCTCATCCACCTGGGCGACAACGAGCAGGCCGTTTCAGAGCTGACCCGTCGGGTCCGCTGGAACGACCTGCGAACGAGCCGCTGGCTCTCGACCACCCAGGTATGGTCCTGGGGCAACGGTCGCTGTGACGCCATCGTGGTCATGACGGGTTCCGTGGGCAATGCCACGGCCTACGTGGTCCTCCGCATCGGCAAGAAGGTCGAAGTGGTCGAGGGGTCTCTCAACTCCGCCATGAGCGCCTTCGGGTTCGACCCGAAGCGTTATCGGATCGTCACCAAGACCATGCTCGCTGAGGAGCGGGCAGCCCGCAAGGCTGCTGCCTGACATCGGGAAACCACCCAACCGGACATCTTTCTGGTTGAAAGGTACCCACCCTCATCCGTTGTAGGGACATGACCACGAACAAGACCGCTACCCGCCACCTCGGACACTGCCAAGTTTGCGAGGGTGAGTTCAAGCTCCACAACGGCCAGATGGTCCACCACGGGTACAAGCGCCCTGGTTGGGGCTCCATCGTGGGCGACTGCATGGGCGTCTTCGAGCTGCCCTACGAGAAGTCCTGCGACATCTGCAAGCAGTACAAGGCTTCGGTCGAGGGTCAGATCGAGCGTAGCAAGGCGACCCTTCTGAAGCTCGAAGCTGGCGAGATCACTGAGCTGCTCTTCGACTCGTACCGTGGCCTCAAGGTGGTCAAGAAGGCCGAGTGCAAGAGCGACTACGAGTGGAAGGACGCTCTCAACCGCAAGATGGGCGAGATCAAGTACAGCATCCGCCAGATGGAGGCCGAGGTCATCCGGATGACCAAGAGGATCGAGGCTTGGGTCCTGACCGAGACCAAGAGCTTTGAAGAGAAGCTCGAAGAGGTCCGGGTTGCCAAGGCCGAGCGGGCTGCCATCGTGGCTGCCAAGAGGGCTGAGAGGGCTGCCAAGGAGCAGGCCAAGGCCGAGAAGAAGGCTGCCCTGGAGGCCCGTAGGGCTGCCGAGACGGCCGCCATGTTCGACAAGGCCCGTGAGCTGGCTGCCCAGGACAAGCCCTCCCAGAAGGACGTGGAGAAGCTCCACAAGGCCATCCGGAAGGCCACCTGGCTCTGGAACCGAGACTACGCCCCCGTCCAGGCCGAGCTGATCAAGCTCGGGATCATGAACCCCGAGGGCTGGCTCCGACCCTGACCCCCAAGGAGAGGGGAGGGAGAAGAAATCTTCCTCCCCTTGGTTGAAACCTTCCCCCCTTGGGACGTTGTACGGGCATGAACAGCAAGCTCACTGACTCCGCCCGGTTCGCAGCCTCCGTGAAGTACCTCTTCAAGGCCATCAACGGGATGTCCTGTGCCTCCGGAAGGGCCTCCAGGGCCTCTGAGAGGGTCTTCCTCCTCGCCCGCAAGTGCTCCGACCCGGTCCTTGCTCGGAAGCTCTACGCTGTCTCCGATGCCCTCCACGAGCACCGGCACCTCCTCAACGCCTCCCGTGCCGGGTTCCTCCCCCTCCAGATCCAGCACTCCAAGAGGGTCGGGGAACTCCTCCAAGCTGCCGGGGTGGTCTGAAACCCCTGGTACTCGGAAATAACCTATGGTCTCGGAGGCATGAGGTTTTCGAGGTGGGTGTAATGCCTACAACCTAGCGGTCGTCTTTAAGATTTGCTCGGGTTCGGAGCAGGGCACGGGCCTTGCTCCGAGTTTCGTCTGTGGTTCTGATGTAGGTACGCACCATGTTCATATATTCTCTAAGACGTTCGTACCCTCTAGGGCATACGAACGATGCCCGTACCTACACGTACCGACACCGAGCAGGCGAACCCGTGAGAGAGGGTCCGAACGTGGGTTGGACCTACATGGCACTACGTGGGAGAGCATGAATCACCTTCTTTCTCCCCTGTTGAACTATCTGAACAAAGCGTAGGGTCTCCAGGCGTTGAATTTGGGCTGAAACTGTGGGCTGACTGAGGCCCAAGAAGTCCGCCAGCTCCGAGATCCCCATGGGTTTTGCTTGGACGGCTCGAAGAAGCCTCTGGCAGGACTCTGACTTCAGAATCGTTTCTACCTTCCGCCGCTCAAGACAGGCTGCCCTGGGCAGGATACCCAGATAGTCTTGCTCCTCTGGCACCTCAAAGGTCTCCAGCGCTTCGATGTGGTGGGCGATAGGTGCCAGGTGGAACCACTCCCCATGGCTTCGGTGCTCGTCAAACATGAGGTGGAGCGCAGCTTCATGCTTGGGGCCTCCAGATATACTCTTGAGAAGACGCAAGGATACCGGACTGGAGAGAGACAGGTCCTTCAGGCGCTTCTTCAAGTCTTGGGCCACTCCAATCTTCACGAGCCCTACGCTAGGTGCCTCAAGGAAGTAGACCTGGCAGTCCTGCCCTGGCCCCCTCAACGTTGGAAGCCATCGAGCCAAGTCACCCTCCTTGATACAGGCTTGATCCCACCCCCCACACCCATTGGCCCTGGGTACCCGGAACAACCTGACCTCGAAGCCCTGTGCCCGTAGCTTCCTCGGGTAGGCCCCAGGGTCCTTCTTCCCCAGAGCCTCGCAGACCTGACGGATCGGCACCCAGACCTGCCCGTCCTCATCCTCTACAGTCAACAACGTACAGCCCTCTATCGTCACGCTCATAGCCTAAGCTACACCGGAAACCCCTGGTACTCGGAAATAACCTATGGTCTCGGAGACATGAGGTTTTCGCTCGCACCTGAGCCTACACATAACCGGAAACCCCTGGTACTCGGAAATAACCTATGGTCTCGGAGACATGAGGTTTTCGCTCGCACCTGAGCCTACACATAACCGGAAACCCCTGGTACTCGGAAATAACCTATGGTCTCGGAGACATGAGGTTTTCTGGGTAGGACACGGGCCTACAACCTAGCGGTCGTCTTTAAGATTTGCTCGACATGTAGGGGGCGTGTGTTCAAGCCCCCGAGGTACTTTGGGAATCTGACAGCCGGAGGTTGAAAGAGGCGGTGTATTGGGCGTTGTAGTGGCATGAGCAAAGCAACCTTCTCCGCCATCAACTGCACCGTCCTCCACCTCGATGCCGGGCATGACCCCTCAGGGAACCCCAAGAGGCTGTACCTCATCGTGAGCCTAGGGGAGACCGTGGCAGCCCTGGATGAGGGCTACCTTGGGAGCGCTGCTCTGGACCACTGGGGCCGTCCTGTGGGCGAGGTGCTCCGCCACAACGTCACCCAAGAGCTGAAGATCGCCAAGGCCGAGTACCGACGCCTCCTGAAGGCCACCCCGACCAAGACGGTGGTGCTGTGAACCCTCCAGGCAAGTTCGAGGGAGAGCCGGACTACGTCCCCTCCTTCTGGGATCGAGCCCTCTCAGGAGAGGCCGATGACGACCGGGACGGCACCTTCATCTTCCACATCACCGAAGAGGACCATTCCAGATACCCGGAGCTGCCCGTAGGAGCCCGCCTGTACCTGGTCGAGGACTCGGATGGCTTCGTGTTCAGCCGCCTCGTAGGAGGCACCAAGGAGAACCCATGAGCATCGTCACCCAGGCACTCCTGGACGACCCCATCGCCGGTACCTTCCACAAGAAACGCCCCGGTGACCCCTGCTTCTACTGTGGAGATCCCCTCCCCAAACCCCCCTACGTCCTCTGGCAAGGCATCGGTGACCAGATCGCCCTCTGCCCCGCCTGTGCCATCAAGCTCGGCTCCTCCCTCATCTCCGATGGAACGAAGGCCGAGGGCCGATTCACCCCAAGTGCTTGAGAAAAGTGAAGCACTCCGGTTGAAAGAACCCTTTCCCAAACGTTGTACTGACATGAAGCGCATCGGAATGGCACTTTCAGCCCCCCGTGGTCCCACTCAACGCCGTAGCCAGTACGGAATCTACGATTCCGGCCTGTGCCAGTACGAGGGGTACCGTGAGCTGTGTGAAGACGGGGAAGCCCAGGTTGGCCTCCCCCTCAGTGGGCCAAATGCTGCCCATCTTCAGCCCTGTATCGCCTTCAACGAGGCCCACTACGACGAAATCCGCTGGTTCGAGGGGTCTTTGAAGACCCGCTTCGACCGAATCAATGCTTCTGAAGGGGACGTGGACGGACTTGTTCGCAAGGTAACCGCCATGAGGTCCTGGGTCGAGCTGGAGATCAGCTTGAGGGACCACGGGTACATCCCAACGATCATCCTCTACCCGGACGATCCTGAGCACATGAAGACCGCCAAGGCGGCCTTGACGGAGATCATCCGGAGCAAGGGCTATCAGGTATGGGAGGGGTCCAAGGGTCGAAAAGTTCAACGAGCAGGTTGAAGGATTCGCCCCTCATACGTTGTAGGGACATGATCACCGAAACCACCATCACCACGAAGCGCTCGGTTCTCAAGGCCCAGATCAGCCGGACCCCGGCCACCCTCAATGAGGCCCGTGCGAAGAACCCCCGCTGGTTCCTCGAAGTGGGTGAGGCCAACATCATCTCGGCCGAGGTTGTGGGCGTGAACCTGGAGTTCGCTTCCTGCCCCAGCTCGACCCCCCGCTGGAGCTACTACCTGGAGATCACCACCAAGACCGGCAAGGGCATCGTCTTCCTGGGCCACACGCCTGAGGGCTCCTGTGCCGACCACAACGCTGACCTCTGTGCCTTCATCCCCAGCAAGGGTGCCGCCAAGGTCTGGGGGATCTTCGTGTGCAAGAAGTACGGCCAGTGGCGGGGAAGCCCCATGGCTTACCTCATCGCCCACAAGAAGGGCGTCAAGACCTGCTGTGGCACCGAAATCTACTACCGCCTTGCTGGCAAGGCTTGGGGAGAGGCGGCATGACCCACGTCGAGCTGACCGAGCGGATCCTGTCCTTCGAGGACGGGTCCCTCGATGAAGAAGAGACCATCGAGCTGTTCCAGGCCCTCATCGACAACGGCATGGCCTGGACCCTCCAGGGGGTCTACGGAAGGACCGCCAAGCGCCTGATTGAAGCGGGCCTCTGTACCCCTCCCAAGAAGGAGCAAGATGCACCTGCACATTCATAATGCCAAGAAGGTGACCTTCGACGGGCGGGATTGCTTCATCCTGTCCCTCCTGGACGACCGGGGGAACCTTCTCTTCGACCCCCAGAGGAAGCGCTACGACCCCGAGGCGACCTCCGAGCACACAACCCTGCCCGAGGCCATCACGGCTGCCAGGGAGCTTGCCAAGAGGCGTGGGGTGCCATCTATCACCGTCGAGAGAGGGAACGGGCTACCCCCAGAAAAGATCATCCCAGGTTGAAGGATTCGATCCTGAGCCGTTGTAGGAACATGACGACCCGAACCCTCTCCCTCACCGCTCCCGAGTCCCTCCAGCCCTTCGGCCGTGGCAACCCCAACTACCACCGGACCCAGGAAGCTCAGCGTCACCAGGGCATGTACGTGGACCAGACCGAGTGCTGCTGCGTCTGTGGCAAGAAGGCGTTCGGCAAGTCCCGCCAGTTTGTCTACCTGACCGACCTCTCCCAGTACATCACCAAGGAAGAGTGCCAGGACCACGACCTGGGCATGTACCCCGTGGGCTCCGACTGCGCCAAGAAGCTCAACAAGGCGGGCGTCCCCACCTACAAGGTCGAGGTATGATCGACCCCAACTGCCCCGAGCGGGTCCTCCCCGACTTCCTCAGGCGACCGGCCAACGCCCTCAACGTGGAGCCCATGCAGCCCGGCCCACGTTGCCGCCTCAGGACCCCCGAGCACTGGGGCGACAAGGACCACCGGGCTACCCGCTGGCTCCTCTCTGGGGGCTCCCCGCTGGTCCTAGGCCCCTGCTCTCAGCCTTGCCCTCGGTGTAAGACCGAGCATGAGCAAGAGAGCACGGAAGACCCAGCAGGCTGAAGAGCAGACCCCCCCCGACCCTCCGAGGAGCAACCGCCCAGGTCATCCTCCTGGACGACGCTGCCTCCTTCCCCCAAGAGCAAGAGAGGGAGGACCAGCCCCTCCTGGTCCCTGGCAGGACCGAGGGCACCCTCTCCTTGACCCAGACGACCCTCTTCCCCGAGAACCTGGTCCGTGCCTTCCAGCACCCCCAAGAGAGGGAGGAGAAGGTCCGTGCCCTCGCCTACGACCTCTGGCTCCAGCGAGGTGCCCCCATCGGCTCCCCAGAGGCCGACTGGCTCGAAGCAGAACGTCTGGTACCAGGTTGAAGAACCCTCCCCTGGGACGTTGTAGAGACATGGCAACCACCAAGTGGACCCAGGTCAAGACCCCCAAGCAGCCCAAGCGCCTCACCCAGGAAGAGAAGGACGAGCTGGCCCGCAAGAGGGCCGAGGCCGCCTTCTACGACCGCCTCGCCTGTGGCTACCCCACCGACGAGCAGGGCCGCCCCTACTGACCCCAGCTCCCTCCCAAGAGAGGGGAGCACCCCGAAGCCCGATCACCCCCAGAGGGAGGTCGGGCTTCTCTCGTTCCATCCCCACATGTAGGCAAACACCCCGTTCGTATATTCTCTACCCAACGACCAACCCACGAACGGAACTACAGTGTAGGCAAGGACATCGTTCGTACTGCCTCTTGAACGTTCATACCTTCTAGGGGGTACGAGCGTGCGAGAGAATGTATGAGCCCTGTTCTTGCCTACATCCGGGCACTCAGTCCTTCCTTCTCTCGGGAATCTTGCACCAGTAGATGGGGCCGACCTTGGACTCGTACCCTGAGTAGGTCCAGCGGTCCCCAGAGAGGGAGCAGAGGAGGATGCCAGAGCCATCGTCCCCGAGGACCAGCTCATCCTCTGGGGGTAGCTGGTCCTCAGTCTTGACCCACATGGTCAGCCTTCCTTCTTGCGGTTGTTGGGCGAGAAGAAGTGGGTCTCCCCCCGGACAAGGATGAGGTGCCCATTCTCCCGGCCGTCACCCAGGTCGTAGGGTCCCTTCCCGTGCTCCTCCAGGATGGCCTTGACCAGAGTGTTGACCTTGGCCTTCTGGATCTCCAGTGCCTTCTCCACTGCTCCGAGCCTGGCCTTCTCTGCCTTGTACTGTGCGATCTGACTCTCGATGTCTGACATGAGGTTGGGTCTCCGTAGCACTCCCCCATACACCAGAAGCAATTAACCAACCCTGGGTACCGGAAACTCCCATGCCAGCAGGAGTTCGGATCGGGCCGACTCAAAGTCCATGCCAACCAGGGACATTTCAATATCCGGACCAAAATATCCTTGACCGATGCTGGGTTTGGTTTCCGGGGGTATGAGGGGGTTGGACACACAGGGTCCTACATGATTCAGAACCAGGGTTGGGGGCGGGGCTCGGGGTCCTATACGACAGGGTCCTACATGATTCAGGATGGGGCTGTGGTCCTCTGGGAGGGGGTTCGTAGCGAAGCTCTTCGGCTAGGCT
>Ga0209310_1001998_pt1 | contig 13806 bp, 9 predicted proteins | sample AD_UKC030_MetaG_FD_184415 | JGI IMG/M metagenome (GOLD analysis project Ga0209310, IMG submission 184415) | Active sludge microbial communities of municipal wastewater-treating anaerobic digesters from USA - AD_UKC030_MetaG (SPAdes) (version 2) | ecosystem: Engineered > Bioreactor > Anaerobic >... | reverse complement strand
TGCTGCATCGGGCACCGGATACCGGCGGTTTTAACTATTGGATGAACGAACTCGACCATGGGACGAGCAAGGAGCAGGTGCTCGTTGGCTTCTCGGAATCAATCGAGAATCAGCTATCCTTGGTCGGTATTGTCCAGACAGGGATTGAGTTTGTGTGATCGCATCTTCTTGCCTTGTTGATCGGCGGCAATGTGTTTTGCTGCCAGATTCAGCGCATTAGCTGGCTGTTGAATTCGCTGAAAATCGATGACGCGCCTGCCACTGGTGAGCAGAGCCGGCTGCTATCTGACACTGAAACTACCGGTTTTTTGCCCTTGCGCTGTGATGCGGGTTTGCATCGCGTGTGGATTTGCCGCTCATTGCCGCACTTCCTGCGGTAACGCGAACATTATTCGCGCCATCCGCGTGAGATTGCTCTCAGTCTTCGTCAATTTGAACTGTTAATCGACTCGCAAGATACCGCGGAACACTGTCTGAATTTCCGGGGTTGGCTCCGCGAAACCCAGAGCGATTCGGAGTGGGGTAAAATTCGTCATTGAGATCAAGCATGTTTCTCATGAATTGAGTTTTGCCAAGACAATTTTTTCTTAACCATTGTGGAGAATAGAGTGACTGTTGCAGTAATCACTGGCATTACTGGTCAAGATGGTGCTTACCTCGCCGAATTCCTGCTTGATAGGGGTTACACGGTTTTTGGTACATATCGGCGTACTAGTTCGGTCAATTTCTGGCGAATCGAAGAGTTGGGAATCGATCAACATCGAAATCTTTGCTTGGTCGAATATGACTTGACCGATTTGTCTTCCAGTATCCGTTTATTGCAATCGACGGGGGCTACGGAGGTCTATAACTTGGCGGCGCAAAGCTTCGTCGGAGTTTCATTCGATCAGCCGGTGACGACCGCGGAAATTACCGGCATCGGCCCCTTGAACCTCTTGGAAGCGATTCGCATAGTCAATCCAAAAATTCGTTTCTATCAGGCTAGTACTTCCGAGATGTTCGGCAAGGTACAGGTGATTCCTCAAGTGGAGTCCACGCCGTTCTATCCTCGCAGCCCTTATGGTGTTGCCAAGTTGTATGCGCACTGGATGACTATCAATTACCGCGAAAGCTATGACATTTTCGGTTGCTCGGGCATTCTCTTTAATCACGAATCGCCGCTGCGTGGCCGAGAGTTCGTGACGCGCAAGATCACCGATTCTGTGGCTAAGATCAAGTTGGGACAACTGAATGTGCTGGAGCTTGGCAACATGGATGCCAAGCGCGACTGGGGTTTTGCCAAAGAGTATGTGGAAGGCATGTGGCGCATGTTGCAGGCGGATGAGCCGGATACTTATGTGTTAGCGACCAATCGCACCGAGACGGTTCGCGACTTCGTTTCCATGGCATTCAAGGCGGCGGGTGTTGTAATCGACTTCAAGGGAGAGGCCGAAAACGAAGTCGGCATCGATGCGGCAACTGGCAAGACCGTGGTCAGAGTTAATTCCAAATTCTATCGCCCGGCAGAGGTCGAATTGTTGATTGGTAACCCGGAAAAGGCTAAGCAGAAACTTGGTTGGGAGCCGAAGACGACGCTTGAGCAATTGTGTGCAATGATGGTCGACGCCGATTTGCGGCGCAATGAAAAGGGCTTCTCGTTTTGAGTGATTCGGACGTCTGCTGGGTGTATGTTTCTCTGGTTACCCGCTTGGTGCTCGTGCGACAGGAGGAAGGGGTAGCGGCAGATCTGCGTCCATCGTCTGATCTTGAGAACAGGGCTTGATTCCGGCGTTTCAATTTACGTATGAACTGGCCTGAAACGTGACGAAGGATTACTTTACCTATCGGGGAAATCCTTCGATCACGGGTTCCCGCCAAGCCTTCCGGGAGGCGTTCGACAAGGGTTTTGTTGCGGATGACGCTTGGGGGGAATGATTCAGAGTTGGAATCAGACTTTCGATACCGACAATCAAAAGATTGCCGATGCCATTGTCGGTTGCATCATTAATCGATATTTTCCGCTTTTCGAGGCGTTTCGATCTCGTATAGCGAGATTGGTGGGATAGGGGGCATTTGCGTTTTGGATTTCCGGATGATGTCCTTCCAAGAGGGCTGGCCGTTTTGGTGGGCGATCGATAGGTCCTGCTACAAATCGATAATCCGGACTTGCTAGCCCATATCGAGCGTGTCGGGGTGAAACTTCTTCCGGAGGCCTGAATGACGAGTGCACTGAGGCTGGAGAATTGACGGGATGTCACAAAAAAGAGCATTGATTACAGGCTTGGCTGGCTTTACTGGCCGCTATCTGGCTAGCGAACTGGAGTTGGCTGGCTACCGGGTGTTTGGTACCGCCCATGTAAACGAACCGTTGGGCAAGGACATGGTTGCGGTCGACCTCTGTAATCGTGCCGAATTGGAGCGTGCCGTTGCCGACATCAGGCCGGATGTAGTTGCCCATTTGGCAGCCATTTCCTTCGTGGCGCATGGGGATGTCGAGGCGATTTATCGGACCAATGTCATCGGAACGCGCAATCTGCTCGATTCCTTGGCCAGTCTTGCCGATAAACCGCGGTCGGTGCTCCTGGCAAGCAGTGCCAATATTTATGGCAATGCCTCTGTCGCGTTGATCGATGAGTCAGTGGCGCCTTCTCCTGCAAACGATTACGCCGTCAGCAAACTGGCGATGGAGTACATGGCACGCTTGTGGATGGATCGTTTGCCGATCGTCATGACTCGCCCTTTCAACTATACCGGCGTCGGCCAGGCGCCCCAATTTTTGCTACCCAAGATCGTCGGGCATTTTCAGCGAGGCGAGCGGGTTATCGAATTGGGAAATATCGATGTGGAACGCGATTTCTCGGATGTTCGCATGGTGGTCAGGGCGTATGCGGCCTTGCTCGCCAAGGCACCGGCTGGCGAGGTTTTTAACGTCTGTTCTGGTCAGGCGTATTCACTGAAGGATGTGTTGGCAATAATGGCGGAGATTGCCGGCTATGAAATCGAGGTGAGCATTAATCCGGCGTTCGTGCGTGCCAACGAGGTGAAACGCTTGCAGGGCGATACCGGAAAATTGCGGCGGGTGATAGGTGATGCGGGAGCGATCCCAATGCGCGACACCTTGCGCTGGATGTACGCCAATGCGTGATGAACCGCTCAGGGTTGGCATAAATGCAATGGCCTTGCTGTCACCTCGCACTGGGATTGGACAGTACATATACCATCTTGGGTTAGAGTATCTGAATGAAGAAGATATTGTTCCAAGTTTTTATTATGGCACTTGGAAAAAACAACTTCGTCCGCAAGCAGTTCCAAATATTGATTTGGTCAAGTCCTATATAAAAAAGACTATTCCTTGGGCATATATAATCAAAAAACACCTCTTTCAGTTACCCTTCTCAGCGGGATTATTGAAACATCCGGTGGACGTTTATCACGAGCCAAATTATCTGGCCTTTAGTTTTTCCGGACCATCTGTAATCACGGTCCACGACCTTTCCTGGTTGCGTCATCCCGAGACGCATCCCAAGCAGCGCTTGGCTGCGATGGATCGATATTTTCCCGGTTCTCTTGAACGAGCGTCAGCAATTCTTACCGACTGCAGTTATGTGAAGCAGGAACTCGTCGAGACATTCGGGCTGGACCCTGAGCGAGTGACGCCGGTGTTGTTAGGGGTATCCCCCGATTTTTTCCCGCGCGCGCCGGCAGAGTGCAACGCATTCCTTGCCGAACACGGATTGGCGCATGGACAATATGTGTTGTCGGTCGGTACGCTTGAGCCGCGCAAAAACATCCCGGCCCTGATCGATGCGTATTCGATGTTGCCCACTGATTTGCAGCAGCGCTTTCCGCTGGTTCTGGTCGGTATGCGCGGTTGGTTGACGAGTGGCCTAGAGGCGCGCATGAAGCCGCTTGTCGAGCGCGGTGTGATCAAGCCGCTGGGTTATGTGGCAGACGAGATGATGCCGTTGATCTACAGCGGTGCGGCGGCGTTCGTTTTTCCGTCACTTTATGAGGGCTTTGGGTTGCCGCCGCTTGAGGCCATGGCTTGCGGAGCACCGGTCATTTCGTCCAGTTCGAGTTCCTTGCCCGAGGTGGTGGGGGATGCCGGGGTTCTCGTCGATCCATCGAATGTGGATGCGCTGGCCGAATCCCTGCGTCGTGTGCTTGAGGACCGGGCATTTGCCGAAGTCCTTGCGCAGCAGGGGGTGCGGCGGGCGGCGGGATTCTCGTGGAAGAAAACCGCGGCCGAGACGGTCGCGGTTTATCGTCGCGCGCTGGCTGCCTAGGGGCAAGGGGTTGTACGCCTTGAGCAGGGTCGCGACGGATCGGAACGTTTCGTCTTGATCAAGCGCCTTCTCGGTGCGCAGTGGCTGGCAATCGCATTCGTCGGCGGGGTTTCATTCGCCCTCAGTGTATTTATTGCCCGACGCTTCGGGCCGGAAACGTTTGGGGTCTACGCCCAGGCGCTTTCTCTCGGTGCGTTGTCGGGTATTTTGATCGATGGCGGTTTCGGCAAGCTATTGATCCGCGAAACGGTGCGTGCCTCTCCTTTGCTGGCAAAGCATGGGGGTGACTTGCGAGCCTTTGCCTTTGGCCATGCCTATATGGTTACGGCATTTCTGGCGCTGCTGGCGGTGATGAATCCGCTGTCTTTGCACTGGCCGACATTATTGGCAACGGTCGGTGCATTCGGTGCAGGGGTCCTCGGGCAGTTTTCGATGGCCATTCTGCGCGGGCAAGGGCGCTTGATGCGCGATGCCTTGTGGCAAATGGTGAGCCGTACCTTAACGGCGGGCTGCATTGCCATGGCATTGTGGTGGGGTGCCGATGCGCCTTGGGAAGTGCTGGCAGCACAGTTTGCAGGCGCGTTGCTTTTGTTGTTGGTGCTCATGCGCAAGGGCTGGGTGCTTCCGGTATTCAGGATTTCCGGGCAGATTTACGCGGTTGTTTTGCCGCTCATCTGGCTTGATTTGGCAACGGTGATCTATTTTCGATCGGACATACTTCTTTTCAAGTTGATGGAAGTGCCGAAGGCCGATGTCGGCGCCTATAGCGTGGCCTTTCGCTTGATCGAGGCATGCCTGTTGCTGGCAAGCCCCGTGAGTCTGTTGCTCTTCCGGCGTTTTCGGCTAAATGCCGAAACTATCGGCCACGAAACCATTTGGAAGGTGGTGCGCCTTGCCGCACTGGCGGGCGGGGTAGGTTTGCTGGTATTTTTGCTGGCTTTGCCAGTGGCCGACTTATTCTTCCCTGTGGTTTTTGGCGAGGGATTCGGGTCGGCCGGTGGTTTGTTCAAGGTGCTCGCCCTGATGCTGGTTTTTGCGCTTGCCAACGGCGTGCTTGGGCAGGGCGTGTTTGCCTTGGGCCTTGATCGCCATTATGTGTGGACGGCTACAGTCGCGGCCGTTTTCAATGTCGCGGGGAACTTGCTGCTGATGCCGGCGTATGGTGCCTGGGCAGCAGCTTGGATGACGGTTGCCACCGAAGTGGTGTTGGGGCTGGGTTTGTCGGCGGCATTGTTTGTGGCGTGGAAGAAAAAGGATTATGCGAAGCAAGCTGAATGAACTGAAGCCATCAGTGTTGCATGTCTATCGGACGTATTTTCCGGACCCGCAGGGCGGGATGCAGGAGGCGATTCGCCAGTTGTGCTTGGCAACGAAGGCGGCCGGGGTGTCGAACACGATTTTTACCCTGTCACCGAAGCCGCAGCCGGCGGTGATCGAGCGACCGGAAGGGCGGGTAGTGCGCTCGCGCTCGTGGGCCGCACCGGCATCTTGCGATCTGGGTGGTATCGATGCGGTGGCCCAGTTTCGCAGTCTGGCGAAGCAGTCGGATGTGGTGCATTTTTTATACCCCTGGCCCTATGCCGACCTGATTCACGCCGCAACGGGGGTGAAGACGCCGGCGGTGCTGACCTATGTTTCGGATGTGGTTCGCCAGCGCTGGCTGGGCCGGGCGTATGCGCCGCTGATGTGGCGCACGCTGCGCAGCATGCGCGCCATCGTCGCCAACTGCCCGGCCTATGCACGGACCAGCCCGGTGCTTTCCGACCCCGCGATTCGCGACAAGGTGCGGGTCATCCCTTTGGGGATCGTCGAAGAATCGTATCCGGTGCACGGCGATGACGCGGTGTTTTCCCGTCTTGGCTTGGCGGCGGACGAACCGTTTTTCCTGTTCATCGGGGTTCTGCGCTACTACAAGGGCTTGCATGTGCTGATCGAGGCGGCGCGGCAGGTGAAAGCGCGCATCGTGATTGCCGGTTCGGGGCCGGAAGGCGAAAAGCTGCGCACGCTTGCCGGGCAACAAGGGGCAGCGAATGTGCTGTTCGCCGGGCAGATTTCCGACGAAGAGAAGGTGGCATTGCTCAAGCGCTGCCGGGCGCTCGTGCTGCCATCGCATTTGCGCTCCGAGGCGTACGGCATGGTGCTGGTCGAGGCGTCGATCTTTGGCCGGCCGCTGGTTTCATGTGAAATCGGAACGGGAACTTCGTATGTGAACGCGCATGAGGAATCCGGTCTGGTGGTGCCGCCGGAGGATCCGGTTGCCTTGGCGGGTGCGTTGAATACCCTACTGAATGACGCCAACCTTGCCGAGTCGCTGGGGCGGGGGGCGCGGGCGCGCTACGAGCGCCTGTTTTCCGGCCCGGCACTCGGGCGGGCGTATGCTGATTTGTTTCGTGAGGTCGCCGCTTGAACCTGGTTTCCGGTGCCACCGGTTTCATCGGCCAACGTCTTCTTCGCTCGCTGCGCGAAGCGGACTTGCCGTGCGCGGGGCTGGTACGTTCCGGGGACGGCAGCGCCGATTTTCTTGTTGCGGATTTGGCCGATAAATCAGCGTTGACCGCAGCATGCGCTGGTGTGGATCGGGTTTTCCACTGTGCCGGGTATGCGCATGCCTTTTCTTCGTTATCTGGCGATGACTCAGCCTTGCACCGGCAAGTCAATTTCGAGGGAACGCGCAACCTGGTCGAGGTGGCAGGCGAGGCCGGGGTCAAGCGCTTTGTCTTTCTATCTAGCGTCAAGGCCATGGCCGAGCCGGGTTCGTCCTGTGCGGATGAGGATTTCCCTGGCAAGCCCGAGACGGCTTACGGGCAGGCCAAGCGGGCAGCGGAGCATGCTGTTCTTGAGGCCGGTGCGCGTTATGGGATGCACGTCGTCAACCTGCGTCTGGCCATGGTTTATGGTTCCGGGGGGCGAGGCAATCTGGAACGCATGGGGCGGCTGGTTCGACGCGGCTTGTTTCCGCCGCTACCGGAGACGGGCAATCACCGCTCGTTGGTGCATGTCGATGACGTGGTCGCGGCGATGAGATTGGTTGCCGATGATGATCGGGCAAATGGCCGTACCTATATTGTTGCTGCGCCGGAAGCGCCGTCGGGGCGCCAGCTTTATGATGCCTTGCGACAAGCGCTTGCGATGGCGCCGCTTGCTTGGGAAGTGCCGGCTGTTTTGTTGCGCATAGGCGGGCGTGTCGGCGATGGTTTGGAGGCCTTGATGCGGCGCCGTATACCGCTGGATAGCGAAGCACTTGACCGCCTGCTTGGCTCGGCCTGGTATTCGCCGGCGCGGATCGAGCGGGAACTGGGCTGGCGGGCGCAGATATCGCTGAGGGATGGGTTGAGGGAGATGTTCGGAAAGTGAAGCGATTTTTCGATTTGTCGTTGGCGATGTTTTCCGCCGTTATTTTGGCCATGCCGGTGTTGTTGGTTGCTTTGGCAGTAAAGCTTTCCTCCCGTGGTCCCGCGCTATATTGGTCGGATCGCGTCGGTCGCCATAACCGTATATTCCGGATGCCGAAATTCCGCAGCATGCGGGTCGATACGCCGGCAGTCGCCACTCACTTGTTGCAGGATCCGAAGGCATATTTGACACCGATTGGTTCATTCTTGCGCAAATCCAGCCTGGACGAACTGCCCCAGCTGTGGAGCATTCTCGTTGGTGACATGAGTTTCGTCGGGCCGCGCCCTGCGTTGTTCAACCAGGACGATCTGATCGCGTTGCGCACGGAGCTGGGGGTCGATGCGCTGGTGCCGGGCTTGACGGGCTGGGCGCAGGTGAATGGTCGTGACGAGTTGCCGATTCCGGACAAGGTGAAACTCGATGTGGAGTACCTGCAGCGCAGGTCATTCACGTTCGATCTGTATATTCTTTGGCTGACTGCGTTGAAAGTGATTCGTCGGGACGGCGTATCGCACTGAGTCTTGGTTGCTCTTGCGGTGGCAAAATCGGTGCCGACAGGCTTGCCAAGCGGTTAAAATACGCACTGCAAAGACCACGGGCTGCCATGAGCCCTCGCCAGTTTGTCTAAAGCCGTCCTCTCCACACTCGTTTTCCTGTTCGATCTGTCTGCTCTGGTATTTGCCTGGGCGGGCGGTTTCTTGCTGCGCTTCAATTTCGATGTGCCGGCAAATTTTGCCTTTGCGCTTTGGTGGGGATTGATCGTTCTATTGCCGGTTCATGCGCTGGCCTGCCGTTTTGCCGGCCTCTATCGCGGCATCTGGCTCTTCGCCAGCTTGCCGGACCTGAAACGGGTTTTGCGTGCCGTGGGGCTGTCGACCGCAGCTGTCTTCCTTTTCTTCGTGTTTTTCCGCCATGAGCAGCAGTTGGTGCCGCGTTCGTTGCTGGTGCTTTATCCGATGCTGTTGGTGCTCTATATGGGTGGTGGTCGCGCTGCCTATCGGATGTGGAAGGAACATCGCCTCTACGGGGGGCTGATTGCCCAGGGCAAGCCGGTGGTGATCGTCGGTGCCGGGCGCGGTGGCGCGATGCTGGCGCGCGAACTGGAGCGAAGTGCGGATTGGCGGGTCGTGGCATTGGTCGATGACGATCGCAATAAGTGGGGGCGCGAGCTTTCCGGGAACCGGATTTTTGGCGGCATCGAAAGCCTGCCCGAGGTGCTGGCGTCCGAGAAGGCGTCGCATGTGATTCTGGCGATGCCATCGGCAGCGGCCGAGGCTTGCCGCCGGGCCACGAATCTCGCGGTCGAGGCCGGCGCCCACGTGTTTACCGTGCCCGGCCTGGAAGACGTGATGTCGGGCCGGGTGGCCATTTCGTCAATTCGTCCGGTGGCGATCGAGGATTTGTTGGGCCGTGAGCCGGTGTGGATCGATACACGACACGTGGCTGCCATGATCGCGGGAAAGACCGTGTTGGTGACTGGGGCCGGAGGTTCGATCGGCAGCGAGTTATGCCGGCAAGTGGCGCGTTTCGGACCGGCGCGGTTGGTGCTGTTCGAGCAAAGCGAGTTTGCGCTATACACGGTCGAGCAGTGGTTTGCGGTGCATGCGCCGGAAATCGAACTGATTCCGCTGGCTGGCGATGTCAAGGATGCGGCCCGTCTGGATGAGGTTTTCGCCGCTTATCGACCGCAATCGGTCTTTCACGCCGCCGCCTACAAGCACGTGCCGCTGATGGAAGTGGCCAATGCCTGGCAGGCAGTTCGCAACAATGTGCTGGGTACCCTGATGCTCGGCGAATGCGCCATCCGCTACGGCGCCGAACGCTTCGTGCTGATCTCGACCGACAAGGCGGTGAATCCAACCAATGTCATGGGTGCCACCAAGCGCCTTGCTGAAATGGTGTGCGAAGCCCTGCACAGACAAGGCGGGGCGACGCAATTCGAGATGGTGCGCTTCGGTAATGTCCTGGGGAGTACCGGCAGCGTGATTCCCAAGTTCCAGGCGCAGATTGCGCGCGGTGGGCCGGTGACGGTGACGGACCCCGAAATCACGCGCTATTTCATGTCGATCCCTGAAGCGGCGCAACTGGTGTTGCAGGCGGCGGCCATGGGGCAGGGCGGCGAGATATTCGTGCTCGACATGGGCGAACCGGTGAAGATCGTCGACCTGGCGCGCAAGATGATTCAGCTTTCGGGTTACGCCGAGGGCGAGATTCGCATCGAGTTTTCCGGGTTACGGCCCGGCGAGAAACTCTATGAGGAACTGCTGGCGGATGCCGAGGAAACCCGCGAGACGCCGCACCCGAAGTTACGCATTGCGCGGGCACGTGCGGTCGACGACGATTTTCTCACCAATTTGCGCCCATGGCTGGCGCTGGCCGGCCAAAGTGATGCGGCCGTGCGCGAAGCGCTGATGCGCTGGGTGCCCGAGTACTGCCCCGCGGCGAATATTTCCTGAATTTTTCGCGGCACCTGTCGCGTACCACGAACGGTGATCTTGTGACTCACGAATTCCTCGACCTTCCTCAGCTTATTTCTGCCGCCGGCACGGTCCGCTTACCCGGTTCCAAGAGCATTTCAAACCGCGTCCTCCTGCTGGCCGCACTCGCCGATGGCGAAACCGAAGTGCGCGACCTGCTGGCGTCGGACGATACCGAGCGCATGCTGGAAGCGCTGAAAGCCCTTGGTGTTGGCGTCGACCACTTGGGCGGCGAAAACTGGCTGATCAAAGGTTGCGGTGGGCTCTTTCCCGTCAAGCAGGCCGAGTTGTTCCTCGGCAATGCCGGCACCGCGTTCCGGCCACTGACCGCAGCGTTGGCGCTGGCCGGCGGCGACTATGTGCTGAAGGGCGTCGCCCGCATGCACGAACGCCCCATCGGCGATCTCGTCGACGGGCTGCGCCAGCTTGGAGCCGACGTGACTTATCTCGGCAACGAGGGCTATCCGCCCCTGCACCTCAAGCCGGCGACGATTGTTCCCGGTGGCAGCGTCAAGGTGCGCGGCGATGTGTCGAGCCAGTTCCTGACTGGCCTGCTGATGGCCTTGCCGCTGACCGGCGAGACGGTTGCGGTCGACGTCGTTGGTGAGCTGATTTCCAAGCCTTATATCGAAATTACCCTGGCGACCATGGCGCGGTTTGGCGTCACGGTCGAACGCGAAGGCTGGCAGCGCTTCACGGTCAAAGCCGGTAGCCGCTATGTTTCGCCGGGAACGATCTATGTCGAGGGCGATGCGTCGTCCGCTTCGTATTTTCTGGCGCTTGGCGCCATCGGCGGCGGGCCGGTGCGCGTCGAGGGAGTCGGGCGCGACTCGATCCAGGGCGACGTGAAATTCGCCGAAGCCTTGGCGCAAATGGGTGCGCGCATCGAGATGGGGCCGAACTGGATGGAATCGCGGGCGCCGGAGGAGGGCCTGGTTGCGGTCGACCTCGATTGCAACCATATTCCCGATGCGGCAATGACCCTGGCGACGGCGGCCCTGTTCGCCAAAGGTACGACCACCTTGCGCAACATAGCTTCCTGGCGCGTCAAGGAGACCGACCGCATCGCGGCGATGGCGACCGAATTGCGCAAGCTCGGGGCATTGGTGGAAGAAGGCGAGGATTTCATCCGCGTCACCTCGGCTGCCTTGAAGCCGGCGGCAATCGACACCTACGACGATCACCGCATGGCGATGTGTTTTTCGCTCGCAGCTTTCGGAACGCCCTTGCGCATCAACGATCCCAAGTGCGTTGCCAAGACCTTCCCGGATTATTTCGAGCGTTTTGCCGCAGTGACTCACGCTGCGCCGGTCATCGCCATCGACGGCCCGTCGGCTTCCGGCAAGGGAACGGTGGCGGCGCGCGTGGCGGCGGCACTCGGCTATGTCTACCTGGATTCGGGTGCCTTGTACCGGTTGACCGCGCTTGCAGCGCAACGCGCGGGCGTCGCCTGGAACGATGAAGCCGGTGTGGCGGCGATCGCCGCCGGGCTGGATGTGTCTTTTTCCGAGAGCGACATTCGACTTGCCGGGCAGTCGGTCGGCGAGGCCATTCGCAGCGAGGAAATCTCATCCGGTGCGTCGCAGGTCGCGGCATTGCCAGCGGTTCGGGAGGCATTGTTGTTCCGCCAGCGGGCGTTCAACACGGCACCCGGTCTGGTCGGCGATGGGCGTGATATGGGGTCTGTCGTGTTTCCCAAGGCGACGCTGAAGATCTTTCTTGCCGCCAGTGCCGAAGTACGGGCGAAACGGCGCTATAAGCAGTTGATCGAAAAAGGATTCTCTGCTAACCTCCCCGACCTTCTGCTTGACCTTCAGCAACGCGATGCGCGGGATTCCCAACGCAGCGTGGCGCCACTCAGGCAGGAGGCCGATGCCAGATTGCTTGATACGACTGCGCTCACCATCGAACAGGCGGTGAACCAGGTGCTGGTGTGGAGCAGGGAAGCATCGCAGTAAGGCATTGCCGGCCGACGGGCCGGCAATGTGTTTTTCAACCTAACCCGCTGTGGATTTAGCGATCCGTGGCATGAAAGTTCTCTCCGTAATGGAATCTTTTGCTCAACTGTTTGAAGAATCCCTGGCTCGCCAGGAAATGCGTCAAGGCGAAGTCATCACTGCAGAAGTGGTGCTCATCGATCACAATTTCGTCGTGGTCAATGCCGGCCTGAAATCGGAATCCTATGTTCCGCTCGAAGAATTCCTGAATGATCAGGGCGAACTCGAAGTCAAGGTGGGCGATTTCGTCCAGGTGGCTATCGAAATGCTGGAAGACGGCTATGGCGCTACGCGCCTGTCGCGCGATCGCGCCAAGCGCATCGCCGCCTGGAACTTCCTGGAAGAAGCCTTGAACAACAACTCCCTGGTTACCGGCACCATCACTGGCAAGGTCAAGGGTGGTCTGACCGTCATGTCCAACGGCGTCCGCGCCTTCCTGCCGGGTTCCCTGGTCGACATGCGTCCGGTCAAGGACACCACGCCGTACGAAGGCAAGACCATGGAGTTCAAGGTCATCAAGTTGGATCGCAAGCGCAACAACGTCGTGATGTCACGTCGTGCCGTGCTCGAAGCCACCGCTGACAAAGACCGCGAAAAGCTCCTTGAAAACCTCAAGGAAGGTACCACCGTCAAGGGTATCGTCAAGAACATCACCGACTACGGCGCATTCGTCGACCTGGGCGGTATCGATGGCCTGCTGCACATCACCGACCTGGCCTGGCGCCGTGTCCGTCACCCGAGCGAAGTGCTCAACGTCGGCGACGAAGTCACCGCAAAGATCCTCAAGTTCGACGCCGAGAAGAACCGCGTCTCCCTGGGCATGAAGCAACTGGGCGACGATCCGTGGGTTGGTATCGCCCGCCGCTACCCGGCCGGCACCCGCCTGTTCGGCAAGGTCACCAACCTGACCGACTACGGTTCCTTCGTCGAGATCGAGCAGGGCATCGAAGGCCTGGTGCACGTCTCCGAAATGGACTGGACCAACAAGAACGTCCATCCTTCCAAGGTCGTTTCCCTGGGTGACGAAGTCGAAGTCATGATCCTCGAGATCGACGAAGAGCGCCGCCGCATTTCGCTGGGCATGAAGCAGTGCAAGGCCAATCCGTGGGACGACTTCGCGATGAACCACAAGAAGGGCGACAAGGTCCGTGGTGCCATCAAGTCGATCACCGATTTCGGCATCTTCATCGGCCTGCCCGGCGGCATCGATGGCCTGGTTCATTTGTCGGACCTGTCCTGGAGCGCTTCCGGCGAGGAAGCCATCCGCAACTTCAAGAAGGGTGACGAAGTCGAGGCCCTGGTTCTCGGTATCGACGTCGAGAAGGAACGCATTTCCCTGGGCATCAAGCAGATGGAAGGCGATCCGTACACCAACTTCATCGCAACCCACGAAAAGAACAGCATCGTGAACGCCACCGTCAAGTCGGTCGACGCTCGCGGCGCCGTGCTGACGCTGGATGGCGAAAACGAAGGTTACCTGCGTGCTTCCGAGTTCTCGCGCGATCGCATCGACGACCTGTCGCAGCACCTCAAGGTGGGCGACGTGATTGAAGCGATGATCATCAACGTCGATCGCAAGACCCGTGGCATCAACCTGTCGATCAAGGCCAAGGACAGTGCCGAGCAGCACGAAGCGATGCAGAAGCTTTCCGCAGAGTCTTCCGCCGCCGCCTC
>Ga0209310_1001992_pt1 | contig 13857 bp, 26 predicted proteins | sample AD_UKC030_MetaG_FD_184415 | JGI IMG/M metagenome (GOLD analysis project Ga0209310, IMG submission 184415) | Active sludge microbial communities of municipal wastewater-treating anaerobic digesters from USA - AD_UKC030_MetaG (SPAdes) (version 2) | ecosystem: Engineered > Bioreactor > Anaerobic >... | reverse complement strand
TGTTGCCCTTTCTTAATATGCAACTATTACGCGCCTTTAAAAGGCTCTGTTTATCAGTACGGAACCTTACATAATTCAAGCGCCTGCGCCGGTGTGAATCCTTCGGAAATTAACGCATCATATTTGGCTTTTATTATACCTGCCCGGATTTTATTGTCTTCCTTGATAATATCCGAAAATTCCCGGAAACGAGACACTGACTCTCTCATTTTCTCAAGATCAGGTTTTGCATCAATGCCGCGGAACTCTTCCATGGTTATCAGTCCTTCTTTCATCAAACCTCCCCCTTTTATTAGCGATCCCGAACTTCTTTCATTTGTGCCCATGGGTATTTTACTTGTCTATACTCTGGAAGGATAAACGAAGTTCCCTCCTCACCTAAAGGCTCCTCTTTTATAAAATTCCCCGTTCCGTCATTATTATCCCCAACACAAATAAAAAGTCCTAAGTCAAATGAGTTGTAATATTTCTTCATGACTATTCCCCATTAAAGATATGTAATTTAGCCCATTCATGGTCTTCTTCGTCTATTGGCTCTAACACTATTTCACCATCGACAAATTCAGCCTTGAGGCGCATCTCTTTTTTTTCTCCACTTATGCCATAAACTGTTCCCGTGATAATTTTGCCCGTGGCTTTGTTGATGTATTCATCAATGCCTTTATCTTCTGGATCAAACGTTCCGGTAAAGGTTATCGTCTCGCCGTGATTAAGGTGTTCACCAAAAGAGAAGGAATCACAGCCAATGATTTCCTGATCACCCAAAAACATTTTTACGTTTTTACCCTTCATTTCTTCATTTCCTTCTCATTCAACGCTATCAACTCACGCATTAACTTGTTACGCGCTTTTAAAAAACTGTCTTTGTCGGCGTAGAACTCAGAAGTGCTTTTACTTCCCGTTTTAAAACCTCAATATCTGTGCCTGTTTTCCTTAATCCACTCTTTTTAAAAAACATACCTTCTCCTTTCTAATCCTCGTTGTTATTCCAGCATTTGTTTGGTATTTATCTTGTGTCCTCTTCAAGTATCGCGTCTATAAAAAATCCACCATCCCCATAAACAATCGTTTTAGAGTCTTCGTCATATAATTCAAATGTTGGTAATAGAAACCATTCACCACTTGCCCAACAGTTCCTAAAAAATTTATGTAACTTCCTCTCGTATTTACGAGCCTCACACTTGGTTAAGTTTCTTATTGCTCCGCAAAGTTCTATTTTTACGGCCTGCCCCGTCTGTAATGCGGATATGCGGCTTTTAATGTTTTTCGCAATGCCAATCTTGACGTGTTCTCCGGCTTTTATAAAATACACATTCATTATTTCTTCGTTATTCATTTTCATCTTCCGTTATGATTTCCCTAAGATAACCGTGTTGTTTCTCTAAATTAACAACCCATTCCATGATACCGGTCCGCCGGTGAAATTCAACCCTTGCCCTTGCAGTGTTCATTCCCAACTTTGGCGTTCGCTTAATCATGATCACGGTGTCAGAGTCCTGTGCGATAAACGACGAATCCCTTAAATCACGGTAACTTAAATCTTCACCCTCATTCTTTTTGATGTGGGCCAGAAGGAATATTATAAAGTCATTCTCGACGGCAAATCTCTTTATTCTCCTGACGATTGCGCCGATCTCTAAACTTGGGTTGTTTACCCTTGCCATATCCACAAGGAAATGAAGGTGATCTATAAAGAAAATCCGGCAGTTATATTTGAAAAACGCCTCCATGCACTTTTCCATGAACCATTTAAAATCTTGTGCCGTGTTCTTGCTTGGAAGATAGAATAGCGGTAATATCGGGAATTGTTCAAGAAACTGCCTTGCCGGGACTTCGTATGAAAACCAGCAAGCGTATTCCTTCTGCTTGGTGAAATTAGCTGTAAAGGTTTGAGCTAACAAAGTCTTGCCCATTTTCGTCGGGCCGGAGATTATAATAAGTTCACCATCCCGAAACCCCTCACAGGCGTAATCGATTCCCGGTATTCCCGATTTCACGTTGACATGAGGTTCCCGTTTGTCGCCCTGCAACTTGTCGTTAAGCTCAAACGAGGTGACAACCCGATCTTCCCCTTCATACTGGCTGAAGCTCTCGTTGTCGCAGTTCATAATCTGTAAGTTCGGAGCGGTATTTCTCAAGTCTTTCATAAGATTTCTCCATTTCTATTTCGTCAACACGTTGAAAATACTCAAAATATTGTCTGTTTTTATCATCTATTTCGCGTTCGATCATCTGTTTCCATGTCCCTATCATCCGGGCGTAACGGTTTATTGTTTCGTGTTCATCACCAATCTTCAGCTTCCAGTAATAAGGGTCTACCATGATGGCTTTACCTCTAACCTCACACCCTCATCTTCCCATCGTTTTTGATTTAGCCATGTCGCTGGATGCGGGATAAACTTCCCATTGTCTTTTGTCCAATCCTCTGACTTTTTCATTTCGTTGATCTTTGTAATAAGGGTTGACAGGTTGGGACGGCTTCCATTTAGTTTCTGCCATGCTTTCCATGCTGGCTCTCTTCCTATGTGTTTTGGATATGCGTCATAGAATTGTAAAAAATCTGACGTATATTCTTTTGTGCTTTTGTGTTTATGTGTTTGTTTGTGGTTAGTTGTTGGTTGTTTGTTGGTTAGTTGTTGGTTGATTTGTTGGTTGATTGTAAATTCATCATCTTGATAAACACTCCAATTCACTATTGAAATAACCGAAAATTTGTTGGTTGTTTTGATGGTTAGATTTTTGCGTTTCCTCATTGAGTCAACCAGTGTTCGAATTTCTTGCTCTGACATTTTTAATTCTTTAGCCGCTACCTTTCTCCCAAAGATAAATTCCCCAGGCATTAGGTGAACAGACTGACAACCAACAATTTGATTATATTCCTGATGAGTAGCTTTCAAAAGACACCATAACCAAAAGGAACACAGTTTGTGATTCTGCAACCACCCCGAATCAATTGTTTTACGCCAAACCTTTATGTAACCACGTTGCATTTGTTCGCTCTCCGTCACGCTTCCCTAGAGCGTTGTCACAAGGTTAAAAGCGGCAGGGCTGGTGACGTTCAGCCTTTTCCTGTTCGACGCAGTAGCCGCTTTAGAACGGTAAATCGTTAAAATCTATGTCGTTTAATGGGTATATTTCCAATTCAACCCTTGGATTTTCCTTGTCAACTTTGCCAAATTTATAAACAATTATCGGTATCACCTTGTAATTATCGTCCGGTATCACGCCAAATTCTATTAAAGCATCGTCCGTAAACTTCTGGACGATTGACAGCACATTTGCGAGGTCGAACTTGCGTCCAGAATTAGGAAATACAGTATAAACGAATTTAAATGGGCTACAATCAACGATCATGTTTTGAGGCATAGATTGTTTAACTATGTCTTTCCAAGCGATCTTGGCTTGATTTAAGACGAAATGATGGCAATTCCTGTATATGTTCAGGTTTAACGTAAACACTTTATCCGCTTTCGTCTTGCGTGGCAGGGTTACAGATAGGGGTAATATGATCTTCATTTAGTCGCGCCCCTTGTAAGGTTTGTCGCTCTCCCTGCTGATCTGTAAGCAACCCATTACGAATACGCCAACGAACACGCCAACTACCAAACCTAAACAAAATAGTGCCATACTTTCACCCCCACTGATCTGCCATTGCGTTTGCTATGCCGGGAAAAGTTTTACTGCGTTCCCGTGGAGTTGCTTTTGCATACCATTTTGAGTTTGATGACTTCCCATATTTGGCTTGTTGCCTAACGGTTCTGACGTATCTATCTCCGTGATCTGCGATGATATTAGTCGGTTGTAATAGAGAAAGATTTTTTAACCACAAGCACGTACGTTTTGAAAATGGTTCGCCAAACATCCAGGGTTGTATAATTTGATTATATTTTGGTAATTCCGCATAATGATGGGGTAATGGATTTTCTACGGCAACTTTGGGTATTGATTGGTTTAATAGATTCTCAAAGAATAACCTTGCTTTAATCATTTTAGCCCATCGATCTTTTTGAGTGTGTAAATAATGCGCCCCAGGTACACATAGATAGGTACATGGCGGGTGTGCTATCATCAAATCCCAACCTTGATCTAGGATTTCCAGAACGTCACCCTGTATATGTTGCCCTGGAATCTCCGTTGGCAGTAAGTCGCATGACCACACATCGTGGCCCTTTGCCTTAAAGGCCTCCCTGACTATTCCCGAAAATTCGCACGCTATAAGTATTTTCACCCCGTCACCCTGTTAAAGATTCGCCTTAGACAATAGCTTCTAAGTAGTGAAATAACCGTGTAAATCACTCCTATCTCTATGTTCTGTTTCAGCGTTATGTGCCATCCCCACAAGGGGAATATAAAGAAGTTGGCAATCAGGTTGATGCTGTAGCCCACTACGATGTTAGTTGCTGATTCCAGTAGGCTATGGCGTTTTAATTGCATATCTCCAATAAGTCCCCTTGCTTTTCTTTGGATTCCAAAAACTGAATATTTTTAATGGATTGTTTCCAGTATGATTCTTTTAATTCAAACCCTATCCCATAACGTCCCATTGACACGGCTGAATAGACGGTCGAACCGATTCCTGAAAACGGGTCAAGAACAACGTCACCCTTTGCGCTCCATAATTCCAAACAACGCTCTATGGTATCTAATTGTAGTGGGCAAACGTGCTTTTCGTCTTTTTCATCCCTGGCGATGTCTGTTGAAAGCACCCTTGTTTGACGAATATCAAACCACACAGGGGATGCGTATTTCTGCCATATTTCGTGGCTTAGTTTATTTTTCCGCTGATCTTCATTGTAGTTTGTGTTTGTAAACTCGCGCTCTCCTATATATTCAGTAAATCCGTGTTTATGCTCAATAGGAATAGGATTATCTCCTTGCTTTCGCATAACAACGATATAATCAGGAATACCAGTTCCGCACCGGCTCGAGTCCTTGCAGACCTGCTTATGAGCCAATGATAAAACCTTCGTTCTGACCGCCTGAACGAGAGGGTCTTTCCAGATACATATTTCAGAATGGAAGATGAAGTTTTCGGCTTGGAATAGCCTGATAATATCGCCCCGGAAGTCGTGCATACCCATCACGCCATCATGTGTTATGGTCATGGGTAAATTCATACAGTGGATGGCTACTAAACGACCCGGAATCATGACCCGGTGAAGTTCAGTCACCAGGAATTTAAAGTGGTTTAAGAAGTCATCTTTATCCCGGCAGTTTCCCATATCCCTGATCGAGTTTGTATAAGTGAACAGCGAAGCGAACGGAGGCGAGAAGATTGAAAACCCTATTGAATCGTCTTTTAATTCTTTAATCAGGTCTATATTATCGCCTAAGTGAAGCTCATAACGATGATTTTTGTAAACATCTGTCTTGTAATCAAAACTCGATACTGACTTTTCGTGTAATTCTGATTTTGTAATGTCTTGCATATGCTCAACCATTTCCTTTCTCATTCTTAATGCGTCGGCCTCTTTGCGTTTAATATTATCAACGACGTTCCCCTCAATATCAGTGGTGATGATATGGCAGTTGACTTTTGCCTTCTGCCCGAAACGCCAACAGCGACGGATTGCCTGATAAAACGCCTCATAGGAATCAGACAGGCCTGCAAAGATGACGTTATGACAGTTCTGAAGGTTAAGCCCGAAACCAGCTATTTTGGGTTTTGTGGTAAGGATCCTCTGTTTACCGGATATAAAATCATACAGGAGTTTTTCTTTGACGATATCATCTTGTGAGCCTGTTACTTCAACAGCATCTTGTATTTGAGATATGGATTCGCTTTCGGAGTTTAAATCACACCATATAAGCCATTGTTCATTATTGTTTGTCAGGTTGGATATCAGTTCAGTTTTTTCACTTATTGATTCCCGGCGGGCCTGTCTGCGTTCCTGTAATGTTTCTGCTTTTTGGGGGAAAAGACACCCTTCAAGCGGCTTGCCAAACTCAATAACGTGTTCGATGATGTTTAATTCCGGTAGGATAAAGCCATTATCATCAAAGCCTAACTCTGATGGTTTCGATAACATTACCGCCCATGAGCATAGCCACTTCCAGAACTTATCTTCGCCGTGTCCCTTTAGCCTCCATGTCCCGACGTTCGCCGTGTCATTGATAAAAAACAGCGAAAGCATTTCTGACCGGGACAATACATTTAAAAACTCTGCATGGTTGCCAAGTTCCATAAAGTCATTTGGGGCCGGTGTTGCGGTGCAGGCTAGTTTATATGGTGTTTTCTGGAATGATTCGATGATGAAGTTTCTGAACTTACCTGTATATGATTTGAGGATTGAGCTTTCGTCAAGGACAATACCAATGAACGAACCAGCATCGAATTTATGCAGTTTTTCATAATTGGTGATGTTGATTCCATTTATAACATCATCCTGTGATTCGCATATCTTGACGGTGATATTAAATTTTTCACCCTCTCTTTGGGTCTGCTTAGACACCGCCAAAGGCGCAAGAATTAGGATTGGTTGCTTTGTGTGCAAGTGAACCTGATGCGCCCATTCAAGTTGCATTGGGGTCTTGCCAAGTCCACAATCTGCAAATATAGCGGCCCTGCCACGTTTACAGGCCCATCGGACAATGGCAGACTGAAAATCGTATAGTTTTATATTTATGTCTTTGGGGTCAAATCCAGATTGCTTGTCAATGATGTCTTTATTATTTAAAAATTCTTGATAGTTCATTTCACCCTCAAGCACGTTGTCAAATCCCACTCATCAAGCCAGATACACGCCTGTGGTTGCCAGCCTATGTCCTTTGGTAAATAAGACTTACACTTTGGCATAAGTGATATGTCATCACGGCAAAGGCATCGGCCTTTGGATGAAAGGATTATCTTATTATCTGTTTCCAATCAAGCCCCACGTTTCGGCATAATCTGTCTATTAGGTTTAGTTGTTGTTTAAGTTTCCGCGTTGATCTTAGAAAATGGAAAAGGGTATCCGGTTGAACTCCTGATTGACGAGCCAGCACCGCCCTTTTCATTCCCTTCTCTTTGCGCTTCGCCTCAATTTGTGTTAAATCTACGGTAATCATGGTCGAGATTATATGTTGATTACCCTAGAATGTCAAGAATAAAATTAAATGAAAATAATTCTTGACTATTTATTAAAACGGTATTATGATATCGCAAAAGTTGAAGCAGCATCCCGAAGCCCGACAAAGGCGCGGCAAAGCACTCAACCTGATAAATCAGGCCAATGAGTTTAAAAGCGGATACCGCATAAACCGGAGTCAAAAGGGCAGAAGCTGAACAGGCCGATAAAAGGGAGTTATCCCTAGATAGCAAGGGCGAGGCGGACGGGAAACACCAGATCATGGCGGGAAAGTGCGGATGTATTGATTCCTAAACGGATTCGCAACCGGTCGCACGATCCCGCCGAAAGCGGCAGGCCGGAATCCAGCAACCGGGCAACAATAAACAATATCGAGGAAGATAAGAATACTCATAGCGTATGATTTTAAGGCCCGGGCTGGCGGGCCAATTAAAAGGAGGTTCCAAAATGAGACTTGTTAATCTTTATGACGAAAGGGATCAAGAAATACTCATTGATATGGATATTAAACCCACTCCAGTTCGGGAAAAAGAACCGTTTCAGGATTGGTTTCAGAACCGGATTGCTGATTGGCTGGAAAGCCGTATCGCATGGGGAAAGCCCACGCTGATTATTGCCGCGGCAGTTACAGCAATCTCTATTATCTCAATGGTTGGAGTAATGCGAGGTGAAACACAAGTGCCGAACAAACTCCACATGACCGAACAGGAAATCAGCCACGTTATGAAAAACTTGGAGCGTAGAAGTGCCGCTGACTGTGTGCTGACAAGGGTCGAAGGCGGGTTCATTTGCAAGGAACTCGGGAGCAACAAGGTGTTTAGGGTCAAAATGTAATGACGAATTATTTATGGGTTTGCGAAATTCTGAAAGGCCGTGAGTGGGTTCCGTATGTAGCTCGTAAGCGCAAAGAGGATGCGGAACTGGTGAAAAGCAATAATGAGAAGTACGGGGCGGATAAATACAGGGTTAGAAAATATGTGAGGAGGCTGGAATGATCTCATTTAATTTTTGGCGCAAGAAAGTAATTTTAGGTAGGCCACTAGACGAAGCGATTAACACCCATAAACGCCTCTTGAAAAAGTGGGAATCGAAACAACAGAAGGAGATCGTGGCGGCACTTCTGCAAGAGGTTTTCCCGGCGCATCATTTAAGACACAATCCAACAAAGAAGGGATAAAATAATGGAGAATGAAGTTGTTCAATATGTAAAACCGTTAACAGCGGTTCAGGTAAAGGCGAACGTCCAGCTTATTCAGCAAGTCATGGCTGATGTAATGATTAAGGACGTTCATTATGGGACCATCCCCGGGACACAGAAACCGACGCTTTACAAGGCCGGGTCAGAAAAGATTCTGGCAACGTTTCGTATTGCCGCCTACCCAAAAGAGATTGAGGATTTATCAACCTTTGATGAAATCCGTTACCGCGTAAAGGTTCACGGCGTGGCAATGGAAAACGATCAAGTCCTTTTCGGGGTTGGCATTGGTGAGTGTTCATCAAACGAAGAAAAATACAAATGGCGTAAACCGGTGTGTGACGAAGAGTTTAACGAAGCCCCGGAAGATAGGAAGCGTCTTAAATGGTTTAAGGGATACGGAGATAAACCGCCCTATCAGCAAAAACAGATCAGAACAAACCCATCAGATGTTGCCAACACGGTTTTGAAAATGGCAAAGAAGCGCGGCCAGATTGACATGACACTTACTGCTACTGGTGCAAGTGACGTATTCGATCAAGACCTTGAAGATTTACCAGAAGGATTGGTCGGTGAAGTTGCGGAAAAGAAACCGCCTGTGAAAGCTCCTCAGAAGAAAGCAACGGAAGCCGTAGATCAAGCAACCAGTACCATAACCGCCATTGTTTCCGACGTTAGAAAAACAACCGGCGTAAACGAGAAAACTCAGAAGCCGTGGACGAAGTTCATCGTGAAATGTGGCGATACTGAATACAGCACATTTTCCGAAACTTATGCCAAGGTTGCCAAAGATGCTATGGGTGCGGGAGTTGAGGTTATCATCAATTTTACGTCGGGCAAATTTGGAAACGAGATTAAGGCCATTGTAGCCAACGAACCGGGGGCCGAAGGATAATGACCACCATTGACATCAAAACCGGCAAGGCCGAGCCGTGGGTAGGCTTACAGCTTGCCGCCCAATCCCTGCTGAACGAATTTGACGGGGTGATATTTGAACCGGGAAGTCATGTCTATACCTATAATGGACAGCATTGGCCGTCAATCACTCAAATTCTGAAAGCAGAAGGATTCATTGACACGACATGGTTTGACGATTGGAGCCGGGATAAGGGGTCAATGGTTCACCTTGCGGTTAAGTATGATCTTGCCGGTGAATTGAACGAGGAAAGCCTTGACGATGAAATCAGGCCATATCTGAAAGCGTTCAGAAAGTTCATGGCCGAAAGCGGCTTCAAGGTTGATAAATCGGAAATCCCCGGAGTGAACACGACACACCGTTATTCTGGAACTCCCGACCTTACCGGATGCTTCCCGAAATCAGGCCCATGCCGACGGTTCGCGCTCGAACTGAACAAAGAAGGAAAATATAAACTCATTCCCTTCACCGGCCAAAATGATTTCAATGTGTGGCTGTCAGCAGTAGCGGTTCACCATTGGAAAATTAATAATCTGAAAGGAAAATAATTATGGAGACAAGGTTTGACTTAGCAGAAGGACAGCAGATTAATGAAGTGACTACATTGGCTTTATCCGTACCCGACCAAGCGAAGCAGATTAGTATTAAGACGATGGATGATTACGTCCGTGCCGGGGAAATCATGCTGACCATCAAGGCAATCCGAAAGAAGATCACCGATACATTCAAACCCATCAAACAGAAAATGGATGCGGCTAAACAGGAAGTATTAGATCAGGAACGAGCCGCCGACGCTCCGTTGAAAGAAGCAGAGGCTTTGCTTTCACCGCAAATTATCACATGGAATCGTGAACAGGAAAGAATCAGACAGGCAGAAGAAGCCCGCTTGCGAGAGGAATCCCGGAAGCAGGAAGAAGAACGACGCTTACAGGAAGCCATTCTTGCCGAACAACACGGCCAGAAGGAAGAGGCAGAGGCCATTATGGAGACACCCGTTCAGGTTGCGCCGGTTGTGGTCCCGAAGTCGGTCCCGAAGGTTTCCGGTATGTCAATCCGCGATAACTGGAAATTCAAAATTACCAATGAAAAGCTGATACCGCGAGAATACCTAAAGGTGGATGAAGTCAAGATCGGCCAGGTTGTCCGCGCTCTGAAATCAGCAACAAACATTCCCGGCGTTGAGGTTTACAATGAAGGGACCGTCTCCGGGAGACGTGCCGCATGAAAGACACCCTCTCGAAGCAGATGGACAAGCTATATTTGTTAGCTGAACAACACAAGCTAAACGAGGCCGCTGACTTTCTCAAGGGCTTCATAATAAAATGGGACGTTATTAAAAATAATAAGAAGGTGAAACGTGGAACTACAACACATAAAAAGCGAGTGCAGAATACGGTTTTATAGCCATCTTAAACAATACAGGTGCAACGGGAAGTGTCCCTTTTGCGGAAAGCTACACAATTATTGGGATGAAGTAAAACCAAAGCCCGGTGAAATCGGCAGAGTGTTTTGTCCAGAACACAAGTATTTGAGATACGGCGATAATGAAGGTGACGGTTACACAAAAGACAGGAAGAAGGCACGGAGGGCAAGCGCATGATTATCACCTCATCTGAAGTCAAGCAGAGATTGTCTGAATCTGAACTGCTGATTAAATATGCCGCCGAAATCGAAGAGCTCCGTGAGGACAACGCTGACATGAGGGGCGTGAATCAGGAGTTACGGGCAAGAGTCCATGAGCTTGACAGGAGTAATCTTGAACTAGCGCAGGAGAATAAGAGATTGCGGGAGAAGATCAGAATTTTGCAGGACGGGCCGGTGAAAGGGCTGAATTGTGAGTAACCTAGACCTATTCAGCGGTAAAGACAAAGCGGAGATTGCGATAGAGCGATTGCAGACGTTCTGCCCTCCAGAGGGATATTATGTTGCATTTTCCGGTGGTAAAGATTCGGTAGTTATTCTCGACCTTGTGAAGCGGGCCGGAGTTAAATTTGACGCTCACTACAATATCACCGGAATAGACCCGCCAGAATTATTCCGTTTTATCAGAGATAATTTTCCGGAAGTTCAACGGCACAAACCGGAAATGACTATGTGGCAGTTAATTGTTAAAAAAATGATGCCGCCAACCAGAAAGGTTCGCTATTGCTGTGAATATCTCAAAGAGGGTGGCGGTTCGGGACGCAGAGTGATCACTGGTGTGCGTCATGCCGAAAGTAGTCGCCGAAGTAAGCGTGGTTTTATTGAGGAATGTTTCAAAGACAAACACAAGATTTATGTGCATCCCATTATCGATTGGACTGATGCAGATGTCTGGCAATACATCAAAGATAATCAGGTAAAATACTGTTCGCTGTATGATGAGGGATTTAAGCGGCTGGGTTGTATTGGTTGCCCTATGGCTGGACGTGAGGGTAGATTGAAAGAATTTTCTAGATGGCCAGGGTTTGAGAAAAAATATCGGAAGGCATTTGATATTGCCGCGCAATTAAACAGAGAAAGGCTCGGCGATAAATGGGTTAATGGTTCAAGGTGGAAGAACGGCGAGGATATGTTTAATTGGTGGATGCAAGACAAGGGACAGAAGAATGACATCGACCAGACGGTGATGTTTGAGTGACCTTGCAAACCGCAAAATCTGTGCTATCCTCCAACTGGGGAGGTGGTTATATGAAAGGACATTATTATTATCATGTTCCGGCAAAGCGGCAGAAGAAAGCGGCGTAATCGAATCCCCCCAAAAACGCAAGGAGAATTTATGAGAGAGATACGATTCAGAGCTTGGGATATAGAAAATAAAGTGATGTGTGATGTTTCACATATTTTTATTGCTAACATGGTCATTCCACAAACGATTATGGTTTCAGTTGGTTCGGAAATGAAGCATTGTCCAGATGATGCAATCCTCATGCAGTTCACCGGGCTTTTGGACAAGAACGGGCGGGAAGTGTACGAGGGGGATATAGTAAAAACGGTTCTCATTGATGATGAACTTATTGGAACCATTGAATATGGTGTGCCGTGGGGATGTTTTTATTTGGGGATAACAAACAAACATGGTTCAAGAATTGCCCTGCATACAGTCTTTGAATGGCTATACGAAGAAGAAGGAGATGCAATTATAGCAGAAATCATCGGAAATATTTACGAGCATCCAGAGATGTTAAAGGAGACCTAATGCCTACAATCAGAATTGAGTACGAAGTGCCGGATGATGACTGTGAGAAGTGCGAACATTTTTGTTTCATGGAGTTGAGGAAACCGAATTTAATGTGCAACCAGTTTAAATGTGGTCTTACTTACAATCATAGAGTCAACCGTTGCCAGGCCTGCATCGACGCAGAGGTTAAGGAGGGGGTATATGCCAAGTGATTGGTATGCAGAAAATGCAATAAGACAGGTAATTGCAAAAGCTCTTCACGATCAGGAAGCTTATGAAATTACTAATTTAATTATAAACTACCTCAATGATTTTGAGAATCGCATCATATACTTAGAGAATCAGGTTGAACAGCTTACAAAGGAGGCTACCCATGATTAACATCATCAAGACCATCGGCCTGTTAAAATCGCGGGAGAATAAATGGAAGTTTGGTAACCTTGGCTGGTGCTAACTTCCATTTATTTTTTTATGTCTTTACCTTGTGACATCTAGCGTGACAAAATATCATCAACAATGTTTATATATAACTGTAATTACAAGATTATTATGTGACATTTTTAATGACAAAATGTTCCGGTGTTTTTAGTGATAATCCTCTGATAAGTCAAAGCAATCATATACTTCCATGCGATGATAAGACCAATGCCCCCCTGCCTTGACCCCTGCCCACATGGGATAGCGGATATAAACAGGTTGTCCCTGCGCTTTCATGGCCCTTAAAAAGAAGTCATCGGCAAACTTTCGGGTGCATCCTTTATATACTTCCCCACTTGTCAGGCAGTTAATAAGGCAATCTTTACGATACAGGTAGTCATGGAGGACGGCCTCACGATGCGCCCTATCGCCATATAAAGTGTAAACAATGGGTAATCTAGGGACGGACGCAAGGTCTGTATAGAAGAATTGAGGCACGGTAATTGAGTATTTATCGCACTTCCACTTTAGCGCAGAATTAAGCTGATAAACTACCCTGCCCCCGCACTCCCCGACCTCATGGTAATCCAAAGCGTTCTGAAACATTTACTTCGTCGCCTCCGCTATGTCCTCTGCAATCAAATTCAGTATTGCCAATACGATTTTTAACTGGTCGGTATTAACTCCAGCCAGCGGTGCAACTAGTGTCAACAACTTAATAACTGTCTTGATGTTCATTTTACCCCTCCTTGATAAGTTTTATAACTTCGGCGGCACGGGCGGGTGTCTGCCTTGCCCAAAGCGACTCTCCCATGTACCTAGCGGCATCATCCCATTTTTCGGCGTTAATGGCGTTTACAGACCTGATAAACTTCCTCGCACCCCGAAACCCAAGTTGGAAAACAAAGTCGATTAGAGCCATTCTCCGGTTGTCTGAGAACGTGGCAAACTGAGGGAATAGCACCTTGCAATCTGCTACTGCGTGGCGAATATCCGTGTTGAGAAGCCTGTCTATCATCTCGTTGTCAATTGAACCGTACTCCTCAAGGTGTCTTTTGATGTCTATTGGAAGAGGATTAGCGTCAATATTATGCCCCACTCC
>Ga0209310_1001986_pt1 | contig 13916 bp, 8 predicted proteins | sample AD_UKC030_MetaG_FD_184415 | JGI IMG/M metagenome (GOLD analysis project Ga0209310, IMG submission 184415) | Active sludge microbial communities of municipal wastewater-treating anaerobic digesters from USA - AD_UKC030_MetaG (SPAdes) (version 2) | ecosystem: Engineered > Bioreactor > Anaerobic >... | reverse complement strand
TACGTGCGGCTTGGTCCGCGCAAATTTTTCCTTAGCCATTATCGGTTCTCCAATAACGAATTACTTCTTGTTGATGACAGCCTCAGCGACGTTCTTCGGCGCTTCGGTATAGTGCTTGAATTCCATTGAGTAGGTGGCGCGGCCTTGCGACAACGAGCGCAGAGAGGTCGAGTAGCCGAACATCTCGGACAGCGGAACTTCGGCCTTAACCAGTTTGATGCCGCCAACCTGATCTTCCATGCCCTGGACGATGCCACGGCGGGAGGAAAGGTCGCCCATCACGTTACCCATGTAGTCTTCCGGAGTCTCTACTTCGACCGCCATCATCGGCTCCAAGAGGGTCGGGCTGGCTTTCTTCATACCTTCCTTGAAGGCCATCGACGCAGCCATACGGAAAGCGTTTTCGTTCGAGTCAACGTCGTGGTAGGAACCATCAAACAGCGTGAACTTGACATCAACAACCGGGAAACCTGCCAGGACGCCGCTGGTAACCGCGTCACGCAGGCCCTTGTCGACCGCCGGGATGAATTCACGGGGAACAACACCGCCCTTGATGGCATCAACGAACTCGTAGCCCTTGCCGGCTTCATTCGGCTCGATCTTGAGCCAAACATGACCGAACTGACCACGACCACCAGACTGCTTGACGAACTTGCCTTCCTGCTCGACCGGCTTCTTAATGCACTCGCGGTAGGCAACCTGCGGCGCACCGACAGAAGCGTCAACATTGAATTCGCGACGCATGCGGTCAACCAGAATTTCAAGGTGCAATTCACCCATGCCCGAAATAATGGTCTGGCCGGATTCTTCATCGGTGCGAACACGGAAAGACGGATCTTCCTGAGCCAGACGGCCCAGCGCCAGACCCATTTTTTCTTGGTCGGCCTTGGTCTTCGGTTCGACGGCAACGTGAATCACCGGCTCTGGGAAAACCATGCGCTCCAAGGTAATAACCTTTTGTGGATCGCACAGTGTGTCGCCGGTAGTGGCTTCTTTCAGACCCACTGCAGCAGCGATGTCGCCAGCACGCACTTCCTTGATTTCTTCACGCTGATTAGCATGCATCTGCAGGATACGACCCAGACGTTCCTTGCGACCCTTGACCGGGTTGTACACGGTATCGCCCGAGTTGATCACGCCGGAATAGACGCGGAAGAAGATCAGCTGACCAACGAACGGGTCAGTCATGATCTTGAAAGCCAGCGCCGAGAAAGCCTCGTCGTCGGCCGCGCGACGCTCGCCCTCGGATTCGTTCTCAAGAATACCCTTGACCGGCGGAATATCCACCGGGGACGGCAGCAGCTCGATAACTGCGTCTAGCATCTTTTGCACGCCCTTGTTCTTGAACGCAGTACCGCACAGCATCGGCTGGATTTCGCAGGCGATGGTACGGGTACGCAAGCCAAGGATGATGTCAGCTTCGGACAACTCGCCCTCTTCGAGATAGCGGTTCATCAGCTCCTCAGAAGCTTCGGCGGCGGCCTCAACCATCTGCTCACGCCAGGCTTGAGCGTCGTCCGCCAACTCGGCCGGAATTTCACGGGCCTCGTACTTCATACCCTGCGAAGCCTCGTCCCAATAGATGGCCTTCATCTTGATCAGGTCAACCACACCCTCGAACTTGTCTTCAGCACCGATAGGGATAACGATAGGCACAGGGTTGGCCTTCAGGCGCAATTTGAGCTGGTCGACAACCTTGAAGAAGTTGGCACCGGAGCGGTCCATTTTGTTAACAAAGGCAAGACGCGGCACACCGTATTTGTTGGCCTGACGCCAGACGGTTTCCGACTGGGGCTGAACGCCACCCACTGCACAGTAAACCATACACGCAGCATCCAGAACACGCATGGAACGCTCGACCTCGATCGTGAAGTCAACGTGCCCCGGGGTGTCAATAATATTGATGTGGTGCGGCTGGAACTGCTTGTCCATCCCGCTCCAGAAGCACGTGGTCGCAGCCGATGTAATCGTGATGCCGCGCTCTTGCTCCTGCTCCATCCAGTCCATGGTGGCCGCACCATCATGAACCTCACCGATCTTGTGATTAACCCCGGTGTAGTAAAGAATGCGCTCGGTCGTCGTCGTCTTGCCAGCGTCGATGTGCGCGCTGATACCGATATTGCGGTAGCGCTCGATGGGTGTTTTACGTGCCACGGTAGATACCTTTGAAAATTAGAAGCGGAAGTGAGCGAATGCCTTGTTGGCCTCGGCCATGCGGTGCACTTCATCGCGCTTCTTGACGGCGCCACCACGATTTTCAGCTGCTTCCATCATTTCAGCAGCCAAGCGCTGACCCATCGATTTTTCCGAACGCTTGCGAGCAGACTCACGCAGCCAGCGCATGGCAAGCGCGGCGCGACGAGCCGGACGCACTTCAACCGGCACCTGGTAGTTGGCACCACCAACGCGGCGCGACTTCACTTCAACCATCGGGCGAACATTGCCCATGGCAGCACCGAACACCTCGAGAGGATCCTTGCCACCCTTGGTGGTGATGATTTCAAAAGCGCCATAGACGATCCGCTCAGCAACGGACTTCTTGCCGCTCTGCATGATCGCATTGATGAACTTGGAAACTTCGACATTCCCAAACTTGGGATCCGGCAGAATGTCACGCTTGGCAACTACACGACGACGGGGCATATTGACCTCCATTAAACACGATTCAGTTGAAAAGCCGGGCTAGGGTTTTACCCTCCCGGCCTCTCCCGACCGCCCAAAGGGACGGCCACTTACTCAAGCCGCTTAGTGAATCAAGCAGCTTTCGGACGCTTGGCCCCGTACTTGGAACGGGACTGCTTGCGATCTTTGACGCCTTGCGTATCCAGGGATCCGCGCACGGTGTGGTAACGCACACCCGGCAAATCCTTGACACGACCACCGCGGATCAGAACCACGGAGTGTTCCTGCAGGTTGTGACCTTCACCGCCAATATAGGAGATGACCTCGAAACCGTTTGTCAGACGCACCTTGCACACCTTGCGCAACGCGGAGTTCGGCTTCTTCGGAGTAGTCGTGTAGACACGGGTGCACACACCTCGCTTTTGCGGGCACTTTTCCAGAGCGGGAACCTTGCTCTTGGTAACCTCTGCCACACGCGGCTTGCGCACGAGCTGGTTGATGGTCGGCATATCAAACTTCCTTCAACGGCCGGGCACCGTATTTCCGGTGCACGACGGCAATTTTGTTATCCAAAGCAGAGACAATGATTAGCCCCTGCCGACAAAGACCATAGATTTTATGGTTGATCAACCCCCGTGTCAACGAAACACGGGGGTTGGCTTTACTGTCAAGAGCCTTGATCGACGCCCTGTGTTGCATTTTCGGCAAGCATTTCTTCTACCGGTTGGGTAGCAACAATATCTTCTCCGGCCGCCTGAGCCTTCCGGGCGCGGTGGTAGGCAAGGCCAGTACCAGCCGGAATGAGACGACCGACGATGACGTTTTCCTTGAGGCCACGCAGTTCGTCGCGCTTGCCCATGATGGCAGCCTCGGTAAGCACGCGCGTGGTTTCCTGGAAGGAAGCCGCCGAGATGAACGAGTCGGTCGACAGCGACGCCTTGGTAATACCGAGCAGCATGTGTTCGAAGGTTGCGGGGAGCTTGCCGGCAGCGATCATACGATCGTTTTCCGCAAGCAGTTCGGCGCGTTCCACCTGTTCGGACTTGATGAACTTGCTGTCACCCGGCTCGACGATGGTCAGACGACGCAGCATCTGGCGAACGATCACCTCGATGTGCTTGTCGTTGATCTTCACGCCCTGCAGACGGTAAACGTCCTGAACTTCATCGGTGATATAGCGTGCCAGCGCCTCAACGCCCTGCAAACGCAGGATATCGTGCGGGTCGGGTTCGCCTTCGACGATTTTCTCGCCCTTGTTGACCACCTGACCGTCATGCACCAGAACATGCTTGTCCTTGGATATCAGGAACTCGTGCTGTTCGCCGTCGAGATCAGTAATGACCAGGCGCTGCTTGCCCTTGGTGTCCTTGCCGAAACTGATGGTGCCGGTGTATTCGGCCAGAACGGACGCATCCTTTGGCGTACGCGCTTCGAAAAGTTCGGCAACGCGCGGCAGACCGCCGGTAATGTCGCGGGTTTTTGCCGACTCTTGCGGCATACGTGCCAACACATCACCCACGCCGACCTGTTGGCCGTCGAGCACCGAAATGATCGAACCGACCTGGAAGGCGATCGAAACCGTATGGTCGCTACCGGTCACACGGACTTCCTGGCCATTTTCGTCGAGCAGCTTGACGACCGGACGGACGCCCTTGGTCGCCGCCTTGCCACCACGCTTGTGATCGATAACGACCAGCGTGGACAGGCCGGTCACATCATCGACCTGCTTGGCGACAGTCACACCTTCCTCTACATTTTCGAAGCGGACCGTACCGGCATACTCGGTGACGATCGGACGGGTATGCGGATCCCAGGTGGCCAGTTTGGCGCCGGCCTTGACGGCCTTGCCATCATCAACTGCCAGCATGGCACCGTACGGCACCTTGTGACGCTCACGCTCACGACCATGGTCGTCGGCAATCAATACCTCGCCGGAACGCGAAATAACAACCTTTTCGCCCTTGGCGCTGGTGACATAGCGCATTGTTGCGGTGAACCGTACCGTACCGGCCGATTTCGATTCCACCTGCGAAGCCACAGCCGCCCGGGATGCCGCGCCACCGACGTGGAAGGTCCGCATGGTGAGCTGGGTACCCGGCTCGCCGATCGACTGGGCGGCGATAACGCCAACCGACTCACCGGCATTGACCATGCTGCCGCGGCCAAGGTCACGACCATAGCATTTGGCGCACAAGCCGTAGCGCGTTTCGCAGGTCAGCGGGGTGCGAACCTTTACTTCGTCGATGCCCAGCTTGTCGATCAGATCGACCAGATCCTCGTCGAGCATGGTGCCGGAGAAAATCACGGTTTCCTGGGTTTCCGGGTCGACCAGATCCTCGCCGGTCACGCGGCCGAGAATACGTTCGCGCAATGGCTCGATGACTTCGCCGCCTTCGACCAGCGCCTTGACGGCAAAGCCGTTCTTGGTGCCGCAATCGTCTTCGGTAATGACCAGATCCTGCGTCACATCGACCAGACGACGCGTCAGGTAACCGGAGTTCGCAGTCTTCAGCGCGGTATCGGCCAGACCCTTACGGGCGCCGTGGGTCGAGATGAAGTACTGAAGAACGTTCAGGCCTTCGCGGAAGTTGGTGGTGATCGGCGTTTCGATGATCGAGCCATCCGGCTTGGCCATCAGGCCTCGCATGCCGGCCAACTGACGGATCTGAGCCGCGGAGCCGCGGGCGCCGGAGTCGGCCATCATGTAGATGGAATTGAAGGAATCCTGCTTGACCTTCTTGCCATGGCGATCGACGGTTTCCTCGTGGCCGAGTTCATCCATCATGACCTTGGCGACCTGATCGCCAGTGCGGCCCCAGATATCGACAACCTTGTTGTAACGCTCGCCCTGAGTCACCAGACCATTGGTGTATTGGGTCTCGATTTCCTTCACTTCGGCTTCGGCCGCCGCGATGATTTCGTACTTCTTGGCCGGTACGCGCATGTCGTCCGAGCAGAAGGAAATACCGGCGCGCGTCGCCAGCGCGTAGCCGTTCTGCATCAACTTATCGGCGAAGACGACAGTTTCCTTGAGGCCGCAACGGCGGAAGGATTCATCGATCAGCCGGGAGATTTCCTTTTTCTTCAGCGCACGATCGATTGCCTTGAAGGGCAGCCCCTTGGGCAATATCTTGGACAGCAGCGCACGGCCGGCCGTCGTTTCGACGCGTACCATTTTCTCGATAAATTCACCGTCGACCGCAGCAGGCTCATATTGCTTGAGACGCACCGAGATACGGGAGTGAATATCGAGTTGTCCGGCAGCCATGGCGCGTTCGATTTCGTTGGTATCAGCGAAGTACATGCCCTCGCCCTTGCCGTTGATCTTCTCGCGGGTCGCGTAGTACAGACCGAGCACGATATCCTGCGACGGCACGATGATCGGCTGGCCGTTGGCCGGCGACAGCACGTTGTTGGAGGCCAGCATCAGGGTACGGGCTTCCATCTGCGCTTCCAGCGACAGCGGGACGTGGACAGCCATCTGGTCCCCGTCGAAGTCGGCGTTGAAAGCAGCACAGACCAGCGGGTGCAGCTGGATGGCCTTGCCTTCGATCAAGGTCGGTTCGAAAGCCTGGATACCCAGACGGTGCAGCGTCGGCGCACGGTTCAGCATGACCGGGTGTTCGCGGATGACGTCTTCAAGGATGTCCCAAACCACCGGTTCCTGGCCTTCGACCATCTTCTTGGCTTGCTTGATGGTGGTGGCGTAGCCGAGCACTTCCAACTTGTGGAAGATGAACGGCTTGAACAGTTCCAGCGCCATCAGCTTGGGCAGGCCACACTGATGCAGCTTGAGCTGCGGACCGACCACGATGACCGAACGGCCGGAGTAGTCGACGCGCTTGCCGAGCAGGTTCTGACGAAAACGTCCGCCCTTGCCCTTGATCATGTCGGCCAGCGACTTGAGCGGACGCTTGTTGGCGCCGGTCATGGCCTTGCCGCGACGACCGTTGTCGAGCAGCGAGTCGACCGATTCCTGCAGCATGCGCTTTTCGTTGCGCACGATGATTTCCGGCGCTTTCAGCTCGAGCAGACGCTTCAGACGGTTGTTGCGGTTGATGACGCGGCGATAAAGATCGTTCAGATCGGAGGTCGCGAAGCGGCCGCCATCGAGCGGTACCAGCGGGCGCAGGTCCGGCGGCAACACGGGCAACACTTCGAGAATCATCCAGTCCGGCTTGATGCCGGATTTCTGGAAGCCTTCGAGAATCTTCAGACGCTTGGCGAGTTTCTTGTTCTTGGCTTCGGAACTGGTGACATCCAGTTCGGCACGCAGCGATTCGACTTCGCTGTTGAGGTCGAGATTGCGCAACAGTTCGCGGATGCCTTCCGCACCCATGAAAGCGGTGAACTCGTCGCCATGCTCTTCCATCATTTCCAGATACTGCTCTTCGGTCAGCAACTGCGCGCGTTGGAGATTGCTCACCAGACCCGGATCTGTGACGACATAAGCTTCAAAGTACAGGACGCGCTCGATGTCGCGCAACGTCATGTCGAGCACCATGCCGAGGCGGGACGGCAGAGATTTCAGGAACCAGATGTGGGCGGTCGGCGAAGCCAGTTCGATGTGACCCATGCGGTCACGGCGAACCTTGGCCAGCGTGACTTCGACGCCGCACTTCTCGCAGATCACGCCACGGTGCTTGAGACGCTTGTACTTGCCGCACAGGCACTCATAGTCCTTGATCGGGCCAAAGATCTTGGCGCAGAACAGGCCATCGCGTTCCGGCTTGAAGGTGCGATAGTTGATGGTTTCGGGCTTCTTGACTTCGCCGTAGGACCAGGAACGGATTTTCTCGGGTGAAGCGAGGCCAATGGTAATCGCGTCGAATTCTTCCTCGGCGGTTACCTGCTTGAACAGATCGAGCAATGCTTTCATCGTTTAACTCCTAAGCCCTGAATCAGTAACGTTCCAGATCGATGTCGATCGCCAGCGAACGAATTTCCTTGACCAGCACGTTGAAGGACTCCGGCATGCCGGCATCGATCTTGTGCTCGCCCTTGACGATGTTCTCGTAGACCTTGGTACGGCCATTCACGTCATCGGACTTCACGGTCAGCATTTCCTGCAACACGTAGGAAGCGCCGTAGGCTTCAAGCGCCCACACTTCCATTTCACCGAAGCGCTGGCCACCGAACTGCGCCTTACCACCCAGCGGCTGCTGGGTTACCAGCGAGTACGGGCCGGTAGAACGGGCGTGCATCTTGTCATCGACCAAGTGATGCAGCTTCAGGAAGTGCATGTAGCCAACCGTGACCTGACGCTCAAAGGCTTCCCCGGTACGGCCGTCGAACAGTGTCATCTGACCGGAGGACGGCATGCCCGCAAGCGCCAGCATGGCCTTGATTTCCTCTTCCTTGGCACCGTCGAAGACAGGCGTTGCGAACGGCACGCCCGAGGTCAGGTTACCCGCCATTTCGAGAATTTCGATGTCGTTCAATTCACTCAGGTTCTCGGACTTGCCGTTCGAGTTGTAGACCTGATCGAGGAAAGCGCGCACTTCCTTGGCGTTAGCTTCGGCGCGCAGCATGGCACCGATCTTGTGGCCAAGACCCTTGGCGGCGAGGCCGAGGTGGACTTCCAGAATCTGCCCGACGTTCATCCGTGACGGCACGCCGAGCGGGTTCAGGACGATGTCGACCGGATTGCCATCAGCCATGTACGGCATGTCCTCGACCGGCAGGATGCGCGACACGACACCCTTGTTGCCGTGTCGACCGGCCATCTTGTCACCGGGTTGCAAGCGGCGCTTGACGGCGACGTAGACCTTTACCATCTTCTGCACGCCCGGCGGCAGTTCGTCGCCCTGGGTCAGCTTCTTGCGCTTGGCCTCGAAAGCCAAGTCGAAATCCTTGCGAGCCTGTTCCAGACCGTCCTTGACCTGCTCCAACTGCTGCGCCACATCCTCGTCGGCAACGCGGATGTCGAACCAGTGGTGCGGGTCCATGCCATCAAGGTAGGACTGTTCGATAACCGAACCTTTGGCCAGCTTCTTCGGGCCACCGTTGGCCTTCTTGCCAACGATCAGGCGGCCGACACGCTCGAACGCATCGCGCTCGACGATACGCATCTGGTCAGCCAGATCCAGCTTGTAATGGCGCAGGTGCTCGTCGATGATCGACTGAGCACGCTTGTCGCGCTCGATACCTTCACGGGTGAACACCTGGACGTCGATGACGGTGCCGGCGATGCCCGACGGCACGCGCAGCGAGGTGTCCTTCACGTCGGAAGCCTTCTCACCGAAGATGGCGCGCAGCAGCTTCTCTTCCGGCGTCAGCTGGGTTTCGCCCTTCGGCGTCACCTTGCCGACCAGCACGTCAGCGGCCTGCACTTCGGCACCGATATAAACGATACCCGAGTCATCAAGACGCGACAGCTGTACTTCGCCGAGCGAAGCGATATCGCGAGTGATTTCCTCGGGGCCGAGCTTTGTATCGCGGGCCACAACCGTCAGTTCTTCGATATGGATCGAGGTATAACGGTCTTCGGCAACGACGCGCTCGGAGATCAAGATCGAGTCTTCGAAGTTGTAGCCATTCCACGGCATGAAGGCGATCAGCATGTTCTGCCCGAGCGCCAGTTCGCCCTTGTCGGTCGAAGCGCCATCCGCCACCACATCACCGCGGGCGATCCTGTCGCCGACACGAACCAGCGGACGCTGGTTGATATTGGTGTTCTGGTTCGAACGGGTGTATTTGACGAGGTTGTAGATGTCGACCCCGACTTCACCGGCCACGGTCTCATCGTCATTGACGCGAACCACGACACGGCCGGCATCGACGTAGTCGACCAGGCCGCCACGACGAGCAACGACGGCCGTGCCCGAGTCGACCGCAACAGTGCGTTCGATGCCGGTACCGACCAGCGCCTTCTCGGGACGCAGGCAAGGCACAGCCTGACGCTGCATGTTGGCGCCCATCAGCGCGCGGTTCGCATCGTCATGCTCCAGGAAGGGGATAAGCGAAGCAGCGACGGAAACGATCTGGCCCGGTGCGACGTCCATGTACTGAACGCGAGACGGCTCGGCAAGAATCGTTTCGCCCTTCTCGCGACAGGTCACGAGATCGTCGGACAGGCTGCCGTTTTCGTCGAGCGAGGCATTGGCCTGAGCCACGACGTAATTGCCTTCCTCGATCGCCGACAGATATTCGATCTGGTCGGTAACCTTGGAATCGACCACCTTGCGGTAAGCGGTTTCGATGAAGCCATAGTCGTTGACCCGGGCAAACAAGGCCAGCGAATTGATCAGACCGATGTTCGGCCCTTCCGGCGTTTCGATCGGGCAGACGCGGCCGTAGTGGGTCGGATGCACGTCACGGACCTCGAAACCAGCGCGCTCACGCGTCAGACCACCCGGGCCAAGCGCGGAAACACGACGCTTGTGCGTAATTTCGGATAGCGGATTGGTCTGATCCATAAACTGGGAAAGCTGGCTCGAACCAAAGAATTCCTTGATCGCAGCGCTGATCGGCTTGGCATTGATCAGGTCGTGCGGCATCAGATTGTCGGACTCTGCCTGACTCAGACGCTCCTTGACGGCACGCTCGACGCGCACCAGACCGGCGCGGAACTGATTCTCGGCCAGTTCACCGACCGAACGGACACGACGATTGCCGAGGTGATCGATATCATCGATTTCACCGCGGCCATTACGAAGTTCGACGAGAATCTTGATGACATCGACGATGTCACGCGGAGACAACGTCAGTTGCTCGCGCACTTCGACATTGGCGCCGAGCGGCTTGATCTTGGCAGCCAGATCGTCCGCTTGGGCCTTGGTCATATTCTCGGCCAGCGAACGGGCACCATACGGCAACAGGCTCACCAGATCCTGGATCACCGGAAGCGGGAAGCCTGAACCTTCGGCCAGATTTTTCAGGGCTGCCTCGGCACGCGAGGCCAAACCCTTGATCAAAACCTTGTACTCGGTCACGTCGACTCGCGCCAGGCGACGGTTGAATTTCATCCGGCCAACGCCCGACAGGTCGTAGCGCTCGTCCGAATAGAACAAGCCGTTGAACAGTATTTCAACCGCCTCTTCGGTCGGCGGCTCACCCGGACGCATCATGCGATAAATCGCGATCCGTGCCGCTTGTCGCGTGGCGGTTTCGTCGGCGCGCAGCGTATTCGAGATAAAGGCGCCGCGATCCAGTTCGTTGGTGTACAGGGTCTCGAGGCTCGAAATACCTGCTTCGCGCAATTTTGCAAGCAAGGTTTCGGTAATCTCATCGTTGGCGTTGGCAACGACCTCGCCGGTTTCCTTGTCGACAATATTTGTCGCGACGACACGCCCCAGAATGAAGTCCTCGGGAACTACGATCTGTTTCAAGCCAGCAGCTGCGATATCGCGAATATGCTTCGCGGTGATCCGCTTGTCCTTGGCCACGATGACCTTACCGTCGGGCGCGACGAAATCGAAGCGGGCTACTTCACCCCGCAGACGCTCGGGCACCAGCGCGAATTCGACGGTATCCTTGGTCAGCGCAAAGTTATCGAACTCGAAGAAGCCGGCAAGAATTTCTTCCGACGACATACCAATCGCCCGAAGTAGCGTGGTGACAGGCATCTTGCGACGGCGGTCGACGCGGAAAAAGAGAGTGTCTTTGGGATCAAATTCGAAATCCAGCCACGAACCGCGGTAGGGAATCACCCTTGCAGAAAACAGCAACTTGCCCGAACTGTGCGTCTTGCCCCGGTCATGTTCGAAGAAGACGCCAGGGGAACGATGAAGTTGCGAAACGATAACCCGTTCGGTACCGTTGATGACAAAGGAGCCATTGGTCGTCATGAGCGGAATCTCGCCCATATAGACTTCTTGTTCCTTGACTTCCTTCACCGTGTCCGGCGCTTCACGATCCATGATCACGAGGCGCACCCGGGCGCGCAACGACGACGCGAACGTCAGGCCACGTTGCTGACATTCCGTGACATCGAATGCCGGCTCGCCAAGCATGTAGCTGACGAACTCCAGGCGCGCATTGCCGGAATGGGAAACAATTGGAAAGATCGAGGTAAACGCTGCCTGCAAACCCTCGTTTTTGCGCTTCTCCGGCGGCACCTCGTCTTGCAGGAAGTCTTTGAAAGACTGTAGCTGGGTCGCCAGCAAATAAGGCACGTCGAGCACGCTGGCGCGCTTGGCGAAGCTCTTGCGGATGCGTTTCTTCTCGGTGAAGGAGTAAGTCATGGTAACTCCGTGAGGGTAAGATCAAACATGAAACCTGTCGAAACAGGCAAACGCAAACGGGCTCGCCTCCCTTTTGGGGAAGAGGAAAGCATCGTTTGCGTTTGCCGGTTGGCGCTATTCAAGTTCGTTTTTTGGATCAGTGAAACCTGTCATACAAAGCACAAAAGGGCTGGCGGGGAAACCGCCAGCCCGCACACCAAAAGTCGATTACTTGACCTCGACCTTGGCGCCTGCGTCTTCCAGTTGCTTCTTGAGGGCTTCCGCGTCGGCCTTGGAAACACCTTCCTTGACCGGCTTCGGAGCGCCATCAACCAGATCCTTGGCCTCCTTGAGACCCAGGCCGGTCACTGCACGCACGACCTTGATGACTTCAACCTTCTTGTCACCAGCACCGGTCAGCACGACGGTGAATTCGGTCTGCTCTTCGACAGCGGCAGCGGCACCACCGGCCGGGCCGGCAACGGCGACTGCAGCGGCGGAAACGCCGAACTTCTCTTCGAATGCCTTGACCAGGTCATTCAGTTCCATAACGGTCAGGGAGCCTACGGCTTCCAGGATTTCTTCTTTGCTAATTGCCATTTCAATAAACTCCTAATTCAGTTCGTATGCGGTAAGGATCAAGCGGCGGCTTCTTCGCGCTGTTTGGCCAAAGCATCCAGGGCACGGACGAAGCCGGCAACCGGAGCCTGCATGACGTACAGCAGCTTGGAGAGCAGCTCTTCACGGCTCGGTACGGAGGCAAGCGCCTGCACACCGGCTTTGTCGAGCACCTTGCCGGCATAGGAACCGGCCTTGAGCACCAATTTGTCGTTGGTTTTTGCGAAGTCATTGAGAACCTTCGCAGCCGCCACAGGGTCGGCGGAAACGCTATAAATCAGCGGCCCGACCATGTGGTCAGCCAGGCCAGCGAACGAAGTGTCCGCGACCGCGCGGCGCACCAAAGTGTTCTTCAACACACGCAGATACACACCAGACTCGCGCGCCTTTTTGCGCAGCACGGTGAGGTCGGTAACCTCAATGCCACGATACTCGGCAACCACGATGGTCTGTGCGTTGGCTACTTGTGCCGACACCTCAGCTACAACCGCTTTTTTGTCGTTCAGATTGAGACCCACGGGTCCGTCCTCCTTTCAAGTCATAACACGACAGGAAAAATTCCCGCCGCACCCACGGCGACCTGAACCAGAAGCTATGCCACTCGATGTCGAGCAGCAGAAAATCTTGTTCTGGGACACCGTCTGCGCAGGGTGCTTTCGCGATTAAGCCCCGTTAATGGAGCGCCTGCGGTCTTTGACGATCTGCCGAAAGCCGTCGCACGACGACCTCCGACAGCCCAAAGTACTAATCAACCAACCAGCGAAGCTTGATCCACGCGAACGCCAGGGCCCATGGTTGCGGCAACGGCGACCTTGCGCACGTACTGCCCCTTTGAGGATGCTGGCTTTGCCTTTTGCAATGCGTCGATCAGCGCCTTCAGGTTGCTTTCCAGACTTTCGACCGGGAACGAAGCGCGACCGATAGTGGCGTGGATGATCCCGGCCTTGTCGGTACGGTATTGAACCTGACCAGCCTTGGCATTCTTCACTGCGGTCGTTACGTCCATTGTGACGGTGCCAACCTTCGGGTTCGGCATCAATCCGCGCGGGCCGAGAATCTGGCCAAGCTGGCCAACGACCTTCATGGCATCCGGCGTCGCGATCACGATGTCGAAATTCAGGTTGCCTGCCTTGACTTCGGCAGCCAGATCGTCGAAACCGACGACTTCAGCGCCGGCAGCTTTGGCGGCTTCAGCCTTTTCACCTTGGGCGAATACGGCGACGCGAACGGTCTTGCCAGTACCTGCTGGCAGCACGACTGAGCCACGGACCACCTGATCCGACTTGCGCGCGTCAACACCGAGGTTGACTGCAACGTCGATCGACTCATCGAATTTGGCGATTGCGGTTTCCTTGGCCAGTGCCAAGGCTTCCTGAACCGGGTAGAGCTTCTGGGGAACGACCTTGCTGGCAAGGGCCTTCTGTTTTTTCGTGAGCTTGGCCATGATTACAAACCCTCCACCGTGATACCCATCGAACGGGCGGAGCCGGCGATGGTGCGAACCGCTGCTTC
>Ga0209310_1001975_pt1 | contig 13970 bp, 9 predicted proteins | sample AD_UKC030_MetaG_FD_184415 | JGI IMG/M metagenome (GOLD analysis project Ga0209310, IMG submission 184415) | Active sludge microbial communities of municipal wastewater-treating anaerobic digesters from USA - AD_UKC030_MetaG (SPAdes) (version 2) | ecosystem: Engineered > Bioreactor > Anaerobic >... | reverse complement strand
TGTTCTACGCGGCGCTGTGGGGGCAAGGCACCGACGGCGCGATCGTCGCCGGCCTGGCCGCCGGCGCCGTGTGCCTGGCCGTGATCGCCTTCGTGCTGTTGCGCTTCAGCGCGCGGCTGCCGATCGGCCAGTTCTTCACCTTCAGTGCCTGGCTGGTCGCGGCACTGGCCGTGGTGCTCACCGGCAAGGGCATTGCCGCGCTGCAGGAGGCCGGCTGGATCGTGCCGACGGCGATCAACGGGCCGCGCATCGAGCTGCTCGGGGTCTATCCGTCGGTGGTGGGGCTGCTCGCGCAGGCGGCGGTGCTGGTGGCGGTGCTGGCCTTCTTTCTGCGCAACAGCCACCGTCCGGCGGCCGCGCATTGACGGCCACTCAAGCACGGGCTGACGCGCCCAGCGTTCAACAGTCTCGAGAAGCCGCGTGGTGTCGGAGGATTTGACAGTCCGAATCAACCGCAGCCGACGTTCTTGAACAACGCGTTGATTTTTCACGGGAATCGGGAACCGGCGCAGTTCTTGCGTGCGCAATCTGCCCCATCAGCAACTGGAGGAGACCATGCGCTTTCCCGTTCTTGAGCGTATTGCAGCAGCCGTTTCGGCTGCCGCCGCAATCGCACTGTCTGCGTCGCCTGCACATGCAGGGCCGACGACCATCATCTACATCAACAGCAGTTCCGGTGCGCTGTACTCCTATGACGCCGGGAATGCCTACGCAGAGACTCTCGTCAATTCTTCGACCGGCGCGTTCAGCATCTCTTCTGGCCCACTGGGGAACACGCTGTACATCCAGTCCAGCGGCGGCAGCCTGTCCACCCTCAACCTGCTGACCAACATCCAGACCACTGTCGGCGGCAATGTTCCCGGCAATGCGCTAGGCGAAGGCCGCGACGGCTTCCTATACGCCGGCTCCGGGAGCAGCCTTTACAAGGTGAATCCGGCCACCGGCTCGTCCACACTCGTCGGCTCGGGGACATACGGATATGCCGGTGACATCGCGGTCGACCCGACGGACTTGACCGCCATGTATGGCGCCGTATCCGCCAGCACGGGAGTCTCCTTGGTTCGAATCGACAAGAGCACGGGTGCGCAGACGATGGTCGGTTCGTTCGGCATCGCCAGCAGCAGCAGCATCTTCGGCCTCGGCTTCTCACTCGACGGCACGCTGTACGCCGCAGGGCCGACCGGCGCCACCGGCGGCATATACACGCTCAACAAGGCAACCGGAGCAGCCACGCTCGCCAAGAGCGTCAGCTATCAGCCCTACGACATGGCGACACAGCCCTTCGATCGCGAAGAGCCGAACCCGGTGCCGGAGCCGGCGACCGGCGCCTTGGTAGGCGTTGCGCTGGCCGGGCTTGCACTGTCGCTGCGCCGACGCATGCGCTGACTCGATCGAGCGATCGCGGGAGACTGGGGGGGGGGTGGCGCATGCCGGGCACCGCAGCCAGTGGCATGCAGATCGCCGTCTTGTCTCCTGAGAGCCCCCAAGGCGGCCTGCACCCAGCCCGCGCCCCGCGGGGGCCAACGAAACTCGCGCCGGCCCGGCCTTCCCTTGCGAGGAGTCCTCACGCGAGCATTGCCGCGGACCTGAACGCACGTCAACCCGCCGCCGGCCGCGCCATCCGGCGGTGCGCCCCGAGTTGGCGCAGCAGCACCGGCAGCGCGAGCACGGCACCGGCCACCGTCGGTGCGAGCCCGGGCGCGATCAGCAGCAGCGCGGCGAGCACGCACAGGCCCTGCTCGGCGCGGCTCATCTCGACCAGGAAGAAGCGCGACAGCGCCGCCGCGAGCAAGGTGATGCCGAGCACGCAGCCGACGAAGGTGACCGTGAAGTCGTAGACCGTGAAGCCCTTGGCCACGATCAGCAGCGACGGCGAGAAGACGAAGACGAAGGGAACCAGCACCTTCGCGAGGCCGAGGCGGAACGCCATGTTGCCGGTCTTGAACGGGTCGCTGCCGGCCATGCCCGCCGCGGCGTAGGCGGCGAGCGCCACCGGCGGCGTGATGTCGGCGAGCACGCCGTAGTAGAAGACGAAGAAGTGCGCGACCAGCGGCTCGACGCCGAGCTGCACCAGCGTCGGCGCCGCGACCGTGACCATGATGATGTAGTTGGCCGTGGTCGGGATGCCGCAGCCGAGCAGGATGCACACGAGCCCCGTCATCGCCAGCGCGACCAGCAGCGTCAGCGCCTGCGGATTCGCGATCGCCGCCGGCAGCAGCACGCCGATGCCGCCGGCCGCCGCCTGCGCAGCGCCGGTGATGATCGTGCTGAGCTTGAAGCCGACGCCGGTGAGCGTGACGACGCCGATCACGATGCCGACCGTCGCCGCCGCCGCGCCCACCGCGAGCGCGTACTTTGCGCCGGTACTCAGCGATTCGATCAGCACCGCGCCGCCGATGCGGCCCTGCACGCGCAGCGTGCGCAACAGCAGCGGCGTGGCTGCGGCCGCGGCCAGGAACAGCCCGATCTTGAGCCCCTCGTGCTCGATGCCGCCGAACACCAGCACCAGCAGCACCGCGTGCAGTGCGCCCATCAGCGCCCAGTGGCGCGGCGTGTTGCCGCGCTCCTGCGTGGTCAGGCCGACGATCGCGCAACTGCTGATGCCGGCGAAAGCCGCGAGGTACGGCGTGCGCCCGGTGACGAGGATCGTGATCAGCAGCACGAGCGGGATCAGCGTCGGCCAGCGGCGCGCGAGCGAGTCGCGCAGCTTCGGCATCTCCTCGGCGGTCAGCCCGCGCAGGCCGTAGCGCTTGGCCTCGAAGTGCACCTGCATGAACACGCCGAAGAAGTGCATGAAAGCCGGCACCGCGGCGGCGGCGATGATCGTCTGGTACGGCAGGCCGAGGAATTCGATCATCAGGAAGGCCGCGGCGCCGAGCACCGGCGGCGTGATCTGCCCGCCGGTGGACGACGCCGCCTCGACCGCGCCGGCGAACTCGCGCTTGTAGCCGACGCGGATCATCGCGGGGATCGTCAACGACCCGACCGTCACCGCGTTCGCGACCGACGACCCCGACAGCATGCCGAACATCGCCGAGCCGAACACGCTGACCTTGGCCGGCCCGCCGGCGTAGCGCCCGGCGATCGCCGACGCGAAGTCGAGGAACAGCTGGCCGAGGCCGACGCGGGTGGCGATCACGCCGAACAGCACGAAGTGGAAGACGTAGGTCGCGACCACGCCGAGCGCGACGCCGTAGATGCCCTGGCTCGTGAGGTACTGGTGGTTGATCAGCTGCACCCAGCTCGCGCCGGCGTGCTTGAGCAGCCCGGGGAACGCCGGCCCGGCGAGCGCGTAGGCGATGAAGGTGATCGCGATCAGCGGCAGCGGCCAGCCCATGCTGCGCCGCGTCGCTTCGAGCAGCGTGACGAGCAGCACGCTGCCGAGCACGACATCGAGCGTGCTCGGGTTGCCGACGCGAAACGCGAGGTCGTCGAAGACCCACGGGATGTAGAGCGCCGCCGCCGCGACGCCGGCGGCGAGCAGCCAGTCGAACCAGGGCACGCCGCCGGGGCGCCACCAGCGCGCGGGCAGCGCGTGCTCGAGCAGCGCGCGCCGGTGCGGGAAGACCAGGAAGATCAGCCCGAGCACGAAGGCCATGTGCACGCCGCGGTGCGTGATCTCCTGCAGCAGGCCGAAGCCGGCCGTGTAGTAGTGGAACAGCGACAGCAGCAGCAGCAGCGCGCCGACCAGCACGGCGGCGATCCGGCCGAGCGGCCGGAAGCGCATCTCGGGGTCGAACTTGCGTTCGAGCGCGTCGAGCTGCGCCTGGTCGGGCGGGGCTGCGCTCATGCTGCCGGGGGGAATTAGCACCAATGCGCCGCTGCGGCAGCCTCGAGGCAGACCCCGGCTTATCGAGCAACCGCCGCGGATCCGGCTTCGCCGGGCCGCTGGCGGTGCCCCCTCGAGGGGGCGCGCGAAGCGCGTAGGGGGTGGGTCACTTCAGCACACCGGCTTCCTTGTAGAACTTCTCCGCGCCCGGATGGAACGGAATGCCGGCGCCCTGCACCGCGTTCTGCACCGTGATCAGCTTGCCCTTGGCGTGGCCCGCGGCCATCGCCTTCTGGCCGGCGGGGCTGTACAGTGCCTTGACGATCTCGTAGACCACCTGCGGGTCGGCCTTGTCGCTGGTGACCCACTGCGCGCCGACGGCGAGCGTCTTGACCGCGCCGACGCCCTTGTAGGTGTCGGCCGGGATCAGGTCGTCGGCGAAGAAGCCGCTGCTCTTCTTCAGCGCCTCGGCCTGCGCGCCGTCGATCGGCAGGATCTCGATGCCGCCGCCGGCCGAGGCCAGTTCCGCAATCGCCCCCGCCGGTGCGCCGCCGGTGAAGAAGAAGGCGTCGAGCGCGCCGTCCTTGAGCTTGTCGCCGGCCTGGTTCGGCTTGATGTACTCGGGCTTGATGTCGCTCTCCTTCAGCCCATAGGCGGCGAGGATCGCGCGCGCGTTGATCAGCGTGCCCGATCCCGGCTCGTCGAGCGCGACGCGCTTGCCCTTCAGGTCGGCGATGCTCTTGATGCCGCTGCCCTTCTTGACGACGACGTGCACGCTCTCGGGGTACAGGTTGGCGATCAGCCGCAGGCCCGGCACGTTGGGCTTGCCCTCGAACACGCCGGTGCCCTTGTAGGCCCAGGTGGCGACGTCGGCCTGCGAGAAGCCCGACTCCAATTGCCCGCCGGCGATCGCGTTGACGTTGGCGAGCGACCCGTTGCTCGACTGCGCGGTCACGACGATCTTGCCCGGCTGGCTGACGGCGTTGGCGATCATGCCGCCCACGGGATAGTAGGTGCCGGCGGTGCCGCCGGTGCCGATGCGGAAGAACACCTGTGCCTGCGCGCCGGCGGCCAGGCCGGCGGCCAGCAGCGCGGCCGCGATGCGGGGAAGCAGCTTCATGCAAACACTCCTTGCGGTTGGGGCTGACGAAGCGGGCGATGGTAGCCGCCGCCCCCGCGCGCGCAGGGTGGTTCAATCCCGTACATGCCGACCACCGCCGACCCCGCCGATACCCGCCGCCGCTGGCTGTGCACCGCGCTGACCGACGACTTCAGCGGCCTGCGGCTCGGCGCCGAGCCGCTGCGGCGCTGCGCCGCCGGCGAAGTGCAGTTGCAGGTGCACGCGGCCGCGCTTAACTTCCCTGATCTGCTGATGGCGCGCGGCCTGTACCAGCTGAAGCCGCCGCTGCCCTTCGTGCCCGGGCTGGAGTGCGCCGGCGTCGTCACCGCCGCGGCACCCGGCCTGGCCTGGCCGCGCATCGGCGAGCGCGTCGTCTACCACGCCCAGGGCGGCGCCTTCGCCGATGCGCTGGTCGTGCCGGCCACAGCCGTGCGTGCGGCGCCCGCCGGCTTCGACGACGCCGAGGCCGCCGCCTACGGCGCGGTGGCGCTGACCGCCTGGGTGGCGCTGGTGCGGCGTGCGCAGTTGCAGCCCGGCGAAGTGCTGCTGGTGCACGGCGCGTCGGGCGGCACCGGGCTGGCCGCGGTGCAACTGGGCCGCCACCTGGGCGCGACGGTGATCGCCACCGGCCGCTCGGCCGCCAGGCTGCAGGCGGCACTTGCCGCCGGCGCGCAGCATACGGTCGTGCTCGACGGCGGTGCGGCCGCGCTGCGCAGCGCAGTGCTCGACCTGACTGCCGGGCGCGGCGCCGACGTGGTCTTCGACCCGGTCGGCGGCGACGTGTTCGACGCGTCGCTGCGCTGCATCGCCTGGGGCGGGCGGCTGCTGGTTGTCGGCTTCGCCAGCGGGCGCATCGGCAGCGTGCCGGCCAACCTGCCGCTGATCAAGGGCTTCGGGGTGCTGGGCGTGCGCGCCGGCGAATACGGCCGGCGCGACCCGGTGCGCGGCGCGCAGAACCGGCAGGCGGTCGAGGCCTTGGCCGCACGCGGGCTGCTGCGCCCGCACATCGGCGCGCGCTTCGCGTTCGAGCAGTTGCCCGAGGCCTATCGCGCGCTCGCCGGCGGCACGGCGGTCGGCAAGGTCGTGATCGAGCGGCGTCAGAAGCAGGTGGCAACGGCATCGACCACGTCGTAGCCCTCGTCCACCACCGCCAGCCAGCGCCACTTGTCGAAGGTGGTGCAAGGGTGCGAGATGCCCAGGCCGACGCGGTCGCCGACCTGCGGCGCATCGGCCGCATCGGGCGCGAAGCGCAGGTATGCATGCTGGTCGTTCATCGAGCCGATCGTCCAGCCCGGCGGCGCCGGATAGAGCCGGGCTTCGGCCGCGCGCCACCAGTGCACCGGCAGCGGCATTTCGATGTCGTAGGACGCGTCGCGCTTGCCCGCCGACACGATCGCCAGCCCCGGCTCGGGGCAGGACTGCACGTTCGCCCACACCTCGAGCGCCGCCTGCAGCCCGTGGCCGCAGCCCAGGCGCTGGTCCACCGCCGCCAACCAGCGCCGGTAGCTGCCGTGGTCGTGGGTGGCGTAGCAGCCCGAGCGCAGCACGCCGCGCACCGGCCGCGCCAGATCCAGCCGCAAGCCCGGCGCCACCAGGTCGAAGATCGACGAGCCGCCGGCGCTCAGCATCACCTCGTCGGCCTCGAACAGCGATTCGGCCGCGCACTGGCGCGCGACCGCCGCCACGCGCTGCATCAGACCTTCGGCGAGCGCGCGGTCGTCGTCGCTGCGGCCGGTGGCCCACAGCCCTTCGTAGCACTCGATGCCGACCAGGCGGGCCGCCGCACTGGCCTTCAAGGCCCGCGCCAGCGCCATCGCGCCGTCGTGGCTGCGGCAGCCGGTGCGCCCGCCGTCCAGCCCGATCTCGAGCAGCACGTCGAAGGGCGGCAACGGCTGCGGCTGCGCGGCGAACCAGCGCTCGACCAGCGCCAGCTGCGCGGGCGAATCGGCCAGGAAGACAACCGTGAGCGCGGGCCGCTCGCGCCGCAGCGCCGCCAGCACCGCCAGGTCGGCGGCGGCGAGCACCTGGTTGGCGATCAACACCCGCTTCGCACCGGCATCGGCGGCCACGCGCGCCTGCACCGCGTTGGCGACCGTGATGCCCCAGGCGCCGGCGGCCAGTTGCGCGCGGAACAGCTGCGGCGACATCGTCGTCTTGCCGTGCGGCGCCAGCTCGAGCCCGCGTGCGCGCGCGAAATCCTGCATCCAGTGCAGGTTGCCCTGCAGCGCGCCGCGGCGGATCACGGCCAGCGGCAGCGGCAGGTCGCCGCGCAGCAGGTTCCAGCGCTGGGCGGCGATTGCACGCCGCGGCAGCGGCGGCAGCGCCTGCGGCCAGCCCTTGTGGCCGGGGCCGCCGATCAGGGTGTCGTCGCGGTCGGCGTCATCCATCGCGCCCACGATAGCAGGCCGCACGACCCCGACGGCGGGCGGGATTGCCCGCGCCGGCGGCCGCGGCGGCTGGCACACTGTGGCCCGGATCAACTGCCCGAGCCCTGTCATGGCGCGAATCTGGACCCAGCCGCTGTCGGTCGACATCCTGCGCGAGGTGCACCGCGGCACCTCGCCCGAACACCTGGGCATCGAATTCCTGGAAGTCGGCGACGACACCATCAGCGCGCGCATGCCGGTGGACGCGCGCACGCGCCAGCCCTACGGCATCCTGCACGGCGGCATCTCGGTGGTGCTGGCCGAGACGCTGGGCTCGTGCGGCGCCGCCTTCTCCAGCGCGCCCGAACAGCGCACCGTGGGCCTGGAGATCAACGCCAACCACCTGCGCGCGGTCAGCAGCGGCTGGGTCACCGGCACCGCGCGCCCGATCCACCGCGGCCGCAGCACGCACGTGTGGCAGATCGACGTGGCCGACGACGCCGGCCGGCCGGTCTGCATCTCGCGCATCACCCTGGCCGTCCTCGACCCGCAACGCTGAAGCCGCCATGAACCCAGCCGCCGCACCCCGAGCTTCCGGACCGCTTTCGCACCTGCGCGTACTCGACCTGTCGCGCGTGCTCGCCGGCCCCTTCGCCACGCAGAATCTGGCCGACATGGGCGCCGAGGTGATCAAGGTCGAAAAGCCCGGCGACGGCGACGACACCCGCGGCTGGGGCCCGCCCTTCGTCAAGGCCGACCCGGCCGCGCGCGGCGACTCGGCCTACTTCCTGTCGGCCAACCGCAACAAGAAGTCGATCACCGTCGACCTCGCCAAGCCGCAGGGGCAGGCGCTGATCAAGCGCCTGGCCGCGCAATGCGACATCTGCGTCGAGAACTACAAGGTCGGCACGCTCGCGCGCTACGGCCTGGACTACGCCGCGCTGAGCGCGGTCAACCCGCGGCTGGTGTACTGCTCGATCACCGGCTTCGGCCAGACCGGGCCCTATGCGCCGCGCCCCGGCTACGACTTCGTGTTCCAGGGCATGGGCGGGCTGATGAGCATCACCGGCGTGCCCGACGGCCAACCCGGCGCCGGGCCGATGAAGGTGGGCGTGGCGGTGGCCGACCTGGTCACCGCGATGTACGCGACGGTGGCGATCCTCGGCGCCGTCGAGCAGCGCCACGTCAGCGGCCGCGGCCAGCACATCGACATCGCGCTGCTCGACTGCCTGATCGCGCTGACCTCGTTCCAGACGCTGAACTGGTTCGTCAGCGGCGAGGTACCCAGGCGCCTGGGCAACGGCCACCCGAACATCGTGCCCTACCAGGTGTTCGCGTGCAAAGGCGGCTACATCATCCTGGCGGTGGCCAACGACGGCCAGTTCAGGAGCTTCGCGCACGCCGTCGGCAAGCCCGAGTGGGCCGAGGACGAGCGCTTCAAGGTCGGCGCGGCGCGCGGCGCGCACCGCGACCTGCTGTGCGGCCTGGTCGCCGAGCTGATGATGGCGCGCACGATGCACGAGTGGATCGAGCTGCTCGAGGCACACAACGTGCCCTGCGGGCCGATCAACAACATCGACCAGGTGTTCGACGACCCGCAGGTGCAGCACCGCGGCATGCGCGTGCCGATGCGGCACGCCAGCGGCGAGATCTCGCTGCTCGCCAGCCCGCTGCGCTTTTCCGACACGCCGGTGCGCTACGAGCTGCCGCCGCCGCTGCTGGGCGAACAGACCGACGCGGTGCTGCGCGGCCTGCTCGGCCTGGGCGACGACGAGCTGCGCGACCTGCGCGCGCAGCGCATCGTGTAGGCCGCCGATGGACAAGCACTACCTGACCCCGCTGTTCCGCCCGGCGTCGATCAACGTCTTCGCCGGCCGCGCCGACGACCCTGCGCTGCCGCGCCACGCGGCGCAGCTGCACGAGGCGCTGCGCGCGCAGCGCTACGCCGGCACGCTGAACTTCCTCGACATCGACACCCCCGGCACGCTGGCCGACCTGGCGCGGCTGCGCGCCGATCTGGCGCTGATCGCGCTGCCGCCGAGCGAGCTGGTGCGCGCGATCGAGCTGGCCAGCAGCATGGCCTGCCGCTCGGCGGCGCTGATCGGCAGCGGCATCGGCGCCGAGCAGGCGACCCAGCTGAAGGCGGTCGCGCGGCGCGAAGGCATCGCGCTGCTCGGCCCCAACAGCCTGGGGCTGCAGCGGCCGGCGCAGCAGCTCAACGCCGGCATCGTCGGGCCGCTGGCCGCACCGGGGCCGCTGGCGCTGGTGTCGCAATCGGGCGCGCTGACCGCGGCGATGCTCGACTGGGCGCGCGCCAACGCGGTGGGCTTCTCGTCGGTGGTGTCGCTCGGGCGGCACACCGGCATCGACATCGCCGACGTGCTCGACTACCTGGCCACCGACGGCGACACCCACAGCATCCTCGTGTACCTGGAAGGCATCGTCAGCGCGCGCCGCTTCATGAGCGCACTGCGCTCGGCCGCCAACGCCAAGCCGGTGGTGGTGCTCAAGGCCGGGCGCAGGCCCGGCGGCCGGGTGGCGGCGCAGACGCACAGCGGCGCGATCGTCGGCAGCGACGATGCCTTCGACGCCGCGCTGCGCCGCGCCGGCGCGGTGCGGGTGCATTCCTTCATCGAGCTGTTCTCGGCCGCGCGCTGCCTGGCGTCGCGCCAGCGGCCGGTGGGCAAGCGCCTGGCGGTCATCAGCAACGGCGGCGGCCCGGGCGTGCTGGCGGCCGACTGGATCGACGAGATCGGGCTGCAGCTGGCCGGGCTCGAGCCGGCGGCCGCCGCCGAGCTGGCGCCCAGGCTGCCGGCGGCCGCGGTGCTGGCCGGGCTGATCGACGTCTCCGAGGAAGCCACGCCCGAGCACTACGGCGCGGCGATCGCTGCGGCCAACGCCGACCCCGAGATCGACGGCGTGCTGGCGATCCACTCGCCCAAGATCGGCATCGACCCGGATGCCGTCGCCGCCGCGCTGGTGCAGGCGCGGCGCAGCATGAGCAAGCCGCTGCTGACCTGCTGGATGGGCGCAGTCTCGGCCGACGCCGGGCGCGCGATCCTCGGCGAAGGCGGCATCCCGAGCTTCGCCACGCCCGAGGCGGCGGTCGGCGCCTTCGGCAACCTCGCCACCTTCTACCAGAACCAGCTGCTGCTGCAGCAGACGCCGCCGCCGATGTCGACGCTGGCCAAGCCCGACGTCGAGGGCGCGCGGCTGATCATCGAGAGCGTGCTCGCCGAGCGCCGCAGCGCGCTGACCGAGCTGGAGTCGAAGACGCTGCTGTCGTCGTTCCTGATCCCGGTCACGCAGACGGTGCGCGCGCGCAGCGCCACCGAGGCGATGATGCTGGCCACCCAGCTGGGCTTCCCGGTGGCGCTGAAGATCGATTCGCCCGACATCGCGCACAAGTCCGACGTGCAGGGCGTGGCGCTGGACCTGGCCAACGGCGCCGCGGTGCGCGACGCCTACACCGACATGGTCGAACGCGTCGCGCGGCTCAAGCCGCAGGCGCGGATCAACGGCGTCACGGTCCAGAAGATGGCGCCGGCGCGGCGCGGGCGCGAGATCAACATCGGCGTGGTCACCGACGACCCCTTCGGCCCGGTGATCGTGTTCGGCGCCGGCGGCACGATGATCGAGCTGATCGGCGACCGCGCGATGGAGCTGCCGCCGCTGAACCGCTATCTCGCGCACCGGCTGATCGAGCGCTCGCGCGTGGCCGAGACGCTGGCGGCGTGGCGCGGCGCGCCCGCCGCCGACATCGAGGCGATCGAGCAGATCCTGCTGCGCGTGTCGGAGATGGTGTGCGCGCTGCCGCAGCTGCGCGAGATGGACATCAACCCGATCATCGTCGACGCCCGCGGCGCGGTGGCGGTGGACGCGCGCATCGTCGTCGTCGACGGCGGCGGCCAGGCGGCGCGCACCGGCCTGGGCCACGCGTACCACCACCTGTCGATCCTGCCGTACCCGGCGCACTACGAGCAGGTGTGGCCGCTGGCCGGCGGCGGCGAATACCTGCTGCGGCCGATCCAGCCGCACGACGCGCAGATGCTGCAGGACTTCGTGCACCGGCTGTCGCCCGAGAGCCGCTACTTCCGCTTCGTGTCGTCGATCACCGATCTGCCGCCGGCGCTGCTGGCGCGGCTGACGCTGATCGACTACGACCGCGAGATGGCGCTGGTGGCGGTGCACAAGGAGCGGCGCACCGGCGCCGACGGCGAAGTCACCGAGACCGAGCGGCTGCTGGGCGTGTCGCGCTACGTGACCAACCCCGACCAGACCAGCTGCGAGTTCTCGATCGTCATCGCCGACGACGTCGCCGGCAAGGGCCTGGGCACGCGGCTGATGGAAAGCATCATGGAAGTCGCGCGCGACAAGGGCCTCGCCGAGATCGTCGGCCTGGTGCTGACCGAGAACGCCGGCATGCTGGCGCTGATGCGGCGCCTGGGCTTCCAGATCAAGCGCTTCGTCGAGAGCCCCGACTTCATGCTCGTCAGCCGGCCGCTGTAGGCGCGGCGGCGCGGCGGCGCGGCGACAATGCCGCGCCGCCACTGCCTGCCGCCGCCCGCCATGACGCCCGAAGAATTCCGCAAGCAAGGCCACGCGCTGATCGACTGGATCGCCGACTACCGCGCCGGCCTCGAGCCGCGGCCGGTGATGGCGCGCACGGCACCCGGCGAGGTGCGCGCGCTGCTGCCGGCGCAGCCGCCCGAGGCGCCCGAGCCCTTCGAGGCGATCCTCGCCGACCTCGACCGCGTCGTCGTGCCGGGGTTGTCGCTGTGGCAGCACCCGCGCTTCTTCGGCTACTTCCCGTCCAACAGTTCGCTGGCCAGCGTGCTCGGCGACCTGGCGAGCACCGGGCTGGGCGTGCTCGGGCTGGCCTGGCAGTCGAGCCCGGCGCTGACCGAGGTCGAGGAGGTCGCCACCGACTGGTTGCGCCAGATGGTGGGGCTGTCGCCGACCTGGCGCGGCGTGATCCAGGACACCGCCTCGACCAGCACGCTGGTGGCGCTGCTGTGCGCGCGCGAGCGCGCTTCCGGCTACGCGCTCGCGCGCGCCGGGATGCAGGACGGCGCCGCGCCGCTGGTGGTGTACGCGTCGGCGCACGCGCACAGCTCGGTCGACAAGGCGGCGCTGCTGGCCGGATTCGGCCGCGAGCACCTGCGCCTGATCGCGCACGACGCCGACTACGCGATGCGCGCCGACGCGCTCGAGGCCGCGATCGCCGCCGACCTGGCCGCCGGCCGCCGCCCCTGCGCGGTGGTGGCGACCACCGGCACGACGTCGACCACCGCGATCGACCCGGTGGCGGCGATCGCCGCGGTCGCGCAGCGCCACGGCGTGTGGCTGCACGTGGACGCGGCGATGGCCGGCTCGGCGATGATCCTGCCCGAATGCCGCCCGCTGTGGGACGGCATCGAGGGCGCCGACTCGGTCGTGCTGAACCCGCACAAGTGGCTGGGCGTCGCCTTCGACTGCTCGGCCTACTACGTGCGCGACCCGCAGCACCTGGTGCGGGTGATGTCGACCAGCCCGAGCTACCTGCAGTCGGCCGCCGACGCCGAGGTCACCAACTACCGCGACTGGGGCCTGCCGCTGGGGCGGCGTTTTCGCGCGCTGAAGCTGTGGTTCCTGATCCGCGAGCAGGGCGTCGAAGGCCTGCGCGCGCGGCTGCGGCGCGACCTGGCGAACGCGCAGTGGCTGGCCGACCAGGTGCGCGCCACGCCCGGCTGGCGCGTGCTCGCCCCGGTGCCGCTGCAGACGGTGTGCGTGCGCCATGAGCCCGAGGGCCTGGCCGGCGATGCGCTCGACGCCTACACGCAGGCCTGGGCGCAGCGGCTCAACCGCTCGGGGCTGACCTACCTGACCCCGGCGACGCTCGACGGGCGCTGGATGGTGCGGGTGTCGATCGGCGCCGAGGCGACCGAGCGCGAGCACGTGGCTGCGGTGTGGGCGGCGATGCAGGCCGAGGTGCGGCGCGGCTGAAGCGCCTGCTGCGACGAATCCGCTGCGCCGGGCGGCGCGGCCGCACTCAGCGCGCCGCGGCGTCCTCGGGCGGTGCCTGGTAGTGCCAGTAGCGCGCGGCCGCCTGCCGCTCGCAGCGGCTCGCGCCTTGCGCATCCCAGGTCCAGGCGCCACAGCGGTCGCTGCGCAGCAGCTCGATGCCCAGCGCGCGCACGCGCGCCTCGACTTCGGGCGCCGGATGGCCGAAGCGGTTGCGGTAGCCGCTCTGCGCCAGCGCCGCGCCCGGCGCCACCGCGAGCAGGAAGTCCTGCGTCGACGACGTGCGGCTGCCGTGGTGCGGCAGCACCAGCACCATCGAGCGCAGCTGCGCCCCGGCGCGCGCGACCAGCGCGGCTTCCTGCGCCGCCTCGATGTCGCCGGGCAGCAGCAGGCTGCGGCCGTCGCCGGCTTCGACGCGCAGCACGCAGCTGCGCGCGTTCGTCGGCGTGCCCGGCGGCGGCTCGCCGGGCAGCGGGTGCAGGAACTCGAAGCGCACGCCGTCCCAGACCCAGCGCTGCCCGGCCGCGCACCGCTCGACGGCGTGGCTGCGCGCGACGCGCGGCGGCACCTGCTCCTGGGGCGGCCCGCCGGGATCATGCGCCTGCGGTTCGCGCAACAGCGGGTGCCCGGATTCGAGCGAACTGCTGATTGCCGCCACCGGCATGCCGGCCAGCAGGCTGGCGGCGCCGCCGACATGGTCGGCATCGCGGTG
>Ga0209310_1001974_pt1 | contig 13976 bp, 8 predicted proteins | sample AD_UKC030_MetaG_FD_184415 | JGI IMG/M metagenome (GOLD analysis project Ga0209310, IMG submission 184415) | Active sludge microbial communities of municipal wastewater-treating anaerobic digesters from USA - AD_UKC030_MetaG (SPAdes) (version 2) | ecosystem: Engineered > Bioreactor > Anaerobic >... | reverse complement strand
AGGCCCGCCCGGCGGGCCTCGGCGAAGACGGCGGCCGCCCACTCGGCGGTGATCAGCGGCTCGTTGTAGGTCGACGTCACGACCTGCGCTCCCGCCTCGAGCGCGGCGGCCACGATCCCCTCCGGGGTGGCCGGGCGCGGGTGCGCCCAGTCATCCGCATTCGGGTCGCGGAGCGTCTGGCTGATCTCCCAGTTCTGGCAGTACGGGCAGCGCAGGTCGCAGCCGAGCATCCCGAAGGAGAGGGCCGTCGAGCCGGGGAGGACGTGGAAGAACGGCTTCTTCTCGATCGGGTCGGCCGCGACGGAGGCCACGTATCCCCACGGCGCGCGGAGCTCGCCGTCGCGGACGAATCGGACCCGGCAGACCCCCTGCCCCCCCTCGGCGAGGAGGCAGCGGTGACCGCAGGCGAGACAGCGAAGCTTCCCGCTCTCCTCCCGGACGAGCGTCGCCTTCGCCGTCAGGCCGGCGAGGTGCTCGCGAACCGAGTCGGCTGGCGCCATCGCCCTCCCATTCTAGGCGCGCCGGCAGCGCCGGAACGGTTCCTGCATCCGAGCCGTTAGAATGCGCCGCGTGACACGACTCTTCCGGATGGCCGCGCTCGCCGCTGGCGTCGCGGCGACGGCCCTTCCTCTCTTCGCCCAGACGCCGACCCCCACCCCGACGCCCACGGCGACGCCGACGCCCGTCCCCCCGACGTCGATCGAAGCGTCGGTCGCCAGCCTCGGAATCCCGAACGGCGGCCGGTACGACGCGTCGAACATGATCCTCGAGGCCGACGGCACGATCTGGACCGCCTCGGCGAACGAGAACGTCCTCGCGCGGATCTCGGCCGACGAGAAGAAGGTCCGGAAGTGGACCATGCCGCGCGACGCGGCGCCGAGCCACCTGCTGAAGGAGCCGGACGGGAAGCTCTGGATCGCCCAGCTCGGCGGCTTCCAGGTCTCCCTCTTCGACCCGCAGACGTCCGAGCTGACGGAGTGGGCCGACGGCGCCCGGCGGCCGACGGCGTTCGTCCGGAAGGGCGACGGGACGCTCTGGCTCCCCGAGACGAACGGCACGCTCGCGAACTTCGACCCCGCCACGGGGACGTTCGTCTACTGGCGCTCGACCGACGCCGCGAACCCGATCTCGAGCCTGACCTATCCCTTCCTGGACACGGACGGATCGCTCTGGTCCGCGGACTTCCTCCGCGGGGCGATCCTGCGCTTCGCTCCGGACGGCTCGAAGGTGACGCGCTGGGCGCTCCCGGACGCGACCGCGCAGCCTTCGAAGATCATCCGCGGCCCCGACGGCCACCTCTGGTTCTCCTTCTTCGGGGCGGCGCAGCTCGCCCGGTTCGACCCGGCGACGCGTGAGCTGAAGCGTTACGCCGTCGGCGTCTTCTCCCAGCCCTTCGACATGAAGGTCTACAAGGACCGGATCGTCTACACCGAGCAGCTGATCGGTGAGGTCGGAGTCTTCGACCCCCTCGCCTCCACGCCCGCGGCGACCGACACGCTCGAGGGGAAGGAGATCGTCCTCACGCGGACGACGACGACGGTGCCGCCGACGAAGAAGGTGCTCGAGACGATCGAGCTGGACGTCGCCCCCGCGGACCCGGCCGCAGTGACCGGCTCGGGCCTCCCCGGCCTCGCCCGCTACACCGCGGTCTCGGGAGTCCCCTACGCGCTGGTCCTCGACGAGACCCGCAAGCGCTTCCTCGTCGGCGCCACCGCGGAGATCGCCGCGGTCCTCCCGCCCGTCCCCGCGACCGTGGACGACCACTTCTTCCCCGCCGCCTCCTCGATCGGCGGCCGCGGCGGCGTGCGATGGGCCACACAGGTCGTGACCTGGAACCGCGGGAGCGCGGATACGGCCGGGGTCCGGGTCGATGCGACCGTGAACGAGCGCCTCCTCCCGACGGACTGGATCATCGGCATCTCCCCCACGACGAACCTGACGATCGGCCCGGGAAAGATCGTCTCCCAGTCCGACCCGATCGGCGTGGAGATGAAGGGGCCGGACACCTCCGGTGGGCTCCGGCTCACCTCGGGCGCGACGGCGACGCGCTTCGGCGACGTCCACTCGTGGATCCGCGTCTACCGGACGCGCGACGACGGCGGGACGTACGGCTTCGCGCGGAACTACGTAAAGGGGGCCGAGGCCCTCGCGGCGGGAGAGACCGGATTCCTCTTCACCCCGCCCGACGCCGGATCTCGCGTCAACGCCGGCCTCCTCGTCATCGAAGCGGCCGAAGGGACGGTCTCGATCGTCGACGCGGCCGGCGCTCCGCTCTCCCCCCCGTTCGCGTTCCGCTGGCCCGCCGGCTACCACGAGCAGGCCTCGACGATCTTCTCCGCCTTCGGCATCCCGCCCGCCCCGTCTGCGCGGATCGTCTACACCGTGACGAAGGGGCGTGTGCTGCCGTTCGGCACCTCCATCGACGCCGTCTCTTCCGACCCCGTCGACCTCCCCTTCTTCGGTCCGAGGGGAACCGCCGCGAACCAGTGGGTCTTCGGCGTCGAGAGGGGCGGCGGTCCGCTCGGCCCGACGTCTCGCACCGACCTCCAGCTCTTCAACGGCGCCGCGGGCGACTCCTCCGTGACGCTCGTCCTCCGCGCGTCCCGCCTCGCCGCCTCGCCCGGGGCCGCGCCTCCGGCGCGCGCCGTTTCCCTCACGGTCCCCAAGGGGAAGGTCGTCGCGCTGAACGACGTCGTCCGGGAGACGTTCGGCATCGACGTGTTCGCGGGGTCCCTCGACGTCGTCTCCGATCCTCCCGTCCACGCGTTCGCCCGGGTCACGGCTGCGGACGCCTCGGGCGGCCGTCACGGCTACGGGATGCCCGCCCTCCGCGCCGACTCGACCGCCGCGGCCGGATCGCGCGCCGTCTTCATCCAGGCGTCCGACGCCGGCTGGGACGTCATGGAGTCCGAGCTCCAGCTCGCGAATCCCACCGACTCCGCCGGCGAGGTGACGCTCCGGGCGTTCGACACGGAAGGCGCCGCGGCGGGAGAGCCGGTCACGCTCACGCTCGGCCCGAAGGAATCGGTCCGGGTACCCGCGGCGTTCTTCACGCTCTCCGGCTTCGGCGCGCCGATCGGCCGGATCGACGTCGCCCCCGTCGCCGGCTCGCAGCCCGTCTTCGCGCTGCTCGTCCGCCGGGACCAGAAGACCGGGGACGCCGACGCCGTCGTCCCGTACGTCGTCCCGGCGACCTGAGCGGGCGCGCCCCGATTCCGGAAACCCCGGAGGCCCCCTCGTAGCCGAGGGGGCCTTTTTCGTGTCCGCCCGCCTCGCTAGCGGGGCGCCGGCGCGCCGCCGGCCGCCGGAGGCGCCCACGTCGTCTCCGGTGCGAGGACCCAGTTCCGGTCCGTCACCGGGTCGATGGTCCGGGCGTTCCGAAGCCGCTCGACGAGGAGCTCGCGCACCTCGTCGTTGTAGGCCCGGACGACCCGGGCCCCCCGGAGCGCCGCGTAGCCTCCCGAGCCCTGGGCGCGGTAGCTGTTCACCGCGAGCGTGAAGACGTCCGTGTCCTTCACCTCGCGGCCGCGATAGCGCAGGTCGCGGACTCGCCGACCGGCGGGCGCCGTCGGGTCGATCCGGTAGCTCGCCCCCTGGACGACGTCGAAGTTGTAGGGCCGCATTCCGGCCCGGGGCGTGAGAAGGAGCCGCCCGTCCTTCCACTCGGCCGACTCGTAGAACGTCGCCGCGTGCTCCAGGATCTCGCGGAGCCGCGCGCCGTCGATCTCGACGACGACGAGCTGGTTCTCGAAGGGGTAGACGGAGTAGACGTCCCGGACCGTGACCGGTCCTTCCTTCCAGCCGTCGTGGCGGAACGGGAGGAGCGACGTCATCGAGAGCTGTGCGCCGGTGGCGGCGAGCTGGGTCTCGTTGATCAGATCGAGGAGCGCGGAGTCCTCGAGGCGGGCGCGGTCGGCCGGAAAGGGGCCGGTGGCGGCGGCGATCGGCTCGCCGAGGTAGGCGAGCGCCCGTTCGTGGTGCGGACGTGCGATCGTGGCGACCTCGGGGTCCACCGCGACCGATTCGTCCGAAGGGAGGAGCTCTCCGCGGGCCTCGACGACTCTCGCCGTCCCCTTCCCGCGCTCGACGACGAGGTCGACGCGGGCGAGGACCTCGCCCCAGCGGCCCGGCTGCGTCACGGGGACGCCGTGGACGCGGGTGAGGGGGACGCGTCGATGCGAGTGCCCGGTGAGGATCAGGTCGATCCCCGGAACGGCCTTCGCGAGGCGGACGACGTGGTTCTCGTAGTCGGTCCCGTTGGCCTCTCCGGTGTCGGGGTCGACCTCGAGGCCGCTGTGGAACAGGACGACGACGACGTCGCACCGCTCCTTCTGCCGGAGGAGGGGGACGAGGCGCGCCGCCGTCTCGACGGGGTTCTCCCACTCGAGGCCCGGCCGGTTCGCCTCCGGCTCCCAGCCGGGGATGTTCGGCGTCGTGAGGCCGAGAACGCCGACCCGGACCCGGCCGAACGTCTTCACGACGTACTCGGGGAACGCGGGGCCGCCGCCGGCGGCGTTCCGGGTGTTCGCGGAGAGCCACGGGAAGCTCGAGTCCTTCTGCGCGCGGCGCAGAACCTCGAGGCCGAAGTTGAACTCGTGGTTGCCGACGGCCATCGCGTCGTAGCGAAGGGCGTTCATCGCCACCGCCATGAAGTGCGGCCCCCCCGTCGGACGGCGGGCTTCGAGCCAGCCGGCCGGCGCCCCCTGGATCGTGTCGCCGCCGTCGAGGAGGAGGACGTGCTTCGAGCTCTTCCGGATCTCGCGCACGCGCGTCGCGACGCGAGCGAGACCCCAGTCGGCCGCTTCGCCGCGCGCGTAGTTCCACGGAAGGAGGTTCGCGTGCAGGTCCGAGGTCTGAAGGACGGTGATGGTGACGCGCTCCGCGGCGAGGGCGGGGAGCGCGAGGACGAAGGCGAGGAAGAGGAGGAACGGGCGTCGGCTGCTCACGCGCGGCGGAGTCTTCCACCCGCTCCGGCGGGAATCAAGGCGCGCCGGCCGCCGCCCGGCGGTATTCTCCGCGCGCATGCCCGCCCGCCCGAAGCCGAAGCCCGCGCCCGCTCCCGAGGTCCTCGCCCGTCTCCGGGCCGCGTTCCCGGGCGCGGACTGCTCGCTCGACCACGCCGACGCCTTCCAGCTCCTCGTCTCGACGATCCTCTCCGCCCAGTGCACCGACGCGCGAGTGAACGCGGTGACGCCGGCCCTCTTCCGCAGGCTCCCGACGCCGGCCGCGATGGCCGCGGCCGGCCCCGAGCTCGAGGAGCTGATCCGTTCCACGGGCTTCTTCAACGCGAAGGCGCGCTCGCTCCGCGGCGCCTGCCGCGCGATCGTCGAGGAGCACGGCGGGACGGTGCCGCGGACGATGGAGGCGCTGAACGCGCTCCCCGGCGTCGGGCGGAAGACCGCGAACGTCGTCCTCGGGAACGCGTTCGGCTCTCCCGACGGCGTCGTGGTGGACACGCACGTCGGCCGCCTCGCGCGGCGGCTCGGCTGGTCGGGCGCCACGGACCCGGAGAAGGTCGAGAGGGACCTCAACGCCCTCCTGCCGCACGCGGAGTGGGTCTTCGCGGGCCACGCGCTCATCCTTCACGGGCGCCGGACCTGCACGTCGCGCGCGCCGCGCTGCTCCGGCTGCCTCCTCGAGGAGATCTGCCCGAAGGTCGGCGTGGCGCCCGCGGCGAAGCCGGGCGCGGGACGGCGCGCGGCGCCGGAGGCCCGGACGCCGGACGCGGCCCGCGCAGGGAGGAGGCGTTGATGCTCCCGGGAAGCGGCTCGATCGAGGTCATCTGCGGCTCGATGTTCTCGGGCAAGTCCGAGGAGCTGATCCGGCGCGTCACCCGGGCGAAGATAGCCCGGCGAAGAGTCCAGGTCTTCAAGCCGAAGCTCGACGACCGGTTCTCGGAGGTCGAGGTCGTCTCGCACACGGGAATGCGGCTCACGGCCCTTTCCGTCGCGTCGTCGGCCGAGGTCCTCGCCCGGACGGACGACCGGACGGAGGTCGTCGGGATCGACGAGGCGCAGTTCTTCGACGCGGGGATCGTGGAGGTCGCGAGCCGCCTCGCCGACCTCGGCAAGCGCGTCGTCGTCGCGGGGCTCGACCAGGACTACCTCGGGCGTCCGTTCGAGCCGATGCCCACGCTCATGGCGCTCGCCGAGGAGGTCGTGAAGACGCGGGCGATCTGCATCCTCTGCGGAGGCCCCGCGAGCCGCACCCAGCGGCTCGTCGCCTCCAAGGAACGGGTCGTGGTCGGGGCCGCCGGGATGTACGAGGCCCGCTGCCGGCGGTGCTTCGACCCGGGCGTCGTCGAGGTCGACGGGGTTCTCCCGTTCCCCGAAGAGAGCTCCTGACGGCTCCGAAAACGTTCCAGCGGTGAGGCTTATCGTCTTTCCCAGACGCGCTGTGCATAAGCCTGTGAATTCGGCTGTCGAAAAGTCCGGGAAGCCGCATCGGAAGCGGGCCGCGCACGGAATGCACTCCCATCGGTGCACATTCGCCAAGTGTCTGCACCACAGGGACTTGACACCACGCAAGAAATGTAAGGTCCGCGTGAAGCCGCTTCCGGAGCGGCCCGAAACGATTTACACAGGAGGGGGTCCGTTCTGGCAGCGGTTTTGCCGAGAAGCGAGGACCGCCGGCGGCCGGTTTCCGGGGCACGCCGGCACCCGGGGCCCCCGCGGAGCCCCCGGGTGCCGGCGCCGCCCGCTCAAAGCGTGACCGCGTCCCGGTGCTCGCCGAAGACGGTCTTCAGCGAGGCGACCACCTCGCCGAGCGTGACGTTCCCGTCGACGGCCTCGACGATCGGGGGCATCAGGTTTCGCCCCTCCTTCGCCGCGGCGACGAGGTCGGCGCGGAGCCGTTCGACCTTCGCGTCGTCGCGCCGGGCCCGGAAGGCGGCGAGCCGCTCGACCTGCTCCGTCTCGACCTTGGGGTCGATCGTCATCGTGGGGATCGGGTTCTCCTCCTCGAGGACGAACTCGTTCACGCCGACGACGACCTGGCTCTTCGACTCGATCGCCTTCTGCGCCTGGTAGGCCGCCTCCTGGATCTCGCGCTGGAAGTAGCCCGCCTCGATCGCGGCGAGCGCCCCTCCCATCTCGTCGATCCTCCCGATCAGCGCCGACGCCTTCTCGACGATCTCCGCGGTGAGCGCCTCGATCGCCCACGATCCTCCCAGCGGGTCGGCGACGCGGGCGACGCCGGTCTCGTAGGCGATGACCTGCTGCGTCCGGAGCGCGAGGCGGGCCGCCTCCGTCGTCGGCAGCGCGAGCGCCTCGTCGCGCGAGTTCGTATGGAGCGACTGCGTTCCGCCGAGGACCGCGGCGAGCGCCTGGATCGCGACGCGGACGACGTTCACGTCGGGCTGCTGCGCCGTGAGCGTCGAGCCGGCCGTCTGCGTGTGGAACCGGAGCGCCTGCGCGCGCGGGTCGTCGATGCCGAACCGGTCCTTCAGCAGGCGCGCCCAGAGCGTCCGAGCCGCCCGGAACTTCGCGATCTCCTCGAGGAAGTCGTTGTGGACGTTGAAGAAGAAGGTGAGCCGCGGGGCGATCGCCTTCGCGTCGAGGCCCGCCCGCACGGCGGCCGAGAGGTACTCGACGCCGTCGGCGAGCGTGAAGGCGACCTCCTGCACCGCCGTCGAGCCCGCCTCGCGGATGTGGTAGCCCGAGATGGAGATGGTGTTCCAGCGGGGGACGTTCTCCGCGCAGAAGCCGAAGATGTCGGTGATGAGGCGCATCGACGGCTTCGGCGGGAACGCGTAGGTCCCGCGGGCCGCGTACTCCTTCAGGATGTCGTTCTGGATCGTCCCCGACAGCGCCTTCCACTCGGTCCCGCGCCGCCGCGCGACGGCGAGGAGGAACCCGAGGAGGACGGAGGCCGTGGCGTTGATCGTCATCGAGATCGAAACGTCCCCCAGCGGGATGCCGTCGAGGAGCGTCTCCATGTCCTCGATCGAGTCGATCGCGACGCCGACCCGGCCGACCTCGCCGCGCGCGAGCGCGGCGTCGGAGTCGAAGCCGATCTGGGTCGGGAGGTCGAAAGCGACGGAAAGTCCGGTCTGCCCCTGGGAGAGGAGGTAGCGGTAGCGCGCGTTGGACTCGCGGGCGGTCGAGAAGCCGGCATACTGGCGCATCGTCCAGAGCTTCTTCCGGTAGCCGCCGGCCATCGCGCCGCGGGTGTACGGGAACGCACCGGGCACGCCGGGGTCCCAGCCCTGCGGGACGTCCCCCGGGGCATAGGAGGGACGGACCGGGATCCCTGAGGTCGTGGCGGTGTCGGGCTTGTTGGTGGACATGGGACCGATGCTAATGGAAACCGTGCGCGCCGACACCGTGCGAGACCGCATCTCGAATCGACCTCTCCGCGTTCCCGCGCTTCGCCCGGACCGGCCGCCCGGCCGAACGGCCGATGCTCCCGGCGGCCGGCTCCGCCGGAGCGCTCTTCGTGTCACACTTCGCCCAGCCTTGTCGAAGTCGCTCAGCGGAACGCTCGATACCTTCGCCCTCGCCGACCTCCTGCAGTGGATCGAGATCAACCGGCTCTCCGGCCGGCTGACCGTTTCGCGCGGGGAGGACCGAAGGATGATCGACGTGAAGAACGGCGCGATCGTCTTCGTCTCGTCGGTCCGGCCGGAGGAACGGCTCGGGACGTTCCTGGTCGCGCGCGGCATCCTGCCGGAGCCGGTCGTCTACGAGCTCCTCGCCGACAGCTTCCTGACGGGCCGGAGCCTGACGAGGCTCGTCTTCGAGACGGGCCTCCTCTCTCGCGACGCGCTGGCCGGGGCCGTCGAGGAGCTCGCGCTGAAGGTCCTCTTCGACCTCTTTCACTGGCAGGGCGCGCGGTTCGTCTACGACCCGACGGTCCTCACCGAGGACCTCCTCCGTATCCAGCTCTCCCTTCGCGGCCAGCTCCTCGCGCTCGAGGGGGCGAGGGCCGTGGACGACACGGCGCGGCGTCGCACCGCGGAGTCGGTGGAAGCCGAGGAGCCCGCCTCGAACGCCGAGGAGCTCTCGCCGCGGAACGTCGCACGCTCGTTCTTCGCCGTCGTCGAGGGCCTCGACATGGAGAGCCCTCCCCCGTCCGTCTGGCAGGAACGCTTCGAGCTCTTCGGGAGGTTCTCGGAAAAGGTCGCGGCCTCGCTGCGAAGCCCGTTCCGCCCGTTCCCGCTCTTCGAGGACACCGCCGAGCGCTGCCGCGCCGCCCTCGAATCCGGCGCAGAGACCGAGGAGACCTTTCGCCTCGCCGCGACGGACCCGTTCCTCACGGTCGACCTTCTCTTCCTCGGGAACGCCCTCCGGACCCCCGCCACGGGGCTCCTGTCGACGGTCGACGGCGCCCTCGCCGCGATCGGAACGGGGGCTCTCCGCAGGTTCCTCGAGCTGCTCGTCTCCCCGGGCGCTCCGGTGGTCTCGGGCCGGGATCGCCTCGAGCGGGCGCTCCGGAGCGCCGCGGTGTCCACCGCCGTGGCCGCGTCCCACGTCGCCCCGTCGCTCGGAGAGGACCCCGGGCGAGCCTGGGTCCTCGCGCTCCTCGAGCCGGTGGGCGGCTACGAGCTGCTCAAGCTCCTCCTCACGGAGGACTTCGACCCGGGTCCGTTCCGTGCCGCCACCCTCGGCTGGTATCGCGCGGCGAGCGGCCGCGCGCTGGCACGGAAGCTGAATCTGCCCGATGCGTTCGCCGACGTCCTCGGCTCGGACGGCCAGGTCTCGAGCCGGAGCTCCGTCGCCGAGCAGCTGGTCTTTTTCGCCAAGCAGATGGTCGCGGGGGAGCAGGTCGGCCGCGAGTGGACGAGCGACGACCCGGAGCTCGCCGACCGGTACGCCGCCCTCGCCGTCGACGACGCGCTGGCGGACCGGATCGGCCGGGACGCCTCGGCCCTGCGCGAGCTCCTCGGTCTCTGATCCGCCGGCCCGTCTCTTGCCGTAGTCCCAGGTAGCCCGGTCGTTCCGGCACGTTCCGAACGGAGGTATCCCATGGTCGCCCGAAATGCCGCATCCGCGATCCTCGTCCTCTCCCTCGCGTTCGCCCCGGGCTCCGCCTCTCTCGCCGCGGAGCCGCCGGAGACGGCCCTTCCGGCCGGAGTGCGCGCGGCCGTGGAGGTCCGCGCCCTGGACCTCGACGTCGTCGCGACGAAGGACGGCCGGCCGGTCACGGACCTCACCCGGGACGAGTTCGTCGTCCGCGTCGACAAGAAGGTCGTCCCGATCGACTACTTCGCCCGCGTCGAGGCCGGCACGGTCCACGGGCCCGACCTCGCGACCGCCTCGCCGGACCTCGTTCTCGACACCCTCCGCAACGACGCCGGCGAGACCTACGTCCCGAGGCAGTTCCTCGTCTACTTCGACGACGAGCGGCTCCTCCCGCAGGACCGCAAGCCGGTCCTCGAGGGGCTCCGGGACTTCATGACCCGGCTCTCGCCTTCCGACCGGGCCTCGATCGTCTCCTACAACGGGGCGACGCGGGTCCTCGTCCCCTTCACGAGCAGCAAGGAGGACCTCCTCGACGGCCTCTCGAAGCTCGAGACGCTCGCGCCCCGCGGGCTCGCCCTCGAGTCGGAATACCAGAGGACGGTGAGGGAGATCCGGATCTCGCCTCGCTCACGGGCTTCCCTGATACGCAGCTGGTCGACGGAGGCCGCGCACCGCGAGCGGTGGGCGCTCCGCGAGCTCGCCCGAAGCGTCTCGGCCCTCGCCGCGCGGTCGGGCAAGAGGACGCTCCTCCTCGTCACGAACGGCTACGAATGGCACCCCGGCCGGGCCCTCGCCCTGGCGTACGGCCCGAGCCTCGTCTCGCAGTTCGCCGAGGACGTCGGCGAGGAGATCGAGAAGGTCCTCGCCGAGGCCAACGCCGCCGGAATCACGATCCAGGTCTTCGACGCGAAGGGGCTCGGAGCCGGCGTCGACGCGTCCGAGCGGTCGAACCCCGCGATCAGCCCGTTCTACCGCGCGCAGGGCTACCGCGACTCGATGGTGACTCTGGCGACCGGCACGGGCGGGTCTCTCGTCGAGAACCGGAACGAGTTCCGGTCCGACCTCGATCGCGTCTACCGGGAGGCGAGCGGCTACTACTCGGTCGGCGTCACGCTCTCCGGCCTCGCCGGTACCGGCGAGCGAAAGGTCGAGGTGCGGACGACCCGGCCCGGAGTCGTCGTGCGGACACGCAACGGCTTCCTCCCGCGCAGCGCCGACGACGCCGCCGTCGACCGGGTCGAGATGGCCCTCCTGACGCCCGGCGCCCCGGGGGACTTCCCGGCGACGCTTCGGATCGGCTCCCTCTCGCCGGCGGGCGGGCTTGCCCGTCGGACGGGTCCGTACGAGGTGCAGTTCTCCCTCGAGGAGCTGACGTTCCGCGAAGAGGGAGACCGGAAGACCGCCGTCGTCGACGTCACGCTGGCGGCGATCCAGGACACCGGGGCCCGCTCCGACGTGAAGCCGGAGAGGAAGATGATCTCCATCCCGGCCTCGGAGTGGGAGCGCGTGCGCGCCGAGCCGTTCGTCTACCGCGGCCAGGTCAAGAGCGGAAAGGGGAACATCCGTTTCGTGGCCGGCGTGCGCGACGTGGCGACCGGGCGGATGGCCCTCGCCTCGGCAGACCTCCGAGTCGAGTAGGCGCCGCGGCGCCTCCCGGCGTCCCCCCGGACGAAGAACGGCCCCGGCTCGCGCCGGGGCCGTTCTTCGTTCGCCCGGTCGGGCGGGGGCTACTTCTTCGGGGCGGGGGCCTTCGGCGCCGCCGGCTTGGCGGCCGGGGCCTTCGCCGGCGCGGGCGGCGCCGCGAGCGAGAACGGCGTCTTCGCCTCGACGCTCTTGCCGGAGATCACGTCGGTGATCTTCAGCGTCATGACGTACTCGCCGGGGCGGAAGTAATCGCCGAGGTTCACGTCGACGATCGAGCCGGCCAGGTCGATGACGAGAGCGGTCGCCGAGCCGGCCTGCTCCGGCACGACCATCGGCTCGTCCGGCGGCTGGGGCACGTCGATCGTGGAGCCGTTCTTCGGCTTGATCGAGATCGACCGCTTCAGGTGGAGCCTCTTCGTCGCGGGGTCGACGGCGGGGTTGTAGACCCGGGCCACGTAGGCGAGGCCGTCGGTCTTCTCGAGGGTGTCGCCGCCCCTCGCGACGAACTTCCGGACCGAGAAGACGAACGGCTCCTCCGGCTTCGCCCCGTCGGCCGCGATGTCGGTGCACGCGAGGAGGAGCGGCGACATCGCGAGCTCGGACGGCAGCGGGATCACCGTGACGGGCCGGTAGGCCGAGACCTTCTCGGCGCCCGAGGCGTCGAGGAGAAGCGCGGCGACCTGGTACTCGCCGGCGTCGACCGGGAGGGCGACGTCGACGAACCAGTCCTCCCGCACCTTCTCGAGGACGGCGGGCTCCTCGCGACGGGCGGCGTCCTTCCCGTCCTTGCCGCGGACGAGGAGGGCAATCTTCATCCCCTCCGGGGCCGCTCCGGCCGCGCCCGCGGGCACCGCCGAGGCCGGGACGTAGAGCTGGACCATCAGGCGGGTCGCCTTGTCCCCGTAGGCGAGCGGGAAGAGGGTCAGAGAGCCCTGGGGCTCCTTGCCGAGGAGCGCCTCGAGAGAGGCGCGGACCGGCGCTGACAGGACCGGCCCCTTGGCGGCCTCGGCGGCGGCCTCGGCCGCGGCCTTCATCTCCGCCTCGTACTCCTCGCGCGTCTTGTAGACCGGAGGCTCCGTCATCTTCGGGTTGACGATGGCGGCCGCGATCGCCTTCTTCCAGAGCTTCTTGATGTCGGAGCTCTTGTCGGCAGACTCCCGCTCGGCCCGCTCGTCGACCGTGAAGTTGACGCGGAACGACTTCATCCCGGCCCACTCCGGGAGCTGCTCCTTGTCGTACTGGAACTGGATCACGACGACGTTGCCGCCGGTCTGGAGGAACGACCCTTCCTCGCCCTCCCCGCCGGCCGCCCCGGCTCCGGCCGACTCGAGCTTCGAGGCGATCGCCTTCGGCGGCCCGAGGAGGATCAGCACCTTGCCGCGCTCGGTCAGGGCGCCGCGCTTCTTGCCGAGCGTGAAGCGCTTGTCGGCCTCGGCGACGAGGGCGTCGAACCTCGTCCGGAAGACGTTCTGGGCGGTCTTCTGGTAGTCGGGGTGGCGCTTGCCCCAGAAGAGGTTGAAGAACTTCTGGGCCTCTTCGTCGTTCGTGACGCCGGTCCAGGCCTTCTTCTCGTCGTCCGTGGCGTAGTAGACGAACTCGGGGGAGCTCTCCCAGTCCTTGAACTTATCCAGCTGGGCGGCCGCGGGGAGCGCGAGCGCCACGAGCGGGACGAGGGTCGCGAGAAGCCGGAGCTTTCTCATCCGTGTGGTCCTTTCAGGGGGGGTTCGCCGGGACCGGCGCATCCTTGGGACTATATCGCACCGCGCGCGGGAGCATCGCGGCGGAACGCGAGAGAGGTCAGGAGCTCCCGAGGAGCGCCTGGACCTGGGGGTCGTCCGGCCGGATCTTCAGCGCCTTCCGAAGCGCGCGCTGCGCCGCGGCCTCGTTGCCGAGCGCGCGCTCGACGCGCGCGAGCCCCAGGAGCGCCTCGAAGAGGTTCTTCCCTTCGCGGTACGCGCGTCGATACGCGGTCCGCGCCTCCTTGAAGTTGCCGCCCGCGAGCTCCAGGTCGCCCTGGACGACGAACAGGTAGGCCGAGGCGTCCCGGGTGTTCGCGGCCGCGAGCGCGGCCCGCGCCTCGGTGGACCTCCCCTGCTCGATGTAGAGCGCTGCCAGGTTGTGCAGGAGGGCCGGTCGGTGGGGGTCGAGGTCGAGCCCCTCCCGGAACGCCTGGTAGGCCCCCTCGATGTCGCCCTGCCTCCACCTCACGATCCCGAGGTTCGAATGAAGGTCCGGGAGCGAGCGCTGCAGCTTCGTCGCCCTCTCGAGGAGCGTTCGCGCCCGGGAGAAGTCTCCCGCGCGGAGGGCCTCGACGCCCCGGTTGCTCGCGGAGATCGCGGCGACGGCCAGGTCGTCGATCAGCTTCAGGTC
>Ga0209310_1001965_pt1 | contig 14008 bp, 9 predicted proteins | sample AD_UKC030_MetaG_FD_184415 | JGI IMG/M metagenome (GOLD analysis project Ga0209310, IMG submission 184415) | Active sludge microbial communities of municipal wastewater-treating anaerobic digesters from USA - AD_UKC030_MetaG (SPAdes) (version 2) | ecosystem: Engineered > Bioreactor > Anaerobic >... | reverse complement strand
GCCATCCGCAGAGTCAGCGCCAGTGCGCCTTCGACCTCCAGGTGCAGGTCAGCCAGCACGTTCCGCATCAGCGGTTGTTCGATGAGGCGGCGACCAAAGGCGCTCCGATGCGTAGCATGATGGACGGCCTGGGCGACCGCCTGGCGCTGGCCGGCGCTGGAGCCGATCATGCAATCGAAACGGGTCAGGGCCACCATCGCCAGAATAGCCTGCACCCCCCGGCTTTCCTCGCCGACCAGCCAGCCCAGCGCGCCGCGCAACTCCACCTCGCTGGAGGCATTGGCGACATTGCCCATCTTGTTTTTGAGCCGCTGAACCTGGAGCGGATTGCGCGTCCCGTCCGGCCGCCAGCGCGGGACCAGGAAGCAACTCAGGCCGCCAGGCGCCTGCGCCAGCATCAGGAAGGCGTCGCACATCGGCGCTGACAGAAACCATTTGTGGCCCACCAGTTCGTAGGCTGCGCCGGAACCGCCAGCGCCCAGCGGATAGGCGCGAGTGGTGTTGGTGCGCACGTCGGAGCCGCCCTGCTTTTCAGTCATGCCCATGCCGATGACCAGCGCCGGCTTCTGCTCGGAAGGCACGTTGCGGGGATCGTAGGCGCGGGCCAGCGTTTTAGGCAGCCACTGCTGGGCGATGGCGGGCGTCAGTTTCAGCGTGGGCGCGGCGGCGAACGTCATGGTCACCGGACAACCGTGCGCCGCTTCGACCTGGACGTGCAGGTAGTATTTGGCGGCGCGGGCGACGTGCGCGCCCGGCCTGGGGTCGGTCCACGGGGCGGAATGCAGCCCCTCGGTGAACGCCAGATTCATCAACTGGTGATAGCTGGGATGATAGCGAACCTCGTCCACCCGGTAACCGAAGCGGTCGTGGGTATCGAACTGGGGCTTGTGTTCATTGGCCAGGAAACCCAGTTCGATGATTTCGGGACGACCGCAGACTGCACCGTAGCGCGTCAGGTCGTCCACCGCCCAGGCAGCGCCTTCGCGGATCACGCCGTCCTTGAGCGCAGAGTCACTCGTAAACAGGTTGTAGTCTTGCAGGGGCGGCGCTTGATTGAAGACTTCGTGGGTTTCCACCAACATCCCGGATCGGTCGAAGTTTTGTAGATTCATAAGAGGCTTGGAGTCTTGTGATGGATCAGAAGCGACCCAGCGCCCGGGCGCCGCCGGATAGATGGGATATTTCATCTTGTCACCGTTTGACGATACTCTATTTCGGTAAGACGAGCCACTATTCCCGTGCCCGATGGATTGCAGTCCCAGGGACTACGCGCCCGCCGTTATCTTCATCATTTGCGCGACCGAGGTGAATTTCAGCAATGCCGCAGACTATTCCAGAATCCAGTTATCTGATGCGGATGGCGGATGGGACGATCAAACAGGTAAACCCGTTTACCGGTACGGAAGTGTGGACCGTTCCGGGTCGAGGCAACCGGCCGTTGGGGGTGAGTACGCACGCGCCGGTTCCGCTCGATCCGGCCCGGCAGGACGCCCACTGCGCGTTCTGCGCCCGCCGTTATCTGGAAACGCCGCCCGAAAAGGCGCGATTGGTCCGGGTGGACGGTAAATTCGTTACCCTGCGCCATCTGCTCTTCGATGCGCTTTTTGACACGGTGGCCGAATTCCGCCGTATCCCCAATCTGTTCGAGATCGTTTCCTTTGAGTACTGGCAGAAAAACTTCGGCTATAAGCTGCCGGACGCTATCGAAGCGTACAAGCGCAACTATCTGAATTCAGCGTCCGGCCGCTCTCATGTCCTCAAGGTGGTGGAACAGCGGTTGAAAGCCGCCGGGGTGGATGAAGCGGTCTGGGAGCGGATGCCAATGGATGAGCGGCTCCAGCTCGCTAACGCCTTTTTCGGCGGCGGCCACGAAGTGATCGTCGCCCGGCGGCATTTCGTGGATGGCGCCACCCACGATCATCAACTGGCGTCCTCTGGAACCCTCACGCCGGAAGAGCATTACCAGTATCTGCGCTTCACCATTGACGCCATGCGCGATATCTATGTCAACAATCGCTATGTGCGCTATGTGGCGGTGTTCCAGAACTGGCTGAAGCCGGCGGGCGCCTCCTTCGATCATCTGCACAAGCAACTGGTGGCCATTGACGAGCGGGGTTACCAGAACGAGGTGGAGTTGGAACGGGTACGGGATAACCCCAACTTTTACAATGAGGCCGCCGTCAATTTCGCCGGCTATCGCAACCTGGTGGTGGCCGAAAATGATTACGCCATCGCCTTTGCCGGCTTCGGCCATCGCTATCCCACGCTGGAAATCTTCTCCAAGAGCGAGCGCAGCCAGCCGTGGAACCACTCCCCGGACGAGTTGCGCGGCATGTCCGATCTGGTTCATGCCTGCCATGCCGCCACGGGCGCCGAGATTCCCTGCAACGAGGAGTGGTATTACAAACCGCCTGACGTAGACGTGCCGATGCCGTGGCGGATACTGCTCAAGTGGCGGGTGTCAACGCCCGCCGGCTTCGAGGGCGGCACCAAAATTTACGTCAACACCATTGACCCGGAGACTTTGCGCGACCGGGTGGTGCCACGATTGTTCCAACTCAAGAACGAGGGGCGGATCGCGCCAGTGAAGATTGCTTTCGAGTGCGCCTGCATCCCCAACTGCCTTCGCTACAACCCTGCCGTGCGCCAGCAGGAGCAGGAATCGTCCCATTCCGAGTTTCCGCCCTTGTCGGATGGCCGACGCTGAGACGGGCAATCAAGGGTTCGTGTTTCAACCGGGCTGAAGCCATGTAGGGTACGCACCGCGTACTTGGCTCCACATCCGTAGGGTACGCACCGCGTACCCTACTACTTGGCTACCCATTTTTTAAGGTCTCCAAGGCTTCCGCGTCGGCCAGATCTTTTGTTCTTCCGGCTGTTCTCTTGTTGCGAATCAGATCATCAAGTGACGGGACATGGACTTCGATCCCTTCGATATCCACTGTCAACGACCGTTCGAACGTCTCCTCGAAATGGAGTCCGGATGCCGTCGTGATGATATCGATACGCCTTGGAGCAACCCCGATTTGAAAAATGGTTCCCTCCGCTTGCAGATCCGCTGCGGTAAGATCGTGCAGCGGCGCACCGAACCGCTGCAACGCGCGCAGGACGGCATCTGCATTCCATGGTGACGGCATGACCCAGATGTCTATGTCCATGGTAGCGCGGAGATAGCCGTGGGCGGCCAACGCATAAGCGCCCACGAGAAGAAATCTAACCTTCTCGTCGGCTAACGCTTGTAACATGTCTTTGTAATCTTCGTTCAGCATCGTGGCGTTTACTTAAGGAAGCAAGTTCCCGGGTCAACGGCCACACGAGGCCGATGCGTTCCGCGGGAGTCCCTGGCGTCAAATCATCTTTTCTGCGATCCGACATTTGGAGTTTTACTGTCTGGGTTCTGTTCATAACGGTGACTACCTCAAAAAACTGTTGGTTGTCCAGTCACACCGGTATGTTCGACCCACCTGCTGGATGCCGATACCCTGAAAGCCGTCTTCAAAGAATTGGCTTATACCATTTCTCGGTAGATTTGACTGGGTAGGGGGGTAGGGTGGATTTCGCTTTGCTCATCTACCCTACAATTCTTCTGCGTATTCCTAACTCAAAGCATCTTGAGCAGTGGCGTCAGCTTGTATTTACGCTGATGCTTCTCGCGCAACCCGTCCAGATAGTCGCGTCCATGACCCGAGCCAGAATTTGGGGCGAGGTGTAGCGTTCAGTGGCCTGGATGGCGTCGTCAACCAGGTCTTCGTACAGGAAAATCTCGATTTTGGTTTCGCTGCTAATGCGGGCTTCCCGCAGAAAGTCCAGCAACGGTCGCCGCCAGTCCGGCCAGCCCCCGCCGGCCAGTTTCTTAACTGACTTATAGGCGGTGAGATCGGGCGCAAGGCGAAATGCGATGACGCCCGCCGCCCGCGCCCGCTCGATCTGGCCGTGCGCGGCGGCCCGGTCGCGCAGCCAGACCGCCAGTTCGTTCCGGGTGCGCGAATCTTCAGTCTCTGAACATGCGGGGAAGCAGCTTGACGAAGTCGAAAAAGCCGCTCAGGCGCTCGCCCCAGGCGCGGCCATGCAATACGCGGAGCGCGCCTTTCAGGCCATCGTAAAGATTCGCGTCATAGGGATGCCAGAACAGGTTGCGTTTGGCGAAGTGCAGCAGTTCAGTAGTGACCACCTGGGGATGGGTCATCTCGTCGAAGCCCAGTTCGCCGTGGCTGCGGCCGATGCCGGATTCCTTGACCCCGCCCCACGGGGTTTCAGCCATGCCGTGGGTGAGCAGGTGATCGTTAATGGTGATGACGCCGGCATGGATGCGCCGGCCCAGCGCCACCGCCGCACGGGTGTTGCTGGACCACACTGAGCCGGTCAAGCCGAGGCTGGAATCGTTGGCCAGTTCGATGGCCTGATCCATGTTGTCCACCTTCATCACGCCCAGCACCGGCCCGAAAGTTTCCTCGCGCATCAATTCCATGGTGTGATCCACGTGGGTCAGCACCGTGACCGGGAAGAAGTTGGCGTGGGCGTGGGCGGGGTCAATTTTAACCTGAGCGAGGATGGTCGCACCCTTGGCCAGCGCATCGTCCACCTGGCGCTGGATGGTCTTGAGCTGGCGCTCGGTGCACATGGCGCCGATGTCCACGTCGTGATCGGTGTTCGGGCCCTGGCGCAGCGCTTCCACTTTTTGCTTGAGCAGTTTGATGAACGGTTCGTACACGTCGCGGTGAACGTAGACCCGCTCGACCCCGCCGCAGGACTGGCCACTGTTTTGCAGGCCGGCCCACATCGCGCCGTTGACCGCCCGCTCCAGGTGCGCATCCGGGCAGACCAGCATCGGGTCGTTGCCGCCCAGTTCCAGCGAAACGGGCACCAGGCTCTCGGCCGCCTTGGCCATCAGAATCTTGCCGACCGGTACCGAACCCGTGAAGAACAGCTTGTCCACATGGTTATCCGACTCCAGCAGGATCTGACCGATGATGGCGCCGGGAATGTTGAGGTGGATGAATACGTCGGCCGGCAGCCCGGCGGCCTGGATCATCTCCTCGATCTTGCGCCCGACCATCTGGGTTTCCGGGGCGGTCTTGAAGATCACGGTGTTGCCGGACAGCAGCGCGGGCACGATCTCATGCATCGGGATGCCGAGCGGATAGTTCCACGGCGCGATGATGCCGATTACGCCGAAGGGGATGCGGAAAATCCGGCTGCGCTTGTTCAGGAACAGCAGCGAGCCGCCACGCACCTTGCGGGGTTTGAGGAAGCGCTTGGCGTTCTTAAGGTAATAATCGGTGGCCAGCGCACTGGTCAGCACTTCAGTGGCCAGCGCCTCGATCCGGGTTTTGCCGACATCCTTGGCGACAGTGTCGCTGACTTCGTCGGCGTGCTCCACCAGGTAATCACGGATGCGCGCGATGTAGCGCACCCGTTCTTCCAGCGGTAGCGCCGCCCAGGCGGGTTGGGCGGCGCGCGCGCGGCGAAGGGCGTCGCGCGCTTCCTCGACCGTGTTCATTTGCGAATAACCGACGACCTCGCCGGTGGCGGGATTGACGCAGACCGTCTGGCGGAGATCAAAAGTCTGGGGCGTACTCATGGGATGTCCTCGACAGCGGAAGGTGGGGGAGGGGGCGCTTCGGGTGGCGGCGATAGCGGGGCTGGACCGATGGCGCGATGCCTGCCGATATAGCCAGACCTCGACGATATTGGCTTGTAAGAGCTGGCTTTGTTGACGCGAATGCTGGGTTTTTGCCGGGTTTGGCGGTAGTAGGGGTTTGCCCGCCGTGCGGAACGGGGTTAGATTGTTCTTTTCCGACCGTGGTTCGACCGTCCCATGTCTAAAATCGCCAAGAGCATTTACCGCGTCCTGTTCGTGAATCAGGGCAAGTTGTACGAACTCTACGCCCGCGAGATCTATCAGGGCGACTTGTACGGCTTTATCGAGGTCGAGGAGCTGATTTTCGGCGAGCGTTCGAGTGTATTGATCAACCCGGCCGAGGAAAAATTGCAAAACGAATTCGTCGGGGTGAAGCGCACCTTCATTCCCTTGCACTCGGTGGTGCGGATTGACGAGGTGGAGCGGGAGGGGGTGAGCAAAGTGCGTCCAGTGGAAGGCGGCGACAACGTGACGCCGTTTCCCCAACCGGCGTTTCCCCCCGGCGGCGGGCGCAGCAAAGACTGAGGAGAAGCGAAGATGGAAACCGCAGCGTGGTGGGAAATTCTGCTGGGTGGATTGCTGGCGGCGCTGGTGATCCTGTGGTTTCGGCCTGGCCTCAAGGCGACGATTGAGCGCAGCCGCGCCGCCAAAAAGGATTGGCCAGCGGCGTTGATTCCGCTGGGCCTGGTGGTGCTGTTCGTGCTTTTTTTGATTCAATGGGTGCGAAGTTAATACAGAGACAGCCTCTAAGTCAGGCTGGCGTAACGCTGCAACGCGGCCAGAAACATGCCCTTGCGGATAGGTTTAGTCAGATGGCCGGTACAGCCGGCGTCCAGACTGCGTTGTTCATCTTCCTTCAAGGCATTGGCGGTGAGCGCGATGATGGGGAGCGGCGGGCGGCCCTGGGCGCGTTCCCATTCCCGGATCAGGCCAGTAGCCGTGTAGCCATCCATGACCGGCATCTGTACATCCATGAAGACCAGATCGTACTGGCCCTGCTTAAACCGTTCGACCGCGACCGCGCCATTCTCCGCGATATCCAGCCGGTGCGGCGTCTGCTTGAGGTAGGCTCGGATCAGCATGATGTTGTCCGGAGCATCGTCGGCGATCAGAATGGATAACCCCTCGGGTTTCGGGGTTCCGTCCAGGCGATGATCGCGGGTGGGTCTGGATTTCGGCTGGGCCAGCGCGGCGGCGGGCGACCCGGCATCCAGCCGAACCGTGAAATGAAAGGTGCTGCCCTGGCCCGGCGTGCTCTCGAGCGCGATGTGACCGCCCATCAGTTCCACCAGCCGCTGACAGATCGTCAGACCCAGGCCGGTGCCTCCGTATTTGCGGGTGATCGCGCCATCGGCCTGGGTAAACGCAGCGAACACCCGTTCCTGCTGCTCAGGGGTAATGCCGATGCCGGTGTCGGTCACCGCGAAGCGTAGATAACCAGACGCTGGCTGAGCGGGATCATGGGTCACGGTGACGGTAACCTGACCCTGCTCGGTGAATTTGACGGCATTGCCAATCAGGTTCGTGAGCACCTGACGCAGCCGGTTGGCGTCGCCTTCAACCAACTGGGGAACATCGGGAGCCACGTGCAGGATTAATTGCAGGCCCTTGTCCCGGGCGCGAATCGTCATCAACTCGATCTGTTTGTGCAGCAGGAGCCTCAGATCGAACGTTTCCCGCACCAGCGTCAGCTTGTCCGCCTCAATCTTCGACAAATCCAGAATGTCCTCGATCAGCGCCAACAGGTTGCCGCCCGCGTTCTTGAAGATTTCGATATAGTGGCGTTGCTCCTCGGTCAACGGGGTTTCCGCCAGCAGGTCGGCCATGCCGATGATCGCATTCATCGGCGTGCGGATCTCGTGGCTCATGTTGGCCAGAAATTCGCTCTTGGCGCGGTTGGCGGCGTCGGCGACTTCCTTGGCTTTCCGCAGTTCCTCAGTGCGCGCCTCGACCCGCTGCTCCAGATCGTTCTGGTAGGCAGTCAGGCTGGCGTTGTTCTTTTCGATGGTCTCCAGCATCTGATTGATCGCACAACCCAACTGGGCGATTTCATCATTGCCCTCCCCGATAAACCGCGTGCCCAGGCGACCGGACTGAACCCGCCGGGCGACTTCGGAAATTTCCCGGATCGGCCAGATGATCTGGCGTGCCATCGCGTGCAAAAGGAGACCGAACAGCACGATCATGACCAGGGCAAAAACCAGCAGGGAGTGCTGAATGCGGGCGCGGATGTCCTGGCTGGCCTGAAATTCCTGCTGGTAAGTGGCGATGGCTTCGGCGGAAATCGTCGCCAGGAGCCGGGTCAGGGTGAGGGTCAGCGCATCAAATTGGCGGTTGAGATTGCGAATCTCGGCTTCCAGTGCGAAATCCTGCTGCAGCAGGTCCTGATAACGTTCGGCGTAGGAACGGATGCGGGCGTCGTCGCGCAATGATGACGATTCCATGTTGCGCAGCAGCGAGTCGAAAGCGACGTCCAGGCTGTTGTATTTGACGTCAGAACGCCCCAGGAAATAGCTCTCCTGAAAGCGGTTGACGGTGAATAGCGGCTTGTACAGGACGCTGGCGTCCGGAATGAAGAAAATGGCCGATGCCAGAACCTGGTAGTTGGAGTCAAAACTGGTTTTGTTCAGCCGTTGCCGGGTCTTCAACTGGATCAACCGGCTGAACAGGTTCTCGTAGTCCGTCAGCAGGGTGGTGATTTCACCGATTCTCGGCAAGGCCAGCGCGCTGGCTATCCGGGGCTTGATCTGGCGGATGCTCGCCTTCGCCTCATTCAGCAGGGCGGCGAAACGCTGTTCGGCATCGGGTCGGATTTGTTGCGACAGGGCCGCTTGTTCCCAAAACCGGATTTCCCAAAAGCGTCGTTCCAGGCTCCGGACTTCCCGGTCGGCGATCGTAGCGGATTCGCCATGGCCGGCGCTGACGGACAGTTGGCCCAGAAAAAATACGATGCCGGCGTAGCCGAGGGCGAGTAGCACCAACAGCAGGCCGGCCATGAGCATAAAGCGTTGTCTGAGGGTACCGAACATGGCCTTGGATAGCGAGAAGCGACTCGATCAATCCTACCTGAATTGAGGAATCGCCACAGCAAACCCATAACGGGTTTGGATAAAGTCTTTATCGGTTCCCATACAACTCTCCCGGCATCAGGCGCGCGCCATTTACGTCGGGCCGTCGCCGTCGTTAGCGCGGGCCTTCAACCAGATCGAGTTCGACCGGAATGAAGTCTGGTACGGGTTCGTTGTGTAACGCTTTGAGCGCAACATCCACCGCCAGGGCGCCCATCTGTTTCGGTCTCTGGGCGATGGTGGCGGTGATGCCCCTCTCGCGCAACGCCTGCAGGGCTTCCGGAATGGCGTCAAAGCCAACCAGGATCGGGCGCTGGGCGGGATTGGCCTGGCGCACCGCGTCCATCACGCCCAGGATCATACTATCGTTGTGGGCGAAAACCGCATCGAAATGCTGCCCCTGACTCAACAGGCGCGTCATGATTTCCCGGGCGTCGGCGCGGTTGAAGTTGGCGACCTCGCGGGCGGCGATGCGCAGCTTGCTGTTGGCGGCAATGGCCTGGTTGAAGCCCTTGCTGCGTTCGTAGCTGGCTGAGGTTCCGGGCAGGCCCTCGAATTCGGCGACGGCGCCGCCGCCGGCCAACTGGCGGGCGATGTATTCACCCGCCAGCCGGCCGCCGGCCACGTTGTCGGAAGCGATGTGCGAGACGACGTGGCCCCCGTCACCTTTGCGGTCGACGGTGATGACCGGAATCCGGGCGCGATTCGCCAGTTCGATGCCGGGCTGCACGGCCTGCGAGTTGGTGGGGTTGATGAGCATGAAGTCCATTTTCTGATCCACAAATTTTTGAATAGCGAACAGTTGCTGGGCATCGTCATTGCCGGCGTCGGTGTAGGCCAGTTCAACGCCATGAAGATCAGCCTGGGCCTTGGCCCCCTTGAGCATGGCGGCGAAGAACGGATTAGCCAGTTCCGACAGGGACAGGGCGATGCGCTTGCCAAAGCTTTCGTGGATGATCAGGTCCAGCGGCGTTTCCTGGGAAGCCGGAATTTTCTTGCCCTGCATCGCCTGAAACGCCAGCGCCACGCCATAACGGCCCATCAATTCGGGATGCTGTTCAACCGTGGCGTGCATCCGGCTGTTGTGCAGCTCGTTGCGCGCCGCCTCGATATTATCGTAGCCACCCACCAGGACTTTGCCGGTCAGGTTATGCACATCCAGCGCCTGCACGACACCCAGCGCCATCTGGTCATTAGCGCAAAAGACGGCGTCCACAGCGCCATGCTTTTTAAGCAATTCGGACATGTGCGCGAAAGCATCTTCGGTTTGCCAGTTGGCGCTGACTGAATCCACGATCTCAATGCCGCCACCAGCGGTAACGGCTTTCACAAAACCGTCCTTGCGCAATTCGCCATTCTTGGCGCCGACGATGCCTTCGATGACGATGATCCGACCCTTGCCCCTCAGTTTACGGCGAATGTAGTCGCCCACCAGAGCGGCGCCCTTGGCGTTGTCGGAACCCACGAAGGGAATGGCTACGCCGCTTCGGGCTTGGGCATCCTTATCCAGCGGGTTGTCAATATTGATGACGACGATGCCCTGAGCGATGGCCTGCGCCAGGAGCGGCGCCAGCTTGCGCGAGTCGGCGGGGGCGATGACGATGGCGCCGTAGCCCCGGGAAATCAGATTGTTAAGGATGCCAACCTGATGCTCGATATCCGTTTCCAGTTCGGTGCCGAATACTTCGAGCGGGATGCCATTTTCCCGGGCGTAGTCCTTGGCGCCTTCCTCCATCTTGAAAAAGAATGGGTTGGATAGCGCTTTCATAATCAGGGCGACCTTGGCCTTGTTGGCGGTATCCGGTTGCGCCAGCGCCACGGACGGTGGTAGCCCGACGGTCAGCCCAAGGAATGCCAGCAGCAATAGTCGATTCAGCATAAGGTTCACGGTTTTTCTCCAGGATCGCTTGCCGGCCGCTTCTGGCCGGCGACCTGAGAAGCTGGCTAAAAACTCACTGACCGATTGCAGGAACCGGCTTGCCGGCGACGATCCGCCCAATCGCCTGCAAGCCAGTGCCTGTATCCACAAGGCCTTGATTTGGCCAGAGCAGTTTTTAGATGGCCTCTTAATACAACACGGCCACCTCGGTGATTTCGCTGGCGCGCAGGGAGAGCATCGCGCTGCCGCCGGATTTGCGCACGGTGACGCGGATCATGCCTTCCATGACGGCGTCCAGTGTACCGCGATACGGCGTGCCGTTGGTGGTGCGCAGCTTCACGACCTTGCCGACATGCCGGCTCAGTTCGCCGACCGGAATGGGGTGATAGGTCTGGTAGATCTTCTCGGCTACGACGGGAGATGGAGACACGGTCGCCGGCGTTGTTTTCGGTTCTGGTTCCGGTTCCGGTTCCGGTTCCGATGCGAGGTTCAGCGCCTTGGTAATTTTGGCCGCGTCCCAGTCTACGGTGAGGTCAGTGACCTCGGCTTCGTTGACTTTCATCCGCAGCCCAAGCAGTTTGACGATATCGGCGGGCGCATATTCATGCAATTCGGCGGGATTGATCAGTGCGGGTGGGTTGGCGGTGATCATTACGGTTCCACCCTCGCCGAGATAACGCTGGTAAGCGGCGACCAACCCGGGGCTTAAGAGAACGCCATTGGCCCGCAGGCGCTCAGCGACCTGCTGGACATGATCAGCGAGATAATCGGGCAGAGGCTTGCCGGCTTTGGCGGCGCAGTAGGCGTTCCGGCGCTGGTTGAAACCATCATCGCGCAACACAAAGTTCAGCTTGGCGAGCTTGGGCGTGAACGAAACGGCGAACTCCGCCAGCGATTCCGGCGGTCTGGTTAGGCCCAGACCGATGTCCAGATGGAGTGCTGCCCAGTTCTGACTGCTGCTTTCCATGCGCAACTCCAGCATATTATTTTTAGGATCAATGCGGTAGCCGATTTCCATAGCGCCGACGAACTGAGTGTAGCCCATTTCCCGCCACTCAGCGGCGCCAAATGCAATGACTGGCCCGCAGCCCAGCGCGTCCAGATGGTCGAACGGTGAGCGTGTCTTCTCGGCATTGGCGGTGGCAGCGCCGAGGATACCGCCGCTCAGCGACAGTTCAACATCCTGAAATGATAGCGACAGCGCTTCGGGTAACTGGTTTTGACTCAGTTGCCAGCGGGCATGGAGCAGAGCCAGAAAGTTCGGAAAGTTGAGCTGGATGGCGCCAATCATGATGGAGTCGTTGACAAATTTTGGCATGACCCGTAAGCGACGGACGCCCACGGAACCGCTGGGCGATATAGCGACGCTGCCATAGCTGATTTCGGCAAAGGGTTTGGCCATCGCCACGATCTGATCAACCTGCTGCTTGGCGCCATACCACAGGTAGCCGCCGGTGGCGACAGCGAGCAATGCCGCAGCAACGACGAGAAAGATTACGATACTCACCAACTTGCGCATGGATGGAGGCCTTGTAGGTTTGATTCTGCGAAGCATAGTACGCCGAGGTTGGACCTGCCGGCGGTGGTAAGCGGATCGCTGATTTTTTGTTAAGCTTGCGCTGACTTTTCCGTTGCGCCTATTCCCTCGGCGGCTTGTTCAGGATAACGAAGGATTGAAACAGACATGAATTTTGCTGGCATCGGTTTACAGCTTCCGTCGCTGCTCTTGCCCCGGCCGGGGGTGGACCTGACGAAATGGGCGGTGGTCGCCTGTGATCAATACACCTCGCAGCCGGATTACTGGGCGCGGGTAGATGCGCTGGTGGGCGATGCGCCTTCGACGTTGCGGCTGATCCTGCCGGAGGTTTATCTGGGCGCGGCGGATGAGGCGCAGCGTATCGCGGCCATTCAGGACGCCATGCGCCGTTATTTGGCCGAAGGCGTGCTGGCGCCGCAACCGCCCGGTCTGGTGCGGGTGGAGCGGGAGACGGCGCGGGGCCGAATCCGTAAGGGTTTGATCGTGGCGCTGGATTTGGAGCATTACGATTTCACCCCCGGCGCCAAAACCCTGATTCGGCCCACCGAGGGCACGATCATGGAGCGTTTGCCGCCGCGCATTCGGGTGCGCGAAGGGGCGCCGCTGGAATTGCCGCATGTCATGGTGTTGATTGATGATCCGGGGCGCACGGTGATCGAGCCACTGTTCGCCGAACCGCTGGAAACGCTGTATGACTTCCCGCTGATGATGAACGGCGGTCGGGTGCGCGGTGGACGGATCGAGCATCCCATGCTGATACAATGGGTGATCGAGCAGTTGGCGCGACTGGCGGACCCCGTGGCGTTCAACGTCCGTTATGGGGTCAGCGACGAGCCGGTTCTGCTGTACGCCATGGGCGACGGCAATCATTCCTTCGCCACTGCCAAGATCATCTGGGAAAATCTCAAGCGCGCCGCGCCCGATCCGGCGGCGATCATGAACCATCCAGCCCGGCACGCGCTGGTGGAACTGGTCAATCTGCACGATGAAGGTCTGGAATTCGAGGCGATCCACCGGGTCGCGTTCAACGTTGATCCCACCCGGCTGCTGGCGGCGTTGACCGAGTTTTTCACAGCCCAGGGTTCAACGCTGGCGGTACTGGACTACCCCTCCTGGGAAGCGGCGCGGCAGGCGTGGCGGGAGATGCAGCGGTCGCCCGGCCGCCATGTGATCGCCTTCGTCAGTCAGAACCGTTGCGGCGTGCTGACCATCGGTCAGCCGCGCCTGACCCTGCCGGTCGCCGGTCTGCAAGCGTTCCTGGACGAATTTCTGCCAGACCAGCCAAACGCAGGTCTCGACTACATTCATGGTGAGGATGCGCTGGCGCAAATCGGCGCGCAGCCTGGCAACATCGGCTTTTATCTGCCGGCGCTGGCCAAGGATGATTTCTTCCGCACCGTGATCCGCGACGGCGCGCTGCCCCGCAAGACCTTCTCGATGGGCGAGGCCGACGAGAAGCGGTTCTACCTGGAATGCCGCCGGATCAGTGAGTAAACCCATGGCCAAGGCCCCAGACCTGGCGCGCGTGCGCAACATCGGCGTCGCCGCCCACGTAGACGCTGGCAAAACTACCCTGACCGAGCGGATGCTGTACTACGCCGGCGCTTCCCACAAAATCGGCGAAGTGCATGAAGGCGCGGCGCACATGGATTACCAGGTCGAGGAGCAGATGCACGGCATCACCATCACCGCCGCCGTGACTCAACTGCCTTGGCGCGAGTATCGGATTCAACTGATTGATACGCCGGGCCACGTGGATTTCACCATCGAAGTCGAACGCTCGATGCGGGTGCTGGATGGCTGCGTGATCGTGCTGGACGGGGTGCGCGGGGTGGAGCCGCAGACCGAAACCGTCTGGCGGCAACGCACCCGATTCCGCTTGC
>Ga0209310_1001963_pt1 | contig 14010 bp, 10 predicted proteins | sample AD_UKC030_MetaG_FD_184415 | JGI IMG/M metagenome (GOLD analysis project Ga0209310, IMG submission 184415) | Active sludge microbial communities of municipal wastewater-treating anaerobic digesters from USA - AD_UKC030_MetaG (SPAdes) (version 2) | ecosystem: Engineered > Bioreactor > Anaerobic >... | reverse complement strand
GAAGCCGCTGAGAAAAACAATTGCAAAAGAGGTTTGCCCAAACAGGCAAACCTCTTTTTTTTTCACGCCTCAGAATTTGAAAAACGGTTGCAAGACGCCCGATGTTTCGGCGAAATCATCATAATCTTTGTGAATTGATGTATGACGCGCTCGACTAGAGAGACCCCATCGCAACAAGCTCTTTAATATCGATATGCCTGGATTCATCGACCATCAGACCCTCATGAATCAGTTCTAGAACGCGCGGTTTTTCCTCGGGAAACTTGTAGCCTTCGTAATCCATGTGAAAAAGCGTCCCACCGTTTCGACCGGTCCAGGCATTCATATTGTGGTCAAAACAAACCCTTCCTGTTACATTGAGCATTTCAATCATCAATTTTAATTCTTCGAGCCTTTCGTGAGGCGACGAAATGTGAAATCTTCCCTGCCGGTAATCTTCGAAAATCTCCGTGCCCTGTCTTGGCACCAGGGGACGCGAACGGATATAATGGGGATTGATTTCATTTAAAACACGTGCTGTATTTTCCGCATGCTGACGCCAGCGCTCCCTGCCGCCCAGGTCCGGCATCCAGTACTCGGAAAGCTGAAAACCGGCGGCCATGGCCTTTTTCCCGCCATCAATCTGCTCGGCGCTGGTCACTCCTTTGCGTATAATTTTCAAAATTTCATCATCACCCGTCTCCAGCCCGACGTGAATACGGTCAAGGCCTGCTTCCCGGATAGCCTTCAATTCTTCCGGTTTTCGCTGTGACAGGGTCTTGGAACGGGTGTACGAAGTTACCCTGGTTACCCCCGGCAGTGTTTTGCGCAGATGCCGCAGGACCTCGATGAATTCGTCCGTCCTCATAATCATACTGTTGGCATCCTGAAGGAATACCGTTTTTCCGCCGTAATAAAGCCAGCTGAACACATTGGAGAAACAATAATTCTCGCTCAGAAACGGATCGACGCTCAAAAGAGCACGGTAAACATTCCGATTCAGCCGTCCTTCCTGGCCGATTTTCATTGAGACTTCCCGGATCTCATCCACCATGGCTCTGACCGTATCGATATCCGCTTTAATGTCTTCTACAGGACGATAGACAAACTTGTGTCCTTTATACATTTCGCAAAACGTGCATTTATTCCAGGGACAGTTTTCGGTCACCCTTAATAAAAGCGAGGCACTGCCTCCTTCGCTGGGCGGCCGGTACACCCCTACCGCAAATGATAATTTGCTTATCTTTTCAACATGATGCCGATATAAGTCATTCTTGGGGGCTGCTGCCATACAACGCTCCTTATTCTTTAATGAAAACTAATATAATACGTTTTTGTGTTTTGACAACATGAGTTCCCGCCAAATAACGTTTTATGTAATGGACGCCCAGTTTATGGAACCGAATAATCCGCCGTATAACAATATTTTTCCCTGGCGATTAAGGGGAACATGCCTCTGGAATTTAATGCAAAAAACTTTTCAAAAAAACGAATATGTCCTTGTCAAGAATGAATTCTTTATATATAAGGCGAACGTCATTTATTGCTTTTTCGACACAATAAAAAGACTAATTGAATTAACAAGCCGATGTTTGCTTAAAGTTTCACCAAAAATACATTTTGCCTTTTATCAAAGGCAAGGAGGGAATCGAAGTATGGCTAATGAAAATTTGGAGAGTAAGCGATGGTTGATCGCCATTGCCGCCGTTGTCATTCAATTGTGCCTCGGCACTGTTTACGCATGGTCCGTTTTTAAGAATCCTTTAATGAACATGCACGGCTGGGACGGCAAGTCCGTTCAGTTAACCTTTATGCTCCTAATGGGGATTATCGGATGCGCCGCCGCTTTCGGCGGAACACTGGTCGATAAGAAAGGTCCCCGCTTTGTCGCCACGATCGGCGGCGTTCTCTTTGGCATCGGCACCCTGGTTGCCGGCTACGCCGATCAGGTGGGAAACATCATGCTTCTTTATCTGGGTTTTGGTGTGATCGCCGCATTGGGAAACGGTTTCGGTTATGTCACCCCGATTGCCACTCTAATCCGCTGGTTCCCGGATAAACGCGGTTTGGTCACGGGTCTTGCTGTAATGGGTTTCGGAGCGGGTGCGTTCTTCATGGGCAAAATCGCACCGGCCATGATTAATTCATTCAAGGAAGTGGATGCAGCTGGCAAAGTGCTCTCGTCCGGTGTTGCCATGACCTGGTATATCTGGGGTGTCATCTTTCTGATTCTGGTTACAGGCGCTGCCCAGCTTTTCAAGAACCCTCCCGCAGGCTGGCTCCCCAAAGGTTTTACCCCTGCTACAACCTCTGTATCTGCGGCTGACTCTTTTACGTTCGGCGAAGCCGTAAAAAGACCCCAGTGGTGGATGCTGTGGGCCATGCTGTGTTTGAACGTATCCGCAGGCCTCGGTTTGATTTCCCAGCATTCTCCGCTGGCCCAGGATATATATAAGAAAACGATGGGATTGATCGGTGATCTGACTCCGGAACAGGTTGCAGTTGTCGCGGCCGCCGGTGGAACCGTCGTGGCCGTCGCCGCAATCTTCAATGGTTTAGGCAGACTCTTCTGGGCAAAGATTTCCGATAACATCGGCCGCCGCATGGTGTTCCTGATCATGTTTGCCACTCAGGCCGTTGTTTATTTACTGGTCGCCATGGGCTATGTTTCCAACTACTATCTCTTCATCGTCGTATCCTGCTATCTCCTGGCCTGCTACGGCGGCGGATTTGCCACTATGCCCGCGTTTGCTGCTGACGCATTTGGTCCGGCCTATATCGGTAAGGTATATGGCTTCATGCTGACCGCATGGAGTGTTGCCGGTATTATCGGCCCGTTCGTGTTTGAAGCCTTCAAGCCCCAGGCACTCTACATTGCTGCCGGCCTGCTGATTGCCGGTTTCGCAATCGCGCTTGTTTACAAAGCACCTAAGGGTAAGAAAGCATAACGGTCGCAGCATATCAAATTTAAGAAACCCCCTTTTCGTCATTGCCTTCGAAGAGGGGGTTTCTTTGCATAATCAACTATTTGGTTCTGATACATTCACTTCACCATAGACTACCAGTCATAAAATCATTGACACTGACAAGCCTGTATAGTATCTATTTCGAGATAATATCTTTAAGGAGGAACAACCAAATGGCAAGATGGAAATATAAGACAAGCATCATCGATCTGGACCGTCTGATCCCCCCCGAAGCCATTTCCTGCGATGCTTCAGGAACCTGCGTCATTGACGGTATTCCCGGAAGCGAAGATCATTTCAAGGGAATTCTCGACAAAGAAGGTGAAAGTGAATGGGAATTGATTCAGTGCCAGCCCCACGGAACAAAACTGCTTTGCATCTGGAAGAAAAAAGTCGCGGAAGCATTCGCCAGCTGACAGGACAAGAATCCTTAAACATTTTGCATCTGCACAAGTCCGGCTATGATCTCAAGGTGATGAAAATGAGACAACTCGCCGGAGTGTATTTATGCAATCATGTTTCTAATTGAAAGTAAAAAGGCACTCCGCAGGGACATGGCCTTTTACATTAAAATTACGAATTTAGGAGGAATTGATTTATGGCTTTTAACCCCCCGGCAAAAATGGTCGCTCTCGTGGGTACTGCGGGAGTCGGCAAGGCTAAACTTTCGTTATTCAACCTGCTGCTTCGAGGATTCATGGCAGGCGCATACATTGCCATCGGAGCGGCACTGTGCACCGTGTGCTCTACCGGCGCGGCACCGATCCTTGGAGCCGGCGTTGCAAAAATGATCGGTGGCGCCGTATTCCCCGTCGGCCTGATTGCCATCGTTTTGACCGGTATGGAACTTTTTACCGGAGACTGCATGATCGTCCCCATGGCCGCCATGATGAAAAAGGTCACCTGGGGCGCTGTATTCAGAAACTGGGTATGGGTTTATATCGGCAACTTGGTCGGTTCACTGGCTTATGCGTATGTCATGGTGATTGGTCCTTTTGTTGACGGAACGGCAGGAGGAATGGTTGTAAACGCGTTCGGCATGACCGCCATCAATATTTCCGTTGGCAAGATTCTGACCTACAAAGCAGTCGGAACCGCGGGCCTCTGGTCCTGCTTCATCAAGGCCATCGGCTGTAACTTTCTGGTCAATATCGCTATTTTGCTTGCCATCACGGCAGACGACGTCATCGGCAAGTTTTTCGGTATCTGGTTCCCGATTATGGCTTTCGTCGCGACCGGTTTTGAACACTGCGTAGCCAACATGTATTTTCTTCCAGCAGGAAAGTTCCTGACGGACTGGTACCCTGCAGTAATCGAGAAAAGCGCGAATGCCCTTTTGATCAGCAACGGAGGTATTTCGTGGGCTGACATCTGGATCTGGAATCTTATTCCCGCCACAGTCGGGAATATTTTCGGCGGTTTCCTTTTCATCGGGATTGCTTACTTTCTGATGTTCAGAAACGACCTTCCGAAGGACTAGGGGTAACAAATGTCCGTATTCGCCTGGGTGACTTTTGCCATCTGCGCTGTTGCAGTGGCCCTGCATTATCATGCCACAGGCAACGAACGTTTTTTGTGGTTTGCCATCCCCGGCTTGATTATGCTGCTGGTGATTCCCATGACTCTCGCATGGATGAGCCGCAAGAGTCTTGCCGAGGCGAACGAGCAGTCCTATAAAAAGGCACGCCCCTGCAAACCGGGAAAAGTAACACCGGCGATGATTGGCAATGCTGTGCGTATATCCGGTGCGGTACAAAAGATCAGCTTCAAATGGCTGAACAGACCGCACTTTCACATTAAAGACGAGACGGGAGAAATACGGGTGATCATGTTCACGACCCCTTCAAATCCAGTGGTCGTCGGAGACAAGGTAGAAGCCGTAGGAATTGTGATGAAATATCCGCTGTCGAAAGAGCGGATAGCCGTATCGGCCGTCAGCGTCAAAAGAATTTAACATAAGGAGAAAATCATGGACGCAAGAGAAGCAAGATTGGTATTCGGGTTTCTTTTATTGGGACTTGCTCCCATCCTGGCCACGGCGGCAGGAGCAGGCGCAGGGATCATTGTTTTCGCAGTAGGCCTGCTGGCGGGAGCAACTGCTGTCGCCTGAAAAATAATGATCAAAAGGGGAAAGTGACGTCGTAAACCGTCGTTACTTTCCCCTGCTTCGTGCAAGAATACACCTTGTTTTTAATTTCATGACCAGACGAGAAACCATGACCAGCTGTCCATGCCACGTTTGTACTTTCCTTTTGACATTTCCATAATGATCCTGTAATTTAAGCCCAATTTTGTACTCTGAAAACATCGTCCTTTTTGTCTTCTATCCACAACGGTTTACGGAATCAGAGGCGTGCAAATGAAGCAATCTTCCAAGACAAAATCCGAACTACTCACGGAAATATCAACCCTAAAGAAGAAAATACAGAAACTGGAAAAATCGGGAGCAAAGCCAGAAAGCGCCGAACCTGACCTTCAGGAATCAGCATTTAAAACCTTGTTTAACTCGGCTTCCGAGGGAATTCTCATCGCCGACTTAAAAACGAAGCGTTTCAGATACGCCAATCCCGCGGTCTGCAGAATGTTTGGATACCTGGAAGAAGAAATGTTGAAGTTACAGGTAAACGACATTCACCCTGAAGAGTCCCTGAAAAAAGTACTTGCTGAATTCGATACCATGAAACGGGTAAAGAAGAATTGGGCACTCAATATCCCCTGCCTGCGCAAAAACGGTTCTATTTTTTACGCCAACATCAGTGAGACTTCTATTGTCGTAGATGGTGTAAAATGCAATGCAGGATTTTTCACCGACGTCACTGAAAGCAAAAAGGCAGAAGAGCGTCTTTCCAAATCCGAGAAAAAATTCTCCTCCTTTTTTCATATGAATCTAGATCCTATCGCCATTACCGACGCAGCGAGGGGAACATTCATTGATGTAAACGAGGCATTCACCTACTGGACCGGTTACTCCCGGGAAGAGCTGATTGGCTTTTCCACAAAGGATCTTCACATATGGGTTAATATCGCGGACCGCGAAAAGATAGTAAACACATTGAGAGATTCAAAATCGGTCTTGGGCGAAGAGATCCTGATGCGCCGGAAGAACGGTGAAATCAGAAACATGATTTTCTCAGCCCGTTATGTTGAAATTGATCAGGATCGTTACCTTTTGACCATTGCCCATGACATCACCGACCGCAAAAAGGCTGAGGATGCCCTGCGGGTAAGTGAAGACAAATTCCGGCATCTTTTTGAATCAGCCGGGGACAGCATCTTCCTGCTGGATAATGACGTCTTTATCGACTGTAATCCGAAAGCCCTGGATATGTTCGGCTGCACCCGGGAGCAGATCATCGGGCAGCCTCCTTCACGTTTCTCCCCCGAGATTCAGCCTGATGGAAAGTCCTCAAAAGAACAGGCCCTGGCAAATAACCGTGCCGTGCTCAAGGGTCAGCCTCAGTATTTTGAATGGAGGCACTGCCGTTATGACGGGACAATGTTTGATGCGTCAATCAGTTTAACTTCCTTTTTGGACAGGGGAAAACCCTATATTCTGGCGATTTGCCGCGACATTACGGAAAACAAGCATGCTCTGGAGGCGCTTCATGAAAGCGAAGAAAAATACCGCACCCTATTTGAAAATGTTCGGGAGGCCATCATTGTTGTTCAGGACAGGAAAGCTGTATTTTTCAATCCCATGATAGCAGGCGTTACCGGTTATTCAGACAAAGACCTCTCTTCCAGGCCGTTTGTTGATTTCATTCATGCGGATGACCGCGAAATGGTCATGGATTATCATATCCGACGTCTAAGCGGGGAAGATATCCCGTACAAATATACCTTCAGGCTTCTGAATAAAAATGGTGGTTTCCGCTGGGTCGAGTTGAGCGCTGTCAAGATAACCTGGAAAGGGAAGCCCGCCACGTTGAATTTCATAATGGACATCACCGATCGTAAGCGAAGAGAAGAAGAGGCGCAGGCAAGCCATCTTCTCCTGCGCATCGCTGGAGAAAAAGCTAAACTGGGCGGATGGAGCGTCAATCTCGAAGAAAACCGTGTTACCTGGTCTGATGAAGTGGCAGCTATTCATGAGATGCCTGCGGGATACTCACCGAGGGTGGAAGAGGGCATCAGTTTTTATACGCCCCCGTGGCAGGAAAGAATTACAAAAGTATTTACAGATTGCGCCCAAAATGGAATCCCCTACGATGAGGAAATGGAAATCATCACCGCCAGGGGCAAAAGAGTCTGGGTAAGAACCATTGGGGAAGCGGTAAAAGATGACACCGGTAAAATCATCAAAGTGCATGGCGCATTCCAGGACATCACCGAACGCAAAAAGATGGAACTTGAACTGCGGGCAAGTGAGGAGAAGTACAAGCAGCTTTTTGAAAACGCTCCTGCAGGAATATACCGGATTGATTTTAAAAGCGGCAAATTCACAAAAGCGAATGATGTTTTTTGCGACTACGCCGGCTGCACCCAGGAAGAGATAAACACCCTGGGGCCTTTCGACATTTTGACGGAAAACAGCAAGAAGATTTTTATCGAACGCATGGATAAAATGTCCCGGGGCATCAACGTGCCTCCGACAGTTGAACTTGAAGTATTAAACAAAAAAGGCCTTCGATTGAATATTCAGCTGAACGTTAAAAATATCTGCGACATGGAAGGACGTGTGGTTGGCGCTGATGTTGTCGCACATGACATCACCCTGCAAAAACAGATAGAAAACGAACTGCGGGCAAGTGAAAGTAATTTTCGTAATTCTTTTAATGACTCCCCTCTGGGTGTGAGAGTTTCAACCATCGAAGGAGAGACCATCTATGCCAACAGGGCAATCTTGGATATGTACGGCTATGACAATATTGAGGAGTTGAAGAATAAAACCTTAAGGGAACGCTATACTCCGGAAAGTTATGCCGAGTGGCAGGTGAGAAAAGAAATAAGACTGCAGGGCAAGTTCGGCCCGACTGAATATGAAATAAGCATTGTGAGAAAGAACGGCGAAATACGCCATCTGCGGGCTTTTCGAAAGGAAATCTTCTGGGACGGCGCTGTCAGATACCAGGTTTATTATAATGACATTACTGAAAGGAAACGCGCGGAGGAAGAGAAAAGAAAACTGGAAGAGCGTTTGAATCGGGTGGAAAAAATGGAAGCCCTCGGACAACTGGCCGGCGGAGTTGCCCACGATCTGAACAATGTCTTAGGGATCCTCATGGGATATGCCGAACTGCTGCTGATAGAGATCCCCGAAGAAGATCGGGCGAGAAGCCACGCAGAAAAAATTATGCAGTCCACGGAAAGAGGAGCCGCCATTGTTCAGGATCTCCTCACACTGGCCAGACGCGGAATAAACAAAACAGAAGTGATCGATCTTAACGATATAGTCTCAGGTTTCTTCAACACACCGGTTTTCGAAAACATACAGGACTGCCATCCCCGCGTAAATTTTAAAATCAGTTGTCCCGACAAGCTGCTGAAAATCAAGGGATCCCCTATTCACCTGGAAAAGACGCTGATGAATCTGGTGTTAAATGCAGCAGAGGCCATTACTGAAAAAGGAGACGTTACGATCCGGACAGAAAACCTTTATCTGGAAAAGGCCATCGCTGGGTACGATGAGGTTAAACAGGGGGATTATGTCGTCCTGACGGTATCCGACACGGGAACAGGTATTCTTGCCGAGAACAAAGAGAAGATATTTGAACCGTTTTTCACAAACAAGATTACGGGCCGGAGCGGAACCGGCCTGGGGCTGGCGATCGTCTGGGGAACAGTCAAAGATCATAGAGGCTATATTGATGTTCAGACAGAAGTGGGTCAGGGAACGACCTTTACGCTTTATTTCCCGGTAACACGCGAGGAAATGATCGCCCCTCAACAGAAAAAGTGGATGGAAGAATACATGGGGCACGGGGAAACGGTACTGGTGGTGGATGACATTACCGAACAAAGAGATGTTGCTTCAGCCTTGCTGAAAAAGCTTGGTTATAAGGTTCATGCAGTGGCAAACGGTGAAGAAGCGGTGGAATACCTACGGCAGAACAAGGCAGATATCATTGTTCTGGATATGATCATGGTCCCGGGAATCGACGGTTTGGAGACGTATCAAAAAATTCTGGAAATCAATCCGAAGCAGAAGGCTGTCATTGTAAGCGGCTTTTCTGAGACGGACCGTGTGAAAGAAGCACAAAAGCTGGGAGCAGGTGCTTACATCAGGAAACCCTATGTAATGGAATCGATCGGCATGGCCATCCGGAATGAACTCCAGCGGTGACATTGCCCCGGTTATTGTCTATTGGTCCTTGGCCAGAGGCATTTCTTGAAGCTGTTTTGCCTGCCTGAACATCTCCTCACGGAAATCTGAAGAAAACGGCAGTAAATGGCCACTCCCAGGGAACAGATGTAATTTACCGTTTGCCAGATTCTTTGACAGATGATGGGCAAACGCCTGCGGCACGAACGGATCAGCATCACCCTGCATGATCTGAACAGGATTTTTCACTTCGCTCATCTCAAATCCCCAGTGCTGCCACTGTACCTTGAGGTCCTGCACGGCTCCGTCACTGTCCTGTCGAAGTCCTTCCTGCTGGGTACGCATGAACAGACAGGCATTGGCGGGGGAATCGAGCAATCGGCGATCAGACGGCGGCATTTTCTTCACAGCCTCGCGCAGGTAAAAATCCGGCCGATGCAGATCCATTCGCCGCACCCCCCAGACCGTCATACTGAACGCCAGAGGATGATTTTGCGCCAATTTCGCACCCGGAAGCCCCTTGTCCGCCATGAACTGCTCTGCATCGGGGAAACGGGAAAAGTCCGTGTAACCGGAAATGGAAAAGGTAAACGCCACCCGTTGTGGATAATAATACGTTGTCGCTATGACGGGCGGAGCACCGCTGGACCAGCCGATCAGTCCGAAGTGGTCGATCTTTTTCAAATCGGCCAGCGCGGCCAGATCGTCAGCAAAATCCTTGAGCGAGTAATCCCTGACAAACGGAGATTTTCCAAAACCGGGACGATCGAATACAATCAGGCGGTAGCCGAAACGGCGGGCATCCTGATCCAGCAAGGCCAGCTCCAGGCGGGACCCCGGATTCCCATGCGTGTAAAACACCGGGAAACCCTTTGGATCACCGGCCTCGACAACGGCGAGCCGATGACCGCGCACATTCAGCATTTGAGTGGCCGGTTCCTGATTCGGAATTCCTTTGCACACGGTCGGCTGCGGCAGTCTGCTTCTCGGCTCCCCGATGGCTGCAGATGCCAGGGATAAAAGTACCAGCACGCTTACGAGAAAGCCCGTTTTCTTCATCAGCATATTTTTTTACCCTGGCAACAATAATTCCCATTCCTGCACGGAGACTGCGTCTCATTGTCATTGCAAACTCCCAAAGGGAGCGCGGCAATCTCTTTGTTCTTTGATAGACATGAGATTGCTTCGGTCACTGCGCTCCCTCGCAATGACATTGACAAACAACCTTGTAGACGGGACTACTAGAGTATACTGGGTGCCGGATAACCTGAAGGTCATGCGCTTCAGTCCTATTTTACCTGGATGGTACCCACCTGATTAACACGCATGTTGTCGATAAAGACCGATCCCATGCTTTTTCCCGTACCCGGCTCTGTTCCGATACGGATGGAGTCAATGCTCATCCTCTGTATCTGCATGCTGGAATTTATTTCCTGAACAAGAACGGACTTCCCGGCGTTGGTCCCATCATAAACAGTATATACGTTCGTCGTGAAAAGTGAATCTCCCTGAATATTGCCCTTCAGATGAATGTCCATAAGGCTGACATAGAAGTCACCCATTTTCAGAAATACATTTCCATGGTCGCTGAACATTTCCCCCGTGACATAATCGAAATATACGTTTTCCAGCGTGATGTTAAATCCCAGACGTGTGAAATCGTACAGTGCATTTCCGGTTGCCTTACCGGTTCCTTCGTTGAGATTGTAAGGCAGTCTCTTCAGCACAAAAAGGCGGTTTGTCTGCTGCCCAGGTACATTCGGAGATATTGAAAGACCGCTCTGAGCCGAAACCTGGGACAGATCATCATCGTTCATTGCCGGTTCGGCAACGGCGATGGGATGGAATAAGTTGAGGAATGCCAGACAAAAGATGGGAACAAATTTGCGAAGATTTGTTTTCATCATGACCTCCGCCTCCCCATAGAGGGAACCTGGTTTTGCCCGTCTGTTATGATTGAACGATCAACGCCTCTTGAATAAGCAATTTGTTTTTTTATTTTTCTTATCAATGAATCAGGGGGTTGTCAAGCACGGGTCAAAACCATCTCTGCAAAAAAACGATGATGATCAAATGAAAGCTTTATTTTTGGAATCTTTATGGATATACTTAATTTATATAGATAATTTGAATTCCATATGCGAGATTGTTCATTTTGTCTTCATACGGCACAAACGAGGCAGGGCAAAAAAAAGATGCAGGAATTATCCAAACAATATCAAAAATTAATCGAAGAGAATACCACATTAAAACAAAAGATCCGGAAGCTGGAAAAATCAGCGGAGGGACTGAGAGAAAGCGGAACAAAATACCGTACTATCATTCAAAACATTCAGGAAGGCTATCTCGAGACGGACCTTACCGGAAAATGGATCTTCGTTAATGACATCATTCCCAAACTGCTCGGGTATACCCGCAGGGAACTCATGGAAATGCCCAATCCCATTGGCCGGCTGCAAACTGAAGATAATGCAAAAAAGTCCTATCAGGCCTTCAGGACCATATACAAAACAGGAAAACCGCTGAAATCTTTTGAAATCGAGTTAATTAAGAAAGACGGCAGCACCGGCAACTATGAAATATCGGTATCTCTCATGAAAGACACCGGGGGAAAGCCGATTGGGTTCCGGTGCATTTCACGTGATATCACCGAGCGCAAGATGATGGAACGCGCTCTCCAGGAAAGTGAAAAACAGTACCGCATGATTGTCGAAAACATGTACGACAGCATCTGGACCATGGACATGGATCTGCATTTCACGTACCTGAGCCCGTCCGAAATACACACGTCCGGTTACACCCCTGAAGAAGTCATGAAAATCCCCGTTGAAAAATTGATCACGCCTGAATCCCACGACGTGATAAAAAGAATTCTTGGCGAGGAGATGGACTTGGAGTTTGGCGGAGGACCGGTCGATCTCAATCGCAAGCGAATTATCGAAATAGAATTGAACCACAAAAACGGAGGTACTTACTGGCAGGAAACCACCGCTTCTTTTATCCGGGATGAAAACGGCAACCCTACGGGTATCGTGTGCGTTGGTCGCGACATTACCGCACGGAAGCAGGCGGAACATGACCTGCAAACGGCGCGAGACCATTTGCTTCAGGCGGAAAAGCTCTCTGCGATCGGTCAATTGTCCGCTGGTGTCGCCCATGAGATTCTCAATCCGGTAAATATTATCTCAACAGAAATCCAATTTTTGAAGACAATGGGAAACATGCCGCATGAAGCGCGTGAGGAACTGGAGATCTGCATGTCCCAGATCGACCGCATTGTTGCCATTGCCGATGGTCTCAAGCATCGGTCGAGCATCCCTGAAAAAAGGATGGAAATGGCGAACATCAACGACGTCATTACCGATATCATGACTTTACACAAATCGCAGTTGATGATAGATAAAATCGAAACGGATCTTCAGTACCATCCTGACTTGCCGGAAATGCTCATGGACCGGAAAAAGATTGAGCAGGTGATTCTGAATCTGATTTCGAACGCCAGGAGCGCCATGGAAGGCAAGGAGAAAAAAGTCCTGCGGATATCGACGGACTGGGAAGTCCGTCACGATCAGGTCAGGATTACCGTGGCAGACACGGGATGCGGCATCAAGAGTGAACACATGCTGAAAATATTTAATCCTTTTTTCACCACCAAGGAACAGGGAAAAGGAACCGGACTGGGTCTTTCCATATCCTACGGCATCATCAAAGATCACGGCGGCAAAATCTGGGCAAAGAACAACAAATGGGGTGGCGCCACGTTCAATATCATCTTCCCCGTGAAGACGAGCCACGAACCATCATGACCGATCAATGCAGGGAGAGGATTTTAACCACCATCATCCATGAGAGTGGCATTTACAATGAATAAGAGCAAGACCATCGAGCAACTCACACAAGAACTGGCAACTCTGCGCCAGCAGGTCGCCCGGATGAAAGAGTTGGGGAAAAGCCGTCGGCAAAAGGAAACCGCTTTGAGGGAAAGCGAGGAAAAGTATCGCGGAATTCTGCATAACATGGATGATGCATATTACGAAGTCGATTTAAAAGGAAACTATGTTTTTTGCAATGAAGCGATGCTTTTAAAAACAGGCTACTCCCGGGAAGAACTCGCAGGCATGAGCTACAAGAAAATCGTCAGCCTCGAAACGCAACAACGGGTGAAACAGGTTTTCCAGGACGTCTATAAGACAGGCCATCCCATCCGTAATTTTGAATATGATCTGATCAGAAAGGACGGCGACAACAGAAATTTCGAGGCCTGGGTCAGTCCGATATTCGATAAAAAACATAGACCCATCGGTTTCAGAGGCATGGCCCATGATGTCACGGACCGTAAGCGGGTGGAAAATGAACTGAAGGAAAGCCGGGAACGACTCAAGCGGAGCGAGGAGCGTTACCGGGTGATCCTCGACAACATGGAGGAAGCCTATTACGAAGTGGACCTGCATGGAAACCACACGTTTTATAACGAATCCACCTTGAGGAATCTTGGTTACACCAGAGAAGAAATGCTGGGCATGAACTACCGCCAGTATGTTGACGAAGAAAATGCAAAAAAGATTTACGAGGCCTATCACAGGGTTTTTCATACAGGAGAGACCATCAAGGGAATGGACTGGGTGCTGCGAACAAAAGCAGGCGAGAAAATGCCCGTAGAAGGGTCCGTTTCGCTGATGCGGGATTCGCAGGGCCATCCCATCGGGTTCAGGGGGGTTGTTCGCGATATCACCAAACGCAAGGAGGCGGAAAAGGAACTTCGCGAATCTGAAGAGAAATACCGGCTCCTGGCTGAGAAAGCCA
>Ga0209310_1001962_pt1 | contig 14013 bp, 11 predicted proteins | sample AD_UKC030_MetaG_FD_184415 | JGI IMG/M metagenome (GOLD analysis project Ga0209310, IMG submission 184415) | Active sludge microbial communities of municipal wastewater-treating anaerobic digesters from USA - AD_UKC030_MetaG (SPAdes) (version 2) | ecosystem: Engineered > Bioreactor > Anaerobic >... | reverse complement strand
CATTTCCGAAGGCGATGTGGTCAAGACCACCGGGCGCATTCTGGAAGTTCCCGTCGGCCCGGAACTGCTCGGTCGCGTAGTCAATTCCCTCGGTCAGCCGATCGACGGCAAGGGCCCGATCAACGCCAAGCTGACCGACAAGATCGAAAAGGTTGCCCCGGGCGTCATCTGGCGCAAGTCGGTCTCGCAGCCGGTGCAGACCGGTCTCAAGTGCGTCGATGCCATGGTGCCGGTCGGCCGCGGCCAGCGTGAGCTGATCATCGGTGACCGCCAGACCGGCAAGACCGCAGTGGCCGTCGATGCCATCATCAACCAGAAGGGCAAGAATCTCTTCTGCGTCTATGTCGCCGTCGGCCAGAAGGCTTCGACCATCGCCAACGTCGTGCGCAAGCTTGAAGAGCATGGCGCGATGGAATACACCATCGTCGTTGCCGCCTCGGCGTCGGAATCGGCAGCGCTGCAGTACATCGCACCGTACTCCGGGTGCACGATGGGCGAATACTTCCGCGACCGCGGCCAGGATGCCCTGATCATTTATGACGATCTGACCAAGCAGGCCTGGGCTTACCGTCAGGTTTCCCTGCTGTTGCGCCGCCCGCCCGGTCGCGAAGCCTATCCCGGCGACGTGTTCTATCTCCACTCCCGTCTGCTGGAGCGCGCCGCCCGCGTTTCCGAAGCGTGGGTCGAGAAACTGAGCAACGGCGAGATCAAGGGCAAGACCGGTTCGCTGACCGCGTTGCCGGTGATCGAAACGCAGGCCGGCGACGTTTCCGCCTTCGTTCCGACCAACGTGATCTCGATTACCGACGGTCAGATCTTCCTCGAAACCGATCTCTTCAACGCCGGTATCCGTCCCGCAATCAACGCCGGTGTTTCGGTGTCCCGCGTTGGCGGCGCCGCGCAGACCAAGCTGATCAAGAAACTCGGCGGCGGCGTCCGTCTGGCGCTGGCCCAGTACCGCGAACTGGCTGCTTTCGCGCAGTTCGCTTCCGACCTGGACGAAGCGACCCGCAAGCAACTCGAGCGTGGCCGCCTGGTGACCGAGCTGATGAAGCAGCCGCAGTATTCGCCGATGAGCATCTCCGAAATGGCCGTCACGCTGTACGCGGCCGACAAGGGCTACTTCGACGATGTCGAAGTCAAGCGCGCGCTGGAATGCGAAAAGGCCATGATCGGCTATCTGAAGTCCAACAGTGCGGACCTCATGAACAAGATGGAGTCCACCGCAGACCTCGATGGCGAATCCGAGAAGCAGCTTGCTGCCGGCATCGCCGCTTTCAAGAGCAGCTGGGTCTGACCTAGGAGAACGCCATGGCTAGCGGCAAGGAAATTCGCAACAAGATCAAGAGCGTCGAAAACACGCGCAAGATCACCAAGGCCATGGAAATGGTGGCCGCATCCAAAATGCGCAAGGCGCAGGACCGGATGCGGGCTGCCCGTCCCTATGGCGAGAAGATCCGGCGCGTTGCAGCCAATCTGTCCCATGCCCTGACCGAATACAAGCACCCTTTCCTGATCAAGCGGGATCCGGTGCAATCCATCGGTTTCATTCTGGTCACTTCCGACAAGGGGCTTTGTGGCGGTCTGAATGCCAACATCCTGCGTCTGGTCGTCGGTCACATGAAGGAACTCGACGCTCGGGGCACCAGGTATCAGGCAACCTGTATCGGCAACAAGGGTCTCGGTTTCATGCAGCGCGTGGGCGGCAAGGTCGTCTCCCACGTCACGGGGCTCGGCGACACGCCGCACCTCGAGAAGCTGATCGGGCCGGTCAAGGTCCAGCTCGATGCTTACCTGAAGGGCGAGATCGACGCGCTTTACATCGGTTATACCCGCTTCATCAACACGATGAAGCAGGAACCGGTGTTCGAGCAGTTGCTCCCGCTCTCCGGCGAGGCTGTCGGCTCGGCCAAGACCAAGTGGGACTATGTCTATGAACCGGATTCCAAGGCCGTCATCGACGATCTGCTGATCCGTTATGTCGAAGCTTTGATTTATCAGGCCGTGGCCGAAAACATGGCCTCCGAGCAGTCCGCCCGGATGGTCGCCATGAAGTCTGCGTCCGACAACGCGAAGACCGTTATCGGTGAATTGAAGCTGGTCTATAACAAGACCCGTCAGGCGGCGATTACCAAGGAACTGTCGGAAATCGTAAGCGGCGCCGCCGCCGTTTGATGCAAAAGCGAAGCTTTTAATTTTTGGGGATTTGAATATGAGTCATGGTTCCATCGTTCAGTGCATCGGCGCCGTTGTGGACATCCACTTCCCGCGTGACGCGATGCCCAAGGTGTATGACGCGCTCAAGCTGGATGCCTCCGAAACCAACGGGATGGCCGAAGAAGGTCTGACCTTCGAGGTCCAGCAGCAATTGGGTGACGGCGTCGTTCGTACCATCGCCATGGGTTCATCCGACGGCCTGCGCCGCGGGATGAAGGTTAACAGTACCGGTGCGGCGATTTCAGTGCCGGTCGGTGAGGGTACGCTGGGTCGCATCATGGATGTGCTCGGTCGCCCGATCGACGAAGCCGGCCCCATCCCTGGTGGCGAGCTTCGCCCGATCCACGCCGCTGCGCCGAAGTTCGACGAACTGTCCTCCTCTGTCGATCTGCTCGAAACCGGCATCAAGGTTATCGACCTGATCTGCCCGTTCGCCAAGGGCGGCAAGGTCGGTCTGTTCGGTGGTGCCGGCGTCGGCAAGACCGTCAACATGATGGAATTGATCAACAACATCGCCAAGCAGCACGCCGGCTTGTCGGTGTTCGCCGGCGTCGGTGAGCGTACCCGTGAAGGGAACGACTTCTACCACGAGATGAAGGAATCCAACGTTCTCGACAAGGTCGCGATGGTGTTCGGTCAGATGAACGAACCCCCGGGAAACCGTCTGCGCGTCGCGTTGACCGGCCTGACCATGGCCGAACGTTTCCGTGACGACGGCCGTGACATCCTGCTGTTTATCGACAATATCTACCGCTTTACGCTGGCCGGTACCGAAGTATCCGCACTGCTTGGCCGTATGCCTTCCGCCGTGGGCTACCAGCCGACGCTGGCCGAAGAAATGGGCCGCCTGCAGGAGCGTATTACCTCGACCAAGGTTGGCTCGATCACCTCCATCCAGGCCGTCTATGTGCCTGCCGATGACTTGACCGACCCGTCGCCTGCTACCACCTTCCTGCACCTCGACTCCACGGTCGTGCTGTCGCGTGACATCGCCTCGCTGGGTATCTACCCGGCCGTCGATCCGCTCGACTCCACGTCCCGCCAGCTCGACCCGCAGGTCGTTGGCGAAGAGCACTATGAAGTTGCCCGCGCCGTCCAGATGACGCTGCAGAAGTACAAGGAATTGCGTGACATCATCGCGATTCTCGGTATGGACGAACTGTCGCCGGAAGACAAGCTGTCCGTGTCCCGTGCCCGCAAGATCCAGCGTTTCCTGTCGCAGCCGTTCCACGTGGCTGAAGTCTTCACCGGCTCTCCCGGCAAGTACGTTTCCCTCAAGGACACGATCAAGGGCTTTAAGGGCATTTGTGCCGGTGAATACGATCACGTGCCGGAACAGGCCTTCTACATGGTCGGCGGCATCGAGGAAGTCATCGAGAAAGCCAAGACCCTGCAGTAATGTTCCCAGCAAAGGATCAAGCCATGGCAATTTCTGTTCATTGTGATGTCGTCAGCGCGGAAGAGTCGATTTTTTCCGGCGCTGTCGAGTTCGGCGTTTTCCCGGGCGAAGCCGGCGAACTGGGCATTCTGCCGCACCACACGCCGTTGCTGACCCGCATCAAGCCGGGTACCATCCGGCTCAAGATACAGGGGCAGAGCGATTTCGAACTGGTGTATGTTTCCGGCGGCATGCTGGAAGTTCAGCCGGGCATGATCACGGTGCTCGCCGATACGGCCATCCGTGCTCACGACCTGGATGAAGCCAAAGCCGTGGAAGCCAAGCGGCGTGCCGAAGAGGCGCTTGCGAACCGCCAGGCCGAAATGGACTATGCCGCCGCCGAAGCCGAACTGGCCCAGGCGATTGCTCAACTGCAGGCGATCCAGCGCCTGCGCAAATCAGTTCATTGAATCCGGAACAAGTGGACAGAAAGGGCAGCCTCGGCTGCCCTTTCCATTTTTCCGGCGTTGAAATTTTGCCAGGTTTACAATCTGGAAATTCGCTTTTCCAGGCGCGCCGCATCGTCGCGTAACTGATCGACTTCCCGTCCAAACCGGGTCAGGTCGCGCGCCGAGGTCACCAGTCCTGACTCCTCGGTTGCAAATTCGGCGGCATTCAGGCCCAGCCTCATTGCCGCCGACCGCTGCCAGGCAACACCTTCGGCCAGCAGTCGGGAGAGACGGTGTGCCGGTATGTCGCCGATGATCCCGGCGAGGTCGGCCTCGTAGTCCCAGCGCAGGTTCCTGAAAACAAAAGCGAGGGTCTCGGCAAAACTTGCCGCACCGGTGATCCGGGCCGCGCCAAAGATGCTCGACGGGTCGAAAAGCATTCTGAAAGGCGCATCGGAGGGCAACGTGATCGTGACAGCGGCCATCTCGTCCGGCGCACCTGGCCGGAATGCGCCCAGTTCATCGACCGTCATCGTCAACTTAACGGGACCGCCTTCGATGTGGACCGTCTGCGCGCTGTAAGGCTTGAGTCGCTGACGCGCCCAATCTTCCCGCTCGAGCAGGTGGTTCAGCAACGGGATGAATACATCAACCAGCGATGGCATCTTCAGCTCAGTTGCCCGATTCCGGCAACTGTCCGGCTTCGGCGTCCTGAAGCATCAGGCCGCAGGAGAAAATCCCGACCCAGGCCAGCCGGAGTCTCTTCATTGATGCTCCCGATCAGAACTTGAAACCACGGTGCAGCGCAACGACGCCCAGTGCCATGTTGAAATACTCGACCTTTTCAAGCCCGGCCTGCTCCATCATCCGTTTCAGTTCTTCCTGGTCAGGGTGTACCCGGATCGATTCGGAAAGGTAGCGATAGCTGTCCGAATCATTGGTGACCAGCTTTCCGACCCGCGGGATGACGTGGAAGGAATAGAAATCGTAGGCCGGCGCCAAGGGCTTCCAGATTTGCGAAAATTCGAGAACGAGCAGGCGACCGCCAGGACGCAACACGCGATGCATCTCGGCCAGCGCAACATCCTTGTGCGTCATGTTGCGCAACCCGAAGGCCACGGTGACGCAATCGAACCAGTCGTCGGGAAAAGGCAGTTTCTCGGCGTCGCACTGGGCGGCGGGCACGACATAGCCCTTGTCGAGCAGGCGATCGCGACCGCGCGCCAGCATGGCATTGTTGATATCGGTCAGCCATACCTGACCGTTCTTGCCGACTTTCTTCGCAAAGGCGAGCGCGAGGTCGCCGGTACCGCCGGCCACGTCGAGAACCCGGGAGCCCTCGCGAACGCCGCTGCGCTGGATCGTGAATGCTTTCCACAACCGGTGCATGCCACCGGACATCAGGTCGTTCATCAGATCGTAACGACTGGCGACCGAATCGAACACGTCGGCGACCCGGCGCGCCTTCTCGCGCTCCTCGACGGTTTCGTAACCGAAGTGGGTGGTGTCGTTTTTCATGACATCAATGGTGTGAACCGCAACTGCCGCCACTCGGGCGCGAGGTGGAGTCGACATCCCGGGAAAGGCCCTGGGCTTCGAGCTGCTTCAGATAGTCCTGCCACAACTCGTCATGATGTTTGCCGAGGTTGTAGAGAAGATCCCAGGAGTAAAGGCCGCTGTCGTGTCCGTCGGAAAAGACGAAGCACAGGGCATAGTTGCCGATCGGCTCGATGCGCTCGATTTCGACATTCCGCTTGCCGGTTTGCAGAACCTCCTGGCCGGGGCCGTGGCCGCGGGCCTCGGCCGAGGGGGTGAAGACGCGCAGGAACTCGAAATCGAGTTCATGGCGCTCGCCGCCTTCATAGAGAAATTCGACGAAGCGGGATTTCTGATGCAACTTGATGTCCGTCGGAATCGGGGTGTCCGGTTTGATGCCTGCCATATCAGCCTCCACAGTAAGGCCGCTAGTTTAGCGCACTCGCCGCCATCCGGAGACAGCTCAAATCAAGGCTTTTCGTAGCTGACCCGGTCGAAATCGACGCCGCGTTGCCTGACGTGCTGCATCCGCAACTGCCAGGTCTGCCCATCGGCAACGACTTCCAGCAGACCGCTCGCCTTGTACATGCCGACCGGAATGACGATCGAACCCTCTTGGCCGATGGCGGGGATCGCTGGCAACAGGAACGCCCTGACATAACGATTTTCGTAACCGGGCGCCGCGGGGGCGTGGCGGATGCCTATCGCTTCAGGCATGCCGGGCAAAACCGCGAGCCCGACAACCAGCCCGCCGGAGTTTTCCTGCATCAGCCAGCTGGCCTGGCCGAGCAGGAAGCGCTCACCGTCATGCGGACAGACGGCGAGTAATTGGCTGTGGGACATCCGTTGCCCGGCATGGCTGCGACCGAGACGAAAACCGTTTGCCGAGTGGTTTATGACGGTCCATTCATCGACCGGGAAACTGGTATGCGACTTGATGCTCAACTGTTGCCCGGGCGCGGCGCGTTCCCGGAAGGTGAACAGTTCATCGAACTGGTTGCGCGAATAGGCATCCGCCGCATCCGGTTGGGTGAATTCCTTGCCACCCACGTAAAAATGCATGGCTTCGTATCCTACCGCGACTTTTGCCGTTCCCTCGGAAGCGAAGCGACGGAATCTGCGTGGTGACGCGGTCTGCGTCCAAGGCCCGGAAAGGCGTTCGAGCAACCTGATCACATGACCCGAAGTATCTTCGCCGAGACCGAGTTGCGACGGTGTCAGGCGCTGATGCAACTGCGCGAGCATATGGCTCAGTTGCAGGCCGAGGCGGCTGGTGTCCAGTCGGCGGGCGTCGTGACCGATGCTGTCCGAGGCGCCGGTTGGATGAAGGGGTTGATCGTTCATCAGTTCGACGACATACGGCGGCACTTCGTATTCGTCATCCACATTGTGCAATGACACCAGTGGCGCCCACATGCCGGCCCAGCGGCGGACAAGATTGAGGTCGCGGACGCTGTTGCTGTAGGGGTTGGCGATCTCGATCAGCAACAAGGTGACGTAAGCGGCCGCACAGTGCGTGGCCAGCAGGTCATTCTCCAGCGAATCGTTGACCGGCGTGCAGGTGACGCCCCACTGTTCGGCGGTTTCGTAGTAACCATGAAGATCGTGCCAGATCCCGGCCGGTATCTCGCGCCGTGCGCGGAAGTGTTCGATGATCGTCATTCCAGTGTAGTACAGGCAGCGATGTAGGACAGTTGCTATCAGGGTTGCGTACTGCGGGCTGTCGGCGGCCGGTTCCTGAAGGCGCGCGCACAATGCATAGGCCTTGCTCATGCGCTGCCATGCTGAAAGCACCTGCTGGAAACACTTCTCCTGTTCATCGGAGAGAACCAGCGGCTTGTTATGGTAATTCCGCGCCATCTCCTCTTCGACAAAACTCAATGAAACCCTGGTCTGTTCGAGGAGCGCAAGCAGAACCCCGGGTTCAGGGGGATTTGCGATCAGGGCGTCGAGGAATTCGATGAGTTGTTGTTCGGCGAGTGGCGGGTTGGCCAGCGGCAGTTGGGAAAGAAAAAGCGATCCGGCGTTCAGGTCGGGAATCGAGAGCGGCGACGATGCCATGTTCATGGTAATTAGCCTTGATTTTCTTCAGGATAAAGTTGCTTGCGAAGCGCCTGGCGCAGCGTGTCGTCGCTGACGACGGCGCGTGGCCGGGAAGAGTCACGTTGTGTATGGCCCCAGATCGGTTCGGGAAAATGGCGATCGTCGCGCCAGCGCGGGATCACGTGCCAATGCAGATGCGGCGTCAGGTTGCCGAGGCTGGCGAGATTGACCTTGTCGGGCGCGAACAGGGTGCGCACGACCTTCTCGACGGCAAAAACCAGATTCATCATGAACTGGCGCTCGCCGGGTTCGAGGTCGGTCATCTCGCGGACATGGGCCGTCCAGATGACGCGGCAGAAACCGGGATATTGCGGATCGTCCACGCGCACCACGCGGCAGGTCGGCGATTCCCAGAGGGTCGTTCCGCCTGATGTGGCGCATAGTTCGCAGATCTTGCCGTCCATTCCCGGGTTCCTGAATCGCTAAGGTTGCAAGGATTGCACTTGCATATAAATACTGCAAGTGCTTCCTTGCTCACCGGGCGGGCCGCCGCGGTCGACTGCCAAAAACAGCCGAAAATCAGAGCAATACGCGCTCGATGCCGCCGTTGTTGGCGCGCTCGACGTACTGGGCCGCCCAATTCTTCCCAAGCAGGTGTTTGGCCATTTCGACGACGATGTAATCCGCCGTGGTGTCGGCATCGTCGTCGTAACGCGACAGACCCTGCAGGCAGGCCGGGCAAGAGGTGAGGATCTTGACCTCGCCGGTGAAGCCGTCGGCGCGCAGCTTGCTGGCGCCCATCTCGATTTCTTCCTGCTTGCGGAACTTGACCTGGGTGGCGATATCCGGGCGGGCATAGGCGAACGAGCCGGCATCGCCGCAGCAACGGTCGGTCAGCGGTACCTCCTGGCCCATCAGCGCCTTGGTCACGGCGAGCGGGGCGTAGGCCTTCATCGGCGTGTGGCAGGGGTCGTGATACATGTAGCGCGTGCCATCGACGCCTTCCAGCTTGACACCTTTTTCCATTAGATACTCGTGAATATCGAGCAGCCGGCAGCCGGGGAAGATCTTCTCGAACTGGTATTTTTGTAGCTGATCCATGCAGGTGCCGCAGGAGACGATCACCGTCTTGATGTCGAGGTAGTTCAGCGTATTGGCGACGCGGTGGAAGAGCACCCGATTGTCGGTGGTGATCTTCTGGCCCTTGTCCTCGTCACCGGACGAGGTCTGCGGATAGCCGCAGCACAAATAGCCCGGCGGCAGCACGGTGGTGGCGCCGATTTCGTAGAGCATCGCCTGCGTCGCCAGCCCGACTTGCGAGAACAGGCGCTCGGAGCCGCAACCGGGGAAATAGAAGACCGCATCGGATTCCTCGGTTGTCTTCTGCGGATTGCGAATGACCGGGATGACTTTGTCGTCCTCGATGTCGAGCAGGGCGCGCGAAGTACGTTTCGGCAGGTTGCCCGGCATCGGCCGGTTGAGGAAGTGGATGACCTGCGTCTTCACCGAGGGAGCGCCCAGCGAGGCGGGCGGGTGGGCACGGGTGTCCTGGATCAGGCCGATCGCCTTGGCCGCCTTGTGCGCTAGGCGCTGTGCCTTGAAGCCGAATTCCATCATGCCGAAGCGCATCAGCTTGATCGTCGCCGGATCCTTGAGGTTCAGATAAGTCATCGCCGCCAGGGTGCCGGGGCTGGTGCGTTTCTTGTTCTGCTTGCGCAGGAAATTGCGCATGGCGACCGAAACATCGCCGAAATCGATGTCGACCGGGCATGGCTTGACGCAACGATGGCAGATCGTGCAGTGGTCGGCGACATCGTTGAATTCATCGAAATGCTTGAGCGAAATGCCGCGCCGGGTCTGTTCTTCGTAGAGGAAGGCCTCGACCAGCAGCGAGGTGGCGAGGATCTTGTTGCGCGGCGAGTAGAGCAGGTTGGCGCGCGGCACGTGCGTCGAGCATACCGGCTTGCACTTGCCGCAACGCAGGCAGTCCTTGACCATGTCGGAAATCTTGCCGATTTCCGATTGCTCCATGATCAGCGATTCGGTGCCGAGCAGGCTGAACGAGGGCGTGTAGGCATTGCCCATGTCGCCGCCGGCCATCAGCTTGCCCTTGTTGAAGCGGCCTTCGGGGTCGACCTTCTGCTTGTAGGCGCGGAAGGGGCCGATTTCGGCCTCGCTCAGGAATTCCAGCTTGGTGATGCCGATGCCGTGTTCGCCGGAAATGACGCCATCCAGATCGCGGGCGAGGTGCATGATGCGTTCGACCGCACGGTTGGCGGTCTGCAGCATCTCGTAATTGTCGGAGTTGACCGGGATGTTGGTGTGCACATTGCCGTCGCCGGCGTGCATGTGCAGCGCCACGAAGACGCGACTGCGCAGCACTTCGCCGTGGATGGCCGCAATGCGCTCGATGATGGGCCGATAGACGGCGCCATCGAAAATCTTGGTCAGACGCGGCTTCAGTTCCTGCTTCCACGAAGTGCGCACCGAGTAATCCTGCAGGCGGTGGAAGAGCTTGGGATTGGCGGCCTTGTTGGTCAACTCGCCAACCACCACGCCATAGAAAGCAAAGTGCGACTCGGCCTCGGCCAGCGGCAGGTCGAGGTTTTCCAGCAGCCAGGCCCAGCGCCGGCGCACCGCCTCGACGTAATCGAGCGCCGCCTGCCGGCGGTCGCCGATCAGCACCTCCTTGTCGAGGTTGGCATCACCGGCGTGCAGCGGCAGATCACCTTTCAGGAACTCGCTCAACGTATCGCACAGCGTCAGCTTGTTCTGCGTCGACAACTCGATGTTGATGCGCTCGATGCCATCGCAATAGTCGCCCATGCGCGGCAGCGGAATGACCACGTCTTCATTGACCTTGAAGGCGTTGGTGTGGCGCGAAATCGCCGCGGTGCGCGAACGGTCGAGCCAGAATTTCTTACGTGTTTCGGCGTCGACCGCGATGAAGCCCTCGGCCGAGCGCAGGTTGCACATGCGTACGACTTCCGAGGCTGCTGCCATCACCGCCTTTTCGTTGTGGCCGACGAGATCGCCCAACAGCACCATCTTCGGCCGCCCGTGGCGCTTGGCCTTGGTCGCGTAGCCGACCGCTTTCACGTAGCGTTCGTCGAGATGTTCGAGGCCGGCCAGTTGCACGCTGGAAGCCAGCCCGGCGCCACCCGGCTTGAAGTAATCGGTGATTTCAACAATGGCCGGCACGGCTTCGCGCACCTGGCCGAAAAATTCGAGGCAGACGGTGCGCGACACCGGCGGCATCTTGTGCAGCACCCAGCGGGCGGCAACGATGATGCCGTCGGTGCCTTCCTTCTGGACGCCGGGAATGCCGCCGAGGAACTTGTCGGTGACATCCTTGCCCAACCCGACCTTGCGGCAGGCGGTGCCCGGCAGGGTCAGGATTTCTTCGCCAAGCAGCTTCTTGCCGCTCGGGTCGAAGCGCTTGACGCGGAATTCGACGTTTTCCTGCTCGTGAATCTTCCCGTAGTTGTGATTGACGCGTTCGACTTCCAGCCAGTTGCCGTCCGGGTCGACCATCTTCCACCAGGCCAGGTTGTCGAGCGCGGTACCCCACAGCACGGCCTTCTTGCCGCCGGCGTTCATGGCGATGTTGCCGCCGATGCACGACGCGCTGGCCGAAGTCGGGTCGACCGCGAAGACATGGCCGGCGAGCGAGGCAGCTTCGGAAACGCGCTCGGTGACGACGCCGGCGCCGGTGCGGATGGTCGCATACGGCGTTTCATGCCCGGCCAGCACCAGTTCCTCGACCGGGCCGATGTCGATCAGCTTTTCGGTGTTGATTACCGCCGAATAGGGCGTCAGCGGCACGGCGCCGCCGGTGTAGCCGGTGCCGCCGCCGCGCGGGATGATGGTCAGGCCGGCTTCGATGCAGCCGCGGACCAGGTGGCCGATTTCTTCCTCGCTGTCCGGGGTGAGCACGACGAAGGGGTACTCGACGCGCCAGTCGGTGGCGTCGGTGACGTGCGAAACGCGGGCCAGACCGTCGAAGGCGATGTTGTCGCGGCGGGTATGTTTGCCAAGTGCCTTGAGCACCTTGCGCCGCAGGTCGTAAGTCCGTTGGAAATGCTCGGAAAAGCGGTTGACCGCAAGTTGCGCCGCCTCGACCAGACGCCGGACCTTTTCCGAGCGTCCCAGATCCTCGTTTTCCGTCGCTTGGCGGCGCTTCTCGACCTCGATCAGGCGATGGCGCAGCGCATCGACCAGCGCCGCTCGCCGCTCGCGATTGTCGAGCAGGTCATCCTCCAGATAGGGGTTGCGCTGTACGACCCAGATATCGCCCAGCACCTCGTAAAGCATGCGCGCCGAGCGGCCGGTGACGCGCTCCGAGCGAAGTTCGTCGAGGATTGCCCAATTGTCGGCGCCGAGCAGGCGGATAACGATTTCGCGATCCGAAAACGAAGTGTAGTTGTAGGGAATTTCGCGCAGGCGGGCGGTCATCGGGGCAGGCAGGTTGCGTTAGAAAACGAATTTTAGCGTATTGCGGCGCAACACGCGGGACTCAGGCGCGGACCACATCGCCGGCAGTTCGATCGGATCGTTCGGCTTGGGTGAACCGCCAGCGCTGGTCGAATTTGAGGACAGCAAAATTTCAATAAAGTTTGCGCTGGATCAAATGCAATAATTGCTGCACCGCCACATGTTTTTTATACTCTTAATTGTCACGAACACATGCAGGGCGCAACCGTGCATGTGCAAGTCCAGGAAGGCAACACCTGTCTTCCCATCCCGTTGGCCGGAAAACCCTACCGGCTGCGCCGTGATGGTCGTCGAGGCGCCTGCTCTCAAGGCGGGCGTTTCGATTGGCCGACGAAGTTCGTCACCCCCGGTTCCGGACCGAATGGCCGGAGCGTGGACGGTGTTTTCGATCACGGCGTGCAATCATGTTTTGCAGCGCGTCTTACTTGGGGTGCGGCGGTTTCATGGAATCGATGTCGAGTCTGGCAGTGGCAGGCGGCTTCATGGCCGTGCTCGGCGTTGCGCTGGCGGCGTTGCTGGCTTTTGCCAATCGCAAGCTGTTCGTCTATGAGGATCCACGCATCGAGCAGGTCGAGGATCTGCTGCCCAAATCGAATTGCGGCGCCTGCGGCATGCCCGGCTGCCGGGGGTTTGCCGAAAAGGTGGTGACCGGCGACGTAGTGCCGGCGCAATGCACGGTGAGCTCCCCGGAACAGCGTCAGGATATTGCCGACCTGCTCGGCGTGAATGCCGGAAATATCGAAAAGAAGGTGGCGCGTCTGGCCTGCGCCGGCGGCAAGCATGTCGCCTTTACCCGCGCCCGCTATGCCGGCCTCAAGACTTGTCGCGCGGCGGCGGTGGTCGGTGGCGGCGGCAAGGAATGCGCCTGGGGCTGCCTTGGCTTGGGCGACTGCGAAGCGGTCTGCCATTTCGATGCCTTGCATCTGGATGCCCATGGTCTGCCAGTTGTCGATGCCGACAAGTGTTCGGCCTGCAACGATTGCGTCGAGGTTTGTCCGAAAGGCCTCTTTTCACTGGAGCCGATCAGCCACCGTCTCTGGATTGCCTGCAAGAACAAGGCGGATGGCGACACGGCCGAAGCTTCCTGCGAGGTCGCCTGCACCGCCTGCGGCAAATGCGTGGCCGATGCGCCGCCCGGACTGATGCGCCTCGACGGCCAGTTGGCAACGGTGGTTTACGAACTGAATGCCTGGGCGACCAAAGGCCCTACCGAACGTTGTCCGACCGGCGCCATCGTCTGGTTCGAGTCCCCCAACAAGGCGACCAAGGGCGCCACCGCCAAGAAAATCCTGCGGCAGGATGCGCTGCCCCAGTTGCACTGAGTTTCCAAGGAGTTCGTCATGTTGAAGAAACTGTTCTCGTCCGCCACCAACACCGGCGAAGTTGCCAGGCAAATCAAATATCCGGGTGTGCGCGACGCCGTCGATGGCAACACTGCCGTCATTCATGTCGAGCGCGAAGCATCCGACGCCGCCGGCGCCTACCCGATCACGCCGTCGACGCAGATGGGCGAATACTGGGCCGAGGCTGTGGCGAAGGGTCACATCAACATCTCCAACAAGCCGCTGATCTTCATTGAGCCCGAATCCGAGCATGCCGCCGCGGGCGTCACCGCCGGCATGGCGATGACCGGCTTGCGCGCCACCAACTTCTCGTCGGCGCAAGGCGTGGCGTTCATGCACGAGTCGCTCTACGGCGCCGTCGGCAAGCGCCTGCCTTATGTGCTCAACATGGGGTGCCGCGCGATCACCAAGGCGTCGCTGAACGTGCATTGCAGCCACGACGATTACCACTGCGTCGACGACACCGGCTTCATTCAGGTCATGGCGAAAAATGCCACCGAGGCCGCCGATCTCAACCTCATCGGCCGCAAGATCGCCGAGTTGTCGCTGACGC
>Ga0209310_1001961_pt1 | contig 14014 bp, 17 predicted proteins | sample AD_UKC030_MetaG_FD_184415 | JGI IMG/M metagenome (GOLD analysis project Ga0209310, IMG submission 184415) | Active sludge microbial communities of municipal wastewater-treating anaerobic digesters from USA - AD_UKC030_MetaG (SPAdes) (version 2) | ecosystem: Engineered > Bioreactor > Anaerobic >... | reverse complement strand
AAGGCATTGTCGCGGGAATTTGCCGCATTTTTCGGCGACAAGAATGTGCGGCAGATCATGAGCCGCTACGGGTTTTCCTTGCCCGACATCCCCTCCACCCGCTAAGCGCATGCAGGCCGCCGATTTCACCGCCGTCTGGTTGACCCTCAAGCTGGCTGCCGTTGTTACGGTATTGCTGTTGCTTGTCGGCACGCCGATCGCCTGGTGGCTGGCACGCACACGTTCGCGGCTCAAGGGTGCGGTCGGAGCACTGGTCGCCTTGCCGCTGGTGCTGCCGCCGACCGTCATCGGCTTCTACCTGCTGGTCGCCATGGGCCCACACGGGCCGGTCGGCAAACTGACCGAGGCGCTCGGCATCGGCCTGCTGCCGTTCACCTTCCCCGGCCTCGTCATCGCCTCGGTGTTCTATTCGCTGCCTTTCGTCGTCCAGCCGATCCAGAACGCCTTCGAGGCAATCGGTGAACGTCCGCTGGAAGTCGCCGCCACGCTGCACGCCAGCCCCTGGGATGCCTTCTGGTCGGTCGCCGTGCCGCTAGCCCGCCCCGGCTTCATCAGCGGCGCGATTCTCGGCTTCGCCCATACCGTCGGCGAATTCGGCGTCGTGCTGATGATCGGCGGCAACATCCCGAACGAGACACGGGTCGTTTCAGTGCAGATCTACGATCACGTCGAAGCGCTCGAATACACACAGGCGCACTGGCTTTCCGGCGGCATGCTGCTGTTCAGCTTCGTCGTCCTGTTGGCGCTCTATACCTTCAATCCGGCGCGGCGCAAAGCCTTATGAGCCGCGAAATTCGGGCGAAATTCCGGGTCGACCGCAAGGATTTCAGTCTCGACCTCGACCTGACCCTGCCGGGGCGCGGCGTCAGCGCCCTGTTCGGTCCATCCGGCTCGGGCAAGACGACCTGCCTGCGCGCCATGGCCGGACTTGAACGCGCACCTGACGGTCTGTTCGCCCTTGGCGATACGGTCTGGCAGAATGAGGCCAACGGGATTTTCGTGCCAACGCACCGGCGCGCCCTTGGCATGGTCTTCCAGGAAGCCAGCCTGTTTGCACATCTTTCGGTGCGCCGGAACATAAAATTCGGGCAAAAACGGGCGTTGACCGCAACATCTGCATTTACCCTTTCCGAAGTAAGCGAATTGCTCGGCATCGGCCACCTGCTGGAACGCATGCCGGTCCAGCTTTCAGGCGGCGAACGTCAACGCGTCGCGATCGCCCGCGCCCTGCTCGCCGCACCGCAGGTTCTGCTGCTCGACGAACCGCTGGCAGCGCTAGATTCAAAACGCAAGCAGGAAATCCTGCCCTATCTCGAACGTCTGCACCGCGAACTGGCGATCCCGGTCATCTACGTCAGCCATGCCCCCGACGAGGTCGCCCGCCTCGCCGATCATCTGGTGCTGCTCGATCAGGGCAAGGTCGTCGCCAGCGGGCCGCTCAACGCAGTGCTGAGCCGCATCGACCTGCCGGGCACCTTCGCCGACGACGCTGGCATCGTCCTCGAAGCGGTCGTCGCCGAGCACGAAGCCGACGAACTGACCCGTCTCGAATTTCCCGGCGGCCACCTCCATGTCGCGCAACGCAGGGAGCCGGTCGGCACCGTGCTACGTTGCCGCATCCTGGCGCGCGATGTCAGCCTGGCGCTGGCGCCGCAAACCCAGGTCAGCATCCTTAACTGCGTCAATGCCGTCGTCGTCGACCTCGCCGCCACCGCCACGCCGGGTCAGGTCCTGGTGCGTCTCGATGTCGCTGGCGCACCGCTGCTGGCGCGCATCACCCAGCGCTCGGTCGACCGCCTCGGCATCCGCCCCGGCCTTGCGCTGCACGCCCAGATCAAGTCGGTGGCGCTACTTGGCTAAGGTCACCACTTTCCGGTGAAGCCGACACCGATGCTGCGCCCGGGCACCCTCGTCCTGTGCAGCCTGCTGCTTTGCGGATGCTCAACCGATGCTTGGTACGAGGGCGTCAGGCGCGGGGCCGAAAGTCAGTGCCGCCAGGTAAACCCGGCTGATCCCGAACAGTGCCTATCGCGCCTCAATACCAGGCGCTACGACGAATACGACAAGGTACGTTCCGCACGGTAAGCAGCTCGACTAACGCGTATCGTCGATGATCCGGATCAGCGTTGCCTCGATTTCGGCAAGCAGCTTTGCAGCTTGTCCACATGCCGTCACGACCGATGTTGGCCGGACTAGCCCGATTTTCGTCGCGCCCTTGTCGGTAAAAACCGAGATTCGCCAGGGCAGGATCATGCTCAAGCGCATGTCGCTGGTGAGCAGGCGCGCCATCAACCGGAAACTGCAAACCTCGAATACCCTGCACTCGTCATCGCAATCGACATCCTTGCCCAGCAGCGTTTCGCCAAGATCATGGACATGCAGAACCGCAAGCCCGTGGCGCTGGACCACGGGCTCCAGATCGAAGCTCGCTTCATGGAACGATTTGTCGCTTTCGACGATGTAATGCACTGAAACCCCTTCAAGCGGTGCGGCATCCACAAGTTTTTCCGAAGTCATTGTCCCTCCAGCGCTTGTGCGGCACGGGTTAGTATACGCGGCAAATTTGATGCGCTTCACGGAACAGGCGCGTTCCGGAAACGCCGGCCACCCAAGCGACTGCAGATCATGCTCCAACACATCCTGATGTTCATTCTCGGCCTCGCCGCCCTCACCATCGGCGCCGAAGCCATGGTCCGCGGCGCGGCGCGCCTCGCGCTGACACTCGGCATTTCGCCGCTGGTCATCGGTCTGACCATCGTCGCCTTCGGTACCAGCGCGCCGGAAATGGCGGTGTCGGCCGGCGCGGCACTGAACGGCTCGGGTGATCTCGCGATCGGCAACGTCGTCGGCAGCAATATCGCCAACGTCTTGCTGATTCTCGGCATCTCGGCGCTGATCGTGCCATTGCTCGTCGCCGAGCAGATCATCCGCCAGGAAATCCCGATCATGATCGGCGCCACCCTGCTCCTCGTAGTGCTGGCGCTGGACGGCAGCATCAGCCGTGGCGAAGGCGCGCTGCTGTTCGCGCTGGTCATCGTCTATAGCGTTTTTCTGGTCATCCAGTCGCGGCGGGCGAGCAAGGCCACGGTAGACGAGTTCGCCGACGAAATGCCCGACGCCGGCAGCCGCTGGGATGCCCACTGGAGCGTCCAGATCCTGCTCGTCATCGGCGGCCTTGGACTGCTCGTGCTCGGCGCCGACTGGCTGGTCAACGCTGCCGTCGCGGTCGCCCGCAGCTTCGGGGTCAGCGATCTGGTGATCGGCCTGACCGTGGTCGCCGTCGGCACCTCAATGCCGGAAATCGCCACCTCCCTGGTCGCGGCATTGCGTGGCGAGCGCGATATCGCGGTCGGCAACATCATCGGCAGCAACATCTTCAACATATTTGCCTGTCTCGGCCTCGCCAGCATGCTTGCCGACGGCGGCCTCGCGGTTTCCGCCGCCGTGCGCAATTTCGACCTCTGGGTCATGCTCGCCGTCGCCTTCGCCTGCCTGCCGATCGCCATCACCGGCCGCGAAATCGCCCGCTGGGAAGGCGGTATCTTCCTCGCCTATTACATCGCCTACACCGCCTATGTCGTGCTCGCCGCAGTCAATCACGACAGCCTGCCGGCCTTCTCCGCGGTCATGGTCGGTTACGTGCTGCCGCTGACCGTGATTACGCTGATCGTCAGCTTTATCAACGGTAACAACAAGGCTATGCCGCCAGCCTGAAATGAAGCTGCGCGCTAGTCTTGCCGCCGCCCTGCTGTCAAACCTGCTATGGGCAGCGCCGGTCAGCAGCGAGTTCATGGCCGATCAGCAGCTGAATTTCGTCAATAACATTTTTTCCGCCAATGGTTCGGCGACCTATCCGACAACCGGAACCGGCGGCTACGTTCAGTTCAACACCACCAAGACGCTCCAGTTTCTTGCCGGCGGACAAAGCGTCAATGCCGAAGACCCGTCCAAGTGACCGACCGATGGCTTCCTGAGCAGCCCTTATGCGTGGCTCGGCTATGTGCAATGGACGCCCGCCTTCAAGGGGCTGGGCGGCGCGCAGTATTCGCTCACCCTGTACCAGTCGCCGGCCGTTACCGATCATTCTGCCTCGCACGGTTGGTCGATCAATGCGGTGCAGCACCTGAACGACCAGTGGGCGCTGTTCGGGCGCCTCAATGCCAGCCACGACGACGAAGGCGTTGGCAACAAGCCCAGCTACGGTCTCGGCTTCGCTCTGAACAACCCGATCGGCCGCGCCGCTGGCGACCAGATCGGCATCGCCTTCGGCAGCCTCGAACAGAAACTGCCGCTGCCTTTCGTGACCCTGCAACACACCCAGAACACGCTGGAGACCTACTGGAACTGGAGCCTGCTCGGTAACCTGCTGCTGACGCCGGACGCGCACCGGTATTCGCTTCAAATCGAGACAGCGCCTGGATTTTGTCGCTGAGGACGACGCTGACATTCTGAGCCGGCCGGCTTTCGCTCAGGCGACGCCGACCGATGCCACCAGAAAATCCATCAGCACCCGGACCCGGTGCGGCACGTGGCGGTTGCTTGGCAGCATGGCGTAGATGCCGAGTTCGGGTACCGGGAATTCGGTGAGAATGGCCTCGACCCGGCCGGCGGCCAGAACGCTGCTGGCGATGAAATCGGGTTGCAGCGTGATCCCCAGCCCCTGCGCTGCCGCCTCGGTCAGCACGTCACCGTTATTGGCATTGATGCGGCTGCGCACCGGAAAACTGTCCAGTTGCCCGTCGACCATGAACTGCCAGGTTTGCCCGGCGCCGCCTGCCGTATAGCCCAGGCACTCGTGATGTGCCAGTTCGGACGGGTGTTGCGGTCGACCGTGGCGGGCGAGGTATTCCGGTGACGCAACCACCAGCATGCGGCCGGTGCCGATCTTGCGCGCCACGTCGCCGGGTTCCAGCCGCCGCGTGATGCGGATCGAGAGGTCGATTCCTTCCTCGATCAGGTTCACCCGGCGGTCGCTGTAGTCCATGTCCAGACCGACTTCCGGGTAACGCTGCGAGAAATCGAGCAGCAACGGCGCCAGCCGCTTGAGGCCAAAGCTGAGCGGCAGGCTGATGCGGATATTGCCGCGCGGCGTCAGGCGCTCCTCGGCGACGCCGGTCTCGGCGGCCTCGACCAGGTTCAGGATGACCCGGCATTTTTCCAGGTAAGCGGTGCCGGCCGAGGTCAGCGACAGGCGGCGCGTACTGCGCGCCATCAGCTTGACGCCGAGGTGTGCTTCGAGCGCCGCGACCTGCCGCGTGACGACCGAACGGGCGACGCCAAGCTGCTGAGCCACGGCCGAAAAGCTGCCGAGTTCGGCAACGCGGACGAAGAGGTGCATGGCATCGAGCCGGTCCATTGTTGCAATCCAAGCAATAAAGATTTGCTTATTGTCGGCTATTTCGATGCAAAAAGCAGGACTAAAGTACGCCCATCGCAACAGGAGCAGATCAAATGACACCGACCCCAACCGCCCTCTTCGTCCCGCACGGCGCGCCGACCTTTGCGCTGCGCCCGGGCGCGGCCGGCGCGGCGCTGGCCCGCCAGGCGCAATCGCTGCCGCAGCCGCGCGCCCTCGTCATCGTCAGCGCGCACTGGGATACCGCGGTGCCGACCGTCGGCTTCGCCGACCGCCCGGAAACCATTCACGACTTCTGGGGTTTTCCCGACGAGCTCTACACCCTGCGCTACCCGGCCACCGGTTGCCGCGAAGCGGCCGAGGAAGTCGTCGCCGCGATCCGCGCCGCCGGCCTGCCGGTCGAAAAAGATGCCGAACGCGGCCTCGACCACGGCGCCTGGATACCGCTGCGCCTGATGTTCCCGGAAGCTGACGTGCCGGTCATCCCGCTTTCGATCCAGGGCCGGGGCGGCGCGGCGCAGGCCTACAAGCTCGGGCAGGCGCTGGCGCCGCTGGCCGCTAGGGGCTTTCTGGTCATCGCCTCGGGCAATATTACCCACAACCTGCGCGATTATCAGGTTGCCGCGCGTAACAACGGCCAGACGCCCGCTTATGTCCGCGAGTTCACCGACTGGCTGGCCGCCCGCCTCGCTGCCCGCGACGTTCCCGCCCTGCTCGACTACCGCCGGCAGGCACCGGGCGCCGTCCAGGCGCACCCGAGCGACGAACATCTGCTGCCGCTCTACGTCGCCCTCGGCGCCGGCGGCGAAACCGCGCAGGCACAACGCTTCCATGCCGGCATCGACGACTACGTCATCGCCATGGATGCCTATTCATTTTTGCCCCAATAAGGAGGTTGACCGTGACAACCAGCTATACGCCCACCTCCAAGAGCCTGCACTGGCTGATGACCATCCTGATTTTCGGCCTGCTGGCGCTCGGCTTCTACATGCACGATCTGCCGCTGTCGCCGCAAAAGCTGCAGCTCTATTCCTGGCACAAATGGGCCGGCGTCACCGCCTTCCTGCTGGTACTGGTGCGCCTCGGCTGGCGCGTCACGCACATCCCGCCGGCGCTGCCGACGAGCATGCCGAAGCTGATGCAGTTCGCCGCCCACGCCGGCCACTTCATGCTCTACGCGCTGATGCTGGCGATTCCGCTAACCGGCTGGCTGATGAGTTCGGCCAAGGGCTTCCAGACGGTGTGGTTCGGCGTCCTGCCGATCCCCGACCTGCTCGACAAGAACAAGGAACTGGGCGATCTGCTGGCACTGGTGCACAAGAGCCTCAACCTGCTGTTCGTCGCCGTCATCGTCGGCCACGTCGGCGCCGCCCTGAAACATCACCTCATCGACAAGGACGACATCCTGATCAGGATGTTGCCCAGACACTGATTCCCAAGGAGAACACCATGAAACGCTTCGCTTTCGCCCTCGCACTGGCCGCCGCGCTGCCCTTCGCCGCGCAGGCCGCCGAATTCAACCAGGTACAGACCGACAAGAGCGCCATCATTTTCGGCTACCAGCAGATGGGCGTCAAGATGGATGGCCGCTTCAAGAAGTTCGCCGCCAGGCTGAATTTCGACCCAGCCAAACCGACCGACGCCAAGGCGACCTTCGACGTCGATCTGGCCAGCGTCGACACCGGTACCCCGGAGGCCGACGAGGAAGTCGCCGGCAAGCCGTGGTTCAACACCAAGGCCTTCCCGACCGCCCAGTTCGTTTCCGGCAGCGTCAAGGCGCTCGGCGGCAACCGCTACGAAGTGGCCGGCAAGCTGACGATCAAGGGCAAGACCCAGGACATTGTCGTCCCCGCCACCTTCACGGCACAGGGTAACACCGGCGTCTTCGACGGCAGTTTCACCATCCGCCGCGGCGATTTCGCTATCGGCGAAGGCGCCTGGGCCAAGTTCGACATCGTCGCCAACGACGTCCTCATCAAGTTCCGCATCACCGCAGCAAGCAAGTAACCCCCAACCACAACAGGAGAATCACCATGCAAAAACTGACCAAACTCACCGCCGCCCTCATCCTCGCCGCCGTCACCGCCGCCCCTGCGCTGGCCGCCCCGGAAACCTTCGCGGTCGACAGTACGCACACCTTTCCGCGCTTCTCTTACAGCCACCTCGGTTACTCGATCCAGATGAGCCGTTTCGACAAGGTCACCGGCACCGTTACCCTCGACAAGGCGGCCAGGACGGCTGCGGTCGACATCGTAATTGACACGAAATCCGTCAATACCGGTTCGGCGACCTTCAACGAGCACATCCAGGGTGAAGACTTCCTCGACACCGCCAAGCATCCGACCGCCACCTTCAAGTCGACCAAGGTCAACTTTGAAGGCGACAAGCCGGTCAGCATCGACGGCAACCTGACCCTGAAGGGCATCACCAAGCCGGTGACGCTGACCGTGACCTCCTTCCACGCCATGCCGCACCCGATGATGAAGAAGGATGCAATCGGTGCCAACGCCACCACCAAGGTCAAGCGCACCGACTTCAACATGGGCAAGAACGCCCCCTATGTTGGCGACGAAGTCACCATCGACATCGCCTTCGAAGCCGTCAAACAGTAATTCACCCCAAGGAGCCCCACCCATGCTGACCATTCGCAAATCCGAAGATCGCGGCCATGCCGACCATGGCTGGCTGAAAAGTCATCATTCCTTCTCGTTCGCCAACTATTACGATCCGGCGCACATGGGCTGGGGCAACCTGCGCGTCATCAACGACGACTTCATCGCCCCGGGTGGCGGCTTCGGCATGCATGGCCACCGCGACATGGAAATCGTCACTTATGTCACCACCGGCGCGCTGGCCCACAAGGACAGCATGGGCAACGGCACCGTCATTCCACCCGGTGACGTGCAGCGCATGAGCGCCGGCAGCGGCGTCAGGCACAGCGAGTTCAACCATGCGCCGGACCAGACGACGCATCTCTTCCAGATCTGGATCGAGCCGCGTGAAAAAGACATAACGCCGGGATACGAACAGAAAAGCTTTGCCGATGCCGAAAAGCGCGGCCGCCTGCGTCTGATCGCTTCGCCCGACGGCGCCGACGGCTCGGTGACCATCCACGCCGATGCTGCGCTGTATGCCGGACTATTCGATGGCGATGAAGCTGCCACCCTGCCGCTGAACCCGGCGCGCAAGGCGTATGTCCATGTCGCCCGCGGTACGCTCGCGGTCAACGGCCGGAACCTGCGGGAAGGCGATGCCGCCCTGCTGGCCGATGAAAGCCGCCTGACCTTGAGCGATGGACAGGATGCCGAAGTTCTGGTCTTCGATCTCGCCTCCTGACCTGACCGCCGCGAACGGCGCAAGGGAGCATCCGGTCGTGTCATCCTCAAGCAAGGCAGGGCTTCGATCCGGTCTTCGCAGGCAGAAGATTTCAGAGAGAGGTGTCGCTTGACCGGAGGATAGGGGAAGAACATACTTTTTCCGGGTATCGGATCGTTTTATTAGAACGACTTATGCGCCTCCCCCAAACCAGATGTACACCCACAAATGAAAGGATCAACTCATGAACAAGCGTGAATTCATGGCTGCCGGTGCATCAATAGCCGCCCTTACGGCCCTTGGTGGCATTACGGCCGGTTGCACGACCACGAGCGGCGCCTCCGGCGATCCTGCTGCCCGACGCCAAGCCATCGATTCGGCGGTGGACAGCGCCCTGTCACGCCTCTACAGGGAAGCCAAAGGATCGGAGGAAATGGTGAGGTCGGCGCGGGGAGTTCTGGTGTTTCCGAACTTTGTCTCGGCCGGCTTCGTCGTCGGTGGTTCGCACGGCCAAGGGGCGATGCGCCAGGGCGGCAAGACCAGCGGCTACTTCCGCATGACCGAAGCCTCGGTCGGGCTGCTCGCGGGCGCCCAATCGCAGGCGGTCTTCATCCTCTTCATGACACAGGAAGTGCTTAACCGATTCGAATCCAGCAGAGGATGGACGGCTGGTGCCGATGGTTCGGTGGCCCTGTTGACAGTGGGTGCCGATGCCCGCGTGACGACCCGGACCGCCCAGCAGCCGATCGTTGGATTCGTTCTTACCAATGGCGGGCTGATGGCGAACCTGAGCCTGAATGGCAACCGGGTCACGCCACTCGACCTGTAGGTGTTCCGATCCTTGGGATGTTTTTCGGGGTGATTATCAAGGCGGTGCGTGCCAGTAATCGACAACGCTGCGGTAACCACCGGAAACCAAACAAAACGGGCGCCGACGGCGCCCGTTTCTTTTTCTTCCCCCCGCCCACGCGAGAGGCCGAAAACCTTGATCTCAGTGCTTCAGGTTGGCGGAAAAAACTGCCTTGGATTTTTCGGAAAACTGGAATTCGTTGAATGCGCGGTCGATTTCGGCTTCGTTGCCGCCTGCCGAGTGGTTCTCGAAGCAGATACCGATCGTCCTGCCGTTGGCGGCCAGGGTCTGGAAGGCGTAACGCCAGCGCTGGGCTTCGGCCAGTCGCTCGCGCAGTTCGGTTTCGTTGGAAATTGCAATGCCAGCTTTCTTCAGGGAATCCAGAAACTGCTCGAAGGATTCGTTGCTCAAACTGCCCATTTGTTTCTCCGTTTATAAGTGCGGTGATGTATCACCATGAGGCTAATAACGACGCGTTTTCGATTCGGTTGACACGAAAGTCATAGAACATTGAGTGCGATAATTGCGCCCTATGAAAAAGCAAGGCATCCCTGCCGCGATTCCGGAAATCCGCCCCGGGCAGTCGATCGAACTGCTCAAGGAACTGCACATCCTGACCCGCGACGGCAAACTCAACCAGGACACCCGACGCAAGCTGAAACAGGTCTATCACCTCGTTCACTTCATCGAACCTTTACTGGATGATGCCGAAACGCTGGTCGACCATGGGGCCGGCAAGTCCTATCTCGGTTTCATCCTGTACGATCTCTGTATCAAGAACCGTGCCACCGGAGAAATAATCGGCATCGAAAGCCGTCCGGAACTGGTCGACAAATCACGCGAACTGGCCGGCCGGCTTGGCTTTCCACGCATGCGCTTCGTCGCCTGCACGGTCGAGGAGTCACTGACCGACCCGCAGCTGCCTGAGCGTGTGGATGTCGTGACCGCCCTACATGCCTGCAATACGGCGACCGACGACGCGATCCGCTTCGCGCTCGCTCGGGACGCGCGTCATGTCGTTCTCGTACCCTGTTGCCAGGCCGAGGTCGCCGCCGCATTACGGGCAAAAAAGAACGCGTCGTTGGGCAAGACGCCGCTCTCCGAACTGTGGCGCCACCCGATCCACACCCGCGAACTGGGCAGCCACCTGACCAACGTACTGCGCTGCCTGCTACTCGAAGCACATGGCTACCACGTCACGGTAACCGAACTGGTCGGCTGGGAACATTCGATGAAGAATGAACTGATCATCGCCTCAAAATCGGACAAAAATGGCGGTCGACCACGCCAGATTGCCCGCGAGCGCGCCATCGCCATCCTCCACGAATTCAATCTCGAAGACCTGATGCCGCGCTTTGCCTACTAGACCGATGCCACGCCCGAACCATCCGCTCGAACTGCTCGCCCCGGCCAAAAATGCCGATTTCGGAATCGCCGCCATCAAGCACGGCGCCGACGCCGTCTATATCGGCGGCCCGGCCTTCGGCGCCCGCTACGGGGCCGGCAACACGGTGGCCGACATCGAGCGCCTGAGCGCCTTCGCCCACCGTTTTCACGCCAAGGTCTTCGTCGCGCTGAACACCATCCTGCACGATGCCGAACTGGAAGAGGCCCGCCGCCTGGCCTGGCAGATACATGAATCCGGTGCCGACGCACTGATCATCCAGGACATGGGCCTGCTCGAAATGGATCTGCCGCCGATCCAGCTGCACGCCAGCACGCAAACCGACAACCGAAACCCGGCCAAGGTCAGGTTTCTCGAAGACGCCGGCTTCTCGCAAGTCGTTCTGGCACGCGAATTAAGCTTAAACGAAATTATCAACATATCTTCGCAAGCTACTGTTGCATTGGAATATTTCGTTCACGGAGCGCTTTGTGTCGCTTTTTCGGGACAGTGCTACATCAGCCATGCCCATAACGGGCGCAGCGCCAACCGCGGCGAATGCTCGCAAGTCTGCCGCCTGCCCTATACGCTGGTCGACGAAAAAGGCCGGACAATCAGTGAAAACCAGCATCTGTTGTCGATGAAAGACAACAATCAGAGTGAAAACATCCTGAATCTGGCGCGCGCCGGGGTCTCTTCGTTCAAAATCGAGGGGCGGCTGAAAGACCTTTCCTACGTCAAAAACATCACCGCGCACTATCGGTCGCTAATTGACGACATCCTCGAAAAACACCCCGAATTCGAGCGCGCCTCCTCCGGCCGCAGCACCTTCACTTTCACGCCGCAGCCGGACAAAACCTACAATCGCGGCTACACCGACTATTTCGCCAACGACCGCCAGGACGACATTGGCGCTTTCGATTCACCCGCCTTCGTCGGCGAGCCGGTCGGTGAGATCACCGAAATCGGCAGCGACCATTTCACGATCGACTCCGCCAGCGAATTTCACAACGGCGATGGCGTCTGCTTCTACGATGCCCACGGCGAGGTGGTCGGCATGCGCATCAACCGGGCGGACGGCACGATGCTGTTTCCGGCCGAAATGCCGGAACAACTGAGTGCCGGCACCACCCTCTTCCGCAACCGCGACCAGGCCTTCGAACGCGCACTGGAGAAAGCGTCGGCAGAACGCCACATTTCCGTGCAGCCGGTTTTCGCCGAGACCGCCGACGGCTTCCGCCTGACCCTGACCGACGAAGATGGCATAAGCGTTGCGGTCGACCTGAAAAATGACGAGAAAACAGGCCGCGAAGTCGCCAAGAACGCCGAGCGGGCGACCGCCACGCTACGTGAGCAACTGGGCAAATTCGGCAATACGATGTTCGTCGCCCAGCAGGTCGAGTTGCAACTGTCGCAGGCGTGGTTCCTGCCCATCGCCGCAATCAACGCCCTGCGCCGTGCCGCGACCGAAAAACTCGAAGCTGCGCGCCTCGCCGCCCATCCGCGCCCGCCGCGCGCCGCGCCGGCCGCCAATCCGGTGCCCTACCCGCAGGACGAGTTGACTTACCTCGGCAACGTCTTCAACACCAAGGCCCGGCAATTTTACGAAAAACACGGCGTCAAGCTGATCGAGGAAGCCTACGAAGCCGGCAACGAAAAAGGCATGGTCTCGCTGATGATCACCCGCCACTGCCTACGCTACAGCTTCAACCTGTGCCCGAAAGAGGTCAAACACCTGAAGCCCGATCCGATGACACTGATCAACGGCAACGAAAAGCTGATCCTCAAGTTCGACTGCAAGGCCTGCGAAATGCACGTCGTAGGCAAGATGAAAAAGGGCGTAAAACTGAACATCGGGATGATCCGGCCGGGGGCTGGCGCCTGACTTCGACTACAGGTGAAAGTCAGATTTTGTTTTCCGTGAATCTGAATTTTCGACCCTCGACAGCCATTCAGGTTTTCACGGGCTTCGTCGGCAATGCAGCGTTATCGGACAATGATCGCTGGCGGTTGAATGATGATCCCCGGGGGTTGAATCACTGCACCGGGCTCCTGATAACCGGGAGGCGGATAGTTGCCATAACCCCTTGGCCCTTCGCATTTCCGCTCTTCCTTGTACTTCCCGTTCTTTTCCCACTTGCGTTCAACCTTGCAGTTGCCGTCCCAATACTCCTCCTTATATTCGCCGCCCTTGTATCCGCGTCGATCACCCTTGTAGTAACCCTTTCCACTCTCATCTTTATACGGATCGGCCACTGTAGGCAGTGCAAGACAGGCGGCAATGGTGACGAGCGCAAAATGCTTGAAAGAGATCATGGCAATACCCTTAGATTGGCAACGGACAGCTGATTATCTTATCTTTTGGAGTCACCTTCTAGACCCGCTGACAGGCTGGTTTTGGCCGACGTGCTGAAGTAGGTTGTCCGGCAGGTTTCAGTCTGAACCTGCCCGATCGGGTTTGCCGTCGAATGACTCTTGATGGCCGCGTGCGGAAGTTGGATGACGTTTCCGCAAAACGGACGCTGATATCTCAAGTGGTCAACTGCGAAAAACATTAACAGATCCCACTCACTCCATCTTCCGCAACAAATCCACATGCTGCGGGGTCAGGAAATTCGCGCCTTCGGGCGTTAGATAGGACTCGAATTTTTCCTTCACTCGCTGATACAACTCGGGGGCGAGTTGATGGTTGGTATGGGTGACCTGGATCATCCGCTGTTCGAATTGCACAAAGCTCTCGAAGTAGCTGCGGACGTTGAAGAAATACTGCTTTTCCAGGCGCAGGCGGCCGTCGTCGACGGCTCTCCGGATAGCGGCGAAGGCGGCTTCGCGAACGACTTTTTCATCGTGGAACAGGCGGAATATTTCGTTCAAATCACCGGCGTATACCGGTTCGGATATCCACGCCATCCCGCCCGACTTGAGGACGCGGGCGATTTCGCTCAGAGCCGCGTCCATGTGTTGCATCGGTACATGGTGGAGGGATTTGAACATCAGCACGATGTCGATACTGTTGTCGGCCGCCGGGATGGCTTCGGCGCCGCCGTGGCGAAATTGCACCTTCGGCAGGTCGCTGATTTGCAGGTTGCGCTGGTGCTGGATGTCATCG
>Ga0209310_1001959_pt1 | contig 14016 bp, 16 predicted proteins | sample AD_UKC030_MetaG_FD_184415 | JGI IMG/M metagenome (GOLD analysis project Ga0209310, IMG submission 184415) | Active sludge microbial communities of municipal wastewater-treating anaerobic digesters from USA - AD_UKC030_MetaG (SPAdes) (version 2) | ecosystem: Engineered > Bioreactor > Anaerobic >... | reverse complement strand
TTAATCTTGGATATTTTGTCGTAACCAATTTTCCAGGCGTCCGCCGTTCCGGGCGCGAAATTTTCAATGACCACGTCGGCCTTTTCGGCCATTTTATAGATTAATTCCTTGGACTCTTTTAGCTGCAGATTCACTGAAAGAAAATATTTGTTCTTGGTGATATTGTGCCAGATGGGATTGGAATGTTTCCAGTATTTCCCCCAGTAAGTCGCCGGTCGCCAGAGATCACCGTAAAAAGGCAACTCCAGCTTGATTACTTCCGCGCCGTAATCCGCCAGAAGCCTCGCGGCAATCGGTCCGAAGATGACGTGAGAAAAATCCAGCACCCGGATGCCTTTGAGCGCCTCGGGCTTTTGGTTTGCCTCATCGGGATTGAAAAGTTTTGCCGTATAAGAAAAATAATCTTCCATGGCTATCTCCCTAAATATGCCTTTTTCACCAGATTGTTCTTCATCAATTCAGCCGATCTACCCTCCAGAACGATTCTTCCCTCTTGAATAATATAACCGCGGTCAGCCAGCTGCAGGGCGCGCAGCGCGTTTTGTTCCGTGAGTAAAATCGTCAGCCCCGTTTCCCGGAGCTTGCCGAGGGTTTCATAAACATTATCGACGATGAGCGGAGCCAGGCCGATTGAAGGTTCATCAACCATTAAAAGATAGGGATTAGCCATCAGTCCCCGGCCGATTTTCAGCATTTGCTGCTCACCACCGGAAAGTAGCCGCGCTGACATATTCGATCTTTCCTTTAAGATAGGGAAAAGGCCGTACACATATTGCAGCGTTTGTTTTCTTTTCGACCAGGACGTTTTTCGGTAAGCACCCAGTAAAAGATTTTCCTTAACGGTCATAAAAGGAAAACTTTTCATGCCCTCCGGGACCTGCACAATGCCTCGATTCACTATTTTATGGGATGGCAAGCCCTGAATAGCTTCATCGCGAAAAATAATTCTGCCGCTGGTACCGGTCATCATGCCTTGAATGACATTCAGAATCGTGCTTTTCCCCGTACCGTTGGACCCCAGGATGGTCACGATTTCCGACTGCCGGACATTGAAACTGACCCCATGCAACGCCGGGATAACGCCGTAAGACGCGCTCAGTTCATTCACTTCAAGCATATTTCCTCCAACCTCTACCCAGATACGCTTCAATCACTTCATCGTTATTAACCACCTCATCCGGCGTGCCTTCCGCTAATTTAGCGCCGTAATTGATCGCGACAATCCGGTCGGCTGCTTCCATTAAAACCGCCATGACATGTTCAATCCAGAAAACAGTGATGCCGAATTCTTCTTTGGCCTTTCGAATCATCTTGATGGCGTTTTTGGCTTCACCGGGATTCAAGCCCGCCATGACTTCGTCAATAAACAGTAATTGAGGTGTGGTCGCCAGAGCCCTTGCCAACTCCAGCATCCTCAGTTCATAAAAAGTCAAGTCGCGCGCCAGAATATTTCGTTTGCTGAAGAGACCGACAAATTCCAGATAGTGTGTCGCATCATACATCGCGTCCTGAAAACTCTGGTTGATTCTTTTTTTGCCGGAAACGGAACTAGCCAAAACACTGGTCAGCGCCGTCAATTCCGGAAAAGGACGTGGAATCTGATACGTGCGGGCCAGTCCCATATAGGCTCTCTGATGCGGCTGCAAATGTGAGATGTCAACGCCGTTCATTTCCATTTTGCCGGAAGTAGCGGGAAGGTAACCCGTCAGACAATTGACCACGGTGGATTTGCCGGCCCCATTGGGACCAATAAATCCCAGCGTTTCCCCTTTATGAATTTCAAAGGACACGTCGTTGACCGCCACGATCCCTCCGAACCGTTTGACCAGATTGCTCACTTTAAGTAATGGAGCCATGGCTTCTTACCTCCGCACATGAATGGTTGGCAAATATTCGCGATAGCGACGCTTTCGATAAAGGCCAAATAAACCTTCCGGGAGAATAAACAACAGAATCAGAAGAATAATGGGGAACAATACCGGTTGGATCGGCCCCATAAAACGAATCATCAGCATCTCCAGGAAAGCGACAAAATAGCCGCCGACCACACAGCCGAAAACCTGGGCGCGGCCGCCGATCATCAGCACCAGCAGAATCTTCAGCATAAATGTCAGGGGCAGATAAGTGACACCGGCAAACGAACTGAAATAGTGTGCGTAAAACCATCCAATAATGCCAACCATTGTCGCGGCGGCAACAAACGTTATAATTTTTATCTTGTTGATGTTGATGCCAATGGAATGAGCAACGTCTTCATCATCGTTGATCGCCGCCATCAAAAGGCCGTAGCGGGACTTGAGAACTTTATTGATGACCCACAGGTAAGCAAACATAACTGCCGTGGAAAAATAGCCGATCAGCAGAAAATTATTTTTGGCGTTGCCTGTGTCTAAAAGTGGAACAATCCCGAAAAGACCGGTATCCCCCTTGAAGATATCGGTGTAAATAAAGGTCACTTCCAGGAAAACCAGCGGCAGAAGCAGCGTCAGGAGGACGTAGTAGAGACCCCGCGCCATGATAACCAGCGGGCTGAATAGTAGCGCTGCAATCATCGACATCAGGATGGCAAAAGGCAGGGTGACCAAAGGCCCCCAGCCGTATGCGATGCTGAGCAGGGCTGCTGTGTAACCTCCCACGCCGATGTAAAATTGAGGGCCGAAATTCATGCGTCCCGTGCCAATGGTCATCAGTGCCAGAGGCATGGCGATCGCGGCATAGATATTGGCCGAAATCATTGTGTTGATCAAGCCGGGGCTGACAAAATAAGCAATGGCGGGGGCAACCATCAGTATGGCGGCCCAGATCAACGTGTTTCGCCAGTAGCGCGGCTCCAGAGTCCATTCCCATTTTTTTGTTCCAAACCGGATAACAATGCGGTCTCTTTTTAATTCGAACTCTACCATAGCGATTCACTCCTTGCTAATCCCTGGGGTCGGATAACTAAAATAATCATGACAAGAATCAAAGCCGACAAAGTCATGAAGCGCGGTTCTCCAATGACATTGCAGACGATGGCGTGGGTAAACCCGATTAAAAAACTGGCCATTATCGTGCCTTTAATGTTGCCCAGACCACCCAGAACGGCAACCAAAATCGCCGTGGTCATATACAACCAGCCCATACCCGGTTCGACCGACCAGACCGGCGCGACAATGAGCATCCCAATAATGACGGGCAAAAGGACAATCATCATCGTAAACATATAAAGGGTTTCAACATTAATGCCGACAATTTTCGATGAATAAATATCCTGGGATAAAGCCCGGATGGCCATCCCGGTTTTTGTTTTGATGAAAAAGAAGACGAAAGAGCCGGTCATCACCAGAGCAATTATGGCGCCGATCACAAGCTGCTTGGGAATTACCACTTCTCCGACCTGGTATATGCCGTCCACCAAAGTTGTTTCCAGATAAACACCCGCCTGAACCGGATAAAAATAATTGGTAGCCTGTTCAATAATTAACGCCACCAGCAGAAGAGCGGTTAACAGAACATCTTCTGTGTACATATATTTTTTGATCATCCCCTTGTAAATGAGAATGGAGACAATAAATTGAATGACGACCATGCCTAAAATGGACGGTATCAGAGACCAACCGAGTGCCGACATAAACATCCAAGTGCCGTAAACCGTAAGAGGAAAGATATAGGCGTACCCAAGATGGAAAATCCGCAACACCCCGCAGATCAGAGAAAAACCAAGTGAAATAAGAAGATAAAGTGACCCCAGCACAAAAGTATAAATGACAACCGTCTGAATATAAGTCCACATGCCTTTTCACCCTCTATGAGTAGCTCAAGATTTTTTCAAAACAACGATTCTGGAAAGTTCCCAATTTCCCGGAAACCACTTCTTGCGCTTTGATCAGCGCTGGACAACATGGAATCCAGCACGCCGGGTTAGGATACAAAACACATTTTTATCCGAACAGGGCCGTCGCATTTGTTTTCGAAAAAGTTGTGAAAATGAATTGTGTAAATTCTTGAATGATTGAAAATGTACGAATGTTGAAAAAGCGTTGCAGGTCGTCATTAAACACTTGCGGGAATGATACGAATTGATCTCGGTATTGATAATACATTGAGGTGGAAAATACATCGCGAACACAAGGCCTCCAAAGCTTCCAGATTTTGAATCTGTTCCATCTTCAGGAAAACCGTTTGGATATGAATTCCAGAAGTCGGCTCCCAAGGATTATGCGTTTTTCAGCTGCTTTGAAATGGTTCACTAAAACATTCACATTCTGTTGAAAAATGCGAGTTCGCTTAATTATAAAGACAGGTTATTTATTTTGTCAACGGGAAAAGAATTTAGCAAACATTTTTCTTCAAAAGTGGCGCTATTTCAAAGAAATGCAGCTTTCCCTTTCTGAAAATCAAGGTCTTTAAAAATCAAAGATCACCTCGCAGGCCTGATCCATATCCTGACGGGCCTTGAAAAAAACGAATCGCCCCGTAGGGTATTATGTTCAGGTTTTCTGCCCGGATGTTTTATCATCGTCTTTATTTAGCTTGTGCACTGCTTCCTGCTTCTTCACCATAATCAACACAGCGGAGATGGCACCTTCGGTCATACCGGGAATTCGCTCCATCTGGCCAACGGTGGCTGGAACGATCCGGGCAAGCTTGGTCTGCAGTTCGTTGGAGAGACCCGGTACAGAGGCATAATCAAAGTCCGGCGGGATTTTCTTTTTTTCCTGATCTTTTAATTTTTTGGTCGCTTCGAACTGGCGCCTGATATAACCTTCATACTTGGTTTCAATTTCTACCTGCTTTTTTACAAATCGGTCACTTTCGGGGTTCCAGCCTGGAAACGCAGCCAGATCGTCATAAGCGATTTCGTAGCGTTTCAGCAGACCGTAAAGCGTGGTGTGATTGTTTAAAGGCGCAGAGTTGAGTTTCCCCAGCGCTTCGTTTACTTCCGGCAGGGGTTTCACAGGCGACGCTTTAAGATGTTGGATGCTCTGCGCAATGCGATTCATCTTAGCCTGGAGATCAGAGTAATGATCACGCGCAATCAGACCCAATTCGCAACCCTTACCCATCAGGCGGATGACGGCATTGTCTTCCCGCAGAATGAGGCGGTATTCGGCGCGTGACGTGAACATGCGGTAAGGTTCATCCACACCGCGCGTGACCAGATCATCGATCATCACCGCCATGTAAGCCTCGGAGCGATCCAAAATAAAGGCAGGAGCACCCTGTAAGGCGCGGGCAGCATTGATGCCCGACCAGAGACCCTGCGCCGCCGCTTCTTCATAGCCGGAGGTACCGTTGATCTGTCCGGCCAAATACAAACCGGAAATTAATTTGGTCTCGAACGTAAGTTTGAGCTGGCTGGGTTGAACAAAGTCATATTCGATGGCGTAAGCCGGACGCATGATCTCGGCTTGCTCCAATCCGCGCACGCTATGAACGATTAGATACTGCAATTCCAGTGGCAGGGAGTTGCCCAGTCCCTTGGCATAAATTTCCTGCGTGTCGAGACCCTCATGCTCCAAAACAACGGGATGGCTCTGCCGGTCGCCAAAGCGCATGACTTTATCTTCCAGCGAGGGGCAGTAGCGCGCTCCGACGCCCTTGATCACACCGGAATAAAGAGGAGAATGCTGAATATTGTCGCGAATCACGCGATGTGTTTCGGCGGAAGTGCCCGAAAAGTAAGAAGGCAGGCGTTCCGGCCGCAAAGCCCTGGTGGTAAAAGAAAAAGGCTCCGGCGCGGGGTCGCTGTCCTGACGCTCCAAACAGGAAAAATCTATGGACGAGGCGCGCAACCTGGGCGGCGTACCGGTTTTCATCCGGCCGACTTCAAAGCCGAGTTGCCGGAGTTGATTGGCCAGGCCGACAGAGGCCAGTTCGCCTGCGCGTCCCGATTGCGTTTGCGATGTGCCGATGTGCACCAGGCCGTTTAGAAACGTCCCCGTGGTAATAATAACTTTTTTTGCGCCGTAAAAAAAACCGCTCGAATCCAACACGCCTTTGACTACATTATTCTCAACGACCAGACTCTCGACCATGGCCTGGCGGATATAGAGATTTTTCTGATTCTCAATAGTGGCTTTCATGGTCAACCGATAGAGCTGTTTGTCACACTGCATTCGTGAAGACTGAACAGCCGGGCCTTTGGAGGCATTAAGTAACCGGAAATGGACGGCAGTTTTATCGGTAATCTTACCCATCTCACCACCGAGGGCATCAATTTCTTTCACGAGTTGGCCTTTGGCCAGGCCGCCGATAGCCGGATTGCAGGACATGAGCGCAATGGAATCCAGATTAATATTAAATAGCAGCGTTTTGCAGCCCATACGCGCCGAGGCCAGTGCCGCTTCACAACCGGCATGACCGCCGCCGATAACCAGAATGTCGTAGCTATCTGACAACTTAATTTCTCCAAAAACCAAATGCTTGCACTTGACTCATTTTAATAGTATTGCGGCAAAAAAAACACAACATAAAAAAGAGGCGGCATTGGCAAAGCCGGATTTCTGGAAAAACAACAAGCAATATTACGACCTGAAAAGTTACTGGCGTAATTTGTTCGGCTGTACTGTTCATAAATTACAGATTGATGCCGGATTTACCTGCCCCAATCGTAACGGGCACGTGGCCACGGGTGGCTGCATCTACTGCGACGGCAGAGGGTCGAAGTTGCGCCAGAAGGGAGAGTTGCCCACTGTTGTCGATCAGATTGTAACCGGCAAAAAATACTACAAACCTTCCGCATCAAAATTTATCGCTTACTTTCAAACATTTACCAATACCTATGCACCGGTGGAGAAACTGCGGGCGCTCTATGACGAGGCACTGTCTCAGGAAGACATCGTCGGTCTTTCCATCGGTACAAGGCCGGACTGTTTGGAACCGGGTGTGATCGAGCTTTTGAGCGGTTACGCGAAAAAAAATCACATCTGGGTGGAGCTGGGCTTGCAGTCCATCCACGATAAAACGCTGCAATTCATCAACCGGGGGCATAATTTTCAGCAGTTTCTGGATGCAGTCAATGCTCTTGCCGGACGCGGCCTGAATATTTGTGTCCACATTATTATTGGTCTTCCGGACGAAAGTGACGAAGATGTACTAATGACCGCAAAGACTTTGGCTACTCTGCCCGTGAACGGCATAAAAATTCATTCGCTTCTGGCACTCGAGGGCACCCGCTTGGGCGAACTGTACAAACAAGGTTCCATCTCCATGATCACAAAGGAGAAATATGTATCGCTGACAGTGGATATTCTGGAAGTGTTGCCGCCGGATATGGTTATTCAGCGCCTCACCGCCGACGGCTATCGCGATATTTTTCTGGCACCCTCCTGGGCTCAAAACAAACTGGATGTGCTCAACTCCATTAACAAGGAGCTGGAAAAAAGAAACAGTTATCAAAGCATGCGCTACAGATAAACACTCAAATCTGTGGATCGCTCTAATCAAATCAACGTAAATTTATTTTAGTACGATAGAATGGAAAGCTAAGCCGGAGCCTCGTAGCGGCAATCGGATATGGCGGCTTGTTGTTCGGAATCTTTTATTGTTGCGCAGGGTTGAGGCGCTTACTGATGTTTTCCCAGATATATGTATTCAGAAAACAATCATCCATGTTTTCAAGCATGCTTTGAAACTTCGGCCAGGGAATTGAAAAACTAAGCAGATCCTGTTTGACCCAGGCCCTAGCACTCGGATCAAGCAGACCAATTACGGCTCTTGGATCAGAAGATTCCAGTTCCTTCATCGGAAATGCAACAAGCATTTCACAGCCTGAACAGAATGGCGTCATAACTCCATGAGGCGTCATGGTGTCATAGTTTGCAAGGCCGTGCAGCCCCGCAAGGACGTCCGGAGTGCAAAAGAAGCATACTACCTGCGGATTGTCGTTCTTGGTTAAAGAATCCCAGCGCTTGAAGATCAAGTACTTTTTATTGGCTTTCAGAGGCGGGTTGTTCTTAAACATAGCCTGAACATGCGCCGGGCTCTTTTTATATCTTTCAATATTTACCATAAAATCTATTGTGTACTCGTCAGCCACCGTGGGCATAAAACCCAATAGACCCTTTGAGCCCCAGCAGCCAAGATTATTTCCATTGAAGGCACGTGCTTTTCCCTTCCGGACAGGGGCCAATTGGCCGAAAATGCAGGTGATGCCATGTTTGTTCGGTTTAGGCATATTCGAAAATTCAGCATCATTCAAATCGTCGGAATAGAAACATACGATCGGCAGCTCACTTCCGGGAAAGTACTTTCCCCATTTTGCGAGAAAATCTGTCTTAATTTCCAGGTTCAATTATTCCTCCTTAAGCATAACGACAACATCAGCAGGAGCGTTAGCGATCGGCTGAATTGCTTTTGTTCGGCTTTTATTAAAGATTATTCTTCGCCAAGAGATTCAAGATCTGCTAGATCTTTCTTTCGACCAATTGCCCGTTTATTGGCGATGTATTGTTCTCTGCCCAGGAAGTGAACAGGAATATCTCCGTATAAACCTTTTACCTTCCCCTTATCAGCCTTTTCCCATGTAACGCCAGTTATCGAAGTCATGATGTCAATGCGGACCGGAGGAACACCCAGCTGGACGACAGAATCAGGATTTTGAAAATCTTCAATTGTCAGATTCAGGGAGCCAAAACCGAAATCAGCCAAAGCAGATAAGATTCTCTGTGCATTCTCGATAGAGGGTTTAATAAAAATATCAATATCGCCGGTAAAACGCGGTGCTCCATGGTACGCAAGGGCATAAGCCCCAACAATCATGTATTCAATTTTATGCCCGTTGAATAACTCTAGCAACTCTTTGAAGTCTTTCTGTGCTTCCATAATATTGCTTTCTCAGATAATCGACGGTTGCAACACGTTCTTCCACAGGTCGGCTTAACCAGTGCGAAAGATCGACCCTGGCTGACTGGAAATTATGAAGACTGCTTTTACGAACGACTTTCATAATCATGGTTATTAAGTAGCATAAAATCATTCATATTTCTACTATATTTTGCCTAACGATGAGGTCAGCGGAGTGGGCCGTTTCCGCGATCCGCTGCACCGCCTCATCGGGCTTTATTTTTTTGGAAAGTACTTTACCTTGCTTATATTTTTAAAATCGGAATCCTGAGTCCATATAGTCGCTTTGAATTCTTGGGCTGTCGCAAGAATAATACTGTCTGCCATTGGAAGTTGACGTTCCAGACTCAGCCTTGCTGCTGCCAGTGCCAGTGATGTATTTAAATCGATGACTTTCCCTTTTTGCATGGCAACAACAGCCTGCAATGCCTCATTTTCACTGGATTCCCGGAGAATGACCTTAAATACTTCGTATATGGTTATGGCAGGAATTATAAGCTTGGCTGGATCACTTAATGGTGTCATAAAATGCTTGGCATTTATTTCATCAGCAAAATAAGCAAGCCAGCCAGAAGAATCCACAATATTCATAATCTGTCTTCCTCACGCTTGAATTCCGTGTTGATGCCTTTGAGAAATCCACGGAGCTCTTTGATGTCACGTTCAGGAATAAGCTCAATCCTTCCTGCATATTCTACAATTTGCATTTTTTGACCCGGCTGAAGCTTTAATGATTCTCTGACGTTTTTGGGTATAACCACCTGATATTTCGGCGATACAGTAACGGATTGCATACCAACACCTCCATCGATATGTTACGGTATTACGATATCATAATCGATACTATTCTGTCAATTATTTATGCTCTATACCCACCTTTCTTGAAAACATAAATCGCCCACCCCAGCGTTTCTCGTCCCCACTTCAGATAAGCTGTCTTACTCTCACGCACTCGCATCAGCACAGTCTCCACATCTGGATCATCCCTATGATCACTCGCCCAGGTTTCCGCAGCATACCACTGTAAACCTTCATATCTGTCCCAGTCATCCTGGCTGCTTACGAGTGTGTAAACCGCCTCCAATCCCTGCTCTCGCCCGGCTTCGACATTCTGATAATGTGTTCCGAAGTCGTTCCGTGTTTGTCCGATCGCTTCTAGATACTCTCTTTCCGGTTCATGACGCCAGTACGGCTCTCCAACAACGATCCAGCTTTCCGGGGCTGCCATCTTCTGCAGCGCGTTCAAGGTCCCTCGATGCCCGCCATAAATCCAACTGGCGCCGATGCACGCCACCAGATCAAAGCCCTCTGGGGTCTCCGGGACGTACTTGGCCCCGTCCATCTCCAGGAAATGGAGTTGGGCATCCGGGACACGTTCCTGATGTTTCTTGTGGACATCAGCAATGCAGTAGGGAGAGAAATCAACTCCTGTCCCTGTCATTTGTCGGTACCGCTCGGCAAGCCTGATGAGAAACTCGCCCTTTCCAGTGGCAATATCAAGAACGCGTGCCCCTGGTTTCAGAGGCAGAAGAGTGATAAGCTGTTCAAGTTTCTCAAGACTCATCGGGTTGCAGAGAATATGCTCTCGATGCGTGATGTTAAAGAACTTCCACATGTCCATGCGTAAACCTCCTTTATCAATGCCAAGCCGAACAGTTTATGTTGCCTGCGTGTGGGCGGTCGTGGACTCTGCTTGTGAGCAGGAAAAACTCGACGCGAGGAAAAGGCTCGAAAATACCTCGGCATCCCACACGTCAGGTGCACGCTTTATTGGGCGGCGGTTTACGGTTGATTATAACTGGCATAGAGTTCAGGCAATATTTCCGATAAATTATTATATTCTTGAGCGCAATGTAGAGCCATAGCCAATCCAGTTTTGGGCGGTAGAATTAGAGTTCTTGCAATTCTCGTGTTAACCAGTGTTTCTATAATTGCGCTACCAATAAAAGAACTTAAGCGAATATCTCGCCCTATCCAAAAACGACTTCTCATTTCAAACCCGCCTGAAAACCTGCGAACCAAGTGGCTCATATAGGTATGTTGTTCCAGGTGCCTTTCTACGGAACCGACAAAACAACAAATTGCTGTCACAATATTGGCTTCACCAAAACGAGATACATCAAACCCAAAATTGCCTGGCGGGACAAAATGAATGGACAATGTTTCTTTACCTAATCCAATATTTTCCACTGGATAATGAATTGTATGCCAGTAAGTTGGTTCTTTCGGCAATGGCGGCTGTATTACTTTTACACTTGTATCAAAATGACATTCTGGATACCAAATGCGATACCGAAAAGGTTCTTTTGAGTGCCACTCAAACCACCAATCAAACATATTGTCTGTTGCATTGGGGAATTCGGTTCTCACCGCAACAAAGAAACTTCCATCAGGCATTCGGCAATAGCCATTTTCCATTGGCAAATAACCTGGCAAAAGTAAATCGTTGATATTTTCAAATGGCAAAGCCTGCTGATAGGTATAAGTTTTATTGTGGATATTTTCTAACACAATATCAGGAATTGGGGCGGATTCCTTAAAGTAATAATTGGCATAGGGTTTTTGTCTTTCGGATTTCGTTAATTCCAAGCGAGACATTTTTTGTAATGCTCCAATGATGAAACTCTCGGCGAAGCCGCCGGTCGAAAAAATTACCCGGAGCGCAGCGATTGGCTGTATTGCTTGGTTGGGCAATTCTTTTCATTCTTCTCTCTGTCCAGCGTCAAGGGTTGACCCTGATACTCACCAAACCATGCAACTGTGTCTTCACCATGTTTGAGTGGCAGATTCGATTGTAACGGCTAAGGTGGCGATAGCAACAACTCCGTCCTTCTTCATGATTTCCTGAAGCTTCTCCGGGATCATCGTGTTTTCCTCCTGTAGTTTCGTTTGTTATTCTGCCCAACGACGAAGTGAGCCGGAGCAGCGCCCCTGGCGCTGCGATCGGCTCTACTGATTTGTTGGCCGATTAATATTTTACTGCACCACTCATTCATAATGCGTCCACATTCTGATTACCTTTACTGTGCGGACATCTTTCAATACTTGATAAATCAAGCGATGCTGTATGTTGATTCTTCTTGAGTATGCTCCTGAAAGATCACCCATAAGCTTTTCATAGTGTGGTGGATTTTGAAATGGATCTTCCCTGAGTATGTCCAATAGACGGCTTGCGTGTGGTTTTAGACCGGATTGTGCAATTTTCTTTGCATCTTTTTGCGCTTGCTTAGTAAAGACCAATTTCCAACTCACCAGCCGGGCTCCTCCTTGCATTTCTCCACAGGAGTTTTCAAACCCTTCTTGATGGACTCTCGCATACCCGGTATGGACGCAAGATATAATGTTTCTTCTATAGCTCGCCAATCTTCTTCGGATACTAACACGGCGGAATTTCTTTTCCCTACAATCTGAACCGGAACATGTGAATCTTTAACTTCATCTACAAGATTGTATAGACGTTTTCTTGCTTCTGATGCTGTAAATGTCGTCATTTTTCTCGCCTCCATAACGTACGATATATAGTACGCTATTATAAGGCAAATGTCAAATCATTTTAAGGCCAACGACGACATCACCCGGAGCGTAGCGAGCGGCTGTATTGATCTTGTTATGCCTATTTATAATTATCTGGCACTATCAACATGAATGATGCTTGTCAAAAAATATTTGGCACAAATAAACATTGACCGGCAGCGGACACAATTAGCCATAGCCGCGTAATGGCCGATGGCCAAAGTATTAAATTTTAATTTTCACTTTACCGTCGTGCTACTTGCTTCTTTCTACTAGAAGCCAAATAGCCAGCAATATCAGAACCACGGCGGCAACCGCGCTGGGCCAGATGGGAACTGTCACGCTTCCGGCAACAATATTAACTTGCAAAAATAAGCGGCACACCTGGGCGATAGCCCCCAAAATAAATAAAATAGCTGCTACTAATGATGCGGGTCGTTTCATAGCGTAACCTCCTAAAAAATTTTATTTGATTCTGCATAACGAAAAGCTCAGCCGGAGCAGCCCAACGGGCTGCGATCGGGTGGAGCGACGGGTTGTGCATTTTTATTTTCTTTTTTGGGGTTCTTCTTTTGCAGAATTGAAACGTACCAATTTATCCCAGTCGATTTCACCATTATCTTTGCAAAATATGTTGGCAAACTCCTTGGTGAATTTATTAATCATTTGCGAATAAGATTCAATGAAAACATCATTCTTTTCTTTTGCTTTATGCCCAAGTGGTTCAATAATTTCCGTGAATAGTTCACTGTTACCAGAAATAAACTCCCAAAAACGCTGGCCACAATACTTAAAATAATCACCTTTATCCGGTTTGCTGTCTCTTCCGTAACAACAACCGTTAACCGCAATAATGTTTAATTTTGAATTGCTGGTTCTCAGTGTCTTTTTTGCAGTTTTAAAATCTGCGACCATTTTAGCTATTTGTGAACTATTACCCCAATTCGGTCCTGATTTAATTGTTACAATGTTTCTTGTACCATTGCTGTCAAATTCAAGGTCAATACCGGTAATGCCAGATTTACGTCCGCTATAAACTTTATCATTAATGAATATGGCAAGACCTTCGAGCCAATCACCGAAGATGGTCTCTTCGTTTGATGAAATATGGGCGTCAACTAAGCCTTTTATGATCTGCTCAGCAGTCAATACATATTTTGCTTTAAATAAATATGGATTCTTTCGTTTAAGAACGTTTGCTAACTTTAACTCGTCAAGGCTTTGGATTCGCTTTTGGTGAAAATTGCCGATGTTTTGTTCAACGTACAGCAGAACGTCTTTTAGGTTTAGTTTTTTCATATACCGCCTTTGGTTCAAATAGATATAATTCAACGGGTTTCAGTTTTTCTTGCGCCATTTCACAATACGCATGGACGTTATCAATGCCGATTGAATTGCGTTTCATTCGGTTTGCAACAATTAAGGTTGTACCTGAACCCATAAAAGGATCAAGAACTGTGTCATATTCGCGTGTGAAAAGTTTAATAAACCATTCAGGAAGTTCTTCAGGGAAAGTAGCACTGTGATTTTTATTGTTACATTCTGTTGCCAAGTGAAGAACATTTGTTGGATATGCCTTATCTCTGTTAAGCCAATTAGAAATATTTTTACCAAAGCCACTTCCGACTTTTGAATTATCTCGTGTCTTATCTGTTTCAGAAAGCTTCTTTAATCTTG
>Ga0209310_1001956_pt1 | contig 14039 bp, 13 predicted proteins | sample AD_UKC030_MetaG_FD_184415 | JGI IMG/M metagenome (GOLD analysis project Ga0209310, IMG submission 184415) | Active sludge microbial communities of municipal wastewater-treating anaerobic digesters from USA - AD_UKC030_MetaG (SPAdes) (version 2) | ecosystem: Engineered > Bioreactor > Anaerobic >... | reverse complement strand
ACAGCGATACCGAATCGGGATTCCAGGTCGGCCCGCCGAAGCTCGCCGCTAAAAAAAACCTTGTAGTCGATGTAAGCGAGGCGCTCGCGCTGAGTCTGCGAGAGCAGTGACAAGTCCGCACGTAATTTCTCGACATTCATGCGCGGATTTGAGGTTGGGTGGCCATGGGCAAATCATACACTGCTCATGGCATATTAGCATCATTTTGATTCGTATGTTACGAGGCAAGCTGCACGCGGTTGACGCGACCAGCTTTTAATACGACCGGCAAGAGTCAAAAAACTTATGTTTCGGGAAAAGGTCGGAAAAAATTCGCCAAACTTATGTTTAGACAATGGGCGGCATCGGTTCCTCTGTCCTCCAGACCCAGACCCAGGCCCCCGGCGTTCCGATTTCCGCAATTGCCCTTTCCTTGGAAAGCCGCTCCTTTGGCTCCATAAAAGCGCTGACCACGTGCAGCGGCACCGGCGCCGTCCCGGCATCCAGCAGCAAGACATTCGGAAAGGCCGCCGCGCTCCGAGCGTCATAGCGCAGCGGCTTGACGAAGCGGCGGTGCTGGGCGACCAGGGCATCGATCAGCGGCAATTCATGCACGCCCTCGATGGGAATCCAATGCTCGCTCGTCAGCATCAAACTCGCCGCATCGATCTCGTAGGTGTATTCACGGCGGGCGCGGATCAACGCGGCCAGGATGACCCGGACCGGGTGGCCGGTATCGGCATCGCGCGCCTCAAACAGCGGCGCGAACACCCGCTCGATCCGCTCCCAACTCCGGCTGGCGATCAGCAGGGGCGCATCCGGCATGTGCCGGATCCAGACCCGGCGGCCCTGGCTTGTGGCCTCGCTCGTCTTGAATTCGCCAATCACGACAGCCAGCGGCGTCTGCCCGTCCTTGGGACGTAGCACGGCCAGCTTCTCGCGCCGGCGCTGTGCCGCCTCGGCCTTGGCGCTCTCGCTGAACGGTTCGGGCACATACAGGCGCTCGGCCAGCGGGATGCCCTTGACCATGATCTCCTCGGCCGCCTCCAGCAGGTACTTGCGCAGCACGCCCTGGTTGCGTTTGCCCGCCATCGCCGGGCTCCAGCGGTTGAAGCCCGCGCGCTCGAACAGGAAGTGCATCAAGGCGCGCAACGTCATCTGCCTCCTCGGCACGCCGATCTCTGCCACCTCCTGGGGTTCGCCGCGCGGCACGGCGCGCCCGATTACCCGCATCCAGGGGAAATCCACATGCAATTCGAACCGCCCCGGTTCCGACTCCAGCACCGCTTCGCCGACCAGTTCGCCCAGTCCGGACTGCTGGACCTCCGGCTCGTAGGAAGGGCAGCTCGGATGGTGGGTGCTGCCGCTGTCCGGCATGCGCTTGACCACGAACTGGCGATGCCGCGCCACGTACATCTCCACGCCGCCAGGCACGCACAGGCAGCGCGGCCGCTCGGGTGTCTCGTAGACGTGGGCGAGCGCATCTTGCAGTTGCGAATCATCCGCGCCGATCACGCGGCCCTTGATGGCGAAGTGTTGGGAGTCCACGGCGAGCTCAAATCAACTCGTCGAGCAGTTCCGCCAGCGTCGGCTTGGGCCGGGGCAGCAACTCCCGCACCGCGCTCCGCTCGCCGATGCCCAGGATTGCACCCACCTGATCCTCGTCGGCCCCGCGCTCATACATCCGCGATATCACGGTGAGGCGCGCCGACTGGGCGCTCAACCCCTTGAGTTCGGCGTAGCGGAACAGTTTCCGGTAGATCTCCAGCAGCGCCCGGCAGACGTAGCGGTTCTGCCCCGGCTCGCCATTGTTGGGCGTGATCTTGTAGGGCTCACCGCTCGGGGAAAGGAATAGTCGGCTACCCGGGTCCAAGCCACGGTAGACGTCCGGCCCACCCAGGCCATGCCCGCCGGCGAGACGCTCGCGGAAATAGGCGGCCAGCGCATCGTCGAGCCGGCTGCTGCTGAAGTACAGTGGCCGGAGTTTGCCGTTGATCGCCGCATCGGCGCGCAGTTCCGACTCCCTGCACACGCTGCCGTCGGCATGCAGGTAGTCGCGTACCTCGATCCGGGCGATCTCCAGCGGCCGCAGGCCCGTGGCGAACAGCATGTAGTACAGGGCCAGGTCATGCCAGGTGCGACTGGTGCGGCCCTTAATGCGCACCGCGCCCTGGGCCACCTCCGGCGCCGACAATACGCGCGCCGGACGGGTGCCGGCCGGTGGCTGGGGCTCGTACCCTTCCAGTGCGACCAGGATCGCGTCCCGATGCAGGCGTAGCCGCCGCACAAAAGCCGCGCCTTCCTCCTTGAGACCATCCACGCCCACCACCTGGGTGAGTTGGACGGCGACGGACTTGATGCGCCGCTCGACCGCAGTGCGCGAGACGCCGAAGCGCACGGCCACCGCCTCGTAGGTCTCACCGCCAATTACGGCACGTAGCATCTCGACCGATTGCAATGCGTTCTCGTGGTGCTTGCTGACCTCCTGGCTGTCTTGCATGACCTGCATCTCCCATCATATGTCGACCGACATCTTTCCGAATACTCAAGCGTCGACGCACCCATTGCCAGGCGAAATCACCGGGAAAGGTGCGGGATTTCGTCATCAGATCAAGAGCGCCATGATGCTCGGTAGAGCCCCCCTGATCGAAGACGGTATGCACGCATTGCCAGTGGATCGGTAGCGGCCCGGTTGCGGCGCAAACGACGCCGCTACGAGCCAATCTCCCATACTTGATTCGGAAATCAGACCGGTTCCCCTTGCTGCCCGATCCAGCGGCGGATATCTTCGGCGCGCCAGACGGTCACGCGCTCCGAGAGCTTGACCGGGTCCGGAAAAGTGCGCGCCTGTATGCGCCGCCAGAGGGTCGATTTTGAAATAGGAACGAAAGCCAGAACCTGCCGCTGACGCAGGAATCCGGTCTCGGGGAGCGTCAGGATCGCAGTCGGCATGACTGGTGTAGTAGAAAGAGGGTTGGAAGTCGCCGCCGTAGCGGAGACCCTGGAACGGATTTTTGGCACGATCGAACCTCGTTGCAGCTGACGCTGTTAAAGGAAATGACCTGCTCTGTAGTGGCCGCGCTAGGTCAGGATGGCGCGAGCCGATAGGGAACGCTGAACTCGACGGCATGCTGCGGGCGCCCCGGTCGCACAGCATGGAAAGATGAGCAAAAAATTGAATTTCGCCACTTGATGGCCAAGGGCGTACGGGTCGGGAAAAAATAGCTGATCCGGCACTGCACCGCGCTGCACATGCGGCAGCGGATCGTCGGACAACAGGCAGGTATCGACTGCGACGCCGCCACGAAAGCGGTAAAGGTGCCCGTTGCACCGGGTCGTGCTGACGGAGAACCTGGCTACAAAATATGAGTGCTCGTTGGCAGATGCAAGAAGCTCCAGAACCCGCCCGCCTCAAGAGTCCGTGCCGGCCAGCGATTGGAGATGGCACAGGTAGAGAACCCATTCTGGCTCGCCGAGATCAAGCTTGCGGCCGGAAAACCGGATCGCGGGCAAATCTGGCCAGGATCAAGCTTGCCTTGGTGAAAAGGGCCATGATTTGTGCTGGCGGCATCTCACAGTATCCCTTGCGGTGCCTCTGGAAGCTTCCTGAGAGGTGTTTGAATGGCCACGCCATTGAGTTCCCTGTATTCCTCCCGTCGGCAGGAATATCTGCTACTTTGAGCGTTTACCTAAGTGTTCACAACAATTCCGCACTACCGACATAACGAATGCCCGATCATCGGGTCCAAGTTCGGAAATCCATGCGCCAAAGGTCGCAGCTTCGCTGGCCTCGACGGGTCCTTCTTTCGACAACAAGTCGCCAGCAGAACAGCGCAGCGCAACCGCAAGCCTGTCTAGCGTAGGCAGCGATGGCAGATGTGCTCCGCGCTCAATGCGTGATACGGTTTCGACATCCACGCCGACCCGCTCCGCAACTGTTTCCTGTGTCCATCCCAACTGTTTGCGCCGCTTGCATAGGTTGCCCCCAAGGTGCTTCGCCAGAGCAGCGGAGTCTTTCTTCTTTACCGCCATCATGTTGTCCTTTTAATCGACAAGAATGACGGTCTCCCAACGGTTGAAACAGGGTGTCTTATGTTGCTATATGAACCTACATACTTGTTGTTTTTGGCTCAAAGGAAATGGCAAAGGGGACGAGTAGCAGACATCGATGTCTAGTCGCCAACCGAAGGCGGGTCACTTTCCAAGACTTCGGATAATTGCGTGTCGAAGATCATCACTGCCGGTTCGACCTCTCCATCACCTTCCGGTCTGGGTTCGTCCGCCCTATCTACCCCGGCAGTCTCTTGCCGGCCGTCCGCGCTTCGGCCTTCGCCATCACGCGCGCCCATGGTGTTCATTCGCCGCCGCAGCCCCATGGCGAAATTGCGCGCGCCATTGGCGATATCGCGCACTTGCCGTTTGAGGCTCGCACGTTGAATATCCACTGCCTGCGTGGTGATCACTTCGTGGATTTCCAAGGTCTGCAACAGTGGCATCAACTGGTCGAGTTTACCCAGCACCTCGAGAAAGCGGCGGCCGCTGGATGACAGCACATGAACTTCGACATCCAGCGGCACAGTGTCATAGGTCGCCGTGCTGGTGATGGCGTGGGCCTTGAAGAGCGCTTCGGCGCCATCGATGGCCTTGTTCAAACTCTCGCTCACCGTGTCCATCTGGGCGCGGATGCTGTCCTCGATCTTCGCCACGTCGTCATGGTCCAGCCGAGTACGAGCAATCACCGAGATGAAGTGGGTGTTGAGTTGCAGGGTATTGAACAGCCGCGCGAAGAAACGCTTGCCCTCGGCGCTAGTGAAACGCGTGGGCATTTTCAGGCTGGCGGCTTCAACGCGCCGAAAATCGGCCTTGGCCTCCTTGGCGAGGATGCGGGCGTTGACGCCACCCTCATCTACCTTGACGATCTGGATCTCCGACATGCCGTGCTCCTCGAAATACCGCATTCGCAGCGATCTTCCGCAGAGGGCAGTCCATTCGCCACCGGAAATGGCCGACGCTTGAGGGGCCTTTCGGCATCGGGGCCAATCCAGATGAATTTTCGGGATTGACCGTAGCAATGCGGGCCGCTACCTTTACGTCATGCAGTAGCTGGCCCTGCATTCAAACAAGGCAAGCCTTGGAGTTATCCGTTTGTCGCGCACCATTAAGTTTCGCCGGTGCGGCACACGTCAGTCCTGCCGGTAGCGATTCCGCTGCCGATCACACCCATGCCATCGCGGAAAGTTTTCGCGGCAGGGGCGCGGCGTCTCTGTTCCCGTTTCCCGGATGCCCTTCCCCCGAAAGCCTTCCTCGATCGGTCGCTGGCATACCGATCACGGCGGTTCGCACCGCCCGCTCAAGCCAGCCCCGGAGTTTCTTCTTCCCATAACGCCGTTCCGCCCCCTGGCGCTTCGGCCGTTCCTCTCCCCACGGGGGCATCTGCCCCCTGCCGTGGTGCGAGTTGCCTCCATTTTTCCTGGAGCCAACGATGCTGAATCAGAGCGTATCCCCCAAAGTTTCCCATCCCACGCCCGTGGGCCACGTATTCCCGCCCATTTTTTCCTCTTGGGCGGCTGCCTCGCGTCACCGCCCGGCGGCGATTCCCGATCGCGCCGCACTGGAGCAGATGCTCGACGATGCGGAAGCACCGGTCGAATGGAGCGAGGAAGACATCGTCTTCCTGCATTGGCGCCTGCTTGAGGAAGTCAGCCACCTGGCCGAGCCCGCGACGCCCCTCGAAGAGAAGTTCGACACCCTGCGCTGGGTGTTCAGCGAGCGCGAAAAGGACAGTCTGCCGTTCTCCTTCGTCAGTTGTCTGCGCGTGGTCGGTTGCAGCCCCCTGTCGCCCATCGCCTATTGCGGCTTGGTCGACGCCGATGAAATCCGCGAGCACATCCGCCACAGCCTCAAAGCCTGGTTCAACGCCTCGCTTGAGCGCTACCCAGACTGGGTGCGCGACGCCGTCGTCCACAACCCCGCCTGGATCGAAGCACGACTGGCCAAGAACCCCCAGTGGATCAACGAACAGATCAAGCGGATGTCCCTGCAAGGCGACCTGTTCGCCTAATCCCGTCCAACTTTTCGGGCTTGCTGCCAACCCGCAAGCCCACCCTGTTTGAAGGAGAGGTCATGAGCACTTTCAAGGATGTCCTTTGCCTGCTGGCGATCTTCGTCCTCTACGGCATCGCCGGACGTCTGGATTATGAAGACGCGGTTGGGCTGGAACAGATTCGCCAGGAACGGCTGCATACCGCTTGCCTGACAGATCCGCCTGCGGGCCACGAGGCATTGGCGCGGATCAACGACCAACGCCCTGATGCACCGGGCAAGGACATGGATGCCGGACTGCCCGGCAATGACCAGCCGTGCTCCCCGTCCGTGCTTTAAGGAGAGCGCCATGTATACCGCAACGCATCTCGCCGGACGCGCAGCGCCCCTGCTGACCGTCCAGGCCCCCGAAGACATCGAGTTCCTCGTCAAGGAAAGCGAAGTCCTCACCGGCCGGGCCGGTCGTACTTTTGTCATCGCCAGTGCCGACTGGCTGGCCTACCGGGTGCACTGGCACCCAATCGGTCTGAAGGTCGAGCGTCTCGACGCTGCCGGCCAGATCCTGAGCACCCGCTACCTGCTGCCCAAAGAATTCATCCGGCACAGCCTGATGGAAGCCCTGGCCGCCGGCCAACTGTTTACCCCGCCCGTTCGCCGTCTCGGCTGACGGGTCTTCTTCCCCCTTGGCGGGCCGGTCCCGCCGGGATCAGTACCGCCTGCATTCAAGGAGCACATCATGCAGATACAGGTTCGAGTCAACGAGGAAGGCGCCTTGCGCAACCAACGCTTTGCCTTCACCGACCGCTTCACGCTCGTCTCCGAGTTGTTGCAGAACGCCCGCCGTGCAGGGGCGACGCACATCGAAGTCGACTACGATGCCGGCACACAGATCCTGGTGGTCCAGGATGATGGCGGTGGTCTCGACGACTTCCAGAAACTTCTGAGTTTCCACGAGTCGGGCTGGGATGATGCCACCAGCGCCGAGGAGCGCCCTTTCGGGGTCGGCTTCTCGAATTGCCTCTATGCCGCCACGCGCTGCATCGTCGCCTCCCGCCATCAGCGAGTCGATATCGACACCGCGGCGGCACTGGCCAAGGCATCCATCGACGTCGAGTCCATGACCGAAGCAGTGACTGGCACCCGGATAGAACTGCACGGGGTCGAACTACCCGAACTTGGTAGTCGCATCGAGACTTTATGCCTGGGCTTTCCGGTTGAGGTGCTGTTCAACGGCAAGCCGCTGACGCGCCGCTTTGCCGTCGCGAACCTGGCGACGATGGCGAGCCCGATGGGTACGGTTCATCTGACCGGGACGCGGGACGGCAAGTTCAGTTACAACGCCCTGGTCTTTCTGCAAGGCTTCTGCGTTATGAAACCAAACTACGGCTCGTTCGACGAGGCCAATGTCGTACACCTGGATTCGCGCCAATTCATGGCGCGCCTGCCGGATCGCGACAAGTTGATCGACGAAGACGTCCAGAGTAAACGCATCAATGCCGAGTTGGCCGCCTGCTGGCGGCAGACGCTGGAAGTTGCCAAAAGCCAGCTTTGTCCTGAACTTTTTGTCGCAATCTACTATGAGGCGATGCGCGCTTGGGGACAGTTGGACCTGCTCAACGACCTCGATGTGCTGCCGGTCGAGTTGTTCGACGAAATCGTCGACTATCCAATCCAGGATGATGACGGCAGCTATGTCCGGCAAGTTGCCGTGGCGCCCACCCGGCAAGCGGTCGAGAGCGGCGCGGTGACCCTGGTTTCGCTCGACTGGTTGGGCGACGACAACGCGGCACGCTGGATGATGGCCCGGGCCAAAGGCTATCTGATCTTCGACTGGATCGGCCTGAGCTCCAATCACTGGGCATGGCGCTACGTGCGTTTCCTGGATCAGGAAACGGTGCAGGTCGAAGCGGTGTCCGAACATATCTGCGTCCAGTTGGAAGGGCGCTGGATATGGCCCACCGTCATCCTCTGCGACTCAGTGATCCTTCGTAGCGCCAAGGACATCGCCGAAATCACCGACACGGGGGTCTGCCACGAAGATGTCCTTTACATCCCGGCCGGCGAGACGTCTGGCGAACCGGTGCGACAGGCCTCATCCTTCATCGACGAGAACGACCAGTTCCTCGCCGCTGACCTGGACGCCGACCGCGACGCGCTGGCGGACTTGATCCGTCGCCTGCGCTCAGTCGATCCAGTGCAGACATTGGACTCGCTGTTGCAGGAGTTGCGGCTGGGCCGCTATCCCCTGCTGCATGGCAAGTCCTTCCAGGTCACCGTCGGCGTGGGCACAGCACCCGGCTATTCGGTAGCCCTGGTCACCGAAGAAGGGGTTTGTCATGCAGAATCGTGAGTACGAGGCCCGTATCGAAGCGGTCAAGCAGCGTGCCCATGGCCGATGGACGGAGATACTGGCGAGCCTGGGGGTCGATGAACGCATCCTCAAGCGGCGCAATCTCCCCTGCCCCTTGTGCGGCGGCACGGATCGCTTCCAGTACACCGACAAGTTCGGCGAAGGGAACTATCACTGCCGCAGTTGCGGTCCGGGTGGCGGCTTCAAGTTGCTGCAGGCGCTCCAGGGCATCGATTTCAACACCGCATTGCGTGATGTCGAGCGTTGCCTGGGGATGATGCCAGTGATGGCGCCAGCCCGCGCCAACGAACCTTCCGCCGAGCGCATGCAGAAACTGGCCCAGCGTATCTGGCACGAGGCCAAACCTGTGACGGTTGGCGATGAAGTCGATCGCTACCTGACCAGCCGGGGCGTGGCGCTGCCGGTTTATCCGAAGGTGCTGCGCTTTCATCCGGCGCTGGGCTATTACCAGAAGGATGCCGACGGCAAATCGCACAAGGTCGCCGAGTATCCGGCCATGCTGGCCTGCATCCAGGGCGAGGACGGTCATGCGGTCACCTTGCACAGGACCTACCTCCAGGATGGTGCCAAGTTGGCCGTGCCGGATGCGAAAAAGGTGCTGTCTTCCGGCATCAACGGGGCTGCGGTTCGTCTCTTCGAGGCAACCGAGGACCTGGGGATCAGCGAAGGCATCGAGAAGAGCATCGCGCTCTATCTCGCGACGGGACGGCCTTTCTGGGCCGGCTTGAACGCAGGAAATCTGGAGAAGCTATGGATTCCCGACTCGGTTCGCCGGGTGTGGATCTACGCCGACAACGATGCCGGCGGCGACTTCGCCGGCCAGGCCGGTGCCTTCGTACTGGCCCGGCGCCTGAAGCGCGAAACGCATCGCACGGGCAAGCGCGACGTGCAGGTGTTCGTGCCCAAGGACGCTGGCGTGGACTGGAGCGATCTGTGGTTACGCCGCGTGCAAGCCTTGTCGGCACAGGCAGCTTGAGCAACCCGGGGGTGCGCCGCCGCAAGGCGCGCGCACCCGCCTTTTCAGTGGCGCTGCAGTGACATGCGGCGCCAGTGAAAAGGTCATTTGCCCGACTGGTAGTTGTCACACCAGGCGATACCCCGGTATCGCGAAGACAGCCCTGGAGTTCCGGCGCGATTCACTTCGCGCCTTATCTGGACCGGTACTCGCCGGTCCGTCATCGACCCTGGCGGGGATGTGTATCCCCACCCGTGGGCGATGCCGTCTCCGCTTTTCTTTTCCGACAAGGAGATTGCTATGAAAAACGGACGTTCTCTCGTCAGCCTGGCCCAGGAACTGGAGCGCCAGCTGGATTCGAAGAAGGACCTGATCGTGCCCTCGGCGCTGATACGCCATGCCACCGACGAGCAGGGTGAAACCAGCCTGGTTATCGAGGAGGGCAGCAGCCCGGTGCACTATGGCGTCACACCGCTGGCGCGGCGCCAACTGGCGGACAAGCTGAAGATTCCGTATGCCTATTTCGAGCGCATGCGCGAAGACCAGCCCACCCTGCTCGACCGCAATGTGAATACATGGCTGCAAAACGAGGAAGACCGGCGCATGCTGCGCACCCTGGATGGTCAGGTGCGTGCGGTGTTGTCTGATCGCTATCGCCGCCTGGACAACTTTGACCTGGCCGAGAGCGTGCTGCCCATCCTGCAGCAGTTGCCCGAGGTCCGTTTTGAGTCGGTGGAACTGACCGAAACGAAGATGTATCTGAAGTGCATCACGCCGCGCCTGAAATACGAGATGGCACCCGGCGATGTCGTGCAGGCCGGGGTCGTGATCTCGAATTCGGAGGTTGGCCAGGGCACTCTGTCAGTGCAGCCGCTGCTGTTCCGGCTGGTCTGCAGCAATGGCCTGATCATCCCCGATCGCTCATTGCGCAAGACCCACGTCGGTCGGGCGCTCGGTGGCGAGGATGAGCGCATCCAGGTCTACCAGGACGACACCTTGCAAGCCGATGACAAGGCCTTTTTCCTGAAGGTGCGCGACGTGGTGCAGGCGGCAGTATCGGAGGCGACCTTCCGCCATACGGCGCAGAAGTTGCAAAAGACGCTCAATATTCCGCTGGTGGGCGACCCCGTGAAGACGATCGAGGTACTGGCCCAGCGCTATGTCCTCAACGAAGGCGAACGGGCCGGCGTACTACGCCATCTGATCGCCGAGGGTGAGTTGTCGGGGTACGGTTTGGTCAATGCGGTGACGCATTACAGTCAGGAGGTCGATGACTATGACCGCGCAACGGAGTTCGAAGCCTTGGGCGGTCGGCTGATCGACCTGTCGGCCCATGAGTGGAAAGGACTCGCCGAAGCGGCCTGATCAAGAAGCGTTTTGAAGACCGGCCGGGACATTTGTCCCGGTTCGGCATTCAACCACTCAAATACACCGAGCACCCAGCTTTTTGTATTGCTTCGGCATCACGCGACAGTCCATCATGCACCGCGCCACTCACCAAGCGACAGTATCAATCAGCCCTTGAGTATGGCAAGAACGTCACCCATCAAGCTTTTCCGCAAATGCTATTGCCATTACCCGCCCATTCTAAATAGACTGCCCCTTGCCTTGACCAGGCTGGCGCACCGGATCGTTCACGAAGGTTTCCGTCTCCAATGCCTGATGCTCCCATCCCAACAGGGCCAACCGGAGAACAGGACTATGAGTCATGTAACACTCACCGAAGTCGAATGGATCAACCTGAATGTGCTGGCCATCATTCGCGCCGGTCTACAACATGACCGGGCTTCAACCTGTTGCAAATTTGCCCTCGACACAAAACTGGCTGACCACCTTAAGGGTTTGAGCCTCGATGAACTGTGGTCCCTGGTGCTCCATGTCGGCGACACGACCTTGTTCCCGCCGCGCGCAGATCTGCTGACGCTGCTAAGTACGCCGCGAGCCCTGGCAGGACCCCTGGCCATCATTCATCCGTCCGCACCAGTGGAAATTCGGCGCTAGGAAGACGCCCATGCTGACCCGAGGCGACAGGCATTTGCACGCGATGCAACAGGCGAAGCAACTGGCTGCACTCGGCGCCCGCTTGAAGACGATTCACGTCATGACCGGCATGCCACCGCGCCAGGTACAAAGTTTTTTCTTCCCCGACGCACACACGATTCCCCGTGGTCGAGCCCCGGACTCGGCCGAGTGGTACCACGGTGCCAACCTCATTCTGCGCACCGATGCCTGCCTCATTGGTGCCAAGTTCCACCAATTGCGCAGCCATGGACTCACCGCCGTGGAAGCCTTGATCCTGGCGTATCGCGCCTATCAGTCGGTCACCCAGCCGCCTTACCGGATCAGCCTGGACCGGGCCTTCAACCTAATCTCCTACATCGACGGCATCTGGCTGGCCAGCGCACCGGCGCTGTCCGTGCTGACCTGCCCCGAGTGTGGCTGCGAGTTCATCGCCGCGGTCGGCACCGTGGCGCACCCTGGCGAACCTTGCCCCTTCTGCAAGCTGCTGGAACGCTTTCACCTGGACCATCGCATCCAAGCGTCTTACCCGGCTCGCCCCGCCCTCGACATGACCGAGCGCCAACTGGGCATGCTCGCGCTCTTTCACAAACTTAGCCCCGAGGCCGAAGGCGATAGCCCCTCGGAATAGGTCCCGTTTCAGCGCGACAAGCGAGATAACCCGCCGAAGAATGCCTACTTCGCATTCTTTCCGGCATCGCCGTACCGCCATGCCCGCCACGGCAACGCCTGTCACTTTATACCCCGCCTCCGACCCCGGTTTCGCCGCCGTGCCGGTCGAGGATCTGCTGGCCAGCGAAGCGGACCTGATCGCACGCATCAAGCTGTGCTACGGCATCGACCGGGACAGCTTCGAGCGCGATGTCCTAATGCTGGTTCGCCGCTACGCCGCCTGCGTGCATCTGCTGCCGGCGACCGCCGACAACTACTTCAGCAAGCCGGGCGGCCTCTTGCGGCTCGGCCTGGAGACCGCTTTCTTCAGCCTGCAAGGCACCGACGCACACATTTTTTCGGGGCGGATGAGCATCTCGGCACGCCGCCAACTGGAACCGCGCTGGCGCCATGCAACCTTCATCGCTGGGCTGTGTTGCGAATTGCACCGGCTGATGAGCCATATCATCGTCACCGATGCGGCCGGCGAGGCGTGGCCGGCCTTCCTGCGGCCGCTGGCCGACTGGCTGGCAACCCGGGGCAGCGAGCGCTATTTCCTGCGCTGGCGGCCCCAAGCCGTCGAGGCGCGCGGCCTGGGCCTGTTCGCCCTGCCCCATGTGGTGCCGCCCGCGGTGATGGCCGACCTCTCCGAGGGCAACGCAGTCATCGTGCCGCATTTGCTGGCCAGCATCGGCGGCATTCCGGTCTATCGCGACCACAACATCCTCGACGAACTGGTCCGCCGCTCGCTGGCGCTGGTCATCGACCGCAATCTGGTCGCCAGCGCCGACCGCTACGGCTCACCGCAATACGGCTCGCACCTGGAGCGCTACCTGGTCGACGCCCTGCGCCGGCTCACCAGCGGCAACTCGGCCTGGATTGCCAACCGCGAGAAGTCGCGCCTGTGGTTCGGACAGGATGGTCTGTTCCTGGTCTGGCCCGGCGCCGCCGAGGATGTGCACCAACTACTCGAAGCCGACCAACTGGCCGGCATCCCCAAGGCGCCCGAGACCATGCTGGAACTGCTGCTGGCCGCCGGCGTGTTCGAATCGGCGGTAGCGGGCCGCGCGACTTGGTCCATCCAGCCGCCCGGCGCCAAGGCCCCGCTGGAAGCCGTCAAGCTCTCGACCCCGGCCATTCTCCTCGCGGGAATCGATCCGCCCCCCGTGACCTTGCCCCAGGCACTGGAATTCAAGCCGGCGCCGGCGTCTGCGCCAGTTGCGCGGCAGACGCCTCCATCCATGCCACCGCCGGCACCGGTGAAGAGCGGCACCCAGTTTTCGCTCATTCCGCCGTCCGAGCCGCCCGCCGAGAGTGACGTCCGCGTGGCACCGGTCGAGGAAACACCCGGATCAGCCTCGCCTGAACCGGCGACGGCACCGCCGTCGGCGACATTCGACTTGCAAGCTCCGATGCGTCTGAACCCGGTCGTGCGCGACGCCCTGGCCGAGGCCGTTCGCACGCTCAACGATGGCATGGGTCCGCCCACTGTCTGCACCGTCGCCCAGGGAGTATTCGTACCGCTGGAGGAATTCGTGCGACGCGGCGTCCAGCCATCCGTCGCCATGCGTGCCCTCATCGAGGCGAACCTGCTGGTGAAACCCAACCGCAATGGCCCGCCGACGCTGTCGCGTGAATTCAACGGCAATCCCACCGTCGGCATTGTGCTCGATCCGCGGTGCGTAAGCGGACTCGATCTAGCGGGCTTTGCAGCACCACCGGCGGAGGGAAGCTGAGATGCTGGTGCGCCGCTACGAGATGCCCTGGCGCCGCGCCTACGAGGTCTATGCCGGCATCGCCTGGTGGCTGGCACTGCTCTATTTCCTGGGGGTAGGCGTAGTCGGCGCTCTCCCCCTTCAATTGGCCATGCCGCTGGCACTCGTCTGCTTCGCGATGGGCGTGCTGCGGGTGACCCAGGCCCTGCGCATGTTGGTGTTGCGCGCTTCCCTCGGTGGACGGGGCATCGAGGTCGTCGGTACCGACGACCTGGCTCGATGGTGCCAGGATCCGGCCTTAGTGTTC
>Ga0209310_1001955_pt1 | contig 14040 bp, 16 predicted proteins | sample AD_UKC030_MetaG_FD_184415 | JGI IMG/M metagenome (GOLD analysis project Ga0209310, IMG submission 184415) | Active sludge microbial communities of municipal wastewater-treating anaerobic digesters from USA - AD_UKC030_MetaG (SPAdes) (version 2) | ecosystem: Engineered > Bioreactor > Anaerobic >... | reverse complement strand
GCTTTGGCTCGCTGGCTTCGTTACTCCTCGGTCAGAGACCGCTGCGGGTATCTTCCCTCGTCGAGCCTCGCCAGCGAACCAAATCCTCAGCAGCAAAATCGGAATTTATTTTTGCACGGACCCTAAGGATGCTAAGGTGGATTTATGGATCTAGTCAAAGGTGGTTTAACGGCGGCGGTATTCTGGTTTGCGGCGCAGTTCTTAATGGCCGGCGACGCCATGGTGCAGGGTCAGGCCCGATTCGATCTTGTGCCGGGAATTGTCATCGACCACAGCCCGGCTTCGTCGGGGCTTTACATTGGTTCGCCAAGCCTGGCGGTTCTGACCCATGGGCATTATGTGGCGTCCCACGATTTTTTTGGTCCGTCATCCGGGGAGCACCAAAGCGCGCGGAGCGTCATCTTTCGCTCGTCCGATCGCGGACGAACCTGGAGAAAGGTCTCGGAGATCCAGGGGGCGTTTTGGTCCTCGCTGTTTGTGCATCGCGGAGCCCTGTATTTGCTGGGTCCGGACCGGCATCATGGCAACATCCTGATCCGCCGATCGGTGGATTTCGGAGAGACCTGGACCTCGCCCACCAACAGCCGAACGGGTCTGCTTCGCGAGGATGGCGAGTATCACTGCGCGCCGATGCCGGTGATCGAACACAACGGCCGGTTGTGGCGAGGCATGGAACGGCGTCAGCCGCCGGTCGCCTGGGGGATCAATTACCGGGCCGGGATGCTGTCCGTTCCTGTGGAGGCGGATCTTTTGGATGCCGCCCAATGGACGCATGCCGAGTGGCTGCCGAGCGACCGGTCGTGGAACGGCGGGGATATGGGCGCCTGGCTCGAAGGCAACGCTGTGGTGGCTCCCGATGGTGGATTAGTCGATGTCCTGCGGGTGCAGACTCGGTCGCCCGACGAAAAGGCTGCCATCGTCCGCATCAGCTCCGATGGCAAACAAGCCTCGTTTGATCCTGCGACCGGCTTTGTAAAGTTTCCAGGCGGGGCGAAAAAATTTGCGATCCGGTTTGATCCGCAGTCCCGACTCTATTGGTCGCTGGCCAGCATGGTTCATGAACGACATCGCACCAATGATCCCGGCAGGATCCGCAATACGCTCGCCCTCACCTGTTCCTCCAACCTGTTCGAGTGGGCCATTCGCTCCATTCTGCTTTATCACCCGGATGTGAAATCGCACGGATTCCAATATGTGGACTGGTTGTTTGAAGGAGACGATCTCATTGCCGTTTGCCGAACGGCCTATGACGATGGACTGGGCGGCGCGCACAACAATCATGACGCGAACTTTCTCACGTTTCATCGCATTGCGAACTTCCGGCGTCTGACTATGGCCGATTCCCCGCCGATGGTTCAACCCTGAGGAATATGAAAGCAATCTGGCTCATCGGGAATCGTGTGAATCCCTCGGGAACGACGAGGAGCGGCGGGAGACTTGGCATCCTGAAAATACGTTTTTGGATGCTGGTGGGTTGGGTTTTGGCGCTGGCGAGCGGGCAGGCCGCCCCTGGACTGTTGGAGCAGGGTTTCCGTCGGGTGCCCGATTCCGACAAGCCGTGGGTCTACTGGTGGTGGCTGAATGGCAACGTGGATGAACCCACCATTACGCGCGATCTCGAAGCCATGCGGCAATTGGGGGTTGGGGGGCTGCTGATGTTCGATGCGCGAGGGTATCATGATGATCAAAACCACGTGATCATGCCGCCCAGCCGGATGGAGTTCATGAGTCCTGAGTGGCGGAGACGGGTCAGGTTTTCGCTCTCGGAGGCAAACCGGTTGGGGCTTCGGGTCAGCCTTAACCTGAGCAGTTGTGCCGGCGCGCTGAAAGGACCCTGGGAGGTTGGAAAGGACGCGCCGAAGCAACTTCGTTGGAGCTCGGTTTCGGTGCAGGGCCCGCGGCATTTAAGTTGGGAACTGAAAAAGCCGTCCGAAAGGCCGTTTTGGGAGGTCGCAATCTTCGCTGTGCGCCACTCGGAACCGGTCCTTCTGGCAGATAAATCAGAAAGCTGGCACGAGGTCGTGCCGCGAGTTGGCTCTCTGGTTGCCGCAGCCGAGGTGATCGATCTCTCCCGAAAAATCAACGCTCAAGGCCGGTTGGACTGGGACGCGCCGCCAGGGCCATGGACGATCCTGCGTTTCGTTGGCGTTACCATGGAAGGTCACGAATACGACGTCGATGTCATGGATCGCAAGGCCGTTGCAGGTCATTTCGAACGTATGGGAAAAACGATCCTCGAGGAGGCCGGACCGCTGGCCGGCCGGACACTGACCCATTTTTATAGCGTGAGCTGGGAAGGCGCCGTTCCCACCTGGACGCCAGATTTGGAGAAGGAATTCAGGAAATACCGTGGTTATGCCTTGCGTTCATGGCTGCCGGTGCTGGCTGGTTTTCCTGTGAAGTCACTCGAGGAATCGGAGCGCTTTCTGCGCGATTACTACCAGACGCTCGGGGATGTGTTCCGTGAGAACTTTTATGGGACCATGCAGGCGTTGTGTCATCGACACGGGCTGCAATGGCATTCCGAATCGGGTGGCCCGTGGAACCGGAAGCTGGCATCCTTCGCGGAAGCCGATCAACCGGCGTTTCTGGGACGGAACGACATGCCCCAAGGCGAGTTTTGGTTCACAGGAACTCCCGTCAAACGACGGCAGGACATGAACCGGCCGCCGGCGATGGCGGCGCATATTTACGGCCGGCGGCTTGCCGCCGCCGAGGCCTTTACCCACATGGTGCATCATTGGTCGGCCTATCCGGCCGTCTTGAAGCCATTCGCCGATGCCGCGTTCTGCGACGGCATTAACCACTTGATCTGGCACACCTTCACCTGTTCGCCGCCCGAGTTCGGAAAACCGGGCAGCGAGTATTTCGCCGGCACCCACCTGAACCCCAACGTAACCTGGTTTTCCATGGCCGGTCCGTTCATCGAGTATTTGGGGCGCTGTCAGTTTATGTTGCGGCAAGGCTGTTTCGTCAGCGACGTCTGTGCTTACATGGGAGACCGATCCTATCAGCACTGGGGGCGCGGGACCGATTGGAGCGAGCGCGCAACGATGCGCCTGCCGCCCGGGTACACTTATGACCTTGTCAACACCGAAGTGCTCACCAGCCGGCTCAAGGTTAAGAAGGGCAATCTGGTCCTGCCCGACGGCATGAGCTACCGCGTCCTGGTGGTGGACCTCGAGGAGGAAACGGCTCCGCTTGCGGCACTGCAAAAAATCGCCGCACTGAAGAATGCCGGTGCCACCGTGGTGTTCGGCCGCCGTAAACCCAGCCGCGATTCCGGACGGGCAGCCTATCCCTCGGGCGACCTGGCGGTGCGGGAACTGGCGGACCGGCTCTGGGAGAACTCCCCGACCTTGAACGATGCGCTCGAGGGAAAATGTGCCCGACCGGATTTCGAAGGCCCCTTCGAGTTCACTCACCGTCGGACACCCGAGGCGGATATCTATTTCGTCTCAGGCCAGGGAACGGCCGAGTGTGCCTTTCGAGTGAGCGGTCGACAACCGGAGTTGTGGGACGCTGTCTCAGGAAGAATCATGAATGCCACAGACTGGCATGTGGATCATGATGGACGCCCGCGCGTCTCGCTCTCGCTGCCCGAAAACGGATCCATGTTTGTTGTCTTTCGCAAGCCCGCTTTCCCCCGAACGACCCGTTCCTCCGCCTCATCACGATCGATGGAAGTGGCCCTGACAGGCCCATGGACGGCCTATTTCGAACCTGGGCGTGGGGCGCCTGAATCGACGGTGTTTGATCCACTGATTCCTTGGGACTTGCATTCCGATGAGCGGATCAGGTTTTTCTCGGGTCGCGCCACGTATCGGAAGGATTTCGACCTGACAGCGGGTGAAGCCCGCCGTGCCGCACGATTGCACCTGGGTGAGGTCCGATGCATTGCCCGGGTGCGCCTGAACGGCCGGGATCTTGGCGTCGTGTGGACAGCTCCATGGAGTGTCGATTTGACAGGGGCCGTCCAGCAAGGTCATAACGAGTTGGAGATCGATGTGGTCAATACCTGGGTGAACCGGCTTATCGGGGACGCGGGACTGCCAAAGGACAAGCGCATCACGAAAACGAACGTGGCGCTCCAACGGGGGGCGCGCACCCTCAAGCCTTACCAGGGATTCGCATCGGACGACCCGTTAATGAGGTCGGGCCTGATCGGTCCGGTCCGATTGGAGTTGCTGCCATGAACCTGAATCGACGCCAGTTTATCCAAGCCGCCACCGGCCTGGCGGCCTGTGTCTGTGCGGCGGAGACCTCGGAGGTTCAGCCCGTGGAGATCATCGATACTCACACGCATTTCTATGATCCGATGCGTTCCCAGGGTGTGCCTTGGCCGCCCAAGGACGATGCGTTGCTGTATCGCACCGTGCTGCCGAAGGATTACCGCGCTCTTCCGGTGCCCCAGCCGGTGAAGGGAACCGTTGTCGTCGAGGCCAGCCACTGGATTGAGGACAACCAGTGGATCCTGGATCTGGCGGCGCAGGATCCATTTATCATGGGCTTGGTCGGGAACCTGCCGATCGGGACACCGGAATTTGGAGCGTTGCTGACACGGTTCGCCGCCCAGACGCTCTTTCGCGGTGTGCGGATTCGGGAGGGTTCATTCGAAAAGCTCCTGAGCGAACCGGCATTCGTTAAAGATCTCCATGCCGTGTCGGATCACGGACTGTGCTTTGAAGTGCATTCGCCGCGGGAATGGGTCGGGCAAGCCGTCCGGCTCGCCCGGCGGGTGCCGAGTCTCCGATTGATAATCAACCACGTCGCGAACGCGCAGGTTACAGGCAAGAAACCGGCGGATGATTGGTGCCGGATGATTGACGGCTTGTCCGAACATCCGCAGGTGTTCATGAAAGTGTCCGGCCTGGTTGAAGGCACCGATCGCCGCAATGGCGATGCGCCCGAGGAGATTGAGTTCTATCGCCCGGTGCTCGATAAGCTCTGGAAGGCCTTTGGTCCCGATCGGCTCCTCTATGGGAGCAACTGGCCTGTCAGCGAGCGGTTCGCGCCGTTGGGGCGCGTCGAACGAATCGCGCTCCGTTATTTTTCGGAGAAGGGCCAGGCTACAATCGACAAGGTGTTTTCAAAAAACGCTCGGGTCGCGTATGGACTGCATCCCGGCAAACAAAAGTGACCCCATTAAGGGGCTGTTCAAAAATAGTATCGGGTTTTGCTGGCGGCAGTTTGGCTGGCTGGCGAGGCGCGAATGACGAGCATACCCGCTGATTACCTATGCAACGCATCGCAAATCTTCGATGGCTGAATTCGGCTGTGGCCGTACTCTCTCTTATCATCGTCCTCGCATCTCCATCGCCGGTGGCCTCCGCGGAAACCCATCCTCTCCGGATGCAGCTCTGGCCGGGGCTCGCGCCGGTTGGGAATGGCCACAGCGAAACGAACAACGCCACAATCACGATCCATCGTCCCGACAAACCCAACGGGACCGCCATCGTGATCTGCCCGGGGGGTGGCTATGGGGGATTGGTGGTGGGACCCGAAGGCCATGGGATTGCCGGTTGGCTCAACGAACACGGGATCACGGGAGTGGTGCTCGAATACCGTCTGCCAGCCGGCCGACCGTTTGTTCCCCTGCTCGATGCCCAACGCGCAATTCGCGTCACGCGGGCTCGTGCCGAGGCGTGGCGATTGGGGATTGGGGATTGCGGATTACTCCAGAATGACCGCGTTGCAGGCGCGGCGCAGGTATTCTTCGAATGTCCACTGCCCGCTGCTGCCGGTCTGGCGGGTGACGACCAGATCCAGGCTCGGCACAAACGCCAGGATTTGCCCTCCTGAACCCGGCTTGGATCGGGCATCAGCCGGAATGCCATCGCCGCTGCGACCGTCTTCGCCTGTCAAACGAGCAGGTAATTCCCAGCCGTGGGAGAACACCTGTGGATTAAGTTTCCACCGTAGCTCGGGTGTTTTTACATCGTGCGTCGGGGCGGCGGTCTCGTCGATAAACCAACGAGGGATGACCTGGCGGTCATTCCAGCGGCCTCCGCGAAGCATGCAATAAGCGATCCGCGCCAAATCGCGTGCCGGCATTCCCAGCCCGTGCGAAGGATGCCGCCCATATTTCTCGCCGCCCTCGTAATACTGAAACCACCAGTGCTCGATCCCGAGCGGTTTGAACAAGGCCTCAATCGCATACTGATCGTAAGTTTTGCCGGTCACTGTTTCGCATACCAGCGACGCGTGGGCGAGCGCGTGCGTCGAGTAGCCACAAGCGGTTCCAGGATCAAAGGCCAGTTGCGCGGTTCGGACGTCTCCGCTATGGCCCAGGATGTAATCCCAGCTGCCATCATTCGGTGCACCGGTGGCTTCGGGGCAAATCCCGGAGGTGTGATTGAGCAGCTGCTTGACCGTGATGCGGGATTTACGCGGATCACTCAACGGCTGCGCCCATGGAATATAGTCAAATGCCCGATCATCAAATCTCATTTTGCAGGGCAGTGTTCCCCCCTGGCTTTGTTCCGACGCAATCGCCAATACCGTGGCACAGACCGCTTTCGAACACGATGCAACCCGAGTCGCGTTCGAAATGGCGCTGTTGTTTCGTTCTTCTTCCAGGACGATATAACCGCGCCGGATCACGACTGCGGCAAAGTTGCGATCGTCCGATCTCCGCAGCCAATCGCTCAAAGCCTCGAGCTTTTTAGGGTCCATGCCCGCAATCCGACGAATGGAATCTGGATCCTTGAGCTTTCGCCAGCCGCCCTGCGATTCCAGGGGGGGAAAGTAATCTTGAGCTGCGTAAACGTTCATACAGATGAGGGTCAAAAGGAGGGACAACAGGAAGGTCGCGATTCCGAATCCCCAGGATCGGCTCGATAACGCAAGAACAGGCATGTGTCCCTTATACAGGAGCTTATTCTGGCGTCAACGGGATGGAGCATGCTTTCCCGCTAATGGGACGGCCTGTTCCCACAGATGAACATGACCCGACACGATGCCAGGGTTGGCTTGGCGGGAATCGGGAGTGAATTCAGGAGAAAACCGGAACGGTAGACCGGCCAATTTTGAACCATATGATATTAAATATCAACATATTACGTATTAATTTCCTTCCCTTAATCCGAGGGCATCTTTCGTTGGGGGGGCATGGGGCAGGTGGTTGAACGAAACTGGCACGCCCCATGCAATGAGGTGGGTGTCGAGTGGGAACAAAGCGGAGAAGATCCGCCGTAATTCCAAAGAGTCGCAGGCTTATGAACGAAGTATTGGTTCTTGAAGACATCTTGTTAGCGGCACTTCTTGTGCCCGTGGTGGCATTGGCTCTTGGGGCTGTCTTCAAGTTGATGGACTGAGAGCGATACGAGGCCGTATGGATATTCCGCGGACAGCAGCGATCAAGAGGCGTCGGATCCGGCGCGTGGCGGGGGTGAGCGTGAGTTTGGTCGTGTTAACCGTGATCACCATGGGATTGGCTCGACTGAAACCGGCCGCGCCAACGGTGGACAAGGCCACGATCTACACCGATACCGTGAAACGCGGTGAAATGGTGCGGGAAGTCTGGGGGAACGGAACGCTGGTGCCGACCCAAATCCAGTTGGTGCAGGCGGACACCGCGGGGCAGGTGGAGCGGATTTTGATTCTGCCGGGGGCGGCGGTTCAGGCGGACACGGTGATTATCGAGTTGACCAATCCCGAACTCAAACAGGCGGCTTTTGAGACAGAATGGCAGCTGCGGGCCGCGGAGGCGCAATTGGAGAAGCTAAAGGTCCAACTCGAAAGCGATCGATTAACCCAGGAGGCGGCGATTGCTTCCCTGCGTATTGATTACACGGTCGCGCAGATGGACGCCGAGGCCGACGATCAATTGGCCAAGGAAGGACTGGTCCCCCTCCTGATCCAGAAAAAATCAAAATCACGGGCCGAGGAAATCAAGTCGCGATACGAGATTGAACAAAAACGATTGAAAATCAGCGATGCTGCCCAGAAAGCCCAGATTGCGGTCCAGGAGGCCGAGTTAGCCAAACTGAGGGCGCTGCTGAGTCTTCGCCGGCAGCAAGTCGAAAACTTGCGGGTCAAAGCGGGAATTGATGGAGTGCTCCAGCAGATTGGAGATCGTGAGATGCTGCAGGTGGGACAAAGAGTGAATCCCAACGCAACGCTCGCCAGGGTGGTTCAACCCACTCAACTCAAGGCTGAAATCAAAATTCCCGAAACCCAGGCCAAAGACGTTCAATTGCTCCAGCCCGCTCTGGTCGATACTCGGAATGGCAAGGTGGCCGGCCACGTCATTCGCATCGATCCGGCTGCCCAGAGTGGAACCGTGACGATTGATATCGCTCTGGACGGGCCGTTGCCCAAGGGGGCGCGTCCCGATATGAATGTGGAGGGCACCGTGGAACTCGAACGATTGGAGGATGCCCTGCACGTGGGGCGTCCCATTCAAGGCCAGGCCGATACCCCGGTGGGCCTGTTCAAGGTGGTCAATGGCGGACGGGAAGCCGTCCGGGTCCCGGTCAAATTGGGACGCAGCTCTGTTCGATTTATCGAAATTGTCAGCGGTCTGAACGAGGGCGACCAGGTGATCTTATCCGACATGTCCCAATGGGACGCTCATGACCGCGTGCGATTGAATTGATTCCCGAAGCCATTGAGCAATGGATTTTATCATGAATAACAACCAACCCCTGATCAAACTCGAAGGCATCACCAAGGTGTTTTATACCGATGAAGTTGAAACCCACGCCTTGTCCGGCATCCACCTCGATATTCGCCAAGGCGAGTATGTCTCCATCGCCGGCCCATCCGGTTGCGGCAAGTCCACCATGCTTTCCATCCTCGGACTGTTGGATACACCGACGGACGGCAATTATTGGTTGAACAATAAGCCCGTCGCCAATCTTGATTTTGCCGAACGCGCCCGCATCCGCAATCGCGAGGTGGGATTCATTTTCCAAAGCTTCAATTTAATTGGCGACCTGACGGTTTTTGAAAACGTCGAACTCCCGCTCACCTACCGAGGGATGGGGGCCGCCGAACGCAGAAGCCTCGTGGGGGCGGCTCTCGAGAAAGTCGGCATGTCTCATCGTGTGAAACATTATCCCTCCCAGCTTTCGGGCGGCCAGCAGCAACGCGTGGCTGTGGCGCGCGCCCTGGTGGGAAAACCGTCCATCCTGCTCGCTGACGAACCCACGGGCAACCTCGACAGCAAGAATGGCGAGGCGGTCATGGATCTGCTCCGCGACCTGCACCGGGAAGGTGCCACCATCTGCATGGTCACCCACGATCCGCGGTTTTCACGACACGCCGATCGCACGGTCCATCTCTTCGACGGCCGGATCGTCGAGGAATCCAAGGCCGCCGACTCGGCCGCTATAACCTAACCCCTTTTTTTGGAATCGGGAGCGTGATAGAAGTATGACTCGACCAACGAGAGTTCGCCTTACATGACAACACTGGCCACATTTGAGTCGTTCATGCGAAACCACCAAAACCTGGTGTTTGGCCTGGCGGCCCGCATGCTAGGAAATGAAACCGAGGCCGAAGACATCTCGCAGGAGGTTTTCCTGCGCGCCTACGATCACTTCGATGACCTGAGCACCCGTCCCACCGCCCTGGGTTGGTTGCGGACCGTCACCCGAAATCTCTGTCTGAATCACTTGAGCCGGTACCGCCATCGCTGGTGCTTCTTTTCCGAGCTCGAACGTGAAAACGAACCTATTTCCTCGGTCGACGAATGGCTCGTCTCCGATACGCGAGAAACCGATTTTACCGCTTTTGACCGCAAGCAACACCTCGAGAAGGCTATCAGCCGCCTCCCGCAAGACCAACGGATCGCCCTGGTCTTGTATCACTTCGAAAGTCTGAACTACAACGAGATCGCGGCTCGTCTCGGCATCTCCCTCAGCAAAGTCAAAATGGATATCTTCCGGGGCCGCGCCGCGTTGCGACGCGAGCTCCAACGCCTCGAGAACATATCAAGCGGTAAAGAATCCGCCTCATTCGTGAACGGTTCTCCGCAAGCCCGGTCCGCAGCTCCCGTGCATCCGCTCTTGACTTGTGATCTGGGCCTCCTTCCCCTCAACTGAGCTGGATGGTGGAGCCGAGCGGATTCGAACCGCCGACCTTCTCGTTGCGAACGAGACGCTCTACCAACTAAGCTACGACCCCATCCAGTTGAACGAGGATATCGAACGGAACAAATTATGCCCGCTTCCGACACGGAGGCAAGGAGATTTGATGAGGCACTCAGCCCTCGTTTCCTGCGCCGCTGCTTTATGACCCGAGCCGTGGAGTTGGGGATTGATTTTAAAAACCATCGCGGAATGGCAAGGCCATCGTGGTGGCGGGATGCTTATTGCTAAGACCTGCAGCCACTTGCGCTCCGAACACAGCAACAGCCATGGCAAAGAAAATAATCGATGGTTGAGGACGCTATTGGCCGGACGGCCTGACGCAAAGTGGAAGGGATTGGCGAGGGGATTTTATTCATTCCCCGAGCGGCCTTTCCCGTTGAGATTGACACACCGGAACGGTTGAAGGAATTTGGCAAGGAAGATACGACTCCATGGAACAAGAAAAATCGGTTCGGGCCTGTGATGCTGACTTTCGGCCGCTTTATTCTTTGGAGGGACGTTTGAGTTCGAAGAGTCGTGTTTTCAAACCCGTGGCCTTGGCGAGAGCCGCCTGGGCGGTATCGCACGTCCAGAATTCGTCAATCCCGTTCAACAATTTCAGCCGGCGTGCCGCGGCCACATGCAAATAATCGGCGCTGCCACAATCGAACAGGCTCGATTTGTCCGCGCTGAGTTCGTCTGCCGCATCCAAAATTTTGTCCGCTACCAGGTCTGCCTGCCAACGGAGGCGGGATGCTGTTTTCTCGGCCGCTCTTAAGGCGCGCCAGGCAACCTCGCCGTCGGAATCCACACGCGTCATCCGCAGATTGTGACGCAACTCAAACCGGAGAAATGGCCAGTAGACAAAATCCGGGGATTGCTTCTGCACGGCGGCATCCACTAAGGTCGAAAACTCATCATGCGGATGGAACCAGGCGAATAACACCGAGCTATCAGCGTAGACGAGCGGCATAGTGACGCTTTCTTCTTTCTGCGATGATAGGGTTTGAACGGAGCGGTTTTGCTTGTGACCGAGCTTTTCGCACCTCGGCCATAATATCATCCCAGGGCGGATCGATCTGGTCACTAGCAGGCACCAACCACGCGTCAGTTTCGCCCCCGCGTATCACCCGGAAACGTTGTCCCTGCTTCACCCGATCTAAAAAGGCCCCCGTTTGCTCGTGCAATTCTTTGGACGTGATCGACGTCATATTCACAATAGACACCAAAACGGTGTCACCGTCAATCCTAGTGTGGTGTTTGCGAAATACGATGCATTCTGCGGCCAGGAGTTTTGGCCAGGAACGAGGCGCGCCGACCGCGCATATCCCCCAGTGGATCTGTAAGGGAGACGCAACGAAGTGCCTGGCCAAAAGAACGGCCGCCCAGAGGGTTGCGCCGAAAATGGCCCCCTGACTTCGTTACGCGTCGGTTACAGCCCCACGAAGGGGATGCGCCCTCCACGTGCCTCGTCATCGGGCCATTTTGGGCGCAACAGAATGCATCGTATTTCGCAAACACCACACTAGACTTGGCCAACGCCGTCAACGCCATTAACAGAGAACCAACACCTATGCCCATGGGAAAGGTGGTCGTGTGCCAACCATGTGGTGAATGCCCGCAAGGGAGATCGACTGTCGCACGAAGCCGTTCTCGCTGGCTGACCAGACTCAAGCCTGTTCGAGGGCAAAGCCCTCCCACGAGGCGCCCAGTTTGGGGTGTGCTTCCAGATCGGCAAAAGCCGCCAACCGCAACCGGCAATGTAGCCGACCCGAATCGCGCTTCCTGACCCATCAATGAACTTGCATGTGATAACAAACGTGACTACACTGGACTATATGGTCGTGGAATTAAAACTGCGCAAAGTGGGCAACTCGGTGGGCCTGGTTTTGCCCAAAGAAGCTCTGGCCCGTTTGCATGTCGAGGAAGGGGACGCGGTGTACCTGACGGAAACCACCGACGGCGGCTTTCGGGTCACGGCCAACAATCCTGATTTCGCGCCGAAAATGAAAGTCGCCGAGCGGCTCAGCCGGCGGTATCGGCATGCGCTCAAGGAATTGGCGAAGTGAAAGAGCCGATTTGGCTGAATCGCGAGGATTGCCTGGCCATCCACGAAATGATGCTCGCCCAGCACGGCGGATTGGCCGGGGTGCGCGATGAAGGTCTGCTGGAGTCGGCTCTTTCAAGGCCCCGGCGCCTGTTTGCCTGCCGCTCGCCTCATTTGGCTGAATTGGCGGCAAGCTATGCAGCGGGGATCATCCGGAATCATCCGTTTCTCGATGGCAACAAGCGGACGGGATTCATGCTGGCGGCGACGTTCCTGGAAATCAATGGCCTGGAGTTTACGGCGACGGAAGAGTCGGTGATCGAAATGACATTAGCCCTCGCCAGCGGGAAATTGAAGCAGGCTGGCTATGCCGAATGGCTGAGCGACAATTCGAGAGCCGGGTGCAGGCAGAGAAATCTTGGTGTATAAACCCGGTCCTGTTCAATCGGTGAGTTCAGTCGCACCACGTTGATCCAGCGGCCGTTTTGAAGCAGCCAATCTAATTCAGAATTCGTTCGGGCAGGGCGGTACGCACAGGTCAGTTTATGACTGTTGGCGATCGCTACAGTTTGCGCCTTGGATCGGAATGCGGGAAAGACGCAGGATCATCTGGCACCCCTACGGCCATAATCATGTTGTCCGTGTATCCGGTGTAGGCCTGGAATAGGAATTCCAGCCAATAACCGAGCCATTTGCCATATTTCAGGTAGTTGCGTAAGTCACGGTCCGTGCTATTTCCAGAAGCCGCGTAGCGTTGGAAGTAATCCTCCCAGGCCGGTCGTTTGGAGTTCCGGAAGATGTAAGGCGTGCTCATCGTCACCCAGCGAATGCCCCCTCGACAAACGGAGGCATCAATCGCACGTACCAGACCTCTCCTGGACGGCCTTGGTAGCCGTTACTGCTCCAAGCCCGGAATTCTCGTTTGCACACGATGTCCCAAAGTACCATCCCTTGGGCATCAACCTCCGTCACTTCGTAAAAGGAACAACAGGAGTCGTTCAGAGCCACCATCGCCTTTCGGAAGTAATCGAACATGCCCGTGTGCTGAAGGTAACGGACCAGGAGTTCACCAATTGTGAAGTCGGTTTTGGAGTCTCTCGCATCCAACACAAGCCAGGAGGCGAAGAAGGCCGAGGTGACTGGGCTCATGGGCGGGTAACTCGGCATGTATTCCTCCTGGAGATCCGCCAGTTGATTATTGAAAGGGATCAGGTCCGGAAAATCCAAGACATGGCCCGCGAATTCGTTGGCCGCGTTTACGGCTGCGAAGTCGGCGTGGTCGTGGCTGGCCTCCATGAAACGGAGGAGCTTTTCAGCAATGAGATAGCGAGCGGCTTCCTGGGCGCCATAGCGTTCTTTGATGCCTTCGGCGGCTTCGCACTGTTCGATCCAAATTTTGTGAAACTCAGTCATGATGTTATTTCTCAATGAAACCGCAGTGTCTGTTGGAATCAAGAACCATGACGCTTGCGCCGGGCTGCCGCCCGGTCGCGCAGATCCTTGGCAGCAACTTCCCGGGGAATCCCTTCGCCACGGTCAATCTGTCGGACGCCGACCCGCAGTTTTTCTTCAAGATCGTTCATGGAAGAGACCATAAACCGAGGCTTAGGTTTCTTCTCGGCTTTTAACAGCCTCAAACCAGCGCGGATCCCCTCGCTCGTCGACTGGTACATGCCGGTTTCAACTTCTTTCTCGACGAAATTTTCCAGTTCTAGTTTCAAACTTACATTCACGCCACAAAACCTCGAGCTTCAAACCTCATTACGCCGAAACCTAACTATAAATAACAGAATAGGGCTATGCAGTTGACTCTTGTGGTTTATTCCTGCACATTAGCTCCGTGCCTGCGCCAGACTATCCTCAAACCATCCTCGAGTTTCGTGAGCGATTCGCCACGGAGCAGGCATGTGAAGAGTA
>Ga0209310_1001954_pt1 | contig 14057 bp, 10 predicted proteins | sample AD_UKC030_MetaG_FD_184415 | JGI IMG/M metagenome (GOLD analysis project Ga0209310, IMG submission 184415) | Active sludge microbial communities of municipal wastewater-treating anaerobic digesters from USA - AD_UKC030_MetaG (SPAdes) (version 2) | ecosystem: Engineered > Bioreactor > Anaerobic >... | reverse complement strand
TCTTTTGCAATGTTTTTGCAACCCATTAAAAGGTATAATAATTCAAATTCACTTTTAGTTAATTTGAAAAGATTAAACTCAATATGTTCAATTGCATTATCAATATAAAAGCGTAATTTTTCAAAGTTAGATGTGATAATGTAATTGCAATCCTGTTGATTATTTTTATAACCAAAGGCTTGAGATTCAATTTTGCTTAAGTCAGTCGTGTTTGTACCTTTAAGTTCTATTACAGCAACTACTTTATCATTTATAATTATTGCTCCATCCGCTTTTTTGCTGTCTTTGATGTTTTTGTATTCGGTTGTTAAATTAAAATCAGGTTGCGGATTTTTGGTGTAACCTAAAATGGCAACAAACAAGTCAAGTAAAAATTCACCTTGATATTGTTCTTCTTTACTATTTCTGATATTTTCCTGGATAGTTGGGTTATGAAAGTGATTTTGGAATTGCAACCACTTTTCTTGCAAAAGATTTTTGTCTTGTGTTTTTAGGTATTTTGAAATTACGGTATTTTGAAATAAAGGCATTGAAAATCATTGATTGATTAGATTTTATAAATTTAGTAAGAAAATGTGATTTATTTTTTATTTTCTAATAATCTGTTTTCAACAATTTTAGTTTTTTATCTCGTGTTAAAAGTATTTCTTTTTTGATGCTGATTATATGATATTTTAAATTCCCCGATTAAAAGTTGATAATATAATTTTGTATGCAAAAAGCATATTATTTGTAGTAAAATTACACCGGAATACTCAGAATTCCGGAAAATCGTTCCGGGAACGTTCGGAAATGGATCGGGGAACGTTCCGGGAACGTATCGGTAAAATTCCGTGAACGATCGGAAATCATTCCGGGAAATTTCCGGGAACATTCTCACAAGAAGGGCATAGGTTCGTGCATGATTTTGAAAATAATTAAATGTAAATGGAAAAAACTGTTGAACTGTTGAATTTTGAAAAAAGACTTGAATTCATTCAGATTATGATTCAACAGTAGTTTTTTTATTTCAACAGCTTGTTGAATATTCTTTTGAAAGTGTTGAATGAATAATGCTTATTTTATTGAAAGTTGTGTGCAGTTTTCAACACTTCAACAGCAAAGACAAAGTTTTCTCTTTTAAAAGTATAATAACGACCTTTTTCAGTCGTGAAATTTATTCCATTTATATTTTCTGGACTTTTAAATTCAGTTCGATAATATTTATAACTACTGTTTACAGGTTTTAATTTGTACTTTTCTTTCAGTAGCTTAACTATGTAATTACTTTGAGCAAGTACATTATTTCTTTTCAGCATATCCACAAGGTTTTTTGCAGTATAGCATAATTCGTCTTCACAGGAATTTTCAAATTCGTCAATCAAAAGTTCTTCCAATTCTTTTTCTACATAACTTCGATTTCCATTGATTAATTTTCCTAAAGAAGGAGTGTAAAGTTGTTCAGCACTAAACCACATTCGAGTAGTGGGAATGGTGCTTATATTTCTGGTGTTTAGAAAATTTGCAAAACAGGGAACTTCCTCTTTCATTTTTTTTATTAAGTTAATATCATCATGGTTTTGCAATGGATTAATTTTTCTAATCCAATACCTTATTTCTTCAGAATCAATTTTTATAAAACTGTCTTCATTATTAGAGCAAAGAATAAATTTTCCAAAAAAGTCTTGTTCAAATTTATCTTTTCCTTTTAGTTCAATTTTATTTGACTTTGCTGTAGATAAATTTTTGATTCTTTCGCTGTCTTCTCTTTTGTCCAAAAGAACTTCATCTACTGCAATAATTAATTTACCAGACCAATCAGCATTAAATCTACTTCTAAAATCATCATTTGTATTGATGGTCATGTTGTATTCAAAAATCAACTTTAATAAATTGATAAATGTTGTTTTTCCGGTGTTTCGTTCGGTGCTTACCAAACATAGAATTGGCAATATTTGTGTTGGCTTTTGCCATAAAATTGTGAGAAAGTCTAACCCAATTTCAAATTGCTCTCCAAAGATATGTTGCAGAAAGTGAATAATATTTTGATATTTATTTCCTTCTTTTAATTCATAGCTTAAAAGTTGGTATTGGTTGTAACAATTATTGATAATTTGTTCATATTTATTGTGGGAAGGAACAATGCAAAACGATTCGTATTTATTTACTTTTGCAATGGAATCTTTACCATAGTCATCAATAAGAGTTTGCCGGTTCCATTTTTGCAAAACTTTGTTACCACTTGATGATTTTATAATCTTATAGAACTCTGTGCCTACACGGATATATTTATCTAGCTCTTTCATACGGTAAGTTTTAGATAGGCAGGACAATCCTTGATTGTTCTTTTTGAGTTAACAATATTCACAATAACTGAGCTTACAGTTTTGTCAGCAATAAAAATTTGATTCACATTGTTTGCAATTTCAATAGGTAATAGCAAATTTGAAGTTTCAATTAATTGCTTTGTTATGCTAATGTCTGAAATAGCTGAATCAGAAACCAAATAAATTTCTTTATTTCTAATGTTTTCGAGTTGCAATAATTTTATTTTGTCAATCGTTTTGTCTAAATAATACAGAATATCATTTCTTCTGGATTCAAGTTTTGTTTGTATGGTTTCCATAATTCTTGTTGATTTAAATTAATTTTAAAATCCCATTGCATTTTAAACAACCTAACTATACAATTTGTAATTAGTTATAATTTAAAATGTGAGCAGAATTGTTAGAATTGATTTCTTTTACTCATGGAGTTAAGTACCTCGCTTTTTTTGTACCTGATTTTGTTCCCGATTCGGTATGCCGGTAAAATGTCTTTTTTTGTCCAATCCCACAAGGTAACAAGGGACACGGATAGAAGTTTGGCTGTTTCCTCTCTAGTGAGGAGAACATCATTTTCTTTGGATTGCAAATTATTTGCAAAATCCTTTAAGACTTCACTAAATCCATCTAGAATTTCTTTTTTGAAATCTGTTGTGTTAGTGTTTTCGATTTGAAGAATTTGTTTTGTCATTACTCTATTTTTTAATTAATAATAGAGCTAAATTAAGCGTGCTTATTCTGAGGACTAGTCCTATTTACAGTCCTAGCTTAATTTCAGTTAATAATGATTTTGCTAAACTTTCATTTTTATTTGAGCCAGCAGTATATCTAGATGGGTTATCATTAGACCCTTTAACCATTCTGATATTTCCTCCAATAGAGCGTAACTCATTTTTATTATTAGGGTCTTTAATTTGTATTATTGCAATAAGTTGTGAAAGTTGGTTGTCTGTAAAAGATTTTAATTTTTCCAATTCGAAAAACCCTATTTCATTTAAAATTGTTATGGCCAAGGGTAAAGATGGATTTTTTAAACTAAGTTCATTGGCTGTCTCATTATTAAAAAATGTTGTGTTTGGCTCTGTATATAAATGCGGATTTTTTCTTTTATTTAAATTAATGAATATTTCCGTATCATCCAATCTTTGTAGTCTGTAATATTTAATTTCAAATTGATCAAATTCGTTTAATTCATAAAATAATTGAAAAAGTCTTGAATTGTTTTGCAATAATCTGGTGATTTCTTTTAATACATCCCTAAGAGCAAATTCATTTATTAATTTATAAATCGAATTGGTTTTGGGAAGTTCAATGTTATTTAATTTTTGAAATTCTATTAAAATGTCATTTTCAATAATTAAATCAATTTCATCTTCAGAATACCTCAATAGTCTATTATTAAAAATAGTATGTAGAGCTTTGATGTCTGTGTTTTTTTCTGAAATTCTGTTTTTTAAATATTTATTTATTATCACTAATAAATCATTATAGCAAATACCATAATTTAGTTTTTTACTTTTACAGTCGATAAAATATTTTTTAATCTTAAACTCAACCAATGAATAGATTTTATCGTAATGTTGATTGTAATGTTCTGAATATTTCATAATGTTATTACTTTTTGTTGTTCTCCCAATACGCACTAATTTTTTGCAAATGTTCAGTTTGTGAGGCCTTAATGTATTTCAAAAATTGTGCCTCTGATTGATGTCCGGTTGCTTTCATAATAGTAGAATTGTCAAAACCAGCTAAAAATAAATTGGTTGCAAACGACCTTCTACAAATATGTGAAGTTACCAATTCATGTTTAGGGTAGATTTTGAATTCTTTACGATTGGTTTCAGGATTTATTTTTGCACCAAAAACCATTTCTTTTAAACCTACTTCTTCACAAGCTGTTTTGATATAAAGATTGAATTTTTGATCGGATATTTCCCTTGGAAATTCTCCGTTTCTTTTGTTTAAAACTTCCTGAAACTGTGGATGGATTGGAATATATAAATTCTGGTTTGTTTTTTGGGTAGTTATATTAATTATATTATCAATTACATTTTCTTTACCAATTCTTAGGAAGTCAGAAACCCTCAATCCTGTTCGCAATCCAATGATAAACAAATCCCTTGCGTTGTCTAGTGATTCCTTATCGCTAAAATCATGTTTTGCAATTTTATTTATTTCTTCTTCATTTAAATAAATATCTTTCGTTTCATTAGACGGAGCTTTAAAATCACGGTGTTTGTATTTTGGATTGATAGAATAACCGTCTAATTCAATGTTGGAGCAAAAAGTTTTTATTCTAGTTATTAGAGATCCAATAGAATTATTATTTAACTTTTCAACTGTTGAGCTGTAATGAATAAAATCTCTGTGAAAGTTCAAATCAATATCTTCAAATCGATATTTGTGGTTTTGAACTTTTTCAAACGCTTTTAATTTATTGAGGGTCGTTGTATAGTTTTTAATTGTTCGCTCTGCAATCGGTTTACCATTATACATTCTTTTGGGAGCTTCTTTTACAAATAGCTCAACCCAATCCACAAAATAAATTTTATAATTATTGTCTTCAGTTACCCTTCCAAAAAAGTTTTCTATAGTTTCTTTTAACCATTTTTCTGAAATGAATTTTTTGGAATTATAATCCAGATTATATTTATCAATTACGTATCTTTCTACCTGTTCTAATTGATGGTTTAAAAAGTCTCTGTTGGTTGTTGTTGCTTTGGGCTTTAATCTTTGTTTGGATGAAGACCAATCGTCAGCTGATACAGTAATACCTGTTTTTGTTTTTTGGTCAATTCGTTTACTGTCCCAAAAACGGACATGGATACTAGTGTACTTTTTCTTTCCTTCAACTATAAAAAATTTCAAATTCATATACTATTTTTGCCGAATATTTGCCGAAAAGTAGTTAATTTTTTTGAATTTGACTTAATTTAACTTAATATTTTTTTTGCACACATTTTTAAAAACTACTTAAATATAAAGGTTTTCAAAGGTTTTGAGTGGTTTTTTCAATTTGAGAAGATTAAGAATTGCGACTTCCACTCCGGGTACAAAACCTCTCAGAAATGGGAGGTTTTTTTATTGCGATTAGAGTGTATGCAGTACAATTTCTTAAAAATTCAATCGTTAACCAATAAGTAGTTTTTTATTTTACTACGCCTATTTACGTATTTCAAAAAAGAATTACTATTTTTAATATTGCATAGTAAATTTTAGTAAAATGAAAAAACGCATTGGCATTGTAGAAGACGATAGGGACTTGCGTGAAGCATTAGGGATGATGATTCAATTTACGGATCAATATGAGTTGGCCGGAAGTTTTGAAAATGCGGAGCTGGCTTTAGAAGAATTGCCTAAACTTACCGTAAATGCTATTTTAATGGATATCAATTTGCCGGGTGAAAGCGGAATCATCTGTGTGAATAAACTCAAGAGTATTTGCCCTTCTGTATTAGTATTGATGTGTACTTCTTATGAAGATGATGAAAAAATATTTCAAAGTTTGGAAGCCGGTGCGAGTGGTTATATTTTAAAAACGGAAGGTCCGGCTAAAATTATTGGAGCATTAGATGAGTTATTTGAAGGAGGAAGTCCTATGAGTAGTAGTATTGCCCGTAAAGTGGTGGCGAGTTTTTCTAAAATGGAATCCCAAAATAAGATTACAGAATCATTAACTGCTCGTGAAAAGGAAGTGTTAGAATTGTTGGCAAAAGGGCAAATGAATAAAGAAGTAGCCGCTCAGTTAGAAATCAGTAACGGTACGATTCGGAAACACATTCAGAATATTTACGAAAAACTACATGTAAATACTCGAGTTGAGGCTGTGAATTTATATTTAAAACGATAATTCCGTCCCTCAATGAAATTTATTTTACAGTTATATTTTTTTTTCTTTTGCATAGTTGGATGGGCTCAACATTCCGATGATCAACCGTTATTGAAAAATCTTCAAAATTGTAAAACTGAAAAGTGTCGTATAAAGCAATCTTTTTTGTTAGCCGAGTATTTTCTAGAAACAGATGATATTGAGTCGTCTCAAAGATGGCTCGAAAAAACAAAAGATTTAGTGTCTCCAAAAGTTATTGACAGCACGGCTGTATTCATCCAAAGTCTGCAGTCGGAGCTTTTTTATTACATGGGATTGTATCAGTTTGGAACCAATGAAGCAGAGAAAGCTATAGAAAAAGCAAGGCAAATCAAAGACAGCTTACTTATTGCGGATGCCTATTTCTTTTTAGGAATTAATCAACTTGAAATTAATGAGTTGGAGAAAGCACAACAATCTTTGTGGAAATCAAGAAATTATTTTCCTAATAAAACCGATAGAAAACATATTCGAAGTCTTATTCAAAAGGAACATATCTATAATAATATTGCCCAATCAAAATTCAAATTGAAGGAGATGGATTCTGCGGTTTGGTATAATGCAAAAGCATATACATTTGCTAAGAAAAACAACAGTAAACGAGGTATTCCCAATATAGAACAAACCTTTGGACAAATTTATCTTTCAAAAAACCAGAAAGACAGTGCTTTGTTTTACTTTCAAAAAAGTATTCATTCTGCTATTAAAAGCAACTATTATGATATTGTATTGTTGAATTTCAGCTATTTGATGGAAAGTCAATCAGACGATCAAGTATTAGTTAACCAATGGTTTGAAAAAGGCATGGGTTTAATGGATCAAAAAATCATTAACATCACATTCCAACGCTATTTTTATGTAACTGCTTTGGCTGTTTTCAAAAAGAGGAATCAAACAGATAAAGTGGCTTTTGTGCAGGAAAAAATTATAGCCATTGATGATGAAACTCAACTGAAAGGCAATTTTTATATTCAAAATATAACGGAACAGTACGCGAAAAATGAGAATAAATTACTGACCTTACAAGTTGAGGAATTAACAAAGCAACGAAAATATGCTTTTTTGCAATTAATAGCCGCCGGATTATCACTTATTATTCTTTCTTTAGTGATCGTTATTATTCGAAGAAAAAATAAAATTCAGCAAACATTACTTAATCAAAAAAGTGAAATCAGTAAAGATTTACATGACGATATAGGAAGTGGTTTAAGCAGTATTTTAATACACGCAGATTTATTATTAAGAAGCGGTGAAACCAGTGATAAGCAAAAAGTATTAGCCACAAAGATTAATCAAACCGGGAAAGAAATTTCACAACGGTTAAATACGTTCATTTGGTCATTAAATACAGAACATAATACGTTGCAACACTTTTCAGAATATGTTAAGTTTTATGGCACAACACTTTTTGAAGAAACACCGATTGCATTTTCATTTACCACCAACATTCAGGATATTGAATCGGTAAAAATGAACGGGCAATTACGGAAGCATTTATTTTATGTCATCAAAGAAGTTTTTAATAATGCGTTGAAACATGCTGAGGCAACCAAGACAGAATTGAAAATGCAATTGCTTTCTCCTAAATTGTTACAAATTACTATTGTGGATAATGGAACCGGAATCATCAAAGAGAACGATTATGGAAATGGAATTAAAAATATTCAAAATAGAATAGAACTATTAGGAGGAACGTTTGTCATGCAAACTAAAAATGGCTTACAAACCATACTTACCATTCGACTTTAAAATTACTTTTTTAATTTGTAAGAAAATAGGAATACGCTAAAAGGCGTATTTTTTTATGCACTCCAAATGCGTTAAGTTTTGATACAATATTGATTTATTTGATAAAGCCTTGTGGTTACTGACTTTTTTATTATTAGAACTGTTAAAATAACTACGGATAATATCGTATTGTGGTATCCATTTGATTGAGTGAATTTTATACTTCAGAAATCACTAAAAGCAGCTTATTCTGTTTTTTCAAAAACCACTATGATGAAGAAATTAATTTTACATTCATTCTTGTTTTTTTCCATTGGCCTCTTTGCACAAGTGGGAATCAATACCACCACACCTCAAGCTCAATTAGAGATTAAATCATCCAATGAAGCAACACCAAGTAACACCGATGGAATTTTAATTCCTAAAATTGACACTTTTCCGGCTACCAATCCAACGCTTGCTCAACAAGGGATGTTGGTTTATTTGACTATACCGGTAGGAACCAATTTACCCGGTTTTTATTATTGGGATGATGCCACATCGAGTTGGATAAATTTGAAAGGAGCTGATGGCGGAACGCTCGACCAAGCGTATGATTTTGGCGGAGCTGGTTTGGGTAGAACTGTAACTGCCGATAACGGAGCTGTGTTAATCAATGGAACGGATGGATTGGTTTCAACTGGAACCTTGGGCAGTGGTGCTTTAGCTCCTTCAGGTGCCGGGACAAGAATGGTTTGGAATCCAAGAAAAGCTGCATTTAGAGCAGGTGAGACAACTGGAGCACAATGGAATGATGTAAATATTGGTGTTATATCAACAGCTTTTGGTTTTAATGCTATAGCATCAGGAAATTTTTCAACAGCTTTTGGAGGTAATACAATAGCATCGGGGGCAACTTCAACAGCTTTTGGTTCAACCACGATAGCATCAGGATTTCGATCAACAGTTTTTGGTTATGAAAATACATCGTCAAGTCATGGTGAAACAGTAATTGGTATTGGAGCAACTACTTACACCCCATCAACCAACGGAGACACACAATTTAGAACTGCCAACTCAACAGATAGATTATTTGTAGTAGGAAATGCAATTGATGTTAATAATAATTCTACTGTTGATGTTGCTGAAAGAAGCGATGCGATGGTGGTTTTAAAAAATGGCTTAACCCGTTTGCCTTCAACAACTAATACAATGATAGATGCTGCTGATGGAAAAGCAGTTGTTACAAAAGAATATTTACAAAATAATTCATCTGGCACACTTGACCAAGCATACGATTTTGGAGGAGCGGGAAATGGTAGAACGATAATTGCAGATACAGGCGCAGTAACTATTACCGGAACTGATGGTTTTGTATCTACAGGAACTATAGGAAGTGGTGCTATAGCCCCTTCAGGTGACGGAATAAGAATGGTTTGGAATCCAAGAAAAGCAGCATTTAGAGCGGGAAATGTAAATACCATAAATTGGGATGATGCTAATATTGGGACATCTTCAGTAGCCCTTGGTAATAACCCTCGTGCTAGTGGATCTGCTTCTGTAGCAATTGGAAATGTTGTTACGGCATCGGGAATAGGCTCTTCCGCCTTTGGAACTAGTTCTTCTGCGATTGGTCAGGCTTCAACAGTTTTTGGGAGAAATAATATTGCCTTTGCTAGTGAATCTACGGCTTTTGGTTTTAATAATTCTGCATCCAGTTATGGTGAAACCGTTATAGGAATTGGAGCAACAAACTATACTCCAAGTATCAATGGTGCTTTACAATTCAGAACTGCCAATGAAACAGACCGTTTGTTTGTAATTGGAAATGCCATTGATGCTAACAATAACAATACCGTTGATGTAGCAGAAAGAAGCGATGCGATGGTGGTTTTGAAGAATGGAAATGTTGGTGTAGGGTTATCTACACCGCAGAATAGATTGCATTTTCATAATCCGACAGGTATTCAAACTTTCATTCAATTAACTAATTCTTCTACAGGAATTACTCAAAATGATGGAATGATACTAGGAAATATTATCGGTACAAGTGAAGCAGGAATCATTAATCAAGAGCCAACAAACTTTTATTTAGGAACATCTAGTGATCAAAATCAATTAGTATTAACACCCTCGGGAAACGTAGGCGTTGGAACTGATTCAGCACAAGCTAAACTTCACGTTGAAGGAAACATCCGTATGGTAGACGGCAACCAAGCCGCAGGAAGAGTTTTAACAAGTGATGCGAATGGAACGGCAACATGGACTACGCCGGGAGTGGGAACTGCTGGTACATTAGACCAATCTTATGACTTTGGTGGAGCGGGTTTAGGAAAAACAATAACTGCAGATGCCGGAGCGGTTACTATAAATGGCACAGATGGTTTTGTTTCTACTGGCACAGATGGGATTGGAGCCTTAGTCCCAAGTGGATTAGGAACAAGAATGGTTTGGAATCCTAGAAAAGTTGCTTTTAGAGCTGGAAGAGCGATAGGGACAGAATGGGATGATGCTAGTATTGGGCGATATTCCGTTGCTTTTGGGTATAATAGTACAGCAAGTGGTTTATATTCAACTGCATTTGGTGGATTTTCAACAGCAAGCGGACAATTTTCAACGGCTTTTGGGAATAATGCTTTGGCAAGCGGTTATGCATCTACTGCTATTGGAGAACTTGCAACTGCAAGTGGAACATATTCAAGATGTTTTGGATGGTCATCTTTGGCAAGTGGTACTATTTCCACAGCATTTGGTGCTTCTACTATTGCCAGTGGTAATATATCCTTTGTTTCAGGAAATGGGAATAGTGCTCCAAGTTATGGGGAAACAGTTATCGGTATTGGTGCTACAATATATACGCCTTCAGTAAATGGAGCCCAACTATTTAGAATCGCTAATGAAACAGATAGACTTTTTGTCATTGGCAATGCAATTGATACCAACAATAATAGTATACTGGAAGATAGCGAAAGAAGCAATGCAATGGTAGTTTTAAAAAGTGGAAATACAGGTATTGGTATATCTTCTCCCCAAGAACGATTGCAAGTTGGTATTGGAAATATAGCTGTAACTCAAGGCGATATTTATTTAGCGGCTCTCAATGGAATTTTTAATGCTGGCGGAGGGTTGATGACAAATGCCATCAATTATATTGGTGATGCTTTTGTACCACCAACTATAGTAGCTGGAGATGAAGATTTATACATAGCTGATGATATTGAGTTAGGAGGACAAGGTTATAAACCCGGAGGAGGAACATGGGTGGCTCCTTCCGATAGAAGATTAAAACAAAATATACAATCTTATTCCGACGGATTAGAAAGTGTTTTAAGGATCAATCCAGTCACCTACCAATATAATAGTGTCTATAAGACATTGGATACAGGTGAAACCTATGTAGGGGTAATAGCTCAAGAGGTACAGGAAGTAGCTCCTTATATGATAAATGAAAAACCTTTTGGACAAGTTGTTGAAGAAGATGAAAATGGACAGGAAAGAATAGTGAAACAAGGAACGAATTACTTAACATTTGATAGCTCAGCCTTAACCTATATGTTGATCAATGCAGTAAAAGAAATAAATGGTAAATACGAAGAATTAAGAACCAAAAACGAAACCCTCGAAAATAAAATAAACGAATTATTAAGCAAAATGGAAATGTTAGAAAAAAAATATTTTTTAAATGATGGAAAGTAATATAATCACATCCTTATTATTGATTGTATTTATCAGTTTTATAGTTTTTCTCAAAACAATTAACCACACTAAATTATAATCTTTCAAAACCACTAAGAGAATAAGTAGTGAGAGATTTGGTTCTTCCTGAGAATTCCATTGCATAGATAAAAGCACCACTTTGCAAAACTCTTTGATACACAAATCAATTCAACAGTTTTTTTGATATTAACAATAAGGGTAATGAAAACGATTCCGTAACGTTAGTAGTGCAGACAACAAACAGAACTTTCAATGCGGTCATTTCTATAGATACACAGTCAGGTGTTTTTATAATTAATAGAGTGAGAAAGGTTTATTTCACCAATTAGAAAAGACCAAGCAACAAAACAAATCAAACGGTAGTAAGCGTTAGAACGGTAATCATTTGGTTTTAAATTAGTTTTAGTGGTTGATCCCCTTCCGGCAAGTGGTTTGCGGAGGGGGATCTTTTTTAAAGTCTTTTCACCACATGTGTCACAATCCCCCAAATGATCAATTGGTTTTCTTCGGTAATTTTGATAGGTTCAAAAGCTTTATTTTCCGGCATCAAAAGTACACCGTCTTTGGTCACTTTGATGCGTTTTACGGTGAATTCTCCATCAATATAACAAACGGCTACTTTGTTGTTTCTGGGTTCCAAACTTCGGTCAATGACTAAAATGTCTTCATCATCTATTCCCGCTCCAATCATGGAGGTTCCTGTGGCTTTGGCATAAAATGTTGCTTCTCTGTTTTTCACTAAAACAGCATCTAAACTGATTTTTGTTTCATCAAAATCGGCTGCCGGTGAAGGAAATCCGGCTTTGATTCCGGCTGTAATAAACGGAAGTTCAATTGGATTATCTAAATCCGGTATGAAAAAGGTAAGTTTCGTTTTTGTCATATTTTTTTAACCACAATGAGCACAAAGAAGGCACAAAGTTCACAAAATTAAGCATTACCCACAATTTACTTTAAAAATATCCCGAATATCCGTCGTGTATTTTGGCGAAAGCAAATTCTGTTTCATTTTCCAAGTGCGTTGCAAGTCTTGGTTACCTAACCTGATTTTGCGTTCGCCGGTTTTCTTGTGAAAGGCATCCATCACTTCCATGATTTTTTGGTGTTTCGGGTTTTCTTCTTCAAACAAGTGAAATTGCTTTTGGTCTTGTGGAATGATTTGGGTAACGATGACTCCGGCTTTTTTATACATTTCACCTTCTTCAAAAATTTCTTTCAGCATTTTAATAGCCACTGCACTGATGGTGATACTGGAATTACTCGCAAAAGGCAAGCTTTCCATTTTATAAAAATTATATTTTGGTTTATCGACTTTGTATTTGTCTTTTCGCAAGTAAAGAATTACGCCATAACAGCAAGATTTTTGTTTGCGAAGCTTTTCTGCACAAACGGTAGCAAAGGTAGAAACCCGTTCTTTCATTTCGTCAAACGTGGTAATGTTGCCATCAAAACTTCGGGTGATGGCGATGTTTTTTCGGTCTTTAGGTTCTTCCAATTCCAAAACAGATTGGCCTAATAATTCCAATCGCAAGCGGTTGCCCACCACGCCCATTTCTTTTTTGATAAAAGTTTCGTTATGTGGTAATGTAAAATCGAATGCTGTATGAATATTTTGAGCTTTCATTTTTTTAGTGAGCCGAAAACCGATTCCCCAAACGTCTTCAATTTTGGTCCATTTTAATCCTTTGATGCGTTTTTCTTCGGTGTCGATTACATAACTTCCGAGTGTTTGATTTGGAAATTTACGGGCGATTTTGTTGGCTACTTTTGCTAAAGCTTTGGTAGGAGCAAAGCCAACGGAAACCGGAATACTCAACCATTTTAACGTTCGCTTTTTCATTTCCAGGCCATATTGCTGATAATCGTCAATCTTCATTCCATCAAAATTTAAGAATGCTTCGTCGATGCTGTAAACTTCCATATTGGGCGTGAATTGTCCTAAAATTGCCATGACGCGACTACTCAAATCGCCATACAAAGCATAATTAGAAGAAAAAACGGTGATATTTTTTTGTTTGAGTTCGTCACGTACTTTAAATTCAGGAGCTCCCATCGCAATACCCAACGCTTTGGCTTCGTCGCTGCGGGAGATGATGCAGCCGTCGTTATTAGACAAAATAACGATTGGTTTTCCATTCAGTTGAGGTTGGAAAACACGTTCGCAAGAAGCATAAAAATTGTTACAATCTACTAAAGCATACATGTTGTAAAGTTAGTAGATTATTGTTTTTTTTGGAAGTGAACGTATGTTAATGTTGATAAGAAGTTAGAGGCAAGAAACAAGAGGCAAGAAGGATTCAATAATTTTTAATTTCTAAGCGTTTAGCACTTTTTCGTATGCTCGTCTCGGACTACCTCTGAAATGCACGATGCCACAGAACACAAAACCTGATTTTTCAAAAATGCTCATCATGGCAAAATTGTCGTGGTTGGTGTCGGCTTTGAGGCTGAGGATGTTGTTG
>Ga0209310_1001952_pt1 | contig 14079 bp, 14 predicted proteins | sample AD_UKC030_MetaG_FD_184415 | JGI IMG/M metagenome (GOLD analysis project Ga0209310, IMG submission 184415) | Active sludge microbial communities of municipal wastewater-treating anaerobic digesters from USA - AD_UKC030_MetaG (SPAdes) (version 2) | ecosystem: Engineered > Bioreactor > Anaerobic >... | reverse complement strand
TTTAGATTCCATTTCTCTTTTTTCCTGATCTTTAAACTCTTCAAAAGTAACCTTATCTTTATCCCCTCCTCGCAGTAAAATTCTTTTATACCTCAACTCCTTCTTAGCATCAACCGCCAGAAGTATTCCCCCTTTCTTTCTTAATATATCAATTTCACTCAAAGTTCTAATGCTCTCAATTATTGAATTATTTTTATTATCTAAAGCTCTTTTTATCAGTTCCTCCGCAATATATCCCGACCCATTTTTTGCTCTCAAATCATTCCCCACTATTATCATATTATCTCTGTTAACGAGCATCTTTCTTTTTATTATTTCCTCCGTAATCAGACCACTAGCACTAAAATGTGAATAATTCTTTTCCTTAACTAAATAATCAACTACTGTCCCCTTACCCGCTCCATTTGTCCCCGTAATTCCAATTATTAACCTTATTTTCTCCATAGACTAATATATCACCTCTCCCAATTTTAGCTTTATTTTGCTATAATAGGATATAAATTCTCCAGATTCAGTCCAAAAAAACAGATTTTCTGTCAAAGACTATCTCACCGATTTTGAAAATATTTATCAGATTTTTGGTAAAGAAATTAAAAAAGATTATCGGGGTAGTCAGTGTGAATATTTTCTCTATCGTCCTCTTGAATCGACTCAAAAATTCGCCTCTTTTTCCATTCCCGTGGAAAATATTTCCAAAAGTGGCCTTCGCCACTTAATCGATCCGGGCGAAGTTAATGAAATATATAAACTTCTCAAAAAACCACTTGATAAAAATACTATTTTTGATTTTAAAACCATTAAAGAAATTTTATATCTCAATGATCCCCTCAAAACCGTTTATGTTTTAAAACAGCTCTCTGCCAACAAGGTCGCCACTGCTGAAAAATTTTCTCAAAATTATCAAGACATCACCGATAAAATTATCTACCATCTCTCTGCCGAAATCGCCTTTGTTACCAAAAAGAAAACTGAATTAATCGAAAAAAAGATCCGTTCCTTACTCTAAGCTTTTTAATCACTTTCCAAATGTTAAAATATCCTAAATTAATTTTAGGCCCATAGTGAAATGGCTATCACTGGGATCTCCAAAATCTCCATTCGAGGTTCGAATCCTCGTGGGCCTGCACCATATGTTAAAATTGTTTTCTCAGGGCCCATAGCGTAGTTGGTAGCGCGTTCCCATGGCATGGGAAAGGTCAGGGGTTCGAGTCCCCTTGGGTCCACATTTATTAATAAATAATTCACATGTCCACAAATCATGAGGCCGACAATCAAATTGAGATCCTTGACATTGTCAACGAAGATGACGAGGTTATCGGTCAACTACCCAAGGAAACTATTCATGCCGGTAAAAGAATCCTCCATCGTGAAATTGGCGTTTTAATCTACAAAGATCAAGGTAAAGTTTTAATTCAACAGCGAAGTTTTAAAAAGAAATTTTTTCCCGGCTCTTGGACCACCACTGCTGTCGGTCATGTTCCTGCCGGTAAAACTCCAGAGGCAGCCGCCCACATGGAATTATTAGAAGAACTCGGTTTTGATACCGAGTTAAAATTTGTCGAAAAGAGAAAATATGATTCTGGCGACCATCTTTCTTTTGGCTATCTTTTTATGGGTAAATTTCCTAAAAACGCTCAAATTGTCATCGATACTGATGAAGTTGAGAAGGCTAAGTTTGTCTCCCACGAAGAGGCTACCAAAATGGAAGAAACTGGTGAAATAGACTATCACACCAAAGAAACACTCGATAAGTATTTTCATGGCGATTTTGTTTAATTTCTTTTTGGTACAATGATTTTAATATGACCACAACCAATTCTGTCACCAAAGCCGTTATCACCGCTGCCGGTCGAGGCACCCGTTTTTTACCCGTCGTTAAATCTTATCCCAAAGAACTTGTCCCCATTCTCGGAAAACCAAATATTCAACTTCTGGTCGAAGAAATCATCGCCGCTGGCATCAAAAACATTTGTATTGTCCACAGGCCTGAAGAAAACGCTATTAAAAGCTTTTTCACCCCAGATTTGAAACTCGAAGAGTATCTTACTAAAAACAATAAAATGGAATTTCTCTCCAGTCTCCAAAAAATTTGGGAAGAAGCTCATTTAGAATTTATACCTCAAACCGATGACCTGCCCTATGGTAATGCCTCACCTGCCCTGGCTGCCAAAGATTTTATTGGTAGCGATGATTTTGCTTATATTTTAGGAGACGATCTAATTGTTGAAAACAATCCCGGGCAGTATCTTAAACAAATGATTAATACTTTCGATAAATATCATCCAGATTTTGTCGTTGCTACCCAAAATATGCCTACTGAGGAAATGAAACGCTATGGTGCCATTGTCCCTCACCTAAATCCTAGTGTCCCCAATCAAATCAGTTCCCTACTCGAGAAACAAGATCCCCCACCCTCAAATTTTGCTGTCCTTGGTCGCTATGTTACTTCCAATAAAATTATGACTATCATCAAAAATCAAGGTTTAACAAAAGACAATGAGCTTTGGTGGGCAGATGCTCTCAATACTCTCGCTAAAATTGGCATCGGTATCAATGAGCCGATTACCAAAGGCACTTGGATGACCACCGGTGATCCTCTTCGCTGGCTCAAAGCCAATCTCGCTGTAGCCATGCTTGACGATCAAATTGCCCCTGAAATAAAAGAGTTTGTCAAACATCTCTAAGCTATTTAGTAATATATCTATCTTAATAAATGTGTTATATTTAACTGATGAATTATCAGGTTATTTTCTTTCAAAATAGTCGAGGTGATAGACCAGTTCAATCTTATGTCCGTAATCTTGACAAATCAACTTTCTCAAAATATGTTCGACTTACCGATGTTTTATCTAACTATGGACCGTTAATATCCATGCCGTATTCCAGAAAACTAACAAAAAACCTTTCAGAATTACGTACCAAAGGTAAAAATCCAATCAGAATAATCTATACATTAATCGAAAACAAGTACTTTTTACTTCACGCCTTTCAGAAAAAAACTCAAAAGACTCCTATTAAAGAAATCCAAATAGCTGAAAAAAGACGGTTGACTTTAATATAACGTTTATGTTATAAATAAACTATGAAAACAGATATATCAAAATTTCAAACATTTGAAGATTTTAAAAGAGAATCTCTCAAAGATCCTGAATTAAAAAGAGAATACGATAAGTTAGGTCCTGAATTCGAATTAATAAATAAAATAATTGAAGCACGTATCCATAAAAAACTTACTCAAAAAGATATTGCCGATCGTATGGGTACTAAGCAGTCTGCCCTCGCCCGGCTCGAATCCGGCCGTGCCAATCCCACTCTCGCCTTTGTCCAAAAACTTGCCACTGCCCTCGGCACCGACATCACCCTCACCTTTCCTGGTAAATAAATAGTAATTTATATCACATAGAATCTTGACAACTATTTTGGCAGTTGATATCATATAGATACTGACCGGGCGAATGTCGCACTAGATTGTAATACATCTACTTAAGCATTCTTTAGTCTTCTAAGACCTCGGTCTTTTTTTGTGGTCAAATTAAATTCATAGACAAAATCAAAACACCTTGTTATAATATCTTAAGATTTTGTGAAAGGTTTACCCTTGACTCACTCAACCCTATAAAGGCCAAAGTGGAGACACAAAATCTTTTTTGTTTTTATATCACGGTCGATAAATTATTGACAAAAAAACTTTTTTACCTGATTTTCCCCTTGAAGTAACGATCACCCGAATTCTTTTTCCTTTAACAATTGCGTCAAATCCATAATAATAGTCTCTTCCCCTCTTTCGAACATCTTGATATGTAGATGCCAACTCCAACAGTTCTTTTGCTAAATATAAATATTTCAATCTCATTGCCACATCCTTGTTTCGATGTCTTTTATTAAAAACCACATGATTCCAACCCAGACGAGTTACAAATACTATTTCTCCAAAAGCCGGACACACTTTTTCGTGCCCACGCCAAGTGTCAAAATAAAAACTTTTCGCTTTATTAATGGAAATTTTTAATGACGTCACAATTCATTCTATCAACATTATCGTTATATTTCATACAAAAAATATTCATTGTTTATATTTAATCAATCTAATCTATTACTATACATGAATTACGTCCTATAACTTGACATTATTGTATATTATTGATACACTTCCTTACAATTAATTGTTGATTGTTATAGTCAACTTTTAATTTTTTAACAACAAATTCTGGCCATTAAGGCCAGAGGAGAATAAGGAGTTGGGTGGCTCCTCAGTTATCTCAACCCCTTATCTCCTTTGGTTTTAATCTAAACCAAAACTACCCGCGGCTGCTCAAACACCGCGTTTGAGATTAGCTTAAAGTAGAGTACTTTAACAATCTCTTTCTTCTAAATCTTTCCTAAAAAATTCAGGTACTCACTTTGGGTGTAATTAATTTATTCCCAGTGCGAGTACTTGAATTTAAAAGACCCCTAAAAAGGAGGTAAGTCTTCCAAGAACTCGATGAACCTGTGCCCTGTCACAGAGGCCCCTATCGCAAGATGAGGTTAAGAACCTATGTAAAAACATAGAGAATCAGAATTTTTTTTCAAACCGAAAGGAAGTGTAAAATGGGAAAATCTCCCGAAGAATTGAAAAAAATAAGATCGGAAGCTGCCAAAAAAGCAGCAATAACTCGGAAGCAAAATAAAATTGCCGCCGAGGAAAAGAAACAGCAAGAACAGCAGAAAAAAACCAATTCTTCAAAATGGGATTGGCTATTGTGGTTGTTGTTGGTACTGGCGATTGTTGCACTATTGATTTGGAAGAAGCCTTGGACATCCAAAGCAGCTCCAACCGAAGCCCCGATTGTTGAGACAGAAGTCCCGATTGTTGAGACGGAAGTTCCAGTTGTTGAGACAGAAGTTCCGATTGTTGAGACAGAAGTTCCGATTGTTGCTACAAAAGCACCTATATACCAGATCTTGGTCGGTGACGAAATCGTTGGTGTCCCCTTGGACAACGGCGCCGTCGCTATTACCACTGGTAGGATTCTAACCGGTCACGATGCTCCCTATTCCACCGATGAACTAAAAATCATCGAAACCACTGCGGTTACCTTCCGTGTTGACAATGGTTCAGGAATGACAGTTGCTTTCGGCTACACAGTCGAAAACCACACCGGCGGAGTGATCCAGTATATGGGCACCGACAGCCTCGAAATCACCATCATCAATGGTGAACTCGTGATCTGGCCCAGCTTCGATCTAATGGTAGCTGATATCAGCAACCGCATCCCTGATGAGATTCAGAATGGCAACGCCGATTTCGACGTTCTCGCCTTTCACTGGATTTCCAGAGAGTTCCGCGGGTTCGTCGCTGACAGTCTAATCACCGCTCGCGGTGTGCAGATCTTGCCCTAGCAAACCCTCTAATCCCCCGTGGGAACAAGTATCAGCCACAAGCTGAGAAAGTTCCCTACGGGAGCAAGGAAAGAAAGAAAGAAAGAAAGAGATATAAAGTCCTGATGACATCAGAAATGAGTTCATCAGGCAGGATGGAGAGAAAATGGATCAGTTGATCGAATTTATAATGCGCACTTTGCATTGTCAATTCCCCCAACCCCCATTTTCATCTCCACCCAGCAATCATCGAGTCAATTCTCGATCTGATGAGTCCATAAGGACGAAATTGCTATGACCAACTATAAAATTAAAAAACCAGTTTTGTCAGTCTATATGCCGGTTTTTAATGCCGCTCCCTTTCTTGCTGAATCTATTGAATCAATCCTCAATCAAACTTATAAAAATTTCGAATTTATCATCATTGATGATACTTCTACTGATGATTCTTGGAAAATAATTAAGTCATACGCCCGCCTTGATCCAAGAATTCGTATCTATCGCAATCGCCTTAATTTGGGTGTTTCCACCACTTCAAACATTGCCATTTCCCTCGCCCGTTGTAAATATCTGGCCCGTATGGACGCCGATGATATTTCTACCCCAGACCGCCTGGAAAAACAAATAAAATATTTAAAATCAAATCCTAAAACCGTTATTGTCGGTGCCCAGTGCACCATCATCAATCAAAATAATCAAATTATTGGTTTCAAAAACTTTCCCCTTTCCTCAACTAGTATCAACGATATGCTTTTTTGGGCTGTTCCCATTCAACAGGGCTATATGATGGTTAATCGCTCACTTTTACCCAAAAATTTTTCGTGGTATAGCGCGAGCAAAACCAGTGCCGAAGAAATTGATCTTTATTTCAAATTATCTGAGTACGGTCTTTTAGCCAATCTCAAAGATAATCTCTATTTTTATCGTCAGGTTGATAATTCTCTTTCTCGTATTAATCCCAAAAAAACCTTTTGTCTAACTCTCCAGTCTCGTCTCGCTGCTATCAGAAATGGTTTTCAACCCTCAATCAAGGCAATTTTTATTAATTTAGCCCAAATTTTTGTTATTTCTGTCCTGCCATCTTCACTGGTTTATAGTCTTTGGTACCTGGTCCGAGGTGTAAATCAAACTCAATCCAAATCTCAAATTGGGACTTTTACTTCAATCAAAGTATAATTTAATCAATGCCTTTTCTTTTGTGGATTAAACGATATCTTCCTCAACTTTCCCTCGTCTCAATTCTTGCTACTTTATGTTTTCAAAACTATACCCCCGGTACCTTTCTGACCGGTTGGGACAATCTCATGCCAGAGCTGAACATCTGGCTAAACCTAAAACGTTCTCTTTTTGCGGTGTGGCAACAATATCAGGGTCTCGGCCTAGTTGGTGGTATGGCTCACGCCACCGATCTCATTCGCCAGCTGATAATTTTGCCTTTTACCCTCTTATTACCCACCAGTTTAATTCGTTATCTTTGGCATTTTTCTATGCTTTTTCTTGGTACTTTTGGTATTTTTCATCTTCTTAAAAAAAATAAATTCTCTTCCTTGGTCTCTTTTGTCTCGGCTCTTTTCTATCTTCTCAATTTCGGTTCTATTCAATATTTTTGGGTCGCTTTTGAACCCTTTTCTACCTTTTGGGGCTTTTTCCCCTGGCTGATTTATTTTCTTTTTAGCTATCTTCAATCCCCTGTTAAAAGCAATCTTAAAAAATTAATTATTATAAACATTCTTGCCATTCCCTCTTTCTATGTCCAAACAATTTTTGTTGTTTATTTAACTTGCATCTTCTTAGTTTTGATTTCTTGGCTGATATATCAAATTTCAGCGCGCAGCCATAACGCGAAAAGCATTAGTGTGAGCACTGCAAATTTGATATTCAGCCAATTAAAAATTATTTTAATAATCTTTTTAATCAATTCATTTTGGCTTCTCCCACAATTTTATTTTCTAAAAACAAATCTCCAGAATCCTACTACCGGTATCGGCAACTTCATGAGTAATGAGGAAACTTTTGCCCGCAACCAAGTCCGTGGCAATTTTTCTGATTTTCTCCTCCTACGTGGTTACTACTATGATTTTTCCAGTAATGGACAACCACTAATGGCCCCCTGGCTGGCCCATTTTTCTAATCAATATTTACTAAATTGTGGTTATTTTATTTCCTTTTTTATAATACTTGGACTGATCTCTCTTCTTTCTCGTCCCAAAAAACTTAATTTAATTTCTACTTCACTTCTTCTCTTTTTTCTTCTTTCTTGTCTTGCTCTTCTTTCCAATCTCAGTCCATTCAAAGAATTAAATTTACTCTTTCGTGATCTCCCGCTAATTAATCAAATCTTCCGCTCACCCTGGACCAAATTTTTAGTTCCCGCCTCTTTCACTTTTTCTCTTCTCCTGGCTTTTGGTCTAAACTTTCTCACTACTTTTTTGAAACAAATTAAATATTCTGCGGTTATTTCTAATTTATCTAATTTCTTAGTTCTTCTTTCTCTTTTCATATTTTCTTTTCCGGTTTTCAAGGGTAATTATTTCTCATCCGACATCCGCCAACAAATTCCCTCTGAATATTTTGAAATTTTTAATTTTTTCAAATCACAAAATTCCACTGGCCGGATTGCTAATTTACCCCAGGGTTCTTTTTGGGGCTGGACCAACTATAAGTGGGGTGTCAGCGGCTCCGGCTTTCTCTGGTATGCCCTGGAAAATCCAATTCTAGACCGGGCCTTTGATGCCTGGAATCTAAATAATGAACAATATTATTGGGAACTTGGTCACGCCCTCCAAAGTAAAAATTCTACTCTATTAGAAAATGTTATTTCAAAGTATGCCATCGAATATATAATTTTTGACAATAACGTCTATTTCCCTGATGAAAAAATCTACAGTAAACTTACTCTCTCCACGAGAGATCTCATAAATTCTATTACCTCTCTTAGATTAATTAAAAATACAAAAAATATTTTCATTTATCAGTCTCTATACCCTACCAAAATATATCAAACAAGTACTTCCACAAAGGCTTCTCAATTTAACTTCTCTCTAATTGACAAAAATTACCAACAATATGGCGATTATTTATCTATCAAGCAGTCAAGCGATACCAATGCCAATCTATTTACTAATCGTCTCCAATCAGAGCTTTCTTTTAACCCTCTCTCTCTTGTTGGACTACCAGATCCTATCGCCAATCAAGACGTCACTAACTCAGATTTATCTCAAAATATCTTTGCCTATAATTTCCCCCGTGCCTCACTGGCCCAAAACTATCTAGTAAAAATTACCTCTCGCCATCTTTCAGGTCTGCCTTTAAAAATAAGTGCTGTTTCTGATAATTCTCAAAACAAATATTTCTCCACCATTCTTCCCATTTCTCCTTCTCTCTCAACTTCCTGGTTTTTTATTCCAGCTCGTCAATCCGACAACTTTGATTTTGGTATAAATTTTATTTTTGACAATACTCCAATTACTACCAGTAATCAAAATTATGTCGACGAAATTATTTTATACCCCACTTCTGTAGACGAGCAAGTTATGTCTCCGACCCTTAATCGAGAATATCCCAACTCGAAATCTAGTATTTTTTATTACAAAATAAAACCAAATTTTCCTACCTCTATCCTGGTTTTACCTCAATCTTTCGACTCTGGTTGGGTTGCTTTTTATTTTGATGAATATCATCGCCTCAAACTCCTGCCTCATTTTGAAATAAATAACTGGGCCAACGGCTGGGATCTTCCCTCAAGTCTCTCATCTCAAAAATCTAATATCTATATCTTTTTCTGGCCTCAATTATTAGAATTTATGGGTTTTGGTTTATTAATTGGCACCATTATTTGTATTTTAAAAAATTCCTCGGATTCTCGATAATATATTTTCTGATTTTTTGCCACCAATTATTATCTTATATTATTTTCTTATAAATATATGTAACCAGTTCAGGATCCCATTCGAACCAGTTTTTTCTAATTAATTCAGAAGAACTTAAAAGGTCCTGCAATTCAACAATCGTTCTCAATTTCAGTCTCTGTTCATTATTTCTCACCCTGTTATAAAGTTCTGTCGCAAAAATTAATAGTTGAGTCTGCTCATCTTGAGTAAAAACCTTGTTGAATTCTATATGTTGTTTTATTTTATATTTAGTACGTCGTATAATCTTATCAATTACTAAACTCCCATCTTCTTCTTTTTTAAATAACTCTTTATCTGATTCACTAGCCATACTTAATGTTGGTTCTTCTAAATTACCGAAAAATGTATAAGCATGTATAGTACTATGAATTTTTTCAGCCTCAGCCAGCTTATAAATTGGCTCTGACATTGGTCCATCCATATAAGTGCCGTGATCCCCTAAAAAAATTTCATATCCCATTTTTCTTAATTCTTTATTAACCACTCCATCTTTAATATCGTATATTTCACTCAACCAGCTCCTGTATTTATCTTCAGCTTTAAAAAGATCGTCAATATTTACTCCATTTTTTTTATTATCAAAATCATTTTTAATTTTTTCATAGTTTAACTTGCTCCTAATATAAGGCTCTCTAATCTCACTTGGAGTATTAATCAAAACATTTTCTATTCCCTTTAATTCAAAAAATTCTGCTGGTGGTTTCGAATCAAACCATAACAAAACTGACCCTTCAGGTATTAGCACATCGTTTGACCAAAAAGTATCAACCGCGTTTAAATTATCGGGAACTCCATTCTCAGATACAATTTTATCTCCAGGTGAAATAATTATTAAATCAGCCTCAGACCAATCTCCATATAAATGGTTCGCCACCAAATGGTTTAATGCCCAGTGAACTGTAAGGCGAGGAATTTCTCCCTTGCTTGAATTTAATACCGACGTTGATAACAGCTTTCCATCAACTATTTTCATTTGTTTGTCTAGATCAACAACCGCTCTCACAAAAGAAAGTTCGCTCCATTTAATCGGCTCATTATCCCTCATTACTCCAGGTTCTCTATCCATAAAAAAAATTATAAACTATTATTAAATAAACTGAGAGTAGTTGAAGGTTGTGGTAATCTAATAAATTGTAACAAAAATTACAATTATTCCAAAATTATCTTTGCAATTCTCTTCCCCACTTCTTCAAATTCTTTTTCCTTCCACCCTTTTGTAGTCATCGCTGGCGTCCCGACTCTAATTCCCGACGGCTTAAATGGTCCGGCCTCGTCATGAGGGATAGTATTAGCATTAACAATAATTCCATTTTCTTCTAATTTTATTGCCACTTCTTTTCCCCTACCCGTGCCACAATCGACGACCATTAAATGATTTTCCGTGCCAAAAATTTTCAGTCCTTTAGATTTTAGAATTTCAGCCAATGCTTTAGCATTGGCAATTATTTGCTGCGCATATTTCTTAAATTCGGGGGTGTCCGCCTCGGCAAATGCCACGGCCATCGCCGCAATATTATTCATATGTGGTCCACCTTGTAAACCCGGAAACACCGCTCTGTCTATTTTTTTAGTCACTTCCTCATCTTTTTCTAACCCTTTTTTAGTCACTCCAATAATTGCTCCACGTGGGCCCCGAAGACTCTTGTGTGTCGTTGAAGTAATGATATGGACATAAGGCACCGGACTTGGATGAACTCCACCCACAATCAGTCCCGCAATATGAGAAATATCAGCTACCAGCCACGCCCCTACACTCTCAGCAATTTCTCCAAATTTCTTCCAATCAATAATCCAAGGGTACGCCGTTGTCCCCGCAAAAATCAGTTTTGGTTTTTCTTCCAAAACTAATTTTTTCAGTGCTTCATAATCAACTTTTCCGCTCTCATTTGCATCATACTGAACTGATTCAAAATATTTTCCTGAAAAAGTAATCTTGGGATGACCATGAGTAAGATGTCCCCCCGCCGAAAGTTTCATCCCACAAATTTTATCCCCATGATCTAAAAGAGCCATTAATACGGCGCTGTTAGCCGGAGAACCAGAATATGGCTGAACATTTAAATGTTCAACTCCAAATAATTTTTTACCCCTATCTATAGCTAAATTTTCAATCTCATCTACTATTTTATTTCCCTGATAATATCTTTTCCCCGGATATCCTTCAGCATACTTATTAGTCAAATCACTTGCCAAAGCTTTTTTAACCTCATCCGAAACAAAATTTTCACTTGGAATTAATCTAATTGTACTATTTTGATATCTTTCTTCCTCTTTTATTAAATCAAAAATTTTATCCATAAAGTATTTTACTCCAAAAAGCCTCTTCTTTTTATTTCTCCCTTTATTCTCTCTGAAACTTCTTTCTTATCTCCGTTTCCATCAATCCAAACACAGTCATGACCTGAATGTTTTTCATACCACCTATAACCATCAAGGCAGACTCTCATCTTTTCAGAGGTATCAAAAATATCCGCATCACCCCTTTTACCAATTCGCTGAGCCGCTTCTGTTAAATCAGTATTTATAATAATCACTAGATTAGGAGTCAAAATTTTACTTGTCTTATGTAAATTTAAAAAATATTCTCTCTGTTCTGGTGGAGCATAAGAAATTGTTGATCCACTATATCGATCTTCAAGCACAAAATCATATTGTTCTAAGGCTGGCAAAATTACTCTCTGACTATGATTTATTCTATCAGCCACAAATATAACTTGCAGAGCAGTCGGATCCATCTCGTCACTCATTTTCTTAATTGTTCTCTCAATTAAATTCCCGACTCCAGTATCCCGGGTATGTTCGTTTGTCACCAAAACGGTTTTATTATTTGCCAGTAAATAATCTCTCAGCAAATTAATTTGGGTTCCCTTTCCCGACCCCCCTACCCCCTCGAAAACTATCAATTTCCCTCTCTCATTCATGTTTTATTTTTTCATAAAAAGGATAACCCTTGGCATCAGTTCCCTTAAATTGAAAATCATCAAAAACACCAGGGATAACCTCCTTAAAAGTATTTAATACTTCTACCATTGTGCTTCTGATTTCAAAATGAGCTGCCTTCGCGGTTCTCAGCTCAAAAACATGTCTCCATTCTCTCCAATTCGCAGTAAAGACTTCCTCTGAATTTAAGCCAAGTGGTAAAAATGATCTGGCTTCTTCAGGAGTCCAGCCCGCTTTTCGCAAAGAGCGATAATAAGTTTCTATAGTATCTATCATCTCTCCTGGTGATTTTTCCCCACTTCCGTCTGTTAAATTCACTCTTTTGTCTATTTCTTTATGTCTTGGAAAAATAAATTTCAATTCCGAGTTATCAACATATCTCGTCGACTCTTCAGTCACCGATGCTATTCTGTGTCGATTTAATTCACGCATCATTCCAATCGAATTATCCAAAAATTTTACTGAGGTTGAAGTGTGTTCTAAAACACTTTCATGTCCTCTTGAAATCAACATCCTGGCAAATTTCGTCGCACTTTCAATTGTTATCTCGCCCTTTTCAGACTGATAACTTGTTCTACCAGCCACTTCTATTTTCAATAATTGTTTTAATAGATCTTCAGAGTTATCTAATAATTGAAACCTAGGGACTTGAGCAATTATTTCTGCCATGTCTATTTTTACTCTCCTGTCAATCTCTCGACAACCAGCTCATCTATATCAAATTTTTCTTATGCGGTTTTTCTTCAGTTTTTATTTCAGCTCAAAAGTTACAGTTAGGTTTTTATAGACCGTGGTACTCCCTGGTTCTGTTACTGCCCCTCCACCCATTCCTGAATCCAGCTTCGCATACATTGGATAAACCACATTTGACCCAGCTCCGTCACTCACACTTAGTATTTTTCCCAGTGTTCTACTTGAAGCTTTTGCAATACTTTCTGCCTTATCTTTGGCATCTTTTATCGCCGCATCATACAACCCTTTCTCAGCCTCATTGGTATCATCCATCATAAAATTAGGACCATAAACATTATTGGCTCCGCTTTTTGCCAGTAAATCAGCTAAATCAGCCGCTTTATTTATATCTCTCAAAACAATTTCTATCGTATTGTTTACCTGCCATTGACCTGGATTTTGTCCCCCTTTTGGCTCCTGGTAATAACTTAAGCTTTGAGTTTTAATATCCGACTCTTCTGTCCCAAAATCTTTTACCGCTTTTACCAAATCGTTCATTTTAGTATTTACTTCTGTCATCGCTTTATTTTTATCCATATCTTGAGCCATCACCCCAGCTGAAAAATTGGCAATTTGATTTTTTTCCTGACTTTTTGCTTCTCCGGTAACAGTTACCACTTCTGCCTGTTGCCAAGTAATTCTACCCCAGTTTATCCTCCTCCAAGGTACAATCCAAGCTAAAATTAAAACTAGAACCACGGTCCCAATTATTTTTTTCATATTAATTAATTATATAAACAAATACTTCTACTTACAAATTGGACATTTATCCCCACTGTACCAGCAGCCACACTGAGAACAGTATCTAAGACCCTCAGTTTTTCCATTTCTAAAGCTAATTCCATTAATTGTTTTGACGATAATTATTCCCTCTCTGGCAAATTGGCCACTCAGACTTTGACTACCACAGCCCCCTCCACTCACAATTTTTGTTTTTAACTGACCAAATAAATAATTTTGCATTCTAAGTCCATTCAGAGACTCACTCAGTCGACTAATCACCGCCTCTGTTTCTCTTTGTCTCTCTACTTCGAGTCTAGTGGCTACAAAAAGTCGGGTAATTAAATCCGCATCCAAAAATATTTCTTCACCAAATTCTCTCTCAAACCTGTTTATCAACGACTGAGTTATATTT
>Ga0209310_1001951_pt1 | contig 14079 bp, 9 predicted proteins | sample AD_UKC030_MetaG_FD_184415 | JGI IMG/M metagenome (GOLD analysis project Ga0209310, IMG submission 184415) | Active sludge microbial communities of municipal wastewater-treating anaerobic digesters from USA - AD_UKC030_MetaG (SPAdes) (version 2) | ecosystem: Engineered > Bioreactor > Anaerobic >... | reverse complement strand
GCACACGCACAGGGCCAGATAAGATAATTTTGTCTTCATATACACCTCTGGAGCATTGTTATGACTGAAATTTCAACTGCTGACTATTAAATCAGCAGGTGATGAAATGTCAATTTAGAAATCGTGGAAGTGTCGTGACAGAACAGGGCTGACGTATAAGTCACTCCCGCACCCGCGTTCACGGGCACAGGCTTCAGCGGAAATTAATCTATTCTGTCACTCCCGTACCCGCCTCCGCGGGCACAGGCTCCAACGGGAGTCCATTATAATCAATATGGATACCCGCTTGCGCGGGTATGACAGTTCGTTCCTCTAACAGCCGGAATGACATTAAAGAAGCATGTCATCCTTTTTTTGGGACAACACCATAGGGCCATATGTGCTGCATCAGCAGGAATATGGTTCCCGGACCGTATCAGCGAGGACACACCGAATACAGGTCAGATGATGTCGGAGAGGTCAGGGATGTCCAGGTTGCGCCATTGTCTGTGGATATCCCAATCTGTCCGCTCTGGCCAACGACGATCCAGGTCCCGCCTGAATCGGTCGCCACTGAATAGATCGTAGCGCTAAGCGGATTTGTGCCTGCGGCAGTCCAGGTGCCTGCGGGATTTGCCGTGTAATAGATAGTGCCATAATCGCCCACGGCAACGCAGTTGCTCGTGCCGTCAATGGCCACTCCCCTGAGGGTATCGCTCCCTGCTGCAGTAGTGCTCCAGGACGATCCCTGGTTTGTGGAGGAAGCAACATTACCGTTCGCCCCGACCATCACCAGACGGGGAGATGAATTAGCCGTCACCGCATACATATCAGATGATGCAGTATAAAGATTGCTCCATGAATTGCTATAGTTCGCTGCTGTTGCGTAGTATGTGTATCCTCCTGTGCCCACGGTATACCATCGAGAGCCGTCAAAAGCAACTCCGTTTTGGGCGCTGGTGAAAGATTGCGGAGCATTATACCATGAAGATTCAATCCCATTACTGTCAGAATAATAAATACCTGTTGATGGACCAACTGCAACATATATCCCGCCGTCATCAGTACACACGCCGGTATAATTGCCGCTTAAACCGGTAAAATTTGTCCAGTTCTTCCCGTCCGACGAATAATTGACAATGCCCGAATCTCCCACCGCCACGCAATTTGTACCGTCTGATGCCACACTTCGCAGAGCTCCGCTGTAGTTGGATCCCAGGAACCAGTTCTGGCCGTCGGGTGAATACAGGGCCACGCCGTTGCCCACCGCCACCCACTGCGCTTCAAGAGCGGTCACATTATCAATAATGGTCACGGTGTTGTTCATCATAGAGCCCAGTTGCGCGTTTACCGGATTCGACAGGGTAACGATGAATGTTTCATCGCCTTCAAGAAGTGCGTCGGCGTAAACTATTGGCGAGATGTAATCGTATGTTTCGCCGACCGAAAAATTTACGATTCCTGACGCGAGCGTATAATCGGTCCCTCCGCCGGTTGCGGTGCCGGCGGTGACGGCATAGTCTACGCTTGCGGGAAGAGACGTGCCGCCGGTCAGGTTGATGCGAATATTAAGGAAATTGTTCCCGCTGGCGGGCTCGACTATCCCCGACGTCGCTGAATCGAAGGCCACTTCAGGCAGCGCGTCATCGTCGCTTATGGATATGGTATGCACCGTTATAGCTCCAGCAGCTGCGTTTGTTGGGGTCCCCATGGTCAGCGTGATGGTCTCAGTGCCTTCATAATTACTATCATCACTGAGGGTCACGGTTATCGTGCCTGAAGCAGAACCCGCGGGTATGTCAAGCGCGGATGACGGGTTTATCGTGAAGTCACTCCCCTGGGTCGTTGTGCCGCCTATGGTGAACGGCACGGTCACGGTACTCGTGCTGGTTGCCGAAAGGACAAGCATCACGGTTAACGTGCCGGTTTCGCCCGTATTCAACTGGCCCCCGGAATCAAAGGCCACGGTGCGCGTGTTATAAGAATACACCGTGCTGGCGATTGAAGAATCATCCATCCCTGACGCAATTGCGTAGGCGTATAATGACGTTGCGCCGGCTATGTTGAGAGGGATTGAATACAGTTCATAGGTGACATCGTCATAGCTGTAATAGATTTCGGCGCCTGGCGTATCGCAGAATATCTCGACAGTGAACGGATCATAGTGGGTGCCCCCGGTAACGCTGAAATACGGCGTTTCAACCGTGCCAAGCGGAATATCAATGATATACGATGCCGATGCTGTTGCGGAATCGTTCATACCTGATGCTGCGGCGTAGGCATATAAAGTCGTTGTGGCGCTTATCGTGAGGGGGCCCGAATACGGGTCATAGGTGACATTGTCATAGCTGTAATAGATGTCGGCCCCGGAGGTGGCGCAGTTTATCTCGACGGCGAACGAACTGGCGTATGTCCCTGCCGGAACCGTGAAAGTAGGCGTTTCAACCGTGCCAACCGGAATGTCTATAACATAGGATGCCGATGCTGTTGCGGAATCGTTCATCCCTGTTACAACGGCATAGGCATATACTGATGTTGTGGCGGTTATAGTGAGCGCGCCCGAATACAGGTCATAGGTGACATTGTCAAAACTGTAATAGATGTCGGACCCGGAGGTGGCGCAGTTTATCTCGACCGAGATCGAATTGGTGTATGTTCCTGCCGGAACAGTGAAAGTAGGAGTTTCAACCGTATCGAGCGTGGTTACGACATCATAGTAGGCCTCCGTGGAGGCAGACATCATCCCATCCTTATAGGCGATCGCCCGCAGATAGGTCGGCTGGGAAATTCGTACCGGATTTCCGGTGTAGATTATCCCCGTTGTTTCAGTGGGGGAATCGAATTCGCCCGTGGTATACCTGATTGAAACTCCGGGCGTGTCGCAGATTATTTCCACGTCGATCGGTTCACTATAGGCGCCGGCGGCCGGGTCGAAGTAGGGCGACCCGACAGGCTGGTCAACCACATACTCGCCATGGGCGATCTTCGACTCTCCCTTGTCGGCCGTAAAGGCCATGGCCCTAATGATCGTGGTTCCCGGAACTGCCACGGACACGGGTGCTCCCTCGGTATAGAGCGTCCCTGTTATGAGCGTACCGGTTTCAATATCATATTCAGGGTCATCAGGTTCGGCCCCCGAGGTATCGGCCGTATAAACGATGACCGCGCCTTCAGTGTCGCATGAAATCTCCACCTGGCCGGTAAACCCGTCTGCGGTCAGATAGGCGCCAGGTTTAGGCGTGAAAACCGGCGTTGCAGTGCGCCAGCCGTTTTTCGCGAATTCGAAGAAGTCTGTACGGTCGCAGGACGAAAAGATGAATCCTGAAATTATAGCAATACATAAAGCTGATATTTTTCTCATGAAGCCGCCGGGGAATTGTAGATTGTACTCATAATATAATATTTTAATATACAATCATTTGATAATAATTACAATCTTTCTTTTATAGAATAAACATGTCAATAATGATATTGGTTCTGAACCCATGGCAAACCGCCTTCAAATTCAAATATATTGCTTGAACCAAAACGGGGTATTCTAAAATAATGGATTAAGGGCCTGCGGAACCGATTGCATCGATTGTCAAAACCGCAACCTATTTTTAGAATCACTGGTCCAGACAATGAAAACATTGAACAGAATTTTTTTATCAAAATACGAATCCGAAGATTTCACTCTTCGCAACAAAGCCGCTGCGCTCTTCTATTACAATTGCACGATGATGATTCTACTGGTCGTTCTCGTAAGCACATATGCGGTAATCAATCCTGAAGGGATACTGAGCCCGCTCATTGGCGCGAGCTCCATCATGCTCTTTGTCCTGCTAAGCACGCTTTTCATATCACTGGGGAAATACGATGCCTCGGTGATGGTCTATCTTTTACCCACGATAATCATCGTGATTGCAGCCCGGTTCGCCAAACTGGTGAACACTCCCCATCTGGGATTCACGTCTTACCTGTATTATAATTTCTACATAATCGTCTTCGCTGCCGTATTCGGTAAAAAAAAGATGCTCCCTGCAACCGTTATTCTTTTTATCATCTGCAATATCGGCTACTTCATACTCGCGAAGGACAAACTCGACCCGGTTTCACTTGAAATCGCGAAAACGGGAATCGCGAACAGCACAATCGTACTTGTCATCACGGGAATAGTCTCCTATATCAATATAATGCTCACTGACGACTCGACCACCAGACATAAGGAAGAGGCCGAACACAGTAAAAAGCAATACGCCCTCATCGCCAGCATCCTTACATCGATCAGGGAAATTTCCTCGAGCCTCAAATCGTCGGCCGGCGCATTCAGGTCGACCGCGGCCGCCCTGAACGAAAGCGCCCAGAGCCAGGCGGCCCGCTTGGAGGAATCGTCCGCATCCATGGAGGAGATCGCCTCAGCGATAGAAAAGGTATCCTACGACTCATCCGTTCAATCCAGTTCCGTGGGCAAGATTGAAGATTCCATAATCGATCTCGATAAGTTAATCGGCGATGTCGCGGAAAGGGCCGGAAAAATCAAAAACGAATCGGAAAAAGCGATCAGCCAGGGCAAAGAGGCCGTTGTCATCTTCGAGAGAGTGCAGGATGGAATACAGCAGATCAATCTTAGCGCCGGAAAAATCAAGGAGATGGTGGACCTCATAACCGACATAGCCGACCGCACCAATCTTCTCTCGTTGAACGCCTCGATAGAATCCGCAAGGGCAGGGGAGGCCGGCAGAGGTTTCTCGGTCGTCGCAGAGGAAATATCAAAGCTCGCGGACAACAGTACGGCGTCCGCCAAGGAGATATCCCAGCTCATCATCGAGACCACACAAAACATAAACAACGGATCGAGTCTGTTCAATACGCTCTACAGCCATCTGAGAGACATGAACGTCACCCTCGAGTTTTCAAGCCGTCTGGGAAAGGAAATGGACGAGGCAACCGTGAAGCAGATGAACCTGAGCGGCGAGGTCAAGCATTCCATCAAGGGAGTCAACGAGCTTTCGCAGAGCATTTCCTCCGCAATGACCGAACAGTCCGCCACGGCGCAGGAGCTATCTCAATCACTCGACATAGTCAACGAGCTGACCCAGTCAAACGCGGCGTCAGCGGAAGAGGTGACTGCCGCAACCGAAACCCTTATGCAGAACGCCGAACAGCTCCTTGCAATCATTGATGAGGCAAAAGCAGGCTCTTGATTATGGGTATCGCGTCTTGTGCTTATTCCATGAAGAAGGGCTTCCCGTTTACGAGGCTCCCCAAAAAGCTTCATTGAAGGAATCATTATATTACAGTCTTTTCAAACATCACTTTGTGCATCCCCCGCAATGCATTGCAGATGAATACTTCGTCTGCTTCAATGATATCATGCAGAGTCAGGATTCTTTCCTCCGCAGTGGGTTCATTGTCTAAAATATAGCTCCTCATGACCCCCGGAAGCACGCCGCATAGAAGCGGCGGCGTGAAAAACACACCATCTTTTTTAATGAATACATTGCTGATGCATCCTTCGGTTAATTCGCCGCGCTCATTAAAAAAGAACACTTCATCGAGGCCCCGCATTCGCGCACGGCGAAGCAGATCCTCACGGAACATTCTGTTCTTTATCTTGTGCCCGAGAAGCGGATCATTTGAATCGACCCTCATCCCGGCCACCCCGGCACTGCAGGGATTATTCCTCGGAAACAAATCTAAACGCTCATGTTCGATGACGATCCCGCCCCATCTGTCACATAAAACCCTGATCTTAAATGCCTCGTCATGGTCAAGCGACGCGCAATAGTTTGACACCGCGCGGCAGAATTTATCTTCATCCGCGGGGATTTTGAAATAACTGGCGCTATGGATCATACGAGAGCAGTGCCGCTTTAAAAGCGGCAGTTTCCCGCATTCACAGAGTATGGTTTCAATGAGCGCGAAATCATCGTCTCCGGCTACGAACTTCATTTTCAGGAGGCACTCTTCGTATTCGCTTCCCGGGTCAGAATCCCAAACAATGCCGCCGCCCACTCCCAGCCTCGCCCCTTTTTCCCCGATGGAGATCGTGCGTATGGCTACATTGAAAAAAGCGTCACCGCGCGGAGAGATAAAACCGATCGAGCCGGTGTAAATCCCGCGGGGCTCCTTTTCAATATTACGAATCAGCTCCATGGCGCGCACCTTTGGAGCTCCGGTCACCGAACCGCAGGGAAAGAGCGATGAAAAAATATCGACAAAGGATATTTTCTCACTGAGTGTTCCTTTAATGGTGGATGTCATCTGAAAAAGACTGGGATATTCCTCGACCGTGAAAAGCCGCGGAACGCATACTGACCCGTTTTCGCATATCCTGTTCAGGTCATTGCGCAGCAGATCGACGATCATCAGGTTTTCTGCGCGATCCTTTTCGCTTGTTTCAAGTGCTTGGCGCTGCGCTCTGTCTTCAAGTGGACTGCTCCCTCTGGTCTTGGTCCCTTTCATGGGCCTGACAGTGATTTCATCGCCATTTTTGCAGAAAAACAGTTCGGGAGACAAACTCAAAGCAACGATCTCGTCGGTCATCACCCAGGCTGAATATGGCACAGGATGGGATTGCCTCAATTCGAAAAAAAGCGCCAGTGGGTCAATAATCTGCGAAAGCTCAGCCTGCCAGGTGTAATTCATCTGATAAATTTCACCCTGTTCGATAAGATCTTTGATGGCCATGATGTCCTTTTCATAGTAATTGCGCCGCATGATCGATAAATGCGGATGACATCTTCGCACAGGCAAATCACTGAGAGTGATAATCCGGTTCAGGTCAACTTGTTCACACGAACGATACAGGCCGAACCAGAGCAGTGGGAACGAATAAGTTTCGGCGCATTGCGAAGTCAGGCGGTCTTCAAAGGCCCAGCCAGCCTCATACGCGACATACCCGGCGGCGAAATATCCCCGGGCAATGTAGCTTTCCAACTCGCGAAAAGCTGATGGAACTTCGGACAAATGCTTTGTGGTCAGCGTGAATTCCGGTTCGGAAAAAAGCAGGCCCTCCTTCTGAGCCGGGATGGCGTCATCCTGCTTTTCGATGAGAACCGTTCCGCTTTTTTTAAGGGTGGAATATATCCTTATAGACATGAACTTTCTTTTACGATCACATTTCCTACATACCGGGCCAGTGTAAAGAAAGTTCCCGTGCATGACAGATTAACCAGGCTCAGGGAGCGCATGAAAACCGGATACGTCAAAATTCCGGGATTAAAAAGATACGCTTATTTCTTGTGCTTCTTCTTCAGCATTATCACCCTCTGGAGCCCCATGTATTCGTTGTTTCCCGGTTCCAGCTCAAGAGCCTTCGACACCAGGGATGACGCCTTGTCCAGTTCCCCTGCATTCATCGCTGCTTCAGCCTCTTTCACGAGCTTGCGTGCTTCGGGATTCGCAGGCGACGGCCGATTGTCCCGCGATTTAACCGAGCCGGAATTTCTCGCGTCCCTCTGCTTTTTCTGCTCCTCCATTTTCATGAGACCGATTACGCTGCTTCGCAGGTTATGCGCTTCATGAAATACCGGATCAGCCTTGATATATATATCCAGTTTCGCCAGTGCGTCTTCATATTTGCTGTTTATATAATCCCTGTACGCTTCATTGTAAATGATCGCGTAATCATTTATCTCGTACTCCTTGAAATTCCGGGCATAGCTCCTGGCCCTGTCGAGGTATTCCCAGGCCTTTTCGAAATTCTTCTGGCTGCGGTACATGACGGAAAGACCGAGGGAGACTCTCACCGCTGCCGTTTCATCAAGAGCGCCCATTGTCCCGTTTTTAAATTTGCTCGAATATGTTTCTTCGGTTTTTTTCAGATCTTCAATGGCGTAGTCGAGCTTGCTGCCGCATGAACTGAAAACTGCCGGCGACACTTCGTACCCCTTGGCATATTCCTGATACACCCGCATGAACTGCTGCCAGAACTTAATCACATCATTGCACTTATCCTGGAAAAGCGGGCTGTCCTTGCCTTTCAGTTTAGCCACTTCCATGTCGAGGACATCGTAGACCTGTTTGTCGGGCGTAATTGCCAGAAGCAGTGATGCAAGGGGAATAAATAATGCAGCTAACAGTATTTTTTTCATGATAAACACTCCGTTTCGCTCTAATTGTCGTATAAGCGGACCGTTAAAAACAAGGATTGCCTTGAAGGGAGATTCATAATGAATTGATTATCGATGGTATTTAATCTATTCTTTCAACAACAAAATAGTTGATATTTTATTCTTTTTCATAAATCCTCGTTGTAAAAGTGAAAACTTATAATATTCAGGTTGTTTTTAAAGGGGATAAAATGCGAAGATCGTTATTCATCATTTTAGCTCTTCTTGCTTTTACGGCAGCCACCGTGCCTCCGGGATGGAAGGTCTATAAGGACAGGAAAGGGCGCTTCGAGGTTTCTCTCCCCTGTGAACCAATGGAATCAACGTTCGATCATGGCCCTGAGATAGCGGACAGTCTGAAGCTGGAATGCAAATTCGAGCAGTACTATTACCGGGTTGAATTGATCGAGTATGGAGAAACCCCGGCGGAAGCAGTGCTTGATGGCATCACCAGGCAAATTGTGAACATTTCCCTGGAACCCAACGAGGAAATAACGTCAGCCACAAAAAGACAATCCAGGGGACTGCCCTTCTGGGATTACACGATCAACCGGAAGCCGAATATGGGAAATATCCGAAAGGAGCGCTTTACCGCAAAAGACAAGCTGCTGTTCCGAATTTCTTCCACGCCGATCAACTCAAGCGCTCAGGACTGGACCCCGTTCATTACAACGAGCCTGACGATCAAGTAGATACCGGCATAGGATTGCGGCAGTCACGACCTGGCCAATGCGTCGACAATCCTGCAGCAGCCGCCGTTTTTTATAAATTCGGTGTGTTCGTCCAGGGTTTCGAAACTGCGTCCCGTTATTTTGCAACAGGTCATCTCCGGCCCATTCACGCTGAAGAATGCCTGCAGCGTGTTTTTCGCATAAGGATTATTATACGCCGATTTCCCGGGGTTCTTCCTGCACCAGGCGAGGCTCCTTATCCATATCGCCGCGCTCAGCGCGCCGCACCCGTTGCCGCTCAGCCCCATCCCCCCAGCGAAACCGGAAACCATGACCGCCTCCTCATCCCCGGCGCCCATTTTTTTTACAGTTTCTGAAGCGCAGCTCAACGGCGCTTGCGTATATTTCGTGGCGGCAGACAGACCGGCTGAAGCGGCGGTGATTGCCTCTGGGAGCCATTCATCTGCAAGGTCCAGGCAGTCCCTGTTGATGTGCAGGATGAATTTCACCATGAATGCAAAGAGTTCAATTTTCCTGGTGAAGTCATGGCCGCACACGTCCCTGCAATTGACGCTCCCGGTTTTACCGGCGTACGATTCCATGACGCGCCCGGTTGCTGTGACGGCTGAGGCAATGGCCTTCCCCTGATCGTCATATCTGCGAAAGCATTCCGCTCCAATGGCCAGCGAGGATCCCCAGAGCATTCCGCACTGATGCCCCTGCAGAATTATTCCACCTGCGAGCGGGTCCGCGGCGCGCTCCTCGATTCCCTTCAGGCAGCCGAACTCCCGGTCCAGGAAAAAGCAGAATGCCTGCGAGCATGAGCCTTTTTTCATGAAGTCTTTTTTGATGTCATTGGGCGTCGGTAGCGTTTTTTCCATTGTATCCCCCATCTCAGCCCGCGCCATCTTCGTCGGGACGATATTCCAGCAGGTCCCCGGGCTGGCAGCCCAACTCCCTGCACAGCGCATCCAGCGTGTTCACCCGCAGGGCGCGCGCTTTCCCGGTCTTGAGTATCGACAGGTTCGAATCCGTCAGGTCTATGCGCCTGGCGAGCTCGCCCAGCGATATCTTTCTGTCCGCCATTACCCTGTCGAGTCTGAATATGATTGCCATGTAATCCCCCGCTATACCGTGAGATCGTGCTCTTCCTGGAGAAGCGTGCCGCTTCTGATGATCTCGCACATCATCAGCAGCACCACGCTCAGCACCAGCGAGCTCAGGCTGAAGGTCAGTATCGAGAACGCGACCAGAAGCTTGCCGATGACCGAGATGAGCCGTACGTTTCCTGCGTTGAACATGATGTTGTCCCTGAAATTCAGGAAAAGCCGCCGTGATTTCCCGATTATCAGGAGCAGCAGCACGATCACGGCCTCCGCATAGGGAATCATGACGAATTTCACCGCCAGCGGCAGGTGCTTGAACTCTTCCCAGTCCCTTTTATCTTTATCGGTGAAGTCTTTGCCGAATTCTTTCTTCAAGTCCCCGGTCGCACGTGCATGGTCCCTGTCACACAGGTTGATCTCGCCTTTCTCTATCGCCGATACGACCTTTTCGCCAGCCGGTGTCGTAAAGAAAATTATTCCACCCATGGCAAAGGGCGCTATCAAGGCAGTGATGAATACCAGGTGCCACGATACCCGCAGCAGCCCGGCCATGAAGGAGGACACTGACCTGTTGCCGAAGTATTTCATGTTTGTTCTCCAGTATGGATTATTATATGATAGATTAAATATCGGCAATAATTTGTCGTAAGTCAAGCATTATTTATTGATATATAATATATTTTTATCATTTTTTAATAATAATGCGGATAAAACTCTGCTGATGGTATCCGCTTTGAATGAAAATCCTAAAAAAACCGGGGTTAATCAGAAAACAGGGGCATGCTTCCCGAGGTAATCCTGAAAAAGATACGGGCCCTTTATCAGGGCCGTATCATGTGATATTTAATCCTGCCGATAGGCGATATGAGGTGAGAAACCCGGCCTAAATTTCCCTGGCCGCGTCGAACCCGTCCCTGACCGCATCGTGTATTCTGCCCGGCTTTTTCGCGTCTCCGATAATTTTTACTTTGGCGAACTCGCCTTTGATTTCATTGTAGAACGCGTCATTGCTGCGCACCCCGACGGCAAGAACCACGCCGTCCACCGAAATTTCACGCGGAGCGAATGTGGCGGTGTCCTTGAGCAGAATGCCGTCCCTGCCGATCGAAACCAGCCGGTGTCCGGTGATGAATTCAGGCCCGTACTGCCTGAGCCGAGACAGGACGTCGTCCAGGTTCTGGTCGTATGCTCCCGGGCCGATCTCTCTGAGCATCTCGACTACAACAATCCGGTTGCCGTCCTCGGCGAGCTTCTCAGCTGTCTCCAGCCCGGTCATCCCAGAGCCGATGACCGCGATCTTCTTTCTTTTGAATTTTACTGCTCCCCCCAGTATCTCGGCGTAAGTACACACGTTTTTTCTTTCCACGCCGTCAATCGGCGGCATTAGGGCCTCTCCGCCGGTCGCGACGATGACGGCGTACGGATCGATTTTCCTGAGCTCTTTGATTCCAGGAACGCTGTTGAAAACTATTCTCGCGCCGGCTTTCTTCGCCTTTGTCTCGAGATCCCTGAAGCACCAGTCTATCTTCTCTTTTTTCGGCGGTTTGTTCGCGAGCTGAAGCTGCCCTCCCACGCAGCGGTTTTTTTCAAACACAACGGTCTTGAATCCGCGTAAAGCGAGAACTTCTGCCGCCGCAAGCCCTGCCGGCCCCGCGCCGATCACCGCCGCAGCCCGGCCCTTGCCGTTTTTATTCAGCGCCGCGGTCTCTTTTTCCCTGCCGAGCCTCGGATTGACCGAGCATTCGAGCGGCAGACCAGCCGGAGCGTTCGCGTTGAGCGATTCGAAACACCACAGGCACGAAATGCACCGTGATATCTCTTTCTCGCGTCCCCCCTTCACCTTGGCTATCCATTCAGGGTCTGCGAGGAACTGGCGTCCGAGGGCAATGAAGTCCTGGTCTCCCCTGGCGAGCTGCTTTTCGGCCTGGGCCGCAGAGCGTATCAGGTTGGCGGCTATGACCGGAATCGAAACTTTTTCCTTTACGGAACGCGCGAGATCTTTCCTCCATCCCGGCTCGAACGAGATCGGCTCGAGCCAGTAGTTCATGGTTTCATACGACGCAGATGACACATCGATGGCGTCGATCCCGGCGCGCTCGAGCGCCGCCGCCATCTCGACTCCCTCGTCGAGCTCGATGCCGCAGTCTGTTTCCCCTATGCACCGGTAGAATTCGTCGACCGAAAGCCTTACCGCAATCGGGTAATCAGGCCCGCACTTCCCGCGGACGCCCTTTATTATCTCCAGCAGAAAGCGCATCCGGTTCTCGAGCGAACCGCCGTACTCGTCGGTGCGCTTGTTCGTCCGCGAGCTCAGGAACTGCTGTATCAGGTACCCGTGAGACGCATGAAGCTCAACTCCGTCCGCGCCGCTCTTCTGCACCCGCACCGCCGCATCGATGAAATCCCGAACCAGGCCCCTGATTTCCCGTTTCGAAAGGGCCCTCGTTTTCTGTTTGCATCTCCCGCAGGGAATGGCGGACGGCGCCGCCACCGCTGGAGCCCAGACTTTATCGTAGAACCATGTGGTTGCAGGCACGAGTTTCGGGAACAGCTTCCAGAATCCCGGCCATAACCGGCCGACGAGCTGGAGCGCAGGCCACGAGAGGACCATGAGCGAAAGGTTCTGGCGTCCGGGGTGATGGAGCTGGCAGAATATCTTCGTCCCGTGCGCGTGCACGCGTTCGACCATTTCCGAGAACGGCTTTATGTAACGGTCAGACGACATGGAAAGCTGCCGCGGCAGGCTTGCGCCGTGAAGGTCGTTCACGCGGGTGATTCCGGTAAAGAGAAGCCCGAGGCCGTTTCTCGCGCGCTCCTCGTAATACGCAACAAGCTGTTCAGACGGGGTCCCGTCGAAATTCGCCATGCCCACTTCAACAGGGGACATCACGACGCGGTTGCGGATTTCGACCTTCCCGATTTTTCCCTTGGAGAACAGATGTGGATATTTCATTGTGACAATCCTCCGTTCAGGTGCACATGAGGCATATTATCCATAGATCATTCCGGAAATCAACCAAAGAAAAAGCGGAGCTTGATTAGGCTCCGCTTTTCAGACAATTGAAACCCGGACCGTCTGAAGACGGCCCGGGTTATCCGTTAAGCCATGAATCATTAATCATTCTGAAAGAGTATAACCTAAAACCCAGTCACTTGCATCTCCTACCCCATAATCGTTATATGCCGAAACATATATGACATATACCGAATCCGGATTAAGATCCTCGAAAATATGCGTCGTGCCCGATGTCACCTCTGCAAAATCCTCAAATGATCCTCCATCGGTAATATACACATAATAGCCATCTGCGCCGTCAACCGCGTCCCATGACACAGTCAGTGTCGTTAATGTCTCATCGCTTACCGTAACCCCCTCTGGAGCAGAAGGAGTCAAATCTTCAAGCGTGGTGCCCTGAACTTCATCACTGAGATATCCTTCAATGAGAGGTTCTTCACCGTTGTCGATATAAGCCGAAATAGTTATATAATATGTGGTATTCGGTTCGAGGGATTCGAAAGTACACGTTATATCAGATACGTCAATAAAATCACTATATGAATCTCCATCCGAGATATACACAAAATAACCATCTACACCCTCAACCGCGTCCCAGGACACGGTCAGTGTCGTTAATGTTTCATCGCTTACCGTAACACCTTCCGGCGCGGAAGGTTTGCCGGATACATCGTAATCGACGCCGCTTACAGTGCAATAACCTGCTTTTTCTGTCCCGTTATCGGTAAAATCCGCTTCAAGGGTTCCGCTGTACGTGCCGGTTGCCGTTACCATGCCGGTAGTGTAATATTCCATGTCATTGGTAATAGTACCCGTATAAGCAGTGCCTGTGTCGTTGTATGAAGTGAAAACATAGACCCAATCATAGGTTTCTTCATCCTCAGTTATTACACAGGTTCCTCCATTGTCGCCGTTAAAAGTGCCGAACTCAAACTCAGTTTCACTGAATTTGATATTAATACTGTCCCACATCGCAATGAAATCCTGAACAAACGCGGCGTCGTCCTGGCCGCTACCGGAAGCAGATGTCTTTCCCGAGACAGCCGCGCTCTGGGCGCTTTCATCGATCGAATTGTACGCCGACACTTTATAATAATAGGTGGTGTTCGCCGCAAGACCGTTATTGGTATACGTCGTACCAGATGTAATGTCCGATCCTATTTGTGAATATGATCCGCCTGATGTCGCCGCGCGGTACAGCCGGTATCCAG
>Ga0209310_1001943_pt1 | contig 14112 bp, 11 predicted proteins | sample AD_UKC030_MetaG_FD_184415 | JGI IMG/M metagenome (GOLD analysis project Ga0209310, IMG submission 184415) | Active sludge microbial communities of municipal wastewater-treating anaerobic digesters from USA - AD_UKC030_MetaG (SPAdes) (version 2) | ecosystem: Engineered > Bioreactor > Anaerobic >... | reverse complement strand
TCCAATCCGTTTGATGAAGTATGTGAATATATTGCTATTTGCAAACCTGCTTTTGATTTTGAGAAGGTACATCGGGAAGAGTAAAACTATTTTTTGTTCAACAACGAAATAATCTTCTGTTCAACCGTTTCACTATCCCAAATTGCCTCAATATTCTCCATTTGCATCACTTCTTCCATGATTTTGTTTTGGAAATCACCAATGGCTAAAGCTTCGGAATAAGGTTGCAAACTAAACGTTACCCGACTATACAACGGCATCCATAAATCTGGATGTTTGTCAGAAAACCATTTTTCAATTTTCTTCTGTAATAAGAATTTCTCATCGGCCGTTTTGGCACTCATCTCCATGAAATTGCGATAGGAAAGTTCGGCAATGGCATCGGCATTTGGTTTGCGGGATTTTTGGTATTCCTCAAAAATGGTTTCCCAATCGTCGCCGTATTTTGAAATCATTTCACTCAAAACGGTAATATCTTCAAAACCGGCATTCATTCCGTGTCCGTAAAAAGGAACAATCGCATGACAAGAATCGCCAATCAACGCAACTTTATCGTTAAATGTCCAAGGATAACATTGCATGGTGACCAAATAACTTTTAGGATTTTTGAAGAAATCTTCCACTAAATCGGGAATCACTTCTTTGGTATCGGGGAAGTATTTTGCAAAAAAATCTACCAACGTTTTTTCGTCATATAAACTTTCAAAGGAATTTTCACCTTCAAAAGGCATGAAAAGCGTACAAGTAAATGAGCCGTCTAAATTAGCCAATCCCATCAACATAAAATTGCCGCGAGGCCAAATATGTAAAGAGTTTTTATCAATTTTATAACTTCCGTCAGCATTGGCAGGAATGTGCAATTCTTTGTAGCCAATTTTTAAAAAATTTTGTGAATAATCAAACATACTTTGGCGTTGCATACGATGACGAATTCTCGAAAATGCACCATCAGCACCAAAAACTTTATCATATTTCAAATCAGTCCACTCGCCTCTTTCAGTTTTGCCAATGTGCAAAGTGGCATCGGATAATGTAACGTCCCAAATACGGTGTTCAAAAAAGAATTCAACTCCTTCGGCTTCTGCCAAATCTATCATTTTTCGGTTCAAAACACCTCTGGAAAGTGAATAAATGGCTTCTCCTTCTTTTCCGTAGTTTTGATACGTAAGTTTTGAATCTTGCAAATGAATCGCTCGTTTGTAAACAGGAATTCCGATTTTTTTAATTTCTTCTGTTAAGCCAATATCATCTAATGCTTTCCAACCTCTGTTTGACATGACCAAATTAATGGAACGTCCGGAAAATTCAACTGTTCGAATATCCGCACTTCGATCAAAAACATGAACCGTATGTCCTAATTTTTTGAGGTATATTGCTAACAACGTTCCAACCAATCCGGAACCAACAACAGCAATTTTTTGAGGGGTTTGCATAAATGACTTTCAAAAATTCGATTACAAAAATAGCGATTATAATAGGAATTCCCGATTTGAGAAGAATATATTTCAGCTAAACTAAAAATATTGTTTAACTTTTAATATATTTTATTAAACAAAAACTATCTTTGAAAAAAATTAATTTAATGATTCATTTTTCAAAAGATACAATTGAACAGCTACCAAAAATTCCACGATTGAATTTAATCAATAGTTGTACCGGCTATAAATCGGCGAATTTAATTGCAACGAAAACCAATGAAGGTGTTTCCAATGTTGCCATTTTTAGCAGTATCACCCATTTGGGAAGCGATCCGGCGATGTTAGGATTTATTCTTCGGCCAACCACTGTTCCCAGAAATACCTATAAAAACATCAAAGATGTAGGTTATTTTACTGTCAATCACATCACTGAAACCATGATAATTGATGCTCATCATTCTTCCGCAAGTTATGATGAAAATATCTCCGAATTTAACCAAACTAGTTTGGAAGAAGAATATTATGACGGAATATCGTTTCCCTTTGTAAAAAATAGTCCAGTGCAAATACTCTGCAAATACCTGAACGAATATGAAATAAAAGAAAATGGAACCCTTCATATTATAGCTTCAATTGAACAAATCATTATCAAAGAAAACTTGATTCAAAAAGACAATTGGTTGCGTTTGGATTTAGAAAATGTAGTTACGATTAATGGATTAGACGGTTATTGTGTACCAAAATTAGTAGATCGATTTGAGTATGCTCGCCCAAATGTTCCAACAAAATCAATGCTCTAAAAATGGCTCATAAAAAAGTAAATCACCCTGAAAAAATATGCAAAACCTGTGGACTTCCATTTTCTTGGCGAAAAAAATGGGAGAAAAACTGGGTAGAAGTTTTGTATTGCAGTGAGAAATGTAGAAGAAATAAAAATTCAAATACTTAAATTCCAAATTCCAATTAAATGAATAATGTCGTTTGGTTTCGAAATGATTTACGAGTGAATGATAACTATTCACTTTTTCAAGCATGTAAAAAGTCGGGAAAAGTAATAGGAGTTTACTTTCTGGATCCGAGACAATTTGAAATGACGCGTTACGGATTCAAAAAAACAGAAAAATTCAGAGCTAAATTTCTACTGGAAACACTTCGGGATTTGAAAAATAATTTGGCAAAAAAAAATATTTCGTTGCTCATTTTTCATGATTTACCTGAAAGTGTATTTCCAAAACTGGTGAATGACTTACAGATTTCAACCATTTTTCTTCAAAAAGAATGGACAAGTGAAGAAGAAAAAATCAAAAGTAATGTCAAAAATCAAATTTCAAAAGTTGATTTTGTAGAAACCTACGACCAATTTTTATTTCATCCGGAGGATATTCCGTATGCTTATTTTAGTGAAATTCCGGAAGTTTTTACGGTCTTCAGAAAAAAATGCGAAGCAACTGTAAAAGTCAGACAAACTGTTTCAATTGAAAAACAACCTGATTCCAATTGGATTGAACCAAATTCTTTCAACATTACTTTAGAAGATTTAGGTTTGGAAAGTTTTGAAATTCATCCCAATTCCGCTTTTCCTTTTCGTGGCGGCGAATCAAGTGCAATGAAACGATTAGAAAATTATTTTTTTGAAACTGAAAATTTATCATCCTATAAACAAACCCGAAACGGATTAATTGGAGCCGAATACAGTTCGAAACTTTCTGCTTGGTCGGCAAATGGTAGTATTTCTGCAAGAACAATTTATTGGAAAATTCTGCAATACGAACAAGAAATTTGCAAAAATGAAGATACCTATTGGTTGATTTTTGAATTGATTTGGCGGGATTATTTCAAATACATTTCACTGAAACACGGCAATAAAATTTTTCAATTGGATGGCATTTTAGGAAAAAAATACGATTGGAAGTTCCATTCAAAAGCTTTTGAACAATGGAAAAACGGCACTACCAATGAACCATTTGTAAACGCCAACATGGTTGAATTACAACAAACCGGATTCATGAGTAATCGTGGACGTCAAAATGTAGCAAGTTATTGGGCCAAAGAATGGGAGCAAGATTGGCAGGTGGCAGCAGCTTACTTTGAAAGTATGTTGATTGATTATGATGTACACTCCAATTATGGCAATTGGATGTATAATGCCGGAGTGGGTAACGACCCGAGAGACCGAAAATTCAATATTAAACGGCAAGCGGAAATGTATGATGCGAAAGGGGAATATCAGAGACTTTGGTTGAAATAAATTTGTTTCAGGTTTCACGTTATCCCGACTTGAAACTTGAAACCTGAAACTACAAAAAATAATGAGATTGCTTCGTGCCTCGCAATGACTATGAAAACATTACGCCTACTTCTCGGTGATCAACTAAATCACAACCATTCTTGGTTTCATCAAACCGATGAAAATGTCATTTATCTGATGGCAGAAATGCGTCAGGAAACCGATTATGTAAAACATCACATTCAAAAAGTGGTGGCTTTCTTTTTGAGTATGCGAAATTTTGCTTCGCATTTAAAAAGTAAAAAACATCAGCTGGTTTATTTTGAGATTGATGATGCAAAGAATCTTCAACATTTAGAAAAATTGATTCTAAAAACCATTGAAAGTTATTCCATTGAAAAATTTGAATACCTATTACCGGATGAATTTCGGTTGGATGAACAATTAAAGCAAATTTGTCAAAATCTTCCTGTCCCAACAGAAGCATTTGACACCGAACATTTTTATACAACCAGAACCGAATTAACCGATTTTTTCCAAGGGAAGAAACTTTTGTTGATGGAAAACTTCTATCGCATGATGCGAAAAAAGCACAATGTTTTGATGATTGGAGCCAATCCGGTTGGGAATCAATGGAATTTTGACCACGACAATCGGAAAAAATACAAAGGCGAAGTTCCGATTCCGAAGGCGAAAATTTTTCCTAAAAATGTGAAAGAAATTATCCATCAATTGGAAAAAATGGAGGTCAATACCTTTGGTTCGATTGACGCAGAAAATTTTAATTGGTCGACTTCTCGTGAAGAATGTTTGGAACAGCTAGATTATTTCTGTCAGCACTTGTTGAAACATTTTGGCGATTATGAAGATGCGATGCATGTGGAAGAAAAGTTTCTTTTTCATTCCCGCCTGTCGTTTGCGATGAATTCGAAAATGCTTTCGCCGAAGGAAGTAATTGAACATGTTGTGCATTATTATCATCAAAAGGAAGATGAAATAACACTTTCACAAGTAGAAGGTTTTGTGCGGCAAATTTTAGGTTGGCGAGAATATGTTCGGGGAATTTATTGGAAAGAAATGCCTAATTATTCCAGCATGAACGCATTGGAAAATTATAATAAATTGCCTGATTTTTATTGGACGGGAAAGACGAAAATGAATTGCATGCAAAAAGCGATTTCGCAAAGTTTGGAAGAAGCGTATGCACATCATATTCAACGTTTAATGATTATTGGCAACTTTTCTCTACTTACGCAAATGCACCCCGATGAAGTAGATGCTTGGTATTTGGGTGTTTACATTGATGCGATTGAATGGGTAGAAATGCCCAACACACGCGGCATGAGTCAATATGCCGATGGTGGAATTTTAGCCACCAAACCTTATGTTTCTTCGGGAAGTTACATCAACAAAATGAGTAATTACTGTGGAAGTTGCCACTATAATGTAAAAGAAAAACTAGGTGAAAAAGCGTGTCCGTTCAACTCTTTGTATTGGAATTTTTTGGATGATAAAAAAGAGCATTTCAAAAACAACCAACGGATGGCGATGATGTTGAATTTGTTGAAGAAGATTCCGGCGAAGGAATTGTATGGGATTAAATTGAATGTGAAGGAGGTTATGGAAAATTTGGATGCTATTTAGATTTTGGTTTGAAAATTAACTTCCGAGAACTCGCCTCAATTTCCTTTTTATTCATTTTCATTTTTCGGAATTTGCCTTGATTGTACAGTTCTGCTTGGTCTTTGTAATGTTCGCTCAATGGATTTCCCGATTGTCCGGTGGGAAGAATGCTCACGCTGTTTTCAATATCTGAAAAATCGATGATTCTGCGGGTGGAAGGTCCGGCTTTTACTTGGTGATTTCCGGCTTCGGTAAACGTAAACATCAAATTATTGATGACTTCATTGGAACCATTAATTTCAAACGGACCCACATTGAAATAACTTCGTAACGCAGCTACTTCACCTAAAGGATGTTTGTGTTCTACTGAATGAACTTTATTCCATGTCCACGCATTCAAATCGTTTCCTAATTGTTTTTCAAGTTGCAGAATAGCTTCTTGGAAGGATTTTGTCAAAATATCCGTTCGGGTTTCTGACTTATCCTTTGTAGAAACATCATCCCACCAAGGTGACGATTCATTAGAAGTTTGAAAAGCAATCATTTGTTTCATGATGTGTGTATTCAACAAAACAGAAAATCGGTCTTTTCCTAACTCATCTTCAAAAGTGTTTTTTAAATACAAATACATCCATTTATTGTAAATAGTGGGTGCCACATCACTCAATGCATTGGAACCTTTCCATTTTAATAAAATAGAAATGGCTGCTTTTTCATTTTCAGACAAGACTTCTTGACTGATGGAATTAATCATATTTTTGGCAACTGTTGGAGCCACGGAAGAAGTTTCATCCGTAATCATGTTCATAAAATCCTCTTTTGTCCAATCGTTTTTGGGTTCGAGTAATTGAACGATTCGTTTCGCTCGATCTTCCGGTAAATAATAACCCGGGTATAAATAGCCATTTATAGGTTCCACTTGATTATTGGAAGAATAGACATACTTCCAATCCGGATTAATAGCATAAGGATTTTCAGAAAAATCATAGTAGTCTTTTTGTTCGTCATTTCCGTTTGAACCATCAAGAATAAAATTGGCGTTGACTTGTTCAGGCATTTTATACAATTTACCGGAAGTAATCCAAGCGATGTTTCCTTTGGCATCGCCATACATAATATTTAATCCGGGAGCGGCAATCAATTCGATACTTTGATGAAAATCGTCAACATTTTTCGCATGCGAAAGGGCATAAACCGCATCTAAAATTTGATTCTTATGGTGCAAATAGGTCCACCACATTGATACGGGTTTGTCGTCTTTCAAACCATCCACCAAACCATTCATTAAAGGTCCGTGATGCGATTTTTTAATTTTCAAAACAACATCCGTACTGTCTTTTACTTTGATTGTTTTTTCAGAAATTTGATAGTTTTTATATCCTTCCGGAGATTGGTATTCGTTTTCATTTTCGGGATTATTGGTTTCCAAAAACAAATCCATATCGTCATTTTCAAACATCGTTAAACCATAGGCATATTGGCGATTGTGACCCAAAAGTGGAAAAGGCGTTCCGGCTAAATAATAGCCATACATTTCATAACCGGGTGTCACGATGTGAGCTTCATACCAAGTAGCCGGTTGTGAAAATCCTATGTGTGGATCGTTTGCAAATAATACTTTGCCGCTTTTTGTTTTTTGTGGTCCAACTACCCAACTGTTACTTCCTATGAATGATGGAATCGGTGAATTTTCTAATAAGGAAGTGACTGATTTTGAAATTTCAACATATGCTTCTGATTTTCCTTTAAAACTTTTTAGTTGGGTATGAGCCAACGAGCCATCGATGCCAAAATCTTTTAAATAATCCATTCCGAATTCATCGCGAATATCGGTTAACAGCGGATCTGTTTTTTGAGCCATTGCAAAACTAAAAGACATATACCCAAAAATATTATACACATCTTTGATGGTGAATTTTTCCTTAGTAACGCCAACCAATTGAAACTCAATTGGCGTTGGACCTTCTTCTAAAAACTGATTAACTCCGTCCAAATAAGCTAATGTTAATTGATAACTTTCGCTATTTTTATCCAATTGAGCAATTGCTTTTTCTGAATCTTCATCAATGCCTAAACCGGTAAAAAATTTGTCATTTTTAAGCATAACTGAACCAAAGAGTTCGGACAATCTTCCCGGAGCAATTCTTCGCATCAGTTCCATTTGCCACAATCGATCTTGAGCATGTACATAACCTAATGTGGTCATTGCATCTTTTTGCGAAGCAGCATAAATGTGTGGAATTCCGTATTCATCAAAATAAACGGTGGTTTCTTTTTGGATAGAATTTAATGCTAATTCGCCATCGTATTTAGGGGTTAAAAAATAACCGTAACTCACAACACTAATAGCTAAAATGACAAAAAGAATAAATATAACGACAACGATTTTTTTGAGTCTTTTCATGACAATTGAATTTGATTTAAAGTTACAAAAAACCATTAAGAAATTAAGTAACATTAAGTTTGTATAACTTAATTTCTTAACTGCTTAATGGTTTAAAATTTTGTATTTGCAATTAACTTCTTGGAAAATTTATTCTATCACCGACATTCATTTTATTGTTTTTGGCTAAAACACCACACATGTGAAATAACATTCGTGCACCAACGTTTCCGTCCCAATCATCATTTTCTCCGGGAGACACTTCTACTAAATCAAAACCAATGATTTCTTTTTCGGTTTCGGCTAAACGACTCAACAAATAAGCAGCTTGTTCAAATGAAAATCCACCCGGAACCGGAGTGCCTGTATTTGGGCAATACCAAGGATACATACCATCAATATCAAAACTGATGCAAACTTTTTGTGGTAAAACGGCAATAATTTGGTCACATTGTTGTTGCCATGTTTTACCTTCAAAGGTTTCTCTTTTCAAATCAGAATCGGTGTGAACGACTACTCTACTACCTTGTTGTTTTGCAACTTCTACTTCTTGTTCGCAAAAATCACGAATTCCTACTTGAACTATTTTAGAAATATGTGGAATTTGCAAAGCGTTATACATGATAGAGGCATGAGAATATGTAAAACCTTCATAAGCAATTCTAAAATCCATGTGAGCATCAAGATGAAGAATTCCAAAGCTATCGTGCTTTTCAGCTAAAGCTTGGTAATACCCAAGTGGCGTACTATGATCTCCGCCTAAAAGCACAACTTTCTTACCGTGTTCTAACCAATGTAACGTTTTTTCGCGAACAGCTTCCACCATATCAGAACAAGCGTAATTAATCTCTTCTAAATCTTTTCTTAATCCGGGATGATGATCTATTATCATTCCACTTTCTAAAGCTTCAATGATAGGTGCAGCTTGTTTTTTATATTTTTTGGAATTTTTTTTAATCCCTTTTGGTGATTCATCTAAAAAGATGCCTAATTTCCATAATTCAGGAAACTCCTGATGGTTTAAATCTACTTGAAATGAAGCATCTAAAATGGCTTCCGGACCTTTAGATGCTCCGGAACCGTAACTTACAGTTACTTCCCAAGGTACAGGAATTACGATAATTTCGCTGTCTTCAATGGAAAAAGGTAATCCAAAAATAGTAGCATCGGCCAAACCGGGCTGGCTTGGATCGAAGGTTTTGAGTATTTCTTGTTTTGTCATTTTTTAAGGTACTAAGGTTCTGAGTAACTAAGGTGCTAAGGTTTTGCTATACCCCTCTTCAAAATTTGTCCAAATTCATACATATCTTCAAAAGAAGAGTAAAATGGAGCCGGTGCCAATCGAATCACGTTCGGTTCACGCCAATCGGTAATCACACCGTTTTTCATTAAATACTCGAATAAACTTCTTCCTTGACCGTGTAAATAAACTGAAAGTTGGCAAGCTCTTTCTTCCTGATTCAAAGGGGTGATGATTTCAAATTCGGTTCCGTCGATTTCGCGGTCGATTTCATGCAGAATGAATTCCAAATAAGCAGTTAAAAGTTTTCTTTTTTTTACTAATTTTTTCATTCCCACTTCTGCAAACATTTCCACGGAAGCCAAATAAGGAGCTAAAGATAAAATAGGCAGGTTACTGATTTGCCAACCATCGGCTCCATGTACCGGATCGAAATTGGGTTCCATTTTAAAACGACGTTCTTTGTTATGTCCCCACCAACCGGCAAAACGAGGCAAGTCTTTATCGCCGTGATGTCTTTCATGTACAAAACAACCCGAAGCATTTCCAGGACCTGAATTCATATATTTATAACTACACCAACAAGCAAAATCCACATTCCAGTCGTGAAGTTCGAGTTCAACATTTCCTGCAGCATGAGCCAAATCCCAACCTACATAAGCACCTGTTTTTTGTGCGGCGGCAGTAATTGTTTTCATATCGAAAACCTGACCTGTATAATAGTTTACGCCCCCGATTAAAACCAGAGCTAACTCATCTCCAACTTCTTCAATTTCGGCTAAAACATCTTCTAGACGTATGTTATGCTCACCCTCTCGTCGTTTGATTTCTACGATAATATCTTTGGGATTAATTCCCAAATATTGTGCATGAAATTGAGCCTGACTTTCGAACATGTATTGATCGGAAGGAAAGGCTTTTTCTTCACAAATGATTTTATATTTTTTTGGAGTGGGACGATAAAAAGACACCATCATTAAGTGAAGATTCACGGTAAGTGTGTTCATGACAGTAATTTCTATAGGTTTAGCTCCAACCATTTCACTTAAAGGAGCTGCAAAACGCTCGTGGTAATCCCACCAAGGTTTGTCGGCATAAAAGTGACCTTCGACAGCGAGATTTGCCCAGTCGTTCATTACTTCATCTACATAAGCTTTAGTTCGTTTTGGCTGTAATCCTAGTGAATTTCCTGTAAAATAGATGACTTTTTTACCGTTTACTTTAGGGAAGATAAATTCCTCTCGATAATTAAACAGTTCGTCTTGAGCATCTAATTGTTGTGCTAATTCACGTGTGTTTTCAAAAATCATGGGTTTTTTATTAGTGGTGTAAAGATAGTAATTTTTTATATTTAAGACTCGGAATTGAAAGCTACTTCCAACGAAAAACAGTAGCTATATTAAAAAAAAATTCCCAACCAAAGGCCGAGAATTCATATATGAGAATCTGAAATATTGAAAAGAAATTAGCAATAGCAATACTGAAGTTTCGAGACAAATTAAATAATCAACATGGCATCGCCATAAGAATAGAATCTATATTTTTCTTTAATCGCTTCTTCGTAGGCCTTTTTCATCAAATCATGCCCACAAAAAGCAGAAACCATCATTAATAAAGTTGATTTTGGTGTGTGGAAATTAGTAATCATACAATTTGCAATACTGAAATCATAAGGAGGATAGATAAATTTGTTTGTCCATCCTTCAAAAGGATTCATCGTTCTAGCAGAAGAGACAGAACTTTCAATAGCTCGCATAGAAGTTGTTCCAACACAACAAACGCGTTTTTTGTTTGAAATGGCATTGTTTACCACATCACAAGCATTTTGTTTAATAATCAACTCTTCTGAATCCATTTTATGTTTAGATAAATCTTCCACTTCCACTGGATTGAATGTTCCAAGGCCAACATGTAAAGTTACTTCTGCGAAATCAACTCCCTTTATTTCTAGACGTTTCATCAAGTGTTTAGAAAAGTGAAGACCGGCAGTCGGTGCTGCAACGGCACCTTCCACTTTAGCATAGATAGTCTGGTAACGCTCTTCATCTTCAGGGGTTACTTCACGGCTAATGTATTTTGGAATTGGGGTTTCGCCTAATTCTGTTAGTTTATTTCTGAACTCATCATAGGAGCCATCATAAAGAAATCGCAAAGTTCTTCCACGGGAAGTTGTATTATCAATTACCTCCGCTACTAATGAATCGTCATCACCAAAATATAATTTATTTCCGATACGAATTTTACGGGCCGGATCAACTAAAACGTCCCAAAGACGTTGTTCCGCATTTAATTCACGTAATAAAAAAACCTCAATTCTTGCCCCGGTTTTTTCTTTATTTCCGTACAAACGAGCTGGAAAAACTTTGGTATTATTCATAATCATGACATCTCCATCATCAAAATAGTCAATGATATCTTTGAAAAGTTTATGTTCAATTGTTTTTTTGGCTCTGTTGATAACCATTAATCGTGATTCGTCGCGGTTCTCAGCTGGATATTCTGCCAATAATTCCGTCGGAAGATTAAATTGAAAATGAGATAATTTCATGTACTTATTTTTTGTTTAATGTTCGAATTTTTAAGTAAATACTTAAAAACTTAAAGCCTGCAAATATACGGTTGTGAGATAGGGGTTGTCAAGTGTTTTAGTGTTTATTTTTTCAGAAAGATGTTAAGGTGCTAAGAAACTAAGGTTATGAGAGATTTCATTACTGATAAACCTATACTCCTTTAGGAAATTTGAAATCCAATGCTCTCTAAATCTTCCCAAAATGATGGATACGATTTTGAAACCACTTCGGAATCTTTAATGATAATAGGAACTTTTATGGCAAGAGGAGTAAAAGCCATTGCCATTCTGTGATCCTGATAGGTATTGATGGAAATGTTTTCATTAATTTTAGTAGATGGTGCAATTATTAATCCCGTGTCAGTTGTAATAATCATTGCACCTAGTTTTGAAAATTCTACTCTTAGAGCTTCAAGTCTATTGGTCTCTTTAATTCTTAGAGTATGTAAACCCTCAAGATTACAACCCACACCAAGTCCAAAACAAGTAACTGCTATCGTTTGTGCAATATCAGGACAATCTTTTAAATTTAGTTTTATTGATTGATGAACACCATTTACTTTTTCAAGTGATATTCCTGTTTCTGTAAAATTGGTTTCTACACCTAAATTTTTATAAATTTCAATTAATTTAAAATCGCCTTGCAAACTATTTTTGTGATAGGTAGCTAATTCAATCTTTGTATTTCTTGGAGACAAAGCAACAATAGAATAAAAATAAGAAGCAGAAGACCAATCGGATTCAACTGAAAATTCTGTATTTTTAACTTTGTCCTTTGAACTTATAATAATTTTATGATGATTAAAAGTTGTTTGTATTCCCAAATTATTTAATAGCGTCAATGTCATTTTGACATAGGGAACAGATGTCATTTCTCCTTCAAGTGTTAATTCTAATCCGTTTTTCAGTTTTGGAGCTATTAACAAAAGAGCGGAAATATATTGACTACTAACATTAGCCGGAAGTGAAACTTTATTTTGTGCTAACTTCTTTCCTATGATGCGAATGGGCGGAAACCCTTCGTTTTCTTCATACGTAATTTCTGCTCCCAATTGATTTAATGCATCCACTAAAATTTTAATTGGTCGTTCTTTCATTCTGGAGGAACCTGTCAAAATTACTTCTTTTCCTTCTTGAATGGCAAAAAAAGCGGTAAGAAATCGCATGGCTGTACCGGCGTGATGAATGTTTATTAATTGTGGGTGACTGTTAATGGGTGGCTGGTTTTGCAATGCTTGAATCATTACTTCTGAATCATCGGAAATAGAACCATTTCTAATGATAATATTTGGATACAAAGCTTGAAGTAACAACAATCGATTTGTTACGGATTTCGAACCGGTGATTTTTAATTGCGGCTTAAAAGTAGCAGGTGGTTGGTTGTAGGTTAATTTTATATCCATTATTTAGTGACAACTTTTAGTCCTATAATTGAAATGATCAAAGTACTGATAAAAAATACTCTCAAAAAAGTAGCGGGTTCTTTGAAAACTACTATTCCAACTATAACGCTACCAACAGCTCCAATTCCTGTCCACACCGCATAAGCTGTCCCAATTGGCAATTCTTTTGTCGCTTTAACTAAAAGCAACATGCTGATTGAGAGGCAAACTAAAAATCCGCCATACCACAGCCACATGGTTGTTCCTGAAGTTTCTTTTGCTTTTCCCAAACAAGTGGCAAAAGCTACTTCGAATAAACCTGCAATAATGAGTAGTATCCAATTCAATTTATTTCAATTTTTCATTATTTTGATGTCTGTCATGATCACGTTTGGTTTTTAAATCCATTTTTTTATCAAAAGCATCTTGTAAATCAACTCCGGTTTGATTAGCCAAACATAATACAACAAAAACTACATCGGCTAATTCTTCCCCTAAATCTTTATTTTTATCACTTTCTTTTTCGGATTGTTCCCCATAGCGACGGGCAATTATTCTAGCGACTTCCCCTACTTCTTCCGTAAGTTGGGCCATATTTGTTAATTCGTTAAAATAACGAACACCATGGTTTTTAATCCAAGTATCAACTTCTAGTTGGGAGTTTTTGAGATTCATCATTCGATTTTTTTAAGGATTATCTTTTCAGTATTTTTTTCTGCAACGGTATTGAATATTTTTTTTATGTCTTGGTATTCTTGTGGGTCGAAAAATATTGAATTTAAATCTAAAGATGTTGTTATTTGAATTTTATTTTTTTCGCTTTGAATAGAAAATTTATAAACTGCTCCGTTATCCGGAGTTATCATTGTAATTGATTTTGGCAAATATTCAACCTCAAAACCTGTCGGAATAGTAATATTTATGATAGTTTTGTCACTTTGAGAAAAAATAAAATCGATGGGTAATTTTCTGGTTTCTGCTTTTAGTGGATTGATCGATTTTGTTAAAAACAATAATGGATTAAATAGCATTTTTGAACCAATAAACTCACATGAATTTGCTTCAACAAATGAAAAACTTTCTACAATAGGTTTGTCAACTGCATTTTTGTTTTCTAATTTATACTCTGAAATCACCAAATCATGATAATCTTCTTCTAACTTTTCAAGATAGGTTTCTTCATTTAAATTCATGAAATCATCACGAAAAGCAAAAGCTAAATAATCTGTTTTAGATGTCCTTAATTTGCCTTTAAAATTTCCATTACTTT
>Ga0209310_1001939_pt1 | contig 14129 bp, 9 predicted proteins | sample AD_UKC030_MetaG_FD_184415 | JGI IMG/M metagenome (GOLD analysis project Ga0209310, IMG submission 184415) | Active sludge microbial communities of municipal wastewater-treating anaerobic digesters from USA - AD_UKC030_MetaG (SPAdes) (version 2) | ecosystem: Engineered > Bioreactor > Anaerobic >... | reverse complement strand
TCGGCCGAATCCCACCGAAACTTCATCGCCAAGCACGGGCTTCACAGAATGACGTTGCTGGTGGACGAGAAGGGGAAAATCGCCAAACTATATGAGGCGGATCACTGGCTTTTGCCGATATCAAGGCGGGTATATCTGATCATCGATCAAAACCGGAACATCATTTACAGAAAGGATATGGGGTTTGCGCTTCTGCCCGACCAGACGCAAACGCTGATCGGGGAAATCGACCGCGGAATCAACAAGTAAAAGTGACGGAGGAGCAGCAGGTACGGCCCTGATTCAGGCGGAAAAAGTGCCAAAGGAAATCTTCAGGGTCGCACCAGCCGGCCGGCGCCGGCCATGGTTTCGGCAATATCGTACATGTTGGAAACATGGCCCACGGCCACCTGATCGGTGATGCCGAAGTAGTTCACGCAGGTGCCGCAGACGATGATATCCACACCTGCCTGCTCCAGTTGCTGCAGGTCATCCAGGGCCGCCGACCCCCTCACAGCCAGCTTGACCCCAGCGTTGTAACAGATGATCGTGTCCGGCAGGGGCTTCAGTTGCAGAAGCGTGTGGACAAAGCTCCGGGCAAGGATATCCCCCAGGACATCATCCCCCCGCCCCATGTGATTGTCGGACAGGACCACCACCAGGGGGCCCGTTCCCTTCCTGGAAAGGACCTCGCAGGAAATTTCGCCTTCCGGGACGGCTTGCGAACCCTGAATGTCCGCGTGGGTCCGGGAAAGGGCGATCTCCCAAACGCCACCCTCTTTTTTCACTGCCGAGAACGCACAGGCCATTTTCCCGGCCATGCGCCGGATGTTTTCCACGGCGGTTTCGTTGTCCACCAGAACAGTGACCTGTTCGTTCTCCTCCATTGCTTTTTTCGCCATGATGACGGGCTGCGGGCACCCGAGCCCTCTGGCATCGATTACTACTGGCATATATTTGAACCTCCTGCGTTATGTTTTTTCCTGCTTTTCGAAATCCAGTTTTTCCTATTCCCTTTCAGTAACCCGCATAGCGCCGATGGAATCACCCCTTCCGAATGGTTATGCTGTAGACACCGTCCGCTTCCCGAATGTCGGCCACCTTCCACCCCCGGCTCTTCGCCGCCCGGGAGACATTCTCCTTCGAGGCGTCGTTGTCCACCATCACCACGATTTCATCCGCTTTTCCGGTCTTGATCTCATCCAGCGTCATCAGGACCGGCTGAGGGCAGGAAAGCCCCCGCGCATCTACCATGTTGGCCATATGTCTATTCTCCTTTCCGTCTAAGCGATTCTTCTTCTCATGGTAAAGCCGATGAACAGGCAGGCGACCAGGCCGATGACAACCGCCGGGATTCCGTAGGGTCCGACCCCGGTCGACGAACTGGCCAGGCCGAAGTTATGTGCGACAGCGGCCCCGGTGATCATGCCCACCACAAACACGGCGGCATCGCCGTCTCCCTCCCCGGCCAAAAAGAGCTGGCGGCCGGGACAGCCGCCGGCAAGGCAGAAGGCCAGGCCCGCCAGGGCCATGCCGGCAAAGTTCCAAAGGTGCATCGTGTGGGCGACGGGCTGACCCTCGAATCCCGGCTTGAACTGACCTACGATGAAATTGACGGCGAAGGCGGCCAGAATCAGGGCGATGAATCCGGAGAGAAGGTGCATCTGCCGAAACAGAACAAAGTCGCGGATGGCGCCCATGGTGCAGAAACGGCTTCGCTGGGCGAAAAATCCGACCACGAGGCCCACGACCAGCGACACGGCAAGGGGCGCGTGCATGGATCCGGGACCTTTGATGCTGTAGAGCAAAACCCCGCTTTTCGCCTCGCCCGCGGTCTGTGGAAAGGCCAGCAGGAGCGCAAGGAGACCGAGCATAAACAGGGGAAGCATCCAGCCTGCCGCGGCGTGGGTCGTCTGGGTGCGTCCCAGGTTGTAGCCGCCCTTCAGGAAAAGGGTGCCGATCCAGATGCCGGTAACGAGCCCGGCCAGCCCGAGAATGGCGTTTCCGTCGCCGCCGGCGAGTCGAAGGGCCGCCCGCCAGGGGCAACCGAGAAAGACCAGAGCGCCGATCATGGCGAAAACGCCCAGAAAAAAACGAACGATCGGCGCCGAGCCGAGGCGTGGCCGAAATTCCTTGAAGAGATATGCCGCAATCAGCGCCCCGAGGACGAAACCGATGATTTCCGGCCGGATGTACTGCACCACGTCCGCCCGGTGAAGACCCATGGCGCCGGCAATGTCCCGCTCGAAACAGGCGACGCAGACGCCCATGTTCCCGGGGTTCCCGAATTTCTGCAAGAGGGGCGCCAGGATGCCGATCAGAATCCCGACGCCGATGATTCCCCAGCGTCCCGCAAAGATGTTCTTGAATCCGTTCATGAAACTCCTCCTTCCTCCATAATGTGATTTGCGATATTCGGCGCTCCGGGAATGCAGCGCCTTTTTTGTTCGGCCAGATTCGATCCCTGCGACGGGCCCTGGCCCTGCCAAACTGGCCGGCCTGCGAACAGGAAAGCACAGACCGCCGTCGCTGCGGGCAAATCGGGACAAAAGGGCAGAATCCCGCATCGGATCGCTTCTGTTGCTGTTGAAAGGGTCGGTGTTTCTAAAAAGAGATGGGCCAATCCCGCCTCCCTGATGCTGTCATGCCGCTTTCACCGCGGCATGAGCCTCAGAAGGCTAATCGGCCGGCAATGAAAAAACGGCAGGACGGCAGTTTCCGGGGGACCGCCCGGGTCCCCTGTCAGCGCCTCATATTAATGGTGTGAAGAAAAACAACCTGTTCATCGATATCTCTCTGACTTCATAAAAAATTGCGATGCAGATGGTGCATCCTCTAGACAATCCGTTGCAATATGTCAACCAAAATATATCCTTTCGGAGGTCCAGCCATTTCAACCGCATTTTCTTGATTATCCGACGGCCTGCTGGTATATCATTCGCCGACCTGACCAAAGGCAGCCGATCCCCGCGTAAGCGGAAACGATAAAAGCATGATTCGCGATCCGGCCGGCGCAAGACGGCCCGCATCGCGGAAACGAGGTACTGCCATGAAGCCTTCCAGTTCGGAAAAGCTCGAACGCAACGTCATTCAGGAGGGGCTGTGCATCGGTTGCGGCGCCTGCATCGGCCTTTGCCCCTATTTTCAATCCTACCGGGGAAAAACGGCCCTGCTCTTCCCCTGCAACGTCGAGGCGGGACGGTGTCTTGCCCATTGCCCCAAGGCCGAGGTGGATGTGGAGGGCCTTTCGCAGTTTCACTTCGCGAAGCCCTACGACGGCAGCCCCCTGGGCGCCTGGCGCAGCATTCATGTCTCCCGGGCCGGCGACAGGGTGAAGAAGCAGCCCTTCCAGTCGGGGGGGACCGTATCCGCCATGATGTATTTTGCCCTGCGGACCCGGCGCATCGACGGCGCCATCCTCACAGGCCGGGACGGCATTCTTCCCGAACCCCGTCTGGTGACCCGCCCCGCGGCGGTCTTTCGCCAGAGCCTCTCCAAGTACACCGCGGCGCCCACCCTGGAGGCCATGAACCGTGCCGTCACGGCCGGATACGGGGCCCTGGGGGTTGTCGCCACGCCCTGCCAGGCAATGTCGCTGGCCCGAATGCGGATGAATCCTCTGGCCAAACCTTCTTTTCACGATCCGACGGCCCTGGTGGTCGGGCTCTTCTGCACCTGGGCGCTCGACTTCCGGCAGTTCGAATCTTTCCTGTCGCAGCGAATGCCGCTCCGGGAAATCGTCAAGATCGACATCCCGCCGCCCCCGGCCTCGGTCCTGGAGGTTTATCTCAAGGAAGGAAAAATCGACTTCCCCCTTGACGAGATTCGGCCCCTCGTGCCGGAGAGCTGCGGCTACTGTCCGGACATGACTTCCGAATTCGCCGATATCTCCGTGGGCGTCCTGGAGGGCCGGCCGGAGATGAATACGCTCATCATCCGGACGGAGCGGGGGGAAGAGATGGTCCGGGAGGCACGGCAGAAGGAATACCTGGTCCTCGAAGAAATGCCGGCCGAGAACCTCGCCCACCTCGAGTGGGCGGCGGCGAACAAGAAAAAACGGGGAATCCGGCGCTGCCGGGAGGCGGGAAAGCTCAACGGCGCGGAAGGAACGTCCTGCCTGCGGATGCGGGAGGACGCGGCGGAGCGGATTCTGGGCAATGGAAAGGAGTTCTGATCATGTCATACCTGATCGATGAGGGCAACGATACCCAGCACCTCCTCATGGGAAACGAGGCGATTGTCCGGGGCGCCCTGGAGGCCGGCATCAACGTGGCCACCGGATATCCCGGCACCCCTTCGTCGGAGATCATCGAGCGCTTCTCCGGGGTGGCGAAGGAACGCAACCTCTATGTCGAGTGGTCTACCAACGAGAAAGTGGCCGCGGAAGTGGCCGCGGCGGCCTCCTTCGCCGGGCTGCGCTCCATGTGCGTCATGAAGCAGAACGGCGTCAACGTGGCCTCCGACTTCCTGCTGCACCTGGCCAGCTCCGGGACGCGGGGGGGCATGCTCCTCGTCTCCTGCGACGACCCCGGCGCATTGTCCAGCGTCAACGAGGGGGAATCCCGCCTGTTTGCCCGCCTTCTGGAGATCCCGCTTCTGGAGCCGGGGGATTTCCAGGAGGCCAAGGACATCGTGCCGTGGGCTTTCGACCTCTCCGAGGAGATCCGCAATATCGTCATGATCCGCAGCGTGACGCGCCTGTCCCACGCCAGCGGCAATGTCCGCTTCGGCCCCCTGCCCGACAGTACCGAGGCCCGGGCAAAATTCACCTACAGCGGCCCGCTGCTCGACCCGGCTACAGGTCCGGTGATCAGCATGATCCTCGCCGCCCCGGAGCTCCAGCACGGCCCGCAGCAGGAAAAAATGAGGCGGGCGGCGGAGATCTTCGAAACCTGCCCGTTCAACACCTACACGGGCCCGCCGTCTCCGGAGCTGCTCATCGTCTGCAGCAGCATCTGCTCGCTCTACAGCCGGGAGGCTGTGGAGATCCTGGGGCTGGAGAAACGGGTGGGAATCCTCAAGCTGGCGACGACCTGGCCGCTTCCCCGAAAACTGGTCAATCGGCATCTCGCCTCGGCCGGCCGGGTCCTCTTCGTCGAGGAGGTGGCTCCCACCCTGGAAGACCACGTGAAGGTGATCGCCGCGGAATCCGTCGCGGAGATCGGGGAAAAGATTTTTTACGGAAAGCAGTCCGGCCACCTGCCGTCGGTGGGGGAACTCAATCCCGATCTTGTCCTCGCGGCCCTGTCTCGCATTTTCAATACAGAGGCGGATCCCGTCCCGTCGGCGTTCGCCCGGGATGTTCAGGCGCTGGCCGACCGGTACGCTCCGTCCCGGGGGATGACCTTCTGCCCCGGCTGTCCCCACCGGGCTTCCTACTGGTCGATCCACAACGCCCTGAAGCTGGACGGCCGCAACGGCTTTGTCTGCGGGGACATCGGCTGCTACGTGATGGGGACCATGCCCGCCGGCTTCAGCACCGTCAAGACGTTGCATGCCATGGGGTCGGGCAGCGGCATCGCCAGCGGCTTTGGAAAACTCAAGCACTTCGGCATGAACCAGCCCGTACTGTCCGTCTGCGGAGACTCCACCTTCTTTCACGCCGCCATGCCGGCCCTGGCCAACGCCATCCACCAGCAGTCCCCGTTCACTCTCGTCCTGCTGGACAACCGGGGCACGGCCATGACAGGGTTCCAGCCGCACCCGGGCTCGCCCACGAACGTCCTCGGCGACACGGCGCCGGCGCTGGACATGGAAAAGCTGTGCCGGGCCATGGGCGCAAAGGTGGAGACCAGCGATCCCTTCGACCTGGTGGAAACGCAAAAGAAGCTGAACCACCTGCTGGAATACGGCGAAGGGGCCAAGGTGCTCATCCTTCGGCAGGCCTGCTCCCTCAGCCCGGAGCGGCGGGCGCACAAGACCTACGAGGTCCGTGTGGACGAGTCGCTCTGCAGGGGGGAGGACTGCGGCTGCAACCGCCTCTGCACCCGTGTCTTCGGCTGTCCCGGGCTCATCTGGGACCGGGAGAAAAAGGTCAGCCGCATCGACGAGATCATCTGCAATGGCTGCGGGGTCTGCGCCGACATCTGCCCTGCCGGGGCGATTCAGAGAAGGGAGGCCTCCTGACCATGCAAACCCCATCGTTGAAAAAAGATCCCTTCAACATCATCATCACCGGCGTCGGTGGCCAGGGGAACGTCCTGGCCGCGCGGCTGCTGGGCGACATGCTGGCCCGAAAGGGCTTTCGGATCACCATCGGGGAGACCTTCGGCGCATCCCAGCGGGGTGGCTCCGTGATGAGTCATCTGCGGGTCTCCGGCCGTTCAGTCGCGAGCCCCCAGATCCCGAAGGGAAGGGCCGACGTCATCGTCTCGCTCGAACCGGCGGAAGCGCTCCGCGTGTTGGCCGGCTACGGCAAACCCGATTCGGTATTTCTGACCAACAGCCACCCCATTTACCCCGTGGGGGTCATCAAGGGGGAGCTGGAATACCCTCCGGTGGATGAAATGGAGGCAGCCGTGGCACGGATCCTGCCCGCCGCCCGCTTTATCGACGCCACGGCCCGCGCCCTTGCCTTGGGCAACCCGATCCTGGCCAACATTGTCATGCTGGGGGCCTTGGGCGGACTGGCCGCGGTCCCCTTCGACCGGGAAGATTTTCAGGAGGCCCTCGCCCGGCGGATGGCGCCCGGTCAGGTGGCGGTCAACCTGCGAGCCTTCGATGAGGGCTTCGCGCTGGTCGGGAACCCCGCACCGCCCCGATGAACGCCCGGACCCTGGCCGGATCTTTTCTTCCCACAGGCTTTCGACGCCGCTGATCACGTCGGCGCCGTAGAGGTCAATGACGTCAATCAACCGGCCCACCTTGCCGGCGTTCAGCCCGGCGGCGGGAATGACGGGCATTCACCTGCATGGCCGTCTTGTATTGCCGCACTTGATCCTCCAGCCGCTTCACGAGGTCCGGACGGTCCAGGTTTTCCTCGATGGTCCGTTCGAAGGCGCTGCCGACAACGACCCCGTCGACATGCGGGGCCAAAGCCCCCGCATCAGCGGGCGTGTTCACGCCGAAACCGACGCAGATGGGGAGATATGTAAGTCCGCGGAGCGTTTTCACATGATCCCGGACTGCTGTCACATCCAGGCCGGCGCTGCCCGTCACGCCGGTTTTCGACACCAGGTAGAGGAAGCCGGACGCCTGTTCGGCAATCCTCCACATCCGGTCCGGAGGCGTCGTCGGGGCCACGAGGCGGATCAGGGCAAACCCGCCATTCCCTCCCCAGCAATCCGTCATCTCCCGGGACTCTTCGGGCGGCAGGTCCACGACGAGCACCCCGTCGGCGCCGGCAGCGACGGCGTCCCGGTGGAAGGGCGCGAGGCCGTAGGCGAAGATCGGGTTGTAGTAGCTGAAAAGGATGATCGGGATATCGGTCGCCCTTCGCAGGGCCTTCACCATCCTCAGCGCCCCGGCGAGGCTGGCGCCGCTCTTCAGGGCCCGCGCCGAGGCCCGCTGGATAACCGGCCCGTCGGCCGTGGGGTCGGAAAAGGGGATGCCCAGTTCCAGAATGTCGAGGCCGGCGCGGCACATGGCCTCGAGAATTTCGAGAGAGGCGGACGGGGAAGGATCGCCGGCCGTTATGAACCCCACCAGGGCTTTTTCCCTTTTCCGCCTCAATCCTGCAAATGTCTGGTCGATCCGGTTCATGAGTGTACGCCTCCTCTCTTTTCCTGGTAGCCCGATACAATCCCCAGGTCCTTATCGCCGCGTCCGGAAAGGTTCACCACGACAACGGCGTCATCGGGCAGTTCCGGAGCCGCTTTCAGGCAGTAGGCCAGGGCGTGGGAACTTTCCAGAGCCGGGATGATGCCCTCCAGCCTGCAGAGGATGTGAAAAGCTTCCATGGCCGCATCGTCGTCCACGGAGACGTAGCGGGCCCTGCCGGTATCCTTCAGAAAGGCGTGCTCGGGGCCGACACCCGGATAATCCAGCCCGGCGGAGATGGAATGGGCCTCCCGAATCTGGCCGTTGCCGTCCTGGAGCACATAGGACTTGGACCCGTGGAGCACGCCCGGAGAACCCGCCCCGAGGGTCGCGGCATGCTTCCCCGAGGCAACACCCTCGCCCGCCGCTTCGACGCCCACGAGTTTCACGGGGGTGTCGAGGAACGGATAAAAAAGCCCCATCGCGTTGCTCCCCCCGCCCACGCATGCGATCAGAACATCGGGCAGGCGGCCGAGGGATGCCCGCATCTGGGACTGGACCTCCTCGCCGATGATCTTCTGAAAATCCCTTACCATCATGGGATAGGGATGCGGACCGGCCACGGAACCGATCACATAGTGGGTGTCCGTCACCGCTCCCACCCAGTACCGCATGGCTTCGTTCATGGCATCCTTCAGGGTCCCGGCGCCGGAGTTGACCGGCATGACCTCCGCCCCCAGCAGTTCCATCCGCTGGACATTGGGCGACTGCCGCCGAATGTCCTCGACGCCCATGAAGATCCGGCACTTCATACCGAAGAGCGCCGCCGCCGTGGCCGTCGCGACGCCGTGCTGGCCCGCACCCGTCTCGGCGATCAGTTTCGACTTTCCCATCCAACGCGCCAGCAGCGCCTGACCCAGGGTGTTGTTGATCTTGTGGGCGCCCGTGTGGGCGAGGTCCTCCCGCTTGAGATAGATCCGGGCGCCGCCCATGTGCGCACTCAGCCGCCGGGCATGAAAGAGCGGAGTCGGCCGGCCGGCATAGTCGGCCAGTAGCTGCGCCAATTCTTCCCGGAAGGCCGGATTCGGTGCAGTGCTCCGATAGGCGGCTTCGAGCTCCAGCAGGGCCGGCATCAGCGTTTCCGCCACGTAGCGCCCCCCGTGGTGTCCGAAATGGCCCGCACCGTCCGGCATGCCCTTTGTCTTCCGCTTCTTTCCGTCTCTTTGTGTTTTTGATTTCATGGTGAATTCTCCTTGTGTTCGTCCTGCCAGCCACGGCGACCTGACGCCTGCCGCCCCGTCGGCCCGGACATGGCCGGCGAATCGGGTAGGAGGCAGGGTCACCCCCGCCGTCCTCCCACACCACCGGACGTGCGGTTCCGCATCCGGCGGTTCATTGAACACACTGGAGTCGTCGCGTTGTATCGAGCAGCGACACCAGACCCAAACGACCAAAGAAGGACTTAGGGAAAGCATGGTTCATGTGGCTTGCACCACTGTTCCACCATGGCCCCCGTCCGTTGAAGGCAGAACGAAACGCCCGTTCCTCCTTCAGCCCCGCCTTCATCAGGTTCGTAGCACGAGTATAAGGGCGTTTCCACTGTCGCCATAAAGTACAGCGCAGTTTCCGCCTGATCCACCCATCCAACTCTTCCAGAGCACCCTTGACCTCGGTCAGCTTAAAATAGGCTGCCCAGCCTCGAAGCACCGGGTTGAGTTCCTCAGTGGTGTGGGCCAGACTTCGCCCTCTCGACCCTCGGAGTATGAGCCGGATGCGATCCGCCAGCCGTTTCAGACTAGTCGGCGCAATCCGCAGTTTCGGGGCTTTGTGCCCTGTGAGGCTATAACCCAGAAACTTCCTCTCCCACGGACGCGCTACCGCACTCTTGGCCAAATTGACCGTGAGCTTCAGCTTGTCCGCCAGAAACCGGGTAATGCTCGCCATGACCCGCCTGCCTGCCTGTCGGCTTCTGACATAGATATTGCAGTCATCCGCATACCGGCAGAAAGCATGGCCGCGCCGCTCCAGTTCCCGATCCAGTACCGTCAACAGGATGTTCGACAGCAATGGACTGAGAGGCCCGCCTTGCGGCGTGCCCTCCGTCCTCGGGGTTACGATCCCCGCTGCCATCATGCCCGCTTCCAGATACCGGCGGATGAGGCGTAGTACTCGTCTGTCCCCGATCTTCTTCGAGAGCTTCTCCATCAAGAGATCGTGGTTGACGCGGTCGAAAAACTTCTCCAAGTCCATGTCCACCACAAACCTGCGACCCTCGGCGACATACTGCCTGGCCGCCTTGACCGCCTGATGGGCGTTCCTCCCCGGTCGAAAACCATAGCTCGATGCGGAGAAGTCGGCCTCGAAGATCGGCGAGAGCACCTGATGCAACGCTTGCTGGATCATTCGATCCGTCAGCGTCGGAATGCCGAGTGTCCTCACCCCGCCTTGCGGCTTCGGTATATCCACCCGGCGCACCGGCAGAGGCATATACTCCCCTGCCCGCAGCTTGGCCTGGATCGTCGGCCAGTTTCGCTTGAGGTGGTCTTTGAACCCGGCTATGCCGATGCCATCGACTCCGGCAGCACCTTGGTTCTCAACCACCCGCTGATAGGCAAGCGTCAGGTTGCCGCGTTCGCACACGGCCTCCATCAGCCCATCCCCCCGCGCCAACTCCGCTTTCGTCCGCAGACGGGTCGTCACGTCAGCCTCAACGCCGGACAAGGCCATACCGGCGTTCCGCGCCAGCAACTCCTTGTCGGTGCCCACTTGCCGTGGTGCTTCTGTCTTCATCGACTGTCCGTGTGGTCCCACTGCCTACTTGCGGCTTTCAATGTTCGGCCCTTCGAGCACGCTCTGGCGCCTACTATGGCCTCTGCTGACTTCTGCATGAGCCTCCCGGCACCTTGCGGTACCGGTAGCACGATGGCACCCATGCAGATCTCCCCGGGTATGACGCACCCACCTTCGCGCTTATACCTGTCGGATATACGTCGCGGCGTCCCGTGCAAGTTTCGGGCTTCGACGATAGTTGCCGCCTTACCCCGCCGTGCCGCCTCTTATCCGCTTCCTGTTCGTCAGGCCAGCGCTTTGCCTTCGGCTTCCTCCAGATTCGCAGTCGCCCGCGACACCCTTGCCGTTCGGCTAACTCTTCCCCTTGCCGGGCGAGTAGAGGACTTTCACCTCCAAGTAAGTGCGCCCTGCCGGGCGCACATCGGGTAGGAGGCGGGGTCACCCCCGCCGTCCTCCCACACCACCGGACGTGCGGTTCCGCATCCGGCGGTTCATTGAACACACTGGAGTCGTCGCGTTGTATCGAGCAGCGACACCAGACCCAAACGACCAAAGAAGGACTTAGGGAAAGCATGGTTCATGTGGCTTGCACCACTGTTCCACCATGGCCCCCGTCCGTTGAAGGCAGAACGAAACGCCCGTTCCTCCTTCAGCCCCGCCTTCATCAGGTTCGTAGCACGAGTATAAGGGCGTTTCCACTGTCGCCATAAAGTACAGCGCAGTTTCCGCCTGATCCACCCATCCAACTCTTCCAGAGCACCCTTGACCTCGGTCAGCTTAAAATAGGCTGCCCAGCCTCGAAGCACCGGGTTGAGTTCCTCAGTGGTGTGGGCCAGACTTCGCCCTCTCGACCCTCGGAGTATGAGCCGGATGCGATCCGCCAGCCGTTTCAGACTAGTCGGCGCAATCCGCAGTTTCGGGGCTTTGTGCCCTGTGAGGCTATAACCCAGAAACTTCCTCTCCCACGGACGCGCTACCGCACTCTTGGCCAAATTGACCGTGAGCTTCAGCTTGTCCGCCAGAAACCGGGTAATGCTCGCCATGACCCGCCTGCCTGCCTGTCGGCTTCTGACATAGATATTGCAGTCATCCGCATACCGGCAGAAAGCATGGCCGCGCCGCTCCAGTTCCCGATCCAGTACCGTCAACAGGATGTTCGACAGCAATGGACTGAGAGGCCCGCCTTGCGGCGTGCCCTCCGTCCTCGGGGTTACGATCCCCGCTGCCATCATGCCCGCTTCCAGATACCGGCGGATGAGGCGTAGTACTCGTCTGTCCCCGATCTTCTTCGAGAGCTTCTCCATCAAGAGATCGTGGTTGACGCGGTCGAAAAACTTCTCCAAGTCCATGTCCACCACAAACCTGCGACCCTCGGCGACATACTGCCTGGCCGCCTTGACCGCCTGATGGGCGTTCCTCCCCGGTCGAAAACCATAGCTCGATGCGGAGAAGTCGGCCTCGAAGATCGGCGAGAGCACCTGATGCAACGCTTGCTGGATCATTCGATCCGTCAGCGTCGGAATGCCGAGTGTCCTCACCCCGCCTTGCGGCTTCGGTATATCCACCCGGCGCACCGGCAGAGGCATATACTCCCCTGCCCGCAGCTTGGCCTGGATCGTCGGCCAGTTTCGCTTGAGGTGGTCTTTGAACCCGGCTATGCCGATGCCATCGACTCCGGCAGCACCTTGGTTCTCAACCACCCGCTGATAGGCAAGCGTCAGGTTGCCGCGTTCGCACACGGCCTCCATCAGCCCATCCCCCCGCGCCAACTCCGCTTTCGTCCGCAGACGGGTCGTCACGTCAGCCTCAACGCCGGACAAGGCCATACCGGCGTTCCGCGCCAGCAACTCCTTGTCGGTGCCCACTTGCCGTGGTGCTTCTGTCTTCATCGACTGTCCGTGTGGTCCCACTGCCTACTTGCGGCTTTCAATGTTCGGCCCTTCGAGCACGCTCTGGCGCCTACTATGGCCTCTGCTGACTTCTGCATGAGCCTCCCGGCACCTTGCGGTACCGGTAGCACGATGGCACCCATGCAGATCTCCCCGGGTATGACGCACCCACCTTCGCGCTTATACCTGTCGGATATACGTCGCGGCGTCCCGTGCAAGTTTCGGGCTTCGACGATAGTTGCCGCCTTACCCCGCCGTGCCGCCTCTTATCCGCTTCCTGTTCGTCAGGCCAGCGCTTTGCCTTCGGCTTCCTCCAGATTCGCAGTCGCCCGCGACACCCTTGCCGTTCGGCTAACTCTTCCCCTTGCCGGGCGAGTAGAGGACTTTCACCTCCAAGTAAGTGCGCCCTGCCGGGCGCACAACGGAAAAGGGCAGGGTCTGCAACGACCCCGCCCTTTCTCTTTCATCCCGCGGAAAATCGATCGTCGCTTCTACCTCACCCGCCCGCGTCCGAAGATCGAACCGAGAACGCCGCGGATGATCTGCCGGCCGATCTGGCTCCCGATGGCGTGGGCGGCGCTCTTGGCGGCTGCGCTGATCATCCTCCCGGTTTCGGATTGCGCCTCCTTCCTGCCGACGGGAGCGGAAGCTTCCTTCTCCGCCTGCACCTGCGCGGTCTTCTCCTTGAGCTTTTCGTATGCGCTTTCGCGGTCCACGGTCTTTTCATAATGGCCGTAAAGGACGGATTCCCGGATGAGCTTCGCAAGCTCGTCCGATGTGAGCGTCCCCAGTCTGCTGCGCGGGGGGAAAATCCAGGCCTTCTCAACCATGCCCGGCACGCCCTTCTCGTCCTGCATGGAGACCAGCGCCTCTCCCACCGCGAGTTCGAGTATGGCCTTTGCGGTATCGAGCTTCGGATTGGCCCGGAAGGTCTCGGCCGCCACCTTCACGGCTTTCTGATCCCGCGGCGTATAGGCCCGGAGGGCATGCTGGATGCGGTTCCCGAGCTGCCCCAGCACGACATCCGGAATGTCGATGGGATTCTGGGTCACGAAATAGACCCCAACGCCCTTGGAGCGGATGAGACGGATGACCTGCTCGATCTTGTCCTCGAGCGCCGCCGGCACATCCTCGAAGAGCAGATGGGCCTCGTCGAAAAAGAAAACCAGCTTGGGCTTCGGAAGGTCCCCCACCTCAGGCAGTTGCTCGTAGAGTTCGGAGAGGAGCCAGAGGAGGAAGGTCGCGTAAAGGTTAGGAGACTGCATCAGCCGGTCGGACGTGATGATGTTGATGACCCCCTTCCTGTTCGCATCGGTCTGCATCAGGTCGTTGATGTCCAGGGCCGGCTCCCCGAAAAAACGGTCTCCGCCCTGCTCCTCCAGGACGAGAAGATTCCTCTGAATCGCGCCGATGCTGGCCTTGGAGATGTTCCCGTACTCGGTCTTGAACTGGCCGGCATTGTCGCCCGTGAACTGGAGCATGGCCCGAAGGTCCTTCAGGTCGAGGAGCAGGAGCCCGTTGTCGTCGGCAATCTTGAAGACGGCGTTGAGCACTCCGCCTTGCGTTTCGTTGAGATTCAGGATCCGGCTCAGGAGCAGAGGGCCCATTTCCGATATGGTGGCGCGCAGCGGATGCCCCTTCTCGCCGAAGACATCCCAGAAGACGACGGGAAAGGCAGTGAATTTGAAATCCTCCAGGCCCAGTTCCGCGACCCGCTCGGCGATCTTCGGATTGTCACCGCCCGGCCGGCTGATGGTGGCCAGATCGCCCTTG